>Ga0075434_100001391_pt1 | contig 20304 bp, 16 predicted proteins | sample RhiMethybrSRZTD3_FD_75298 | JGI IMG/M metagenome (GOLD analysis project Ga0075434, IMG submission 75298) | Populus rhizosphere microbial communities from Tennessee, USA - Rhizosphere MetaG P. TD hybrid SRZTD3 | ecosystem: Host-associated > Plants > Roots > Rhizosphere > Soil | place: USA... | reverse complement strand
CGCTACTCAGCCGCCTGACTTGAGCTCGATATCGCCATACTTCAATCGCCCAAACGTAGCGACTGCGCCGCCTCTCACGGGGGAGGCCGTCTTTGCGCGGAGATCCTTGAGCGGCTGCTTCTTGCGCTTCGTCGCGCGCTTGTCCTGCTTCTTCATGGTCGAAGCCTCCATCGTGCGCCGACTAGGTGGTGGCTATGGGGGCGGTGCTCTTGACCACCGAGCCGATGGTCTTGCTGAGGGAGCCCAAGAACCCGCCCTTCACGGCCTTGTCGTTCTTGACGGGAAGATCGTGGATGCTCCGCTTCGTCGCCTGCTTCTTCATATGGCCTCCGGTTTCTACCGCAGCCTGTTCTCCTCGGGGCCCTCGTCGGTCACCCGCGCACCACCCTTGACGGCGCCACCGTTCCGAACCTTGAGATCCTTCTTCGTGAGCTTGGTCGTCCGCTTCGTCATGGCCCTTCCCTCCGGTCGTGGGGTTCGACCTGGGCTGAACGCAGAGCATGGAGGATGCCACCGCCGGAATCCCGCGATTCACGACGATTTCTGCAGAGCCGACCGGGAAGTCGCTCAGCTGGTTCGCCTGAGTTGCGCGCGCCGGCGGGCGGGATGCCCGAAGGGTACGGGTCGGGGTTCTTCCCTATCGTCAAGGACGCCCCGGGTGGCATAAGATTCTGCGCCGGCGTGCTCGACCGACTCGGGTGAGGGGGGTTCGCAATGTCCGCGGGACGTCTCGTCCGAGCCGTCTCACTCGCCGCCCTCGTGCTCGTCGGCGCGGGCCTCCTTACCGGCACGACCACCCAGGCCCAGGACGCCGCGCCCGACCATCTCACCGCCCTGGCCGTCCGCCACGGCAGTGTGCGGGTCATCGTGCGGCTGGCGCGCCCGTTCGTGCCGGAGCCGCACCAGCCGAGTCTGCTACACGTTCAGGTCCAGCGCGGGAATCTCGCGACGGACCGGGCCGCCGTCCGGAGCGCGCTCGCCGGGACACGGTTTCGAGTCGTGCGCGAGCTCGTGACCCTGCCGTTCACGGTGCTGGAGGTCGATGCGGATGCGCTGCGCGTGCTCCGCGCGCGGCCGGGGCTCGTCGGCGATATCGAGGAGGACGTGCGGGACGCGCCGTCGCTCGCGCAAAGCGTGCCGACGGTGGAGGGCACCAGTGCCTGGGCGGCCGGCTACGACGGGAGCGGCACGGTGGTCGCCATTCTCGATACCGGCGTGGAAGCCGCCCATCCATTCCTGGCCGGCAAGGTCGTGCGCGAGGCGTGCTTTTCCAGCACCCGCATAGCGGTGACCAGCGTCTGCCGCGATGGCGCTTTCTTCGTGGAAGGTCCCGGCACCGCCGCGCCGTGCGACTTCGCCGGCTGCACGCACGGGACTCACGTGGCGGGCATCGCGGCCGGCGGGACCGGCGCGCCCGGCTCGGGCGTGGCCAAGGGCGCGAAGATCTGGGCGATCCAGGTCTTCTCGCGCGTCGACGACCTCGACGAGTGCTACCCGCAAGCGACCTGTCCCCGCGCGTTCCGCGGTGACCAGCTCGCCGCCCTCGACTATCTCTTCGTCAACGCGGTCTCCCTGCCGGGACTCGCCCTGGCGGCCGCCAACATGAGCCTTGGCAGCACCCCGACCGGCACCTCGTCCTGCGATACCGATTCCCGGAAGGTGGCGATCGATCAGCTGCGCAGCATGGGCGTGCCGACGGTCATCGCGGCCGGCAACAACGGGTACACCGACGCGCTCGATTCGCCGGCGTGCATCTCCTCGGCCGTCAGCGTCGGGGCGACGGGAGACGTCGGCGCTGGGGCAAACGTCGTGTCGTCGTTCTCGAACATGGCACCCTTCCTGTCGCTGCTGGCGCCCGGAGAGTCCATCGTCTCCTCGATTCCCCCGAGCGAGTTCGCCTCCTTTCGCGGCACGTCGATGGCAGCCCCGCACGTGGCCGGCGCGTTCGCGATCCTCCGCCAGGCCGAGCCCGACATGACGGTGGATGAACTCCTCGCCGTGCTGCGGGCGACCGGCGCGCCGGTGACCGACACCCGTGACCTGATGTGCTACGCCTTCTACCCGTGCCCGCTCTCGACCATTCCGCGCATCCGTATCCTGGAAGCCCTGCAGTCGCTGGGCGCGGTCAAGCCCGACCTCGCCGTCGTCGCGGTCTCGGCCCCGACGCTCGTGGCCAGCGGCCAGACGATCACGGTGGCGGCGACCGTCACCGATCAGTCGGCCTTCACGGCGGCGGGCCCCTTCGAGGTCGCGTTCTCGCTCTCGCCCGCCAGCGGCACCGCGCCGTCGATTCCACTGGCGAGCGTGTCCAGCAGTGGACTGGCGCCGCGCGGCACGGTGACCCTCACGACGCCGGTCACGATTCCCGTCGGGCTCGCACCCGGAAACTATGTCCTCCAGGTCGTGGCCGACGGCTCGAATGTGCTCGACGAGACGACCGAACGGAACAACGCGCGGGGCTCGGCCCCGATCAGGATCGTGGCGCCCAACCTGGCCGCCACGCTGGCCCGCGCTCCCGCGAGTGCCAGCCCCGGGGCCATGCTCATGCTCGCCAACGCGGTGACGAACAAGTCCACGGCACCGAGCGGGCCGTTCACGGTCGGCTTCTACCTGTCCCGTGACGCGGCCGCCGACGCCCTCCTCGGAACCCGGTCCGTCACGGGGCTGGCCGGCGGCGCGGTGTCGAGTCTGTCGACGCCGGTGATCCTGCCGGCGGGCACGGCGCCTGGGGTGTATCGGATCGTGGTCCGCGTTGACGACGGGCAGGGATCGAGCGAGATGGTCACCGCGCCGGTCGTGGTCGGCCCCGATCTCGTCGTGACGGCGCTGTCCGGTCCGGCCAGGGCCCAGCCGGGTCAGGTCGTGACGCTGTCCAGTACGGTGCAGAACACCGGCAGCGCGCTGGCACCCACGCAGACCTCGACGCTCGCGTTCTATCTCTCGACCGATGGGACGGTCGTCAGCGTGCCGCTCGGCTCGCGTGTCGTGCCGGGGCTGGCCGCGGGCGCCGTGTCGCCCGCGAGTACGCAGGTGACGATCCCGGCCGACGCGGCCGTCGGGGTCTATTTCGTCGTCGCGCGCGCGGACGACGGCGGCAGCCTCGCCGAGGCGCGCGAGGACAACAATACGCGCGCGACGGCGACGCGGATCGTCGTCGGGCCCGACCTCGCAGTCACGGTGGCCACGGCTCCGCCGGGCGCCGCGCCGGGCCTGCCGGTGGCCGTGATGAACAGCGTCCTCAACAAGGGCTCGACGCCGGCGGCCTTCGCCGTCGGCCTTTATCTATCGACCGACGCGGTCTTCGACTCCGGCGTCGACGCCCGTCTCGGCGGCCGCACGGTGACCGGCCTCGCGCCGGGCGCAACGTCCGCCGCGACCACGACCGTGACGATCCCGTCCAGCACCGTGCCCGGCACCTACCGGATCCTCGTCCGGGCCGACGACGCCGACGCCATCGACGAGGCCGACGAGACGAACAATGTCGGCGCGACAGGACCCATCACGATCGCGCGTCCCGACCTGGTCGTCACCGCAATCACGGCACCGTCCAGTGCCGCCCCCGGCGCGACCATCACCGTCGCGCACACCGTGCTCAACGCGGCGAGCAAGCCGGGCGCGGCCCCGGGCTCGGTGTCGCGCATCTATCTATCATCCGGTGCGTCGCTCGACGGCAGCAGCGTCGACCTCGGTGCGATCACCGTCCCCCCGCTGGGCTCCGCCGAGATCGCCACCGTGACTCGAGCCGTCACGATTCCTGCGACCGCGCCGGGCGTCTATCAACTGATCGTGCGCACCGACGACAGCGGGCTGGTGGCCGAGACCGACGAGACGAACAACACGCGGGCCGTCCCGCTGACCATCGGTCCCGACCTCATGGTGAAGACGGTCACCGCGCCTCCGCGGGCCCAGCCCGGCCAGCCCGTGACCTTCACGGCCACCGTGCAGAACGTGGGCTCGGCCCTCACGCTGCCGTCCACCGTCGCCTTCTATCTGTCCCTCGACGCCGTTCTCGACGCCCCTGGCGACGTGCCGCTCGGCACACGCACGATTCCCGCGCTGGCCGCCGGTGGCATGGCCACGGCGTCACTCACCATTCCATTGCCCGTGGGAACCGCGGCCGGCGCCTATGCCGTGATCGTCCGCGCCGACGTCGGCGGCGCCATCGTCGAGGCCCGGAATGACAACAACGTCGGGCTGGCGCCCGCGCGCCTCGTGGTCGGCTCCGACGTCGCCGTCATCACGGCCATCGCGCCGGCGGTCGCCAGCCCGGGCGTGCCGTTCCGGATCGACAGTGGAGTCCTCAACAACGGGATGACCCCGGCGTCCTTCACGGTGGCGCTGTCTCTTGATCCCGGCGACGTGCCGCTCGGCTCGCGGGCCGTGACCGCGCTCGTCCCCGGCGCCGTCTCGACGGCGGCCAGCAGCGTGACGATCCCGGCCGGAACGCTGCCCGGCGTCTATCGCGTCCTGGTGCGGGCCGACGGCGCGAGCAACGAGGTCGACGTCACCAACAACATCCGGGCCACTGCGCCGATCACCGTCGTCTGGCCCGATCTGACGGTGACGGGCGTGACGATCCCGGCCAGTGCCGCACCCGGCGCGACGCTGACGGTGGGTCACTCCGTGCGCAATCTGGCCCCGGCCGGCGCGGCGCCGGCCTCCGTGTCGCGCATCTACCTGTCGACCGACGGGCTGGTGGATGGCGCGCTCGATCTCGGCACGGTCGGCGTTCCGGCGCTGGGCCCCGCCCAGCTGATCACGGTGATGGGCACGGTGACGATCCCGCCGCCGACGGCGCCGGGCCGGTATTTCGTGGTCGTGCGCGCGGACGACGGCGCGCTGGTGGCCGAGACAAACGAGGCGAACAATACGCGCAGCATGCCGCTCACGATCGGCCCCGACCTCGTGGTGACGGCGCTCACCGTGCCGCCGAGAGTCCTGCCCGGTCAGCTGGTGACGATCTCCAGCGCGGTCCAGAACGCCGGTTCGGCGCTGTCCCCGAGCGCGACGTCACGGCTGTCGTTCTATCTGTCGACACAGGACACGCTGGGCGCCGGCGTCGATGTCCGGCTCGGATCCCGGATCGTCGCGGGCCTGGGCGCCGGCGCCAGCTCGACAGCGTCGACCACCGTCAGGATTCCCGACGACGCCGCGGGCTCCTACGTGCTCATCGCGCGCGCCGACGACGACCAGGTGATCGCCGAGGCCCGCGAGGACAACAACACGCGGGCGACGCCACTGGCGATTGGATTCGACGTCGCGATCACCGCAGTCATGGCGCCGGCGATGGCCTCGTCCGGCTCTCCCATCACGATCACGGAGACCGTGATCAACAAGGGGCCCGGATTCGTCTCCCGCAGTATCAGTGTCGCCTACTATCTCTCCGCCGACGGTGTGCTCGACGACACGGACGTCATCCTGGACTTCCGCATCGTGGACTCGCTCGCGGTCGGACAGACCTCGACGGCCACCCGGACGTTCCAGATCCCGCCGGACACCGCCCCGGGGTCGTATCGCATCCTGGTCCGCGCCGACGAGGGCCAGGATCTGGGCGAAGGCAACGAACGCAACAACGTCCTGGCCAGCAGCCCCATCACCATCTCGGCGCCCGATCTGGTTGTGACCACGCTCAGCGCGCCACCGGTGGCCGCCACGCTGGCGTCCATCACGGTGACCCACACCATCCGCAACGACGGGCAGGGCCCGGCGCCCTTGTCGACGAGCGGGCTGTATCTGTCGACGGACGAATCGCTGGACAGCGCCGATGTGCGGCTGGGCACCGTGCGGGTGCCAGTCCTGCCGCCTGGGGCATCGGTCACGCTGACGACGACGGTGACCATCCCGGTGGTCACGGGGACGGCGTACTTCGTCATCGCGCGGGCCAATGACGGTAACCAGTTTGTCGAGGCTGGCGAGGACAGCCACGCCCGGGCCGTCCCCATCACCGTGCAGACCACCGCCCGGCTGCTCGCGTGTAACACCGCCACGACGGCGACCACGGCGACGCCGTCCCAGGTCGACCGCTGGGTCTTCAGCGTGCCGGAGGGCGAGATGGTGCACATCAGCGTCATCCGGGACGCCGTCAATGCGGCGGCCTTCCAGCCCGAGTGGCGCCTCCTGACTCTGGCCGGCGCCTCCGTGACGACCGGGTGCTCGTCGATCTCGACGACGACCGATCGGGATTGTGGACCGCTCGTGGCGGGGACGTACCAGATCGAGGTGGCCGACGTCAGCCTCGACCGCGCCGGGACGTATCACATCCATCTGCAGCGACTCGTCACTCCATGCGATACGGCGCTGCCCTGCGACGGACCAGTGGACGGGACACTGGCCGACCCGGCGGCCACGGCGCTCTATACGTTCACAGTTCCAGCCGGCGAGATCATCCAGATCGATGTGGTCCGCGAGGCAGCCGCCCCGGCGAGCTTCTTGCCGCAGTGGCGCCTGCTCACCGCGACCGGAGTCGGTGCGCCCTCGTGTGGCTTCTTCCACACGGACTTCGACTTCACCCAGTGCGGCCCGCTGCCGGCCGGCACGTACCATCTCGAGGTGCAGGACGCCGGCCGTGACAACATCGGCTCGTTCCGGGTCGGGCTGCAACGGCTCACCACGGCATGCAACGTCGTCGAGCTGAACTGCAACGTCCCGGTCGCGGGAACACTGCCGGAGGCGGTCGCCATCGATCTCTACAGCTTCGGCGCCGCGGCGCACGCCACCGTCAACGTCAGCGTGGTCCGCGATCCCGCGGCGCCCGCAGCCTTCACGCCGCGATGGCGCCTGCTGAACGCCGCCGGGAATTCGGTGTCAGGGTGCAGTGTCCCGACGACGACGGCGCAAGACTGCGGCCCTCTGGCCGAGGGAACCTACCGGATCGAAGTCCAGGACGCCGGCCGCAACAGCGGTGGCGCGTACCAGGTCACGCTCGGCTGTCCGTGACCGTCGTTCAGCCGCTTCAGCCGCCGGAGAAGGCTGCCACGACGTAGCAGACATCGTCGAAGCACTCCCTCGCGATCGGCACGACCGGAATGGGCGCGCCGTCGGCGGTGACGGGCAGCTCGTCCTCGGTGAGCAACAGAAAGACGTCTCGTCGGCCCCTCAGCGCCCCGAAGTCTGTCGGCTTGGAGACCTGGATGGATCGGTGATGGAAGTAAAACGCCAGGGCGGTCAGGTGGCGATGATCGAGATGGGCCACGGACGCCTTGGCCGGCATGACCGCGGCGAGCCGGGCGGCCGCTGCGCGCGTCGGCAATTTCCGATTCACGGTGGGCGTCCGGCCCGTCTCCACGAAGATGAAGACGCCCAGGATCCCCACGGCGGTGCCGACGGCGGCGAGCGTGCGCCTCCCGGCCCGCAGGCACGTGTAGACGCCGATCACCGCCAGCAGCAGGAAGAGCCCGACGGTGAACGTGCTGGCCGCCCCACGCAATGCGATCCCGCCGTGGCCGACCGGAACCGTGACGGATCCCTCGAACAGCGTCAGCGCCGCGGTCAGCAGCACGAGGCCAAGGCCGGCAATGCCCAGCGGATAGAAGAGCCCGGCGAGCCAGCGGTCCCGCGCCACGTGCCATGCCCCGGCGACGAGGAGGGCCAGGGCCGGGTAGACAGGAAGGAAGTACGCGTCGCGGGGAGAGAGCATCGTCGCGACGATGACGAACGTCGTCGCCGCCCAGACCGCCGGCATGAGCAGGGCCGGGCCGACCGAGCGCCATGAACGACGCACCAGCACCGCTGCCGCCGGTAAGGTGAGCGTCCAGGGAAAGAATCCCCCCGCGATGAGCAGCAACATATTCCGCGAGCGCGAGACGGTCAGCTCGCCGTAGAACGTGGCGGGCAGCGCCCGGATGTACGCGATGAAGTCGGCCGAGGTGAGCCACGCGATGCCGAGCCACAGGAAGACGATCGCCGACATCGCCAGCCCGCACAGCGCTGCATGGGCGCGGAGGCGGGGCGGCCGAGGCCCCAGGCGGACGACAATCGCGGCGATCACGGCCGGCAGCAGAGCCATCGGCCCCTTGGTGAGAATCCCGAGGGCGATCCACACCCCGAGCAGCCCGGCATGGCGTGCTCGTCCCGTCTCGAGCCAGCAGACGAGACTCCAGCAGCCGAGGGTGATGAAGAGGACCAGCAGCATCTCCATGCGGCCGGTCCGCGCCCACTGGTAGAACGTCGCGCTCGAAGCCAGGATTGCTGCCGCCGTCACGCCGGCCGCGGACCCCATGAGGTGACTGCCGAGGACGTAGATCATCGCCACAGTGAGGGCGGCGGCCACGGCCGACGGCGCCCGGAGACTCCACTCGGATACTCGCCGCGGCGACACGAGCGCCACGATCGCCGGGAACAGAGGCGGCTTCGCCGCGTAGATTCGTCCACCGATGTGCGGAACGGCCCACTGCCCGGTGGCCAGCATCTCCTTGGCGACCAGCGCCGGGCGAGCCTCGTCACGCGAGGAGATGTTCTGTGCGCCGAGGCCCGGCAGGATGGCGATCAGTGCAACAAGGAAAACCGCAAGGGTGAGGGCCGCCCGCGGGCGCTTCTGTGGAGGCGCCTGCTCCTGAAGGACGACGTCAGTCGCGCGAGTGAGCAACACCTCCCACGATGCAACCAGCCGCGGCGCTGCCGATCAATGGGACGTTCGTCCGATACTCTCTGGCATCGCGATTGCCTGGACTCATCATGAGACCGCGAATTTCACGGAGGCTACTCATGAAGATGGTTGCAGGGGTCGTCGCGCTACTGTTCGCCGCACCGCTATTCGTGTCCGTGCAGACCACGCTGGCCGCCGACGCTCGGGATACCAAGGCCCCGGCGTGGAAGCAGGATGCCGGCGTCCATGACACCAAGGACATCATCGGCACGCGGATCAAGAACGTCGACGGCAAGGACCTCGGCGAGATCGACCAGCTGCTGATCGATCGCAACGGCAAGGTGACGCACGCCGTCATCGGCATCGGCGGCCTCGCGGGCATCGGCGAGAAGAAGGTGGTGGTGCCCTGGTCTGACCTGAAGTTCGCCCCCGTGACCGAGGGCAAGAAGAACGCGATCACGATGGATGGCGCACGGCTCGAGAACGCACCGCGCTACGAGCGGGCGGCGCGCTCGGATGTTGCCCCGTCCGCCAGTCCCCGCACCGGCTCACCGGTGAAGGACAGCGACCGGGACGGCAAGTCCGATCGCACCGACAAGGCTCCTCTCGACCCGACCAGGAAGTAAGTCGACCCGTGCCACATTCGGCGGCACCGCGCCGCCGAATGTGGCACGACGTTCGTCAGAAACCCGCGATCCCCTGAGGACTCCCTCGCCGGCACTCAGGCGAGCGATTGTCAGCGTCCGTGTCCTGGAGGAAGCATCGAACCAGAAAGTCGTTGATCCCCGGGTTCAGCCCGACGAACGGCTCGACGCCCTCGGCGAACCCACCGAATGTGGCCGGTTCCGTCAGTGCGCCGGTCCTCTCGATGGTGACCCGGCCGACTTGCCCGACCCGCGGCTGGACGAAGTACAGAAAGTCTCCGGCCACCCGCACATCGATCGCATGATTGCCGGAGCGGCCCGGACCCGGGGCCGGGTAGTCGAAACTCTGTCCGGTGCTTGCCGTCGTGCCGTCGCGGTTCAGGCGGTATACGTCGAGCCGTCCGTTCCCGTCGGGCACGGCCCCCACGAGTGGAATCCCGCCGAAGCTTGCAACAACCACGAGGTCATCCTTCCGATCCAGCCAGCAAGGCGCCAACCCGCCCGTCGTGAACGGACCGGAGAGAAGCGACAGCGTGTTGTCCGCATTGAGCCGATAGGTGCCGACCGACTGCGAGTTCGCGTGAGTGACGAACAGGGTGCGATCGTCGGTGAAGACGAAGGAGAAGGGACCGCCGCGGCCCGCCGTCGCGTCGAACGGCGTCACCGTCGGGCTGCCGAGTTGACCGCCCGCGCCGACGGGAAAGACCGCCATCCGTCCGTTTGGAAGGAAGCCCGGGCCGGGGACATCACCGCCCTTGATGCTCACGACCAGGCGTCGCCCGTCCGGCGAGAGCGAGATCTGACCCGGGGTGGTCAGCACTTCGCCGGGGGCGGGGAAGGGGAACGAGTCAGCAATGCCGGCCAGGGATCGGGCCGCGCCCGGGATGGGAGTCAGCTCGCACTCCTGGCGCACATCGAAACCTACGACGCTGCCAACATCTCCCGAGTTGAGGACGTATACGCGCGAGCCCTTGGCGGCGATGCTCACCGGAAACCGGGCGCCGAGGCCGCCGCGAGAGTCCACGACGCTGGCCAGACGCAGGCGGTCGCGCTCGGCTTCGAACGACGAAACCGTGTTGCTCCCGGCATTGACGGCGAACAGGCACCGACGATTCTCGCCCAGCAGCAGCGAGTTGGAGGAGCCGTGACCGTCCGCCGTTGCGGGGACGGGGATGCCGAGCAGCGTGGTCGTCGGTGAGGGACCGGCTCCGAGCTGCGGCTGATTCGCTTCGAGCCGACCGGTCGGGAAGAAGCCGAGCAGCATCAAGTCACCCGACCGATCGCGCCGATACATGGCGACCTCGTTGCCTCGAGCTGGATCGGCCGATCCGGTCAAGACGAAGACTGCCCCCTCGTTTCCGTGAGGCTCGGCGAGGCCGGTCACGGGCGTCGTCAGCGTCAGGAGCATGAGGCCTACGACCCAGCCACTGCCATAACGCATCTTCATCGTCGTCTCCTTCGTGCTTTGTTCTCAGCGGCGTTCGTTTGCGAGGGCGCGCGCGGCCGGCCGATGATGCACGCCGGCGCCTCGGCTGTCAACGCGCCTGCGCGCGTTTCGTCGAGTTTCTTTACGATTCGCCCGTGGCCGCCGGCTCGCGGGAAACGTCCGTCGAGGATATGCGTCCTCTCTCGATGCTTTAGGGGCGCTGAGCAAGCTGGCGCGCCTCTTGCGGGCGGTGACTTCCCCGATGCCGAAGACGTCATCGAATGCGACTTAGCCGACGCATTTACGTTGTTGCCATCGCCGGCATGCTGGCGATGTGGGCCGGCGTCTCCGAGGCGACTCTCACCGGCTTCACCAGCAAGTCGGACTTCGACGCGGCCATCGCCGGCCTGTCGGCGAGCCAGACGGTCGACTTCGAGGCCGTGGCGGCAGGCACGCTGTTTCCGACCGGTACGGGCACCGGTGGTCTCACGTTCACCTATTCGATCGCCGGCCCGTCGACGCTGCAAGTGTCCGATACGTTCGGCACGACGTCGGGCGCGAACTACCTGGGACTCGACAACTCCGACACGGCGTTCTACCTCGGCGATTCCTTCACGATCGACTTCAACCGCACCGTGCATGCGGTCGGGCTCTACGTCATCGCCGGCCGCGACGCGCAGGCCGGCGACATCCAGCTCTCGGTGGCCGGCGGCGCGGTCACCAACAGCGCGCTGGCCGACACCCTGGTGAGCGATGGCCAGGCCTTCTACCTCGGCCTCGTCGAGAGCGATCCGGGGCTCGGGTTCACGTCGGCCGTCGTGATGGGCGTCATCAGCACGCCGAACGCCTTCCTGGCCTTCACCGTCGACGACATCACGAGCGCCACGAGGGGAACCGAGGCAGTGCCCGAACCCGGCACCTGGGTCCTGCTGCTGACCGGCCTCGGCCTGGTCTCAGCGCTCGCGCGTTACCGCCGCTGACCCGCTCACTCTCGAGGAGGACATCGATGGTGCGATTCCTGACCCGTACCGGATGTGCTGTCGCTGCGGTGCTCTCGCTCGTCGGCCTCCATGGCACTGCCTCCGCGCAGGCCAGCGATCCGTTTCTCGGCCAGATCATGTGCGCCGGGTTCAACTTCGCGCCGCAGGGGTGGGCTGAGCTCAACGGACAGCTCTTGCCGATCTCGCAGAACACCGCGCTGTTCGCGCTGCTCGGCACGCAGTACGGCGGCAACGGCCAGACGACCTTCGCGCTGCCCGACATGCGCGGCCGCGTGCTGATCCACGCGGGTATGGGGCCGGGACTGACGCTGCGCGATCAGGGCGAGGCCGCGGGCTCCGAGCAGGTCACCCTGAACAACGCGCAGCTGCCGGCCCACACGCATACGGTCACGCCGCAGGGCAGCCCGTCGGACGCGACCCTGGTGTCGCCGGCCAATGGCGTGCCGGCGACGAAGGCTCGCACCACGCTGTACGCGCCCGGCCCCGGCACCGTGCCGATGTCGCCGGTGCTCACGTCACCGGCCGGCAGCAACGCCCCGGTGCCGGTCATGCAGCCGTACGTGACGGTGCGTTGCTTCATCGCCACAGAGGGCGTCTTCCCGTCGCGGAACTGACGGCTCGAGGTCTCGCCATGAGTGTCTGTCAAATATCCTGACGGATTGACACATGGACACGCCGGCCGTAGTAGAGGAGGCGGCGGCACCGAAGTCGCTCGAAGGAGATCCGCTCCCATGAAGTTTCTGCTGGCCTCGATCGCCATGGGCATGGTCACGCTCGCCGCTGCGACGGCTACATTCGCTCTCACGATTACTCCCATTGATGGTCAACCGGTTGGCGCCGCCGCGTACGTCGGTATTGCGAAAGACTTCGGGAACACAAGGGGTAGCTGCGACCTCTGTACACCGCCCACGGCTTCGTTCGTCTCGGATCCGGGCGGCATCACGAGGCCGCCGGAGCTCCTTTTCCCAGATGCCTACGACAACAATCAAACCTCAGCGTCGGCGACGAACAGCTTCACCGTGAACGGAGGCTCCGGGCAGGGTGCCGCGAGCGCGGATCTTGGAACCGGAATCTTGAAGGTGCTGGCCCAGTCGAGCGGCAACATCTTCGATCCCGGCCGCCAGGCGCTGGTCCCGGTGCTGACGACGATCAGTCAAGCTGGGTTTGGAGACACGATCACTCCGCTGACCACAGGCACGATGACGTTCACGATAGCGCTCGACGGCACCCTGATGGTTGGGAATTCGGATTCCGTCGGGGCAACCGTCAGCTATCAGTTTTCGGTGACGCCAGGTCTGCCGCTTCTTCCTGGACTCCAGGGCGAGTCGAATGAGCTGACACTTGATACGCCGGGGTGCACCGGAAGCGGCGCGAGTTTGGCCTGTACTCTCGTCAACACTGTCAATGTGCAAGCCGGCGTACCGATGACTGTCGTTCTCGTCCTCCAGGCCCTCGCCGCCGACGGTACTTCCGATTTCTCCCACACCCTCGCCCTTGACGTCACGGGAGTGCCGTTCACCTCGTCGTCCGGCGTTTTTCTCTCGGAGCAGGGCGAGAGTACAGTGCCCGAGCCGTCATCCCTCAGGCTCGTGGCACTGGGCATGGCGGCGGTGGCCGTCTCGCGGCGACACAGGGCCAAGCGCGCCTGAGGCTTGTCGCGGGGCGCGTCAGAACGTCCAGCGGATCCGGAGCATCGCCGTGTGGCTGTCGAAATGGATGTCCCGGTCGACGGGCGTGCCGTACGTGTAGCCCAGACCGACCAGGAGCGACGGCGTCACGGCGTAGAGGACCTCGGGGCCGACCTCGATGAAGCCGTCGTCGTGGATATTCGGGTCGACGACCTTGGAGTAGGCGAAGTTCAGCTGCGGCCGCCAGCGCTCCCCGCGGTACTTCGCGGCGAACCCCGCGCCGACGAGCGTGACCCTCTCCGTGTCGCGGTCAAACGAGTCGGCGAACACCACGGCGACCATCGGCTCGAGCAGTACGTTCCCGATCCGCCAGCTCAGGGTCGTGGAGGCGGCCGCCCGCCAGCTCCAGAAGGCATTACTCACGTCCGTATCGCTGTTGGCGAAGCCGCCTTCGAGCGTGAGCCAGGCCTTCAGCGGCCTGGTATCGAGATAGATCAGGTCGGCTCCGAGGCGAGTCTCGATGAACCGGCGGTGAAACTTCTCCTCCGTATCGTCATCGAACGAGAACTTCACGTCAGAGCCGATGCCCCGGAACGTCCCGTGGACGAGCACGCGGTCGAAAAGCGCGTAGAGGGCGCCGACCTGGCCGCCGTACGACGAGGCGGTCGCCGAGCCGAAGTCGTCGAAGCGCTGGTCTTCCCGGGTGTAGACGGCGTCCAGAAACAGCGTGCCCTTCGGGCTCGGCCACGCGCGGTCGGCCGCGAGAGACTCGCGGTAGTAGAGAAAATCGGAGATGACATCTCCGAGGCCGAAGGCCGCGGCGGGGGACGAGGCCAGCGCGACAACCGAGAGCGCGACCGCGATGGCGGCCGTCAGGATCATAACGAGATGATGAGCCGCCCGCTGCTGACGGGAAAAGTCTCGCCGTCGCAGCGAACGGTGTCCCCGCCAAGCACATTGAGCGACGAGCGCGACGAGAGCCAGACTGCACAGGTTCGACCCGCCACGGCACGCTCCGTTCAGAAGCTGGCAAATGCTGTGAAGCTGTTTGCGCGCCGCAAAACCCCGGGCGCGTCCGGGCCGCGTCGCTCGGCCGACCGCCGAATGAGGCAGGAGGCCGCTAACAGTGAGGCAAAGCAGGACGCAGCGTCAAGCGGTTCGTAGCCCGAAACCAGGTGAGAACCCCGACGCTATCGGGGTTTCCCCGACGCAACAGGCGCCCTGGATCATCGCAAAACGCTCGAGCCGGGCGATGGAGATGCTAGAAGGTATAGGCACTACCCATGACTAGCGCCCGACCGACAGTCCTGCTGATCGACGACGATCGAGACGTGCTGGAGGTCCTCGACGAATTCGTGAGGACCCTCGGCTATGCGACCGTGAAGGCGATGACCGGAGCCGCCGGCGTAAGCGCTGCCCGCACGGACCCTCCACCGGACGTCGTGCTGCTGGACATCACCATGCCCGGCGCGTTGAACGGGGTCCAGGTGCTTCACGCCATCAAGGCGCACCATCCCGATCTGCCGGTGATCATGGTGACCGCGAGCGTCGATCTCGACGTCGCGCGGGGGACCCTGCGCGACGGCGCCATGGACTACGTGACCAAGCCGGTTCAGTTCGCTCGGCTGAGCGAAGTGCTGACCGCGGCGATGGTGCTCTCGGGGAAGACGCCGCCGGCGTAGGGCGGTGGTTCGCCCGCCGTCGTCACCGCTGACAAATACCTCGTCGCGTCGGTCCGCTCGCTGGGACAATGACACGTGCGGGTCTTCGATCGGAAGTTCGGCGTCGACTTCCTGGCGAGAGTTCCGGCCGAGCCGGGCATCTATCTCATCTACGACGCTGCCGGCGCGCTGCTCTACGTCGGCAAGGCCCGTAATCTCCGGCGGCGGCTGGCCCAGTACCGGACGACCCGCCGGACGAAGAAGGACCGCAAGCGCCGCACGCTGGTGCGAGCGGCCGAGCGCATCGAGTGGCAGGTGTGCGCCTCCGAGCTGGAGGCCTCGCTCACCGAGATCAGCCGCATCCAGGCCTTGCGGCCGAAACGGAACGTCGCCGGCGCGTTCCCATTCCTGTATCCCTTCATCGGGATCCAGGTCGCCGGCGCCGACACGCGCTTCTGCTTGACCACGTCGCCGGAAGCGTTCGGCGGCTTCGAGCTCCACGGCGCCTTCCGTTCGCGCGAGATCACGCGCGACGGGTTCTTCGCCCTCATGCGCCTGCTCCGCTTCGTCGGGCACCCCGCGGCGCGGCGCCTGCGGCATCGGCTCAGCGTGCCGCGGCATTCTCACCTGTGGACGTTCCGGCGGCTGCCGCGTGACTGGCCCGATCTCTGGATGGCTCTCTTCCGCGGCGCCTCCCGTGCGGCGCTGGAGCACCTCGCCCTGCGCCTGCTCGAATACGATGGGGCGTGCGCCCACAGCGCCGCCATCCAGGCCGACCTCGCCGCGGTGGCGCGCTTCTTCGACGACGAGGCCTCGACGCTCGCCAGAGCGCTCGCGGTTACCGGGTATGACGGCTACCCCGTGCCCCAGCGGGAGCGTGACGCCGTCTTTCTGCGCTACCGCGACCTGCGGCGTGAAGTCCTGATCGCGAAGTAGGGGCGCCGGTGACTTCCTCCCCGCATTGGACAGGAGGCTGCGTTCGCGGAGTCAACGATCGCGTACGAGGCCACAACTCACGAGGAAATCTCCAAGAAAAGCGCTCGATCTCTCGATCCTGCCGACCTACCTTCAAGAGGAGCTGCCAGCGTGCGGGTCAGAAGCGCGGCCTCGATACTGCCCGCGAGATAGCCCAGGTCCATAGGCTTCTTGACGTAGTCGAAGGCCCCATGGGACAGGGCCCGGCGGGCCGTCTCGACCTGCTCAGTGCCGCTCACCATGATCACCGCTGTCGTCGCGGCGATGGCGCGAATGGCCGCGAGCGCCTCGATCCCGTTCAGGTGCGGCATCGTGATGTCGAGCAGCACCACGTCCGGCGTCTCGTCGATGATCGCGCGGAGCGCGGCAAGCCCGTCCTCCGCGATCGAGGTCGTATAGCCCTGCGCGCGGAGGAATTCCTCTAGCACCTCTCGCATCTGGGGATCGTCGTCCACGACCAGGACGTGCGCGGGGCGGCGCGCGTCCGGGACCGCGGCCTTCGCGTCAACGCTCAACGGCGTGGCGCTGGCGATCATCGCGCCGAGGCTGGCGAGGTCGAGCGGCTTCGGGAGCACCGCCGCGGCGCCGAGCGCGAGGGCCCGGCCGCGCAGGGCGTCGTCGCGCACGCCGGTCACGACGAGCACGTTGACGCCGGGGAAGCGCTTCCGGATGTGGGCCAGCGCCTCGATACCGCCCAGCCGCGGCATCATGATGTCGAGCAGCAGCAGGTCCGGCTGCAGGCGCTTGACGTACATAAGCGCCTCGAGCCCGTTGACGGCCTCGGTAACCGCGAATCCCGCCGACTCGAGATACTCCACGACCACCTGGCGAACGTCGGGATCGTCGTCGGCGACGACGGCCGTCTTCCTGGTCACATTGCGATCCATGGCGCCGTCCTCCGTCTCATCACGCATGGGCCATGTCCGGCGGGGCCGCCGCGGGCTGCGGGACTCGGGCGAGCGCCCGGCGCAGGTCGCGGAGCACGAACGGCTTGCGCAGGCTCGGGGCGCCGGTGGCGGTGAGGAACTCGTTCGTGGCGGCGCTCAGCGTGTCGCCGGTGAAGAACACGAACCGCTCGGTCAGGCTCGGATCGATCTGCTCCACCGCGCGCCACAGCTCGGGGCCGTCCATGAGCGGCATCTTGATATCGCTGAGCACGGCATCGTATCGCTCCTGCTGGAGCCGGTTCAGCGCCTCGACGCCGTTGGCGGCGGTGGCGACGGTGTGCCCGTCACGCCGTAGGAACTCGCTGATGACGGCGCCGACCTCGACCTCGTCGTCGACGACGAGGATGCGGCGTGCGGACACCGTCGGGCCGTCGTCGTCGAGGGCCGGCGGGGAAGCCATCGGCCCCACCATCGGCAGCTCCACCCGGAACGTCGCACCCGGCCCCGAGGGGCGCAACGTGATCTGTCCGCCATGGCTCTCCACGATGCCGCGGCAGATGGAGAGTCCGAGGCCGGTGCCCTGGCCGACCGGCTTCGTCGTGAAGAAAGGCTCGAAGAGCCGGGCCGCCACGGCCGGCGGGACGCCCGGCCCGTCGTCCGCGACCTCGAGCCACACGCGCTCCGCCGTCTGATCGGCGCCGGAACGGATGACCAGCTGGCGCGGTCCCGACTGGCTTCGCAGCGCCTGGTGCGCGTTGGTGACGAGATTGACCAGCACCTGCTGCAGCTGGTGGCGGTCAGCGGAGAGCATGGGCAACTCGGAGTCCAGGTCGGTCGTGACCTGGACGTCGTCGACGCGCAGCGCGTAGGCCATGACCTCGAGCGCCTCGGTGATTACTTGATTGAGCGGCACGGCCGTCCGTTCGGGCGGATACTGCCGGGCCAGCGCCAGGAAGTTCTTGACGATGCGGCCGCAGCGCTCGGCCGCGCGGCCGATCTTCTCGGCGCGGGCGGCCACCGCGGCATCGGCCGTGCGTCCCAGCAGCGCGGTATGGCCCATGACCACGGACAGCGGGTTGTTGAGCTCGTGCGCGACCCCTGCCAGGAGCTCGCTCATGGCGGCCAGCTTCTCGGAGTGGGCCAGCTGCTCACGTAGACGCGCCTGCGTCGTCTCATGCTGCTGTCGCTCGGTGACATCCCGGGCGTTGACGATGATGCCGGCCACGGACGGGTGATCGAGGAGGTTGCGGCCGACGCCCTCCAGCGTCCGCCAGGAGCCGTCGGCGTGCCGGAAGCGGAATTGGGCGCTGGACACGTGGCCCGGGGTCCGCTGGCCGGCGAAGAACAGCGTGCTGATCCGCGCCACGTCGTCGGGGTGCAGCTGGGTCAGCGCGTTCGAGCCCACCATGGCGTCCGGCTGGTGACCGAGCACGGCGTGCACCGACGGGCTGGCGTACGTGATCGTGCCGTTGGCGTCCAGCACCACGATGAGGTCGAGGGCGTTCTCAATGAGCGCGCGATGATATTCCTCGCTCTGGCGGAGCGCGTCGTCGGAGCGCTTGCGGTCGCTGATGTCCTGCTTGATCGCGACGAAATGCAGCAGGCGCCCATCGTCGCCGAACGTCGGCGTGATGCTCTGCTCCTCGTGATAGAGCGTGCCGTCTTTGCGACGGTTCACCATCTCGCCGCGCCACACCCGTCCCTTGCGGATGGTGCGCCACAGTGCCGCGTAGAAACTGGGGTCGTGGAGGCCGGACTTGAGCACGCGCGGGGTCTGTCCCCGAACGTCCTCGAGGCTGAAGCCGGTCATCCGCGTGAACTCCGGATTGACCCACTCGATCCGGCCGTCGGGGTCGGTGATGACGATGCCGTTGGCCACGGCGGCCAGCGCCGTGGAGCGCACGCGGGCGGCCGCGGCGGCGCGCAGCCGCTCGGTGAGGTCGCGCACCACGAAGAGATGCCGCCCCGGCAGCACCTGGGGCGTGACCGAGGACTCGACCTCCCGCACGGTGCCGTCGGGGCGCACCAGGCGCCATTCGCCCGACGTCGTGCGCTTCTCGATCAGCGCCTGCCAGGCCCGATCGATATCGGTGCCGGGCGCCGCGAAATCGCCGAACCGGCGGCCGCGAAGCTCCTCGGCGAGCACCCCGAACAGCCGGGCGGCGCTGGCGTTCACGGCCACATAGGTCCTGGTGTCGTCGACCACGAGCATGGCGTCGAGCGCCGAGTCGAACATCGCGTGGAAATGCTGCTCGCTCGCCCGGAGCGCGCTCTCGGTCTGGTGCCGCTCGACCAGGACGGCGACGTGATTGCCGATGCTGGCCGCGAGGTCCACCATCGCGCTCGTGATGGGGCGCGCCTCGCGGTCGGACAGCCCGAGGGCGCCGATCACGCGGCCGCGAACGGTCATGGGGACGCTGAGGAACGTCTGGATGCCGAGCGCTCGCAGTGTCGCGTGGAGCGAGGGCGGCAGCGGCTCGGCGCTCGTCCACGTGAACGGGCGGCCCGTGCGGATCACGGCTGCCGAGAAGCTCTCCTCGACGTCCACCCGGAAGCTCACGCCCGTGAGCACCGCGGGCAAGTTCTGCGTGCAGCGGTACGTCAGGCTGCCGGTCGCCTCGTCGTACAGCGCGATCGCGGCCATCGGCATGCCGGTCGCCTCGCTGATCGTGTCCAGGATCGCCCGGTACGTCTCGTCCAGGGGACGGGCGGCCAGCGCGATCTCCGAGATCCGGTAGAGCGTGCGCAGCTCGCGGCCGCGCGCGGCGGCCTCGGCTTCGGCCAGCTTGCGGTCCGTGATGTCCAGCACCATGCCGTGCGTCACCAGCACGTGGCCGTTGGCGTCACGCACGTGCGTCGCCTCATCGAGAAGCCACACCACTGTGCCGTCCGGCCGGAGCATCCGGTACTCGGAGCGGAAGGTCCGGCCCGGCCGCCGGCTGTCCTCCATCTCCGCGAGGACACGCTCGCGGTCCTCGGGATGGATACGGCGAGGCCAGGCGTCGGGATCGTCGCCCCAGGCGTCGCTGGGCACGCCGAGAATCCGCTCGATCTGCGGGCTGACGTAGACCGTGCGGTTGTGCGGGGTGGCGACGTACACGATGCCGGGAAGATGCTCGAGCACGACGTCGGTCATGGTGGTCAGCACGGGCGTCACAATGTCTCCTCGGGGCTCTCGACACGAGCCCGTCATCGCGAAGCCCAGCCGATATGGCCGTGCCCCCCAAGCGTGGCAAGGGCTGTTCCATGAGCGGTGGCCATGCGAATCAGTAACTTGACGCCGCTCCGTGCGTGGACGGGTGGGGCACGGGCGCCTCACCCGCCGGGCGCGCGCCCCACACTTGCTGATCCTTCCCGCCGTCTACTGGCTCGGCGGTCGGGACCGCCGCTGCCGGGGGGCACGAGTGAGTGTGTAGAATCCTGACGTCTGACTCGCGAGGTGCCCATGTCGCAGGCGATCAACGGCGTCATGTTTCAGTTCTTTCACTGGTTCCTCCC
>Ga0075434_100001388_pt1 | contig 20316 bp, 18 predicted proteins | sample RhiMethybrSRZTD3_FD_75298 | JGI IMG/M metagenome (GOLD analysis project Ga0075434, IMG submission 75298) | Populus rhizosphere microbial communities from Tennessee, USA - Rhizosphere MetaG P. TD hybrid SRZTD3 | ecosystem: Host-associated > Plants > Roots > Rhizosphere > Soil | place: USA... | reverse complement strand
CGGCGAGACGACAGACGTTGATATTGCGCCGTTCAGCCCGCAGCGCTTTCGCTGACGGTTAAGAAGGGGCAACGCTTACACTCTGGCGTTGGAAGGTCATGCGGTACAGACTGAGGGGAAGCGTTGCTGTCGCAATGAGGCAAGTACCATGAACGCAAGCTCCGAGGAACCACGCGAATCCTACCGCGAAGACGTGGTCGGCCGCGCAAATGTGGTGGATACGCCGCAACTCCTGGCTTATTACGATGAACTCGCGCGGCTCGAGGTCGGCGCGCTTTGGACCGTTGCCAACAAGATCGAGCCGTGGCAGCCAAATTCCCAATCGCTTCCCATGCTCTGGCGCTACGCTGACTTGCGCGACCGAGTACTCAGATCACTTGAGCTCGTTACGGCGGAGAAAGCGGGTCGTCGTGTGATTTATTTGAGCAACCCTGGACGGCGTGACGTCTCGGCGGCGGTTGGGTGGCTCTACTCGGGTCTGCAAGTCATGAACCCGGGCGAGGTTGCCTCTGCGCATGCTCATTCCGCCGCGGCGCTGCGCTTCATAATGGAGGGATCCGGAGCCTATACCATCGTCGACGGTCATAAGATGACGCTCGGCCCCAACGATTTCGTGCTTACGCCCAACGGCACTTGGCACGAGCATGGAGTTGAAGTGACCGGTTCGACCTGCATCTGGCAGGATGGGCTCGACATTCCGCTTGTCAACGCGCTCGACGCGAATTTCTACGCCGTTCATCCCGATCTGCAGCAGAGTGTCGGCTATCCAGTCGACGATATGCGCAATGCTTGGGGCAATCCCGGCCTCACCCCCTCGACTGGCACTTGGTCGAGAGCCTATTCGCCATTGCTCAAGTACGAATGGGCCCCAACGTACGAGGCGCTAAGTCGATACGCGCGGGCGACCGAGGGATCGCCATATGACGGTGTCATGATGAACTATGCCAATCCGGTTACCGGTGGGCCGGTGATGCAGACCATTGGGGCAACGATGCAAATGTTGCGCCCTGGCGAGCGCACGAAGGCGCATCGCCACACCGGGAGCTTCGTCTATCAATGCTGCAAGGGCCATGGCTGTTCGATCATTGGTGGCAAACGGTTCGAGTGGCGCGAGCGCGACATTTTCTGTGTGCCCTCATGGATGTGGCATGAACATGCAAATCTCTCCACAACGGATGATGTGTGTCTCTTCACCTTCAATGATCTCCCGGTCATGCATGCGCTCGGCCTTTGTCGCGAGGAAGCCTTCGGCGACAACGGTGGTTATCAGCCCGTAGCTGCCTGATGGGGCGAATTCCCGAATTTCCCGGTGGCACTGCTGAGTAGGTCCAACAAGATCAGAGATGCCCGTCGGGTCGCGACGCTGCACCTCGATGAGCCCCTCGTTGGTTGGTGAGGGCAGACAAACCGCCTATTGACCGGCGTGAGATGAGAACGTGGGGAATGAAGGGCGTTTGAAGAGTTCGCAACGTCACAATCAGGTCCTGCACCTCCCCCCGACCGAAGAAAGCCAGGGCGACGCGGCAATCTTCCTCCGCCGATCACCTGAAATGATGTGCGCGGACTGGAGCAACTGCATCGATATAGTTTAAAGATAAAATATATCTGGGCCAATCGATCTGTCGACCGATCTGACGCCGCCACTGGGTCGCAGCAACATCTCCGTGCTGTCCCTCAGGTGCGACCGCGAAGCCTGTAAGCTCGGCAATTTGCGGCAATTAGGCGCGTTTATGAGGCATTGATCCTGAGCGGCGTACTACGTCGGCCGTTCGTGACGTGGTCACTTGGCAGGTTCTTCGGTCCTGCGCGGTTGGCGTTTGACGCGATTTTTATTTCTTATATAAAAGACATGCGTGGGGGAGGGCATTGGGCACGGACCTCTGCCATTGATCAGCGAGGCACGCATGGCAGAGGACGAGCGGCGCTATGCCTTGTGCGATGCCTCAAGGAAGGGCCAGGCTTGGGCGCGGAGCGATCTGCGACTGGCCGATGGTTGGTCAAACATTTTGGCCGAGCTCGATCAGCTGCGGCAAAGCATTCCTTGAAGTCGGAGCCCATAGCGATCAGCTTGACGAAGACAAGACGAAGCCGCAAGCCGAGGCCTTTGGTTCTGGCACCGCCTGCCGAGATGGGCATTTGGAGAGGCGAGCGTTGCAATGAGCGGCAGCACGCGAATGGCCTATGATGGCATCGTTGTGTGCGCCCCCGTCACTGTCCCTTACCGGCGCTACTCTGCGAACAGCGCACACTGGTGGATCGGCCGCGCACTGCAGGCATTGACCAAGCAGTCGGGGCTACAACCCAGTGAACTCGATGGGTTGTCGATTTCAAGCTTCACGGTCGCGCCCGATACGGCCATTGGCTTGACCCAGCACTTCGGCCTCTCCCCGCGCTGGCTGGATCATGTACCATTTGGCGGCGCCAGCGGCATTGTGGCGCTGCGCCGCGCGGCGCGGGCGGTGCAGACAGGCGATGCCGAGTTCGTGGCTTGTGTCGCCGGTGACACTAATCATGTGGACTCATTCCGCAAAACGCTTTCGACCTTCTCCCGCTTTGCCCAGGACGCGGTCTATCCCTACGGCTCGGGCGGCGCTAACGCCTCATTCGCGCTGATCGCCAAGAACTACATGAACACTTACGGGGTGCGACGCGAGGACTTTGGCAAAATCTGCGTGGCTCAACGCGACAATGCCATGGCCGTCCCGCATGCCTTGATGAAGGAGAGACTCACACTCCTTGACTACATGGCGGCGCGGGCGATTGCTGACCCCATTCATTTGTACGATTGTGTGATGCCCTGCGCGGGTGCGGAGGCGTTCCTGGTCTGCGGCGAGGCGGCCGCGCGCTCTTTGGCGCTCAAAGGGGTCCACCTGCTCTCCACCATCGAGCGGCACAACGCGTTTCCGGAAGATGCCATCCAGGTGCGTGGAGGTTGGGCTGTCGATGTGGACGAGTTGTGGTCGATGGCGGGGGTGGGGCCGCAGGACGTCGATTTCGTAGAAACTTACGACGACTATCCCGTAATCGTCATGATGCAGCTCGAAGACCTGGGCTTCTGCAGGAAGGGCGAGGCTGCCGAGTTCGTGCGGGCGCATACGCTGACCAACGATGGGACATTCCCGCACAATACTTGCGGTGGTCAATTGTCCGTCGGCCAGGCCGGTGCGGCCGGCGGATACTTGGGTTTGGTCGAAGCTATCCGGCAGCTCACGGATGCGCCGCTCGGGACGCAAGTAGCCGACGCTAGGATCGGGCTCGTCTCCGGCTTTGGCATGATCAACTATGATCGCGGACTAGCCTCCGGCGCCGCCATCCTTGCGAGTGCAGCATGACCGAACCGCTCACCCCGCCAAAGCGCAAGAACCCGCTCAAGAAGACGCGGGGACCCTTGAACCCCCAGGGGGCGCGCAGTCGCACGGCGCATGGTTTGACAATGGCGGCGACGGAGGGGCGGTTCGCGCTGCAGAGGTGCTCCGATTGCGGCATCGTCGTCTATCCGCCGCGTGACGCCTGCCCCACCTGCCTCTCACCCCGCTTGCCCTACCAAGAAGCTGATGCTCGCGGCGTTCTGGTGGCGGAGACCACTGTGCGAGTGTCGACCGACCCCTATTTCCGTGAGCGCATGCCGTGGCGAGTCGGTACCGTCAGGCTCGACATTGGGCCGGTGCTGGTTGCCCACCTGCATGGTGATCTCAAGGAAGGAGAACCGGCGCGGCTCGAGCTGAAGCTCGACAAAGGCGGGGCACCCGTCGTGTTTGCCTTGCCAGACAAGGATACACCGCACATGCAAGACGATCCGCAGCTGCGCGAAATGACCTGCGATCCGACGTTCCGCCGTGTTCTGATCACCGACGGCTGCACGCCTGTCGGGCAGGCGATGGCGAGGGCATTCTCCGCCGTCGGTTCCAGCATCGTGTTCGTAGGCGTTGCCCAAGCGTGGAAACCGTTTCAGGGCATGGACGCGTTGCGTGCTATCGAACGCGTCGAGATCGTCCCATTCGACATCACGGACACCGAATCGGTGATCGAGCAGGCCGAACAAAACGGCGGGCGTATCGACATCATTATCAACACGGCGGAGCACATTCGCGCCGGTGGTATTATTGAGCGCCGCGGGATCGGCGTCGCGCGCGAGGAGATGGACGTGCGCTATTTCGGACTTATGCGCCTAGCTCAGGCCTTCGGGCCGGCGATGCGGTTTCGCGGCGCGGATGGGGTCAATTCCGCGACGGCGATCGTCAATCTGCTGTCGGTATATGCGCTCATGAACTGGCCGGTATACGGGGCTTACTCGGCGGCCGAAGCTGCCTGCCTGTCGGCAACGCAAAGCTTGCGCGCGGAGCTGAGGCCTGGCGGCGTGCGCATGGTGAATGTGTTCTTTGGACCGCTCGAGACGGAATGGTTTCAAGCCGTACCGCCCCCCAAGGTGGTACCCAGCGCCTTGGCACGGGCGGTGATTGATGCCCTGAAGCGAGGGCTTGAGGACGTCTTCGTCGGTGACGTCGCCGAGGATGTCCGCGCGCGCCTCGCTGTCAATCCCAAGGCACTCGAGCGCGAGCTGGCCGGCTAAGGAGGCGCGCGTCCCATGTCCGCATCGACGCTATTCGAACTTGCCCGTGGGGTCGCCTCTGGCGCTATCCGCGTCGTCGATCTGACGCAGACCCTGGCGCCGGAGTTCCCGACCATCATCCTGCCGCCCGAGTTTGGACAATGCGCGCCCTTCCGGCTCGAGGAAATCTCGCACTACGACGAGCGCGGTCCTGCCTGGTACTGGAACAACTTCACGATGGGTGAACATACCGGCACGCACTTCGACGCGCCAATCCACTGGATGTCCGGGAAAGACCTTGCCGACAATGCCGTCGACACGATACCGGTGAGGAACTTCATTGCGCCGGCGGCAGTCATCGACTGCTCGAAGGCGGCGGCGGGCGAACCCGATTTTCTCATGACCGTCGCGACGGTAGAGGCGTGGGAAAGGGAGCACGGCCGGATCGAGAGGGGCTCATGGCTGCTCTTGCGAACCGATTGGTCCAAGAAGCCATACGCCGACTATGCCGGCCTGCGTGAGGACGGAGCGCACACGCCAGGTCCCAGTCCCGACGTCGTAAAGTGGCTGGTGGAGGAGCGCGACGTGCACGGGTTCGGCACCGAGACCATTGGTACCGACGCGGGGCAGGCACAGCACTTCAACCCGCCTTTCCCCGCACATTTCTACATGCACGGTAGGGGCCGCTATGGCCTGCAGTGCCTCACCAATCTGGATCAGCTGCCACCGAAGGGCGCCGTGATCATCGCCGCGCCGCTCAAGATCAAGCATGGCAGCGGCAGCCCGCTGCGTGTGCTCGCCCTCATTTGCGAAGCGCGCACATGAACGAGCGCAAGGTCGCCATTGTCACGGACGGCTTGGCGGCCATTAGGGCCGAGGCTTGCTGGTATGCTTGCGGCATCGGCAACCAAGGGTCGCCTTCGTCGGCGTGGCGCACACAGGTGCCCCGGGAGCTCTGGAGCAGGGCATCAGCGCAAATGCAACGACCCGATCGCAGGCACAAAGATGCTTTATGCTGTGTTAGCCAAGGCCAATTCACGCGAGGAGATCCTCGCGAACAGGATTGCTGTGAAGCGTCTGGGGCGCATGAGCGACGCGCCGCGAGCATCGGCGCGCCTGTGATGTGAGACCGACGACCGACGACGGCAAGAAAGGAAGCCTTTGGCGCGGACCATGGCAAGAAAGAAGACAGTGCGTGCGAGGACGGCCGTGCGAACGGGTGGTGGATCCTCGCCGGTCGGCACTGCAGCATCCGGGCTCGATGGGCCGGCCAGCTCTGGCCTCGCAGGCAAGAGTTTGCAGCGCCCCGATCATGATGAGGGTAGCTTCTCGGAGCACATCGAGATCCGGATCTGGTTGCGCCTGCTGGCGTGCTCGACTCGCATCGAGAACGTGCTCAAATCTCGCTTGCGTCGCGACTTCGGCACGTCGCTGGCGCGCTTTGACGTGCTGGCGCAACTGGATCGCTTCGAGCACGGTCTGACAATGACGGAGCTGTCCCGACGTCTGTCGGTGTCGAATGGTGCCGTTACCGGGCTGGTCGACAAACTCGTCGCCGACAATTTGGTGTTCCGCGTGGAGCATGCAACGGATAAGCGAACCGTGATTGTGCACTTGACGACGGAAGGTCGTATCCAATTCCGCAAGATGGCCCTGCGTCACGAGGAGTGGGTCATTTCGCTGCTCGGCGATCTTTCGCACGAGGCTCGTGTGGAGCTGTTGCACAATCTTACCTTGCTCAAACGGCGTCTGGATGCGGTGACCGGCAAATCCGGCCGGATCGACACTCCGGCGCGTGAATTGATGCTGGCCGACGAGGAGTCAGGTTAGACCTCGCACCCCTGGGCCTGCACAAGTCACCGCGTCGCGTGACACCCGCAGGTAGAGTCTATCCGGTGATGCGATTGCCGGACGCCTCATCGGCTCGACCTTCGCAGCTACTTGAACAGCTTCCACTGGCCCTGTTCCAGCCTCACCAGAACCAAGGCACGCTTGTCCGTGCCCCAATGGCTGTCGGGGTGGTAATTGTACACGCCATGCGTCCCAACCAAGTCCGAAGTGCTGTAGATCGCCTCGCGCAGAGCAGTGCGGAACTCCGATGTGCCGGGTTTGGCACTGGCGAGCGCTCGCTTGGCCGCATCGACAAATATTAGCCATGCATCGAATGAATACGCGGAGAAGCCGTCGTTGGACGGCACACCGTTGGCTTTAAGGTGGGCCTCTTTGAACGCCATCCCAATCTTCTTATTGGGATGATCGTCGGGTAGCTGATCCAAGACCATGATGGGACCGGTGCTCGCAATCAAGCCTTCCGCGGATTTGCCGGCAAGGCGGACGAAGTCAGGATTGATCAAGGCAGGTGTTCCGAAGATCGGTCCCTTGTAGCCGCGTTCGGCGAGGGCGAGGTAAGGCAGCGCCCCGCCGGTTCCCGAGCCACCGGTAATCACGCCGTCGGGTTTCGCGGCAACCACCTTCAAGATCTGCGCGGTGACGGATGTATCTGCACGAGCGTAGCGCTCGTTGGTTTGAAGGGTCATGCCAAGCGGCTCGCCTGTGGCCTTCACGTTGTTGTAGACGAGATCTCCCCATGCGTCGCTGAAACCTATGAAGCCTACGTTCTTGACACCCATCTTGTGCATCTGCTCGACGACGACGCCAACCATCAGCGACGGTGGTTGAGGCACTGAGATCGCCCAGGCAATTCCGTCCACCTTCTGCACGGACGGCACGGGCGACAAGGCGATCATCGGCACGCGCTGCTCCGTCGCGACACCGATCATGGCGGACGTCGCCGGTGCCCCAGCCGTGCCGAGCAGGACGTCGACCTTATCTTCTTCAATCAGCTTGCGCGCGTTTTTGGTTGCGGTGGAAGGATCTGAACCGTCCTCTAGCTGAATGATGCGGATCTTCTCGCCGCCGGTCGCACTGACGTAGGCGTATCCCGCGTTGATCCCTCGCCCGTATGGAATGCCGATCGAGGAGACGGGACCACTTTGTGAAACCACGACGCCCACGACGATTTCGCCACGTGCCGGTGCAAACGTCAGGGTGAGTGCGGCCCCGATTATTCCGACGAGCTTCCACCAGTTGCTGTGCACGTCCGTCCTCCTCTGTTAGGGCCAAGGGCCCAACACAGCCTCACGCCCCAAGACGCCAGCCCATGGCGTCAGAGCCCCTTGGGGTGCGTCATGAATTCGTCGATGACCTCCGGCGGGGGCTTCACGAAGTCCGACACACGACTGACGGCCAGGCCTGAGAGGCGGCGCAACTTCACGGCGATTTCCGCCATTTTCACCACGATAGGGATGCCGTTCACCACCGGAGCACCATCGACCGCATGTCCCTGGATGGCCGAGAACAGCAACATGGGTATGCCGCCGCCCGGGATCAGCACGTCGACGCCTCGTGCCACCAGCGGCCTGGCTTGCTGCTCGAACAGGTGGCGCACCTCCTCGGCTCGATCCTGCGAAGCGTAGGCCTGAAGGATCTGACCCGGCTCGAAGGTCATCGCGTGCACGCCGGTGACGCGCTGCGCGAGCCCGTATTTGCCGATTTGATGATGGAACCAAGGGATATAGCGCGTATTGATGGTGACGATGCCCGTCCTTTGCCCGAGCTGGCAGGCGTAGAGCATTGACGCCTCCCCCAACGCAAGCACGGGGATGTCGACTACCGAGCGTGCCTCGTAGAGGCCGGCATCCTGGAAATGGCCGATGACGAAGGCGTCATACCCGTCGCGCTCGGCACGAACCGCATTGCAGATCACCTCGCGCGCGCACCGCAGCTCAACGATAGGATGCGCATAGCTGTCGTGGGGCGTGATGCCCTTGATGTCAATCGTGGTACCGGGGTCGATGATCGCATCGAGATGTGTACGCAGCCGTTCCCAGTAGGTCTTACCGTTGTCATAGTCGACGTAACTCTGGTACCAGATCCGCATGGGATTGCTCATCGACCGCTCACTTTACTGCTGGCGCTGGGACAATATTCGCGCAAGTGGCCAGATTAGCCAACGTACAGGGACAAGCCGGTCAGTGGCATATATTTTAGTTATCAAATTTATTCCGGTCAAGCGATGACCCACGAACCTCGCCGCCGATCGAGCGCTAACCGCAGTCTTTCGCGGCAATTGGGCAATGTGTAGCATCCCTTGCGCGCCACCAGTATTTTAGATATCAAGTACCTGGGGCGCATGTGTTCGCGGGACTTGCAAGGCCCGGTAGGCTGGCAGCAAGGGCAGGCAGGGGGTGCCAATGAACGCGCAAAGTGCGCTCATCCTTCTGACCGATGGCATCGCCAACGGTGCAATCTACCTGCTGATCGCGCTCGGAACCGTTCTGATCTTCTCCGTGACGCGCGTGATATTCGTTCCCTTCGGGGACATCGCATCGCTGACGGCTCTTACGGTTGCGGCGGTGCAGTTCGGAAAACTACCCGGCACCGTGTGGATGGTAATCGTCCTTGCGGCAGTCGCCGTGAGCATGGAATTGGGAACGGCCATGCGCGAGCGGCGGTTGCGCCACCTGCCGAGCGCTCTCGCGTTCTATGCCCTGTTGCCGATGCTGCCTGTATTGGCAGCTGCGGCGGTCACTGCCTCCCAGCTAAAGTTGCCGCAGTTCTGCCAAATGCTGCTCGCACTCGCACTTGTGCTGCCGATTTCGCCGCTCATCAATCGGGTTGTGTTCGAGCCGCTCGCAGGCGCGTCGGTGCTTGTGCTCCTGATCGTGGCTGTGGCGGTGCATTTCGCTCTATCGGGGCTCGCGCTACTTTTCTTTGGGCCAGAGGGTTTCCGAAATGAACCGATTTCAGACGCTTTATTTGCGGTTGGTGAGATAACAATCACCGCGCAAGTCCTACTGATGGTCACCGTGGCGATTTCGTTAAGCGGGCTGTTGTTCCTCTACTTCGAAGGCACAGTGACGGGTAAGGCTTTGCGCGCCACCGCCATCAATCAAACGGGCGCGAGGTTGGTGGGCATTCGCCCCCGCCGCACGGGAGCGATTGCATTCGTGCTGGCATCTTTGCTTGGAGGCGTGTCAGGACTGCTGATCGGACCTGTGACGACCGTCTACTACGACTCCGGCTTCCTCATTGGGCTCAAGGCGTTCGTCGCCGCCATCGTCGGCGGCCTTGGCAGCTATCCTCTGACTGCCGTCGGTGCCGTGGGCGTCGGCATTCTCGAAAGCTTTGCTTCGTACTGGAGCAGCTCACTCAAGGAAAGCATAGTCTTCGGCATTTTGATCCCGGTCCTATTGTGGCGTTCGCTGATCAGCCCCCAACACGAAGAGGAAGAGGAGGAGATCGAGTGAGTGGGCCGCCATTCGACAAGGCTATTCTCGCCACCGTCGTGTGTGGCCTAGCGGTCGCGCCCCTGTTCGTGGCTCCGTTTACTGTGACCTTGCTCAACTATGCGGGTATTGGTGCGCTCGTCGCGCTGGGATTGGTTTTATTGACTGGCTTCGGCGGCCTCACATCGTTCGGGCAGGCGTCCTTGGTCGGCATCGGCGCGTACGCGACGGCTTGGCTTAGCACGCGAGTGGGCGCCGATCCGTGGTTGGGTCTGGGACTTGCGCTTGCACTTACAGGTTCGGTTGCTGCCATCCTCGGCGCAGTGACGTTGCGACTGGGCGGACATTTCTTGCCGCTGAGCACTATCGCCTGGGGCATCGCGATCTATTTTTTGTTCGGCAATGTTCCAGGGCTCGGTTACCACGACGGCATCAAGGAAATCCCGCCCCTCACTTTGGTCGGAGTGCCCCTCGCGTCGAACTTTGCCATCTTCTATCTAATCTGGGCGGCGCTGGGCATCAGCATGTGGCTGATGCGCAATCTGCTCGACTCGCGTGAGGGACGGGCGATCCGCAGCCTGCGAGGCGGCGCGACGATGATTGCGAGCCTGGGTGTGAATCTGTTCCGCATCCGCCTGGTAATCTTCGTGATAGCCGCCATGTTGGCCGGCCTCGCGGGTTGGCTCTACGCACACATGAACCGGTATATCAGCCCGTCACCGTTCGATGTGCGGCCCAGCATCGAGTACCTGCTCATGGCGATGGTCGGCGGCGCAACGTCGATCTATGGAGCCGTGGTCGGAGCGGCCGTTGTGACGCTGCTCAAGAACTTCTTTCAGGACGTGCTGCCGCATGTGTCTAAGAACGCGGGCCAGCTCGAGATCGTCGCGTTCAGCGTCCTGCTGATCTTGATTTTGATGTACGCGCGAGGAGGTGTCATGTCTGCCGTTCGTCGACTGGCGCCGTTGCGACCCGCGACGTTACCCCCACCCGGTACTCCACCCTTGCCGCGGCGGTCCCAACCCCGAGCTGGGACGCCACTGCTTCGTGTCGAGGGCGCAATCAAGCACTTTGGCGGCCTCGCTGCCGTCAATCAGGTGAGCTTCGACATCCAGGCCGGCGAGATCGTTGGCCTCATCGGACCCAACGGCGCCGGTAAGAGCACGATGTTCAACCTGATCACGGGGGCACAGCGGGCGAACGCAGGCAAGTTTACATTCCTTGGTCGGAACATAACCGACCTGCCGCAGCAGAGGATCGCCGCCGCCGGCATCGCCCGCACGTTCCAGCATGTCAAGCTGCGGCCGACGATGACGCTGATCGACAATGTCCTGCTAGGGACCTACGTGCGCACGCGCGCGGGATTTGCGCTTGGTGCCTCCAGACTAGATCGCGCAGAGGAAGCGCAGGCGAAGGCAGAGGCCCTGCGGCAGCTGGGGCGCGTAGGCTTGGCCGAGAAGGCACAGGTCAATGCCGATAATCTGCCGCTCGGCAGTCAACGCATGCTCGAGGTTGCGCGCGCGCTTGCCGCCGATCCAGTGCTGATCGTGCTGGACGAGCCGGCCGCTGGATTGCGCCGCGGCGAGAAGGACGCGCTGACGCTGCAGCTGCGGGCGCTCAGAGACGACGGTGTGACCATCTTGATCGTGGAGCATGACATGGAGTTCGTGATGGGCCTCGTCGACCGAGTCGTCGTCATGGACTTTGGCGCCAAGCTGATGGAGGGCTTGCCAAGCGAGGTGCGGGCTAGCCCGATCGTGCAGGAAGCCTACCTGGGTGGGGTCGCGTGAGCGCGATTCTCGAGATCACCGATATGCACGTGTCCTACGGCAAGGTCGAGGCCGTGCGCGGTGCGGCGCTCGCCATGGACAGGGGCCAGATCGTTACCTTGATCGGGCCGAACGGCGCTGGCAAGACGACTCTGCTGGCCGCCGTCATCGGGTTGTTGCGTTCTCGCGGCCGCGTTATCTTTGACGGCCGCGATGTCGCGGCGCTCAGCGTGGAAGACCGCGTGCAGGCGGGCATGAGCCTGGTGCCGGAGCGGCGCGAACTGTTCGGCGACATGTCAGTTGCCGACAATCTCGAGCTCGGCGCCTACATCCATCGTGCCGACGGCAATGGTACGCGCGAGCGTTTGGCAGCAATCTATGGCCGCTTTCCACGGTTGGCCGAGCGACGGCGCCAGCTGGCGAGCACGCTGTCGGGTGGAGAGCGCCAGATGCTGGCGCTCGGCCGTGCGCTGATGGGTAGACCCAGGTTGCTCCTGCTCGACGAACCAAGCCTCGGGCTAGCTCCTCTGATCGTGCGCGAGATCTTCCGCATCGTTGCGTCGTTGCGCGAGATTGGCGTGTCGATCCTGCTGGTTGAGCAGAATGCGCGGGCGGCACTTGAGACCGCTGATTATGGCTACGTTCTCGAGAATGGCGAGATCAGCCTGTCAGGTCCTGCTGCCAAGCTCATGCACGATCCACGAGTCATTGCCAGCTATCTGGGCGGTAACAAATGAGAGCAAGCCTTCAGAGCCAAGTGGCACCAGAGGAGCGCACACTACCACGGCTGCTGGTGAGCCAAGCGGCACGGTACGCGGATCGCACCTTGTTCGCTTGCAATGGTGAGAGCTGGAGCTTCAGGGGTGCGGCGGAGATTGCCGCGCAAACGGCGGGGGCGCTTCAGGGGGCCGGTGTGCAACCGGGCGAGCGGGTTGCCATTTTGTGCTCGAACCGGCCCGAGCTCATGCGCGTGTTCCTGGGTTGTGCGTGGCTCGGTGCCATTGCCGTGCCAATCAACACAGCCGTCAAAGGTCCCCAGCTTCAGTACGCCCTTGCGAACTCCGGAGCGCGCCTGCTTGTGATCGAAGAGCCGCTTGCCGCAGTCCTGAAGCATTGTCCACTCGATGGTCTCCGGCTCGACCGAATCTGGTGCATCGGTGATCCAAGTGCGATTCACGCTGCGGGGCGAATGCTCGAGGCCTTCCCGAGGCATGCCGCGATGACACCACCACGAGATGTCAAACCATCCGAGACGCTGGCAATCCTTTATACGTCGGGAACGACCGGACCGTCGAAGGGGGTGTGCTGCCCGCATGCGCAATTCTATTGGTGGGGTACCCATTCTTCGCGGTTCCTTGCGCTGCGAGAAGGTGATGTGCTGTGCACGACCCTGCCGCTGTTCCACACCAATGCGTTGAACACGTTTTTTCAGGCGCTCGTGGCCGGGGCGACGCTGGTTGTCGAATCGCGCTTTTCCGCCTCCGGTTTCTGGTCCGCGATGGTACGAGCGCGAGCCGACGTCACCTACCTTCTGGGCGCCATGGTGCCGATCCTTCTGGCACAACCACCTTCCGATCACGAACGCGAACACGGCGTGCGGGTGGCGCTCGCTCCCGGCGTTCCAGCGGGACTGACAGCCGAGTTCAAACGCCGCACTCGCGTGGACCTGATCGACGGCTATGGATCGACCGAGACGAATTTTGTGATCGGCGTTGGTGCCGCCGACCAGCGCCCCGGCAAAATGGGCCGCTTGGCGCCTGGCTTCCACGCGCGGGTGGTCGATGAAGAGGACAATCCGCTATCGCCAGGTGTTGCCGGTGAACTGGTGTTGCGTGCAGACGAACCGTTTGCATTTGCAACAGGCTATTTCGCAATGCCGGACAAGACGGTTGAGGCCTGGCGCAATCTCTGGTTCCATACCGGGGATCGCGTGGTGATGGATGCGGACGGCTACTTCACGTTCGTCGATCGTCTCAAGGACGCGATTCGCCGGCGGGGCGAGAATATCTCCTCCTTTGAGGTCGAGCAGGTGGTGGCCGGCCATGCTGCCGTTGGTACGGTTGCGGTGTTTCCGGTGCAATCGGAGCTGGCTGAAGACGAAGTTATGGCCGCCATTGTCCTCAAGTCCGAGTGCACCGTCAGTCCCGAAGAGCTGTTGCGCTTTTGTGAGCCACGGCTACCCTACTACGCCCTGCCCCGGTACCTGGACTTTGTCGATGCGTTGCCCACCACCGAGAACGGGAAGGTGCGCAAGAGCGAACTGCGTGCGCGGGGGATCACGTCGACGACCTGGGACCGTGAGCAAGCTGGGTACAGGGTGACGCGGCGCTAGCCGTTCTCATGCAAGGCTAGCCCATTGCGTCTTCGGATCGGCTGGAACTTGCACTGAGGCGCCCGGGACTGCGTTTGCAAGCTACCCAATGGGGTAGCAGATGACGACGTGGAGGTCGACCTGACATGGGTCGAGAACATACGAGAGCAGGCGCGATGTCCGACAATCCTTTTCGTCTCGACGGTAAGTCAGCCATCGTCGTGGGCGCGGCGCTCGGCATCGGCCGCGCCATCGCGTTGGCTTTTGCCGACGCGGGGGCCAAGGTCGCATGTCTAGATATCGACGACGTTGCTGCCGGCGAGACGGCAACTCACATTGAGAGGGCCAGCGGCGAGGCGGTGGCGCATAGGTGTGATGTGACGAGCCAGGCGAGCATCGCCGACGCTGTCAAGGCTGCAATCGCAGCGCACGGGGCGCCGCGCGTCTTGGTCAACGGGGCAGCCATGCGCGAGCCGACCGGTACCATCCTCGAGCTCGAGCCTGCCGACTGGAACCGAGCCATCGCGGTCAATCTCTCGGGTGCCTATCTCATGAGCCGTGCCGTCATCCCGTACATGGCCCGTGCCGGCGGCGGTAGCATTATTCACATCGCCTCGCAGATGGGCCGTGTCGGTGCAGCGGGTCGCGGCGTCTACTGTGCGACCAAGGGTGGCCTGATCCAGCTCGCCAAGGTCATGGCCATCGACCACGCCGGCGACAACATCCGCGTCAATACGCTCTCGCCCGGCGCCGTGGAGACCGAGCGCATCTCATTCCGATACGGCAGCATGGCGGAAGCGCGCACCCTGGCGGTTCCAAAGCATCCGATCGGCCGTCTCGGACAGACCGAAGAGATCGGCCGCGCTGCGCTCTATCTTGCGAGCGACGCCTCGAGCTTCATGACCGGCTCCGACCTGCTGATCGACGGCGGCTATACGGCGGTTTGACGCGCCGGCCAGTCGAGTTCATTGGGGCAACGGACATTGTTGTCGTTCAGGCGCCGAGGGCATCGCCAGATCGCCGCACCGCGAACACGCGGCGCCTTTGCTGGCTTTTCACTCATGCAGCCGCGGTCCATCCGACGAGGCCGGGAACTTGAGGATTTGTAAAACGTACACTCAACAGCATCGGGGCGCTGCAATAGCCCACCGCTTAGGAGGGCGGAGGCACGAAGAAGCACAGCAAATGAATGCGACCGGTCGCACCTTGGCGCATGCACGCGTGCATGCGGTTGTCCTGGGACTCTCGGCGCGGAAAGTCTGGGGGAACAATGGCGGTGCCGTATTTGGTGGTGACGACCAGCGTGGCTAGTCCGTTCGTGCTCGCTGGTGCGAGCGTCTCCACGCTCTCGACCGGAGCGCAATCACGCCCGTGGCAACACTCCATCGGGTACCATTCGTGTGCGAGGGTGGGAGATTGAATGGCGAGTGCAAGCGCCATTGCCGATAGCGTTGCGACTGCACACCTACACACGTATCCTAAACGGGGCCTCGCGGCAGGCGTTCCCTGTGATTGCGCGACGATCGGTATGCCGAGCACTTGCGGCTCCCTCTCTGGTCATCAAGGGGCGGTTCAGAGACAGGGTTGCCGTTTGCATCAGCTGCTGCAAGCGAGCGCTAAGGTCGTCCTTAAGGGGGAAGTCCTTTTACTTTGGCACTGCACTGCAATAAGAATGTCCACCCCAGTTTCGGGACGGCTTGGGGGCTGAAGGAACCCGGAGGGATGAGGAGCGCGAGGGTCAGAATTGGTCAACCCCGTTGACGCGCGGCAGACCGTTGGTAAACGTCGCCGGCGATGCCTTGGCGCAATTGCGAACGTAGCCTCTCGACGCCGGGCGATGCCGGCGGCGAACCGGTCATGAGCGAGAGGGCCAACAGGGTGGGGCTTGAGGGCGCTCGGTACCGCAACTGCGTGTGCTGGTCCGCGACTGGCCAAAATAGCGACGGTCAGCCATAGAGTCGCGCCCGGTGCAGCACTAGTCCCTTCATCTCGAGCAGCCGTTCTACGGATAAGAAACCAGCTGCTTCCAGAGCGGCACGTTGTTCATCCATGTTCATGTAGAGTGATGCGTTCGACATCCCGTCGCCGACAACGTAGTGGTCGCTGACGAGGTAGACGCCGCGGGGCCTGAGCAGGGTTCGCGCTGACCTATGCAGCGTCGTCGCATGCTTCTTGTGACGGAGTTCATGCACCGCCTGATGCGTGACGATCGCATCGAACTCGCCAAGCCCGAGGAGCCATCCGTCGTCTTTGAAATCCGCGAGCAACTGTCGAGTGCGCCCGATGTGTGGCGCGAGACGTTCGCGCGCCAAACGATGCATTGCAGGGGAGAAATCGAGCATCGCGTACTGGGCGGAGGGGATCGCCTCCAAAATGCAGCGAGCAAGGAAGCCAGGTCCCGATCCAAGTTCTAAGATCTGTAGGGGTCGCACATCGAGCGACCGCAGCTCTTCCGCGAATCTTTGAAAGAACACCGCCCGCCATGGCCGCTTCGACATTGCCGAAGCGGCCCATTCATGCGCATCCTTCTCGCTACGCAGGTCAATCGGGCTTGGGACATTCTGAGACGGATCATCGGCCATTTTCAATGTGATCCTTCGATCACTGCCCAGATTTTGCTCGATGGCACGACCGCAATACCCGCAACGCACTGAATTGCTGCACGCGGAAGGGGCGGCAGAATTGAAGGAGTGGTGTTTCGCCAAAGAGCTTGGGGACCTCTCTTCAGTCGGAGCCGTCATACATTGAGCCACTAGTCCAGGAACCGGCCAAGGAACTGGCGGCTTTAAGCTTGGCCTGGCGCATACTTGCCGCTGAGCTGGGGCGCCAATGCATCGAGACCATGTCGCTGACGTTCAAGCCGCGTGTCCCTGGTCCAGCTGCGCTGTAGATCGTCCCTCACGTTGATTGCAAGCCGTCCGAGCTGATCGATCTCGAGCTCGATCCGGTCTCCATCTTGAAATGCGTGCAGCCCTCGGTGATTCGTGCCGCTCGCCAGAATATCGCCGGGTTCGAGCGTGTGCAGCGCGCTTGCCCACTCAATGCAGCGTGGAATCTTGTGAGCCATATCTGACGTGTTGAAATTTTGTCTGAGTACGCCGTTGTTCCAAAGACGAACCTGCAGGCTATGGGGGTCCTTGACTTCATCCTTGGTAACGAGATAGGGGCCGATCGGGGCAAACGTGTCACGCGATTTCATCTGAAAGAACACGTTGTTTGGTGGCGGCAAGCCGCGTGCAGAACCGTCGATGAAATTGACGTAACCGAACACGTAGTCCATGGCCTCGCTGGCGGTCACCTTCCTGGCTCGCTTGCCAATCACGACGCCCAGTTCCGCCTCGCCCTCGAATACCGTCGCCGGGGCGTCGGGCAGTACCATCGTTTCCTCCGGGCCGATGATGGCCGATGGCGATTTGTGGAAGGCATTGATGGGTGCTGGCTCCTTGCGCGTGCCATCCTCCATATAGTTGACGGCCATGCAGTCGATGTTGATGGGGCGCGGCAGCGGCGCTCTCAGTCTCACGGAGGAGAGCGGGACCGACTTTCCCCTACTTGCGGCTTCCTCGAGCCGTCCCCGGCAGGTCTGATAGTGCGCGATCAGGCCGTTGATGAGATCGTGAGGGCCGGCTCGAGGAATTTCAGGGAGTGAGGAGGAGATGTCGACGATACCCTCACCTATGATCACACCGAGCTTGTAGTCATCGAAGAAGCCAATCTTCATGGTGCCCTCTCCTCTTGGTCTACTAAGTTCTAATGCTGCCGGGGGCATAGTTTGCGCGCCAGGCCGCACTCAGCCTTTGTTGCCTTCATCCATAGCGGGTCTTTGCGGCGAAGGGGAGCTCATCGATCAGCCACGCATTTTCACCGCGGTTCAGTCCGCAGTTCCTCAAGGTGGCTGTGCCGCATTGGTGCGGTGCCCACGGCTTCGTGGCTGCCCGATTGCGGCCGTCCCGGCCTTGCCGATGACGGCGCTCCGATCCTCGTGTTTGAGATAGAATTCCGAGCCAGACGAGTTGTGGTCGCATGAAACGCGCGCTGAGCGCCAAGCTCCGCCTCACGAGCCTGCGGCGGCAATGAAGAGCGGGTCGAGGAGGAGCGGTCATTGGCAGCTAGGTGGCAACCATCGCCGGCATCACCTCTTTGGCAAAACGGCGGAGGCTCTCGATCGGCTTGTCCCCGCCGCTATTGACCAGTACTTGGGTCACTCCCGCCGCGTGCAATTCACCGAGCCGCGAGATGATCTCCTGCGCTGAGCCGTAGAGCGCGCTCTCCTCAGTGCTGCCGGGGGCGGTGTCATATTGCAAGATATGTGATCGGTTCGACGCGCCGACCCGCCGCGACAGCTCCACCATGCGCCGGTGTACTGCGATCTGCCGGGTGAGCGCGGCTTCTCGGTCGGCAGCGCCTTCGGCCACGTAAACATTGCGCGCCACCGCCACCGTGAGCGGATCGAACGAACGTCCATGAGCTTCCACCACCGAGCGATAGAGCGCGATGCGCTCCTTGATCTGCTCCGGTGACTGGAACTGGTCCAGCAGCAGGTTGCAGCCAAGCTCAGCAACCATACGGATAGAGCCCGGGTTGCCGGCTGCAATCCAAAGAGGCGGGTGCGGCCGCTGGGCCGGTTGCGGCTCCGCTAGCACGTTGTCGAAGCGCCAGTAGGTGCCGTGGTGTGAGAAACGGTTCTTTGACGAGAAGGCTTGTTTCAGCACCGCAAATGCCTCATCGAAGCGCCCGTCCGCCTCCTCCATGGGCATGGCAAAGCCCGAGAACTCGGAGGCGCGATATCCTTTGCCGATACCGAGCTCGAGCCGGCCGTTGGAAATGACGTCGAGCGTTGCCGCTTGCTCGGCGAGCATCACCGGGTTGTGCCAGGCGAGCACCATGACCGCAGTGCCGAGCCTGAGCTTCGTTGTGCGCGTGGCAATCGCTGTCAGCACCTGAAGCGGCGCCGAAATCTGGCCGACACCAGTGAAGTGGTGCTCCGTCAGAAACGTCGCGTAATAGCCGAGACCCTCGGCTTCCACGTTGGTCTCGATGTAGTCGGCTAGTTTGCGAGCACTGATAGCCGGTGGATCTCCGCGCGGCACCGCGGCACCACCGGACAGGCCAAATCGCATGGGCTCGTCCTTGCTTCACCAATCCGTGGCTTCGCAGCTCCAATCACGAGGCCATCATATAGGGGGCGCAGCCCATGGTCAGCAAAGACGATGGAGCCATCGAAAGTTAGGAGGGACAGACAATCAGAGCATCTCACCCCGGGTCGTCTCGGCGCTGCCAGCTCGATCCCGAGCGGCGTCCGTGCTTCCCAGGCGACACGGTTGCGCACGCATTGCTCACCGCCTGTTTTGCCTTGATGGCTTGTAAGCACAGCAATTCGTTGCGCACGACTTCGAGAGCGGGATCATTCATCTTGTTGCGGTGCTCGATGAGCGCCAGCGTTCGCAGCAGCGGCGGCCGTAGCGTGCATACGATAAAATCTGATCGATGCTTCGCAACGGCCACCTCAGGGATGATTGCCATTCCAAGGTTCGATGCAACTGCGGTTTTCAGTGCCTCCACTGTGCCAATGGGTATCGGCTTGCGGGGCAGTTGCTCGCCCCCCAGCCAATCCATAACCAGGGGATGGGCGGAGCTGCGGAGATGTTCGATCAGCACCGTTTGGCGCGCAGCATCATCGGGGGTGATCTCCTTGCGAACATCTCGGGTGCCAAGGGGAAATATGGCCACCATTGTTTCTTCGCATAATTTGGTAACCCGGAGCTTTCTGCTCTCGACGGGAAGGATGACGAGAGCTAGATCGATCTTGTTTTGAAGGATGTTTGTGACGCTATCTTGCGTCGGCATATTGCTTACGGTCAGCTCGATTCCAGGGTGGCATTCTCGCAATCTGCCAAGGATTGGCGGCAAGCGATAGGTCAGGGCGGTGAGCGTCGTGCCGAGGCGCACTCGTCCCACCCAGCCCTGACGATACTGTCGCATCTCCTGCTCGATGACGTTGCAATCCTCGAGCAGGCGTTGCGCGGCCTGTACGAGCTTGCGCCCAGGCTCCGTCGCGTGGGCCTGTTTACCAAATCGCTCCACCAAGCGGACGCCGATGCGGGCCTCGAGTTCGCGAATCTGTAGGCTAACAGCCGGTTGAGTGAGATTGAGGCGACGGGCTGCCGCCGAGAAGCTGCCGCACGTCACCACTTCGGTGAGAGTCCGCAACTGATCCAGATTGAGGCTGCGCATGTGAAGGCAGACCTTATCATTGTAATTTTGAAAACAAATTTGCCTCAGCGCGACATGCGATGCAAATGAACTCTAAGGCGACGCCCCTCGCCGCATGGGAGCAGGGTGTGCCTGCTTTGCAAGGCTGGCGTCCAAGCACACTGCCTAGTCTCATCCTGGAGATGC
>Ga0075434_100001387_pt1 | contig 20320 bp, 23 predicted proteins | sample RhiMethybrSRZTD3_FD_75298 | JGI IMG/M metagenome (GOLD analysis project Ga0075434, IMG submission 75298) | Populus rhizosphere microbial communities from Tennessee, USA - Rhizosphere MetaG P. TD hybrid SRZTD3 | ecosystem: Host-associated > Plants > Roots > Rhizosphere > Soil | place: USA... | reverse complement strand
AGACCGATCGCGAGGCGCACGCTCGGGTGTCGTGCGAAGCGGTACGCGATCAAGATCGTGAGCGCGGTCGTGAAGAGGACGAGCGTCTCGGACATGACGACCGAGTCGTAGAACCAGAGGTTCGGATAGACGGCCGCGAGCGCGGCCGCGGTGAGGCCGACGCGTCGCCCTCCGACCTCCCGCCCGGCGAGGCCCACGAGCACGATGGTCCCGGCGCCGATGATGCACGACCACAGCTGGTGGTCGAGGACGCTTCGAAGGCGAAGCAGAGACGGCAGGGCCAGCGCGACGATGTACCCGGGCGGATGGGCGGCGCCCGGTGTCGTGCGGTGGAACTGCAGGAGCTGGATCGGGTCGACGAACCCGCGGCCATCGACGAGCAGGTTGGCGCCGTTGTGGTAGTAGAAGTCGTCGCCGCCGAGGTGTCTCGGGTTCTTCGTGATGAGGACGTACGCGATGCGGAGCGCGAGGCCTGCGATGGCGATGAGGCCGAGCGCCACGAACCACCGCCGATCGCGCATCATCCGCGGCCTACGGCAGTCGTTTGAGCACGCGGAGGAGTCCTGGACGAACGGGGGATTGGTGGTGTGAGCGGTTCGCCGACTCGAGCTCGTGGCGGTGCGCGAGGAACCACTCGTACGACTCGATGAGCATGGACGTGTTGGAGTGCGCCGGTTCCCACTTCAGTTCTGTGCGTGCCCGCGTCACGTCGAACCACAGCGACTCGCCGTAGAGCAGCCAGTGGTACGGAGCGAACGGCGCCACGCCCATCGTGGCGAGCACCTTCATCGCCGCCGCCGCCGGGGCGACCGGAAGAGAACGAACCTGCGATCCGGTGGCGGCGTGGTCGACGAGGGCCTGCAGCGTCTCGCGCATCGTCCCGAACTCCGTCGCCCCGACGTTGTACACGGCCGGTCCCTCGCGGGCGGCGGCCCGGAGGCAGGCGTCGGCGAGGTCGGCGGCGTGGACGAACTGGTAGCGGTTTTCTCCCGCGCCGAGGACGTACACGGGCGCACCATCGGCGACGAACTCGAACAGCACGCCGAAGATCCCGAGGCGACCGTGCCCGAGGATCGTCCGGGGCCGGATGATCGTCACGTCGAGCCCTGAGGCGACCGCCTCGCGACACAGCACCTCGGCTTCGAGCTTGGCCCGGCCGTAGGACTCGAGGGGACGGCACGGGGTCTTCTCGGTGACGGGATTCGAGTCCGGGATCCCGAACACCGCGCTCGACGACGTGTGCACGACCTTGCCGACGCCGGCGTCGCGGGCGGCGACGAGCAAGTTCGCGGTGCCGACCACGTTCACCGACCAGAACAGCTCGCGGTCGCGCGCCAGCGGCACCTGCGCGACGTTGTGCAGCACCACGTCGACGCCGTCGCACGCGGCTCGGACGGCGTCCCGGTCGCGCACGTCTCCCTGGACGAACTCGACCGAGGCGGCGGTGCCGGCGGGCGGGTTGACGTCGAAGACGCGGACCCGGTCACCGTTGGCGACGGCGCCGCCCGCGAGGATCTCGCCGAAGTAGCCGCTCCCGCCGGTGACGAGGATCGAGCGCCCCACTAGATCCGCTCCCCGCGCTCGACGCACCAGCGCACGCTGGCCCGCATGCCCTCGACGAGCCCGGTCTTCGGCTCGTACCCCAGGTCGGCGCGAGCCTTCGAGATGTCGCACGCGATCGTGTCCTTGATCTCGCCCAGGACGTGCACGGCCTGCAGGTAGAGGCCTCGACCCTGCAGGAACGCGTCGAGGGCGGCGGCCGCGTTCCCGACGCTCGCCGGCAGGTGCGGCTGGCGCTGCGACACGGTGAACCCCTCCGCTGCGAGCGCGTCGCGCACGCCCTGGATCACCTCGCGCAGCTCGTAGGGCTCGGCGTCGGCCACCCAGTACGCGCCGCCGGGCGCGGCGTCGGCCACTTCGGCCCGGAGGAGCCCGTCGACGAGGTTGCCGGTGTACGAGAGGGAGCGGCGGTTCGTGCCCGGCCCGGGGATCGGGAACATGCCGCGCCGCACCGTGGAGAAGAACCGGGTTTGGCGTGCCGGCTGGAACGGTCCGTAGAACCACGGCGCGCGGATGATCACGGTCGCCAGGTCGCCGCGGTCGTAGCTGCGCCGCACGAGCTGCTCGGCTTCCATCTTGGACTGCCCGTACGCGAGGTACGGGTTGTACGGCGAGTCCTCGGTGAAGCGTTCGTCGGGCGTGGGGTTGGCGCCGAAGGGCGAGTTCGACGACACGTGGACGAAACGCGTGACGCCCGCGCGTCGCGCCCGGTCGAGCACCAGCTGCGTGCCGCCGACGTTCACGTCGAACAGCTCGCGCGTCCGGCCTTCGGGGTGGATCACGCCGGCCGAGTTGAAGACGGTCGCCGGCCCGAGAGCGTCGAAGAGCCGGTCGACGGTCGCCGGGTCCCGCACGTCGCCGACCACGGTCTCGACCGACGGTCCCACGATCTCGAGCAGCGGCGCCTGCTCGGCGACGTGCACGAGACAGCGCACGCGTTCGCGCTCGCCGGCGAGGGCCCGCACCAGGTTCTGGCCGAGCCAGCCCGCGGCTCCCGTGACGACGGCCACGCCGGGCGCTTCCGAGTCGGGAGTCACCGCAACTGCTTAGTCGACCGGCCTGGTGCGCACGACGACGGAGCCGGATGCCGCCCCCGGATGCGGTCGACCGGGAGTGCCCGGGCCGACTGGCACCGCTTCCCGGCCGCAGAATGCGAGAATCAGGCGGGAGCGGCGAACGATGGCGGCATTGCAGACGATCGAGGCCGGGACTCTGCTCGTCGCGTCCGCCTTCCCCGACCCTCCCTTCGAAGTGGAGAAGGAAGGCGTCGCCACCGGCTTCGACGCCGAGCTCATGCGGGCGGTCTGCGGACAGGTCGGGCTCCGCTGGCAGCTCACGAAGTACGAAGACGACGACTTCAACGGGATCTTCGACGGCCTGCGCACATATTCGTACGACGCCGTGGCGTCCGGCACCACGATCACGCCCGAGCGGGAGAAGGTCGCGCTCTTCTCCGAGCCGTACCTCGAGTCGGGCCAGAGCCTCGTCGTCAACACGACGAGAACCCCGCACATCACCTCGACGGATGACCTGGTCGATCAGGTCGTCGGCATCCAGACCGGGAACACCTCCGACATCGTCGCCAAGGAGTTGAAGCACGAAGGCAAGCTCGCCGGGATCCGGTACTACCCGTACCCCGGGATCCTGGACGCGCTCGACGATCTGTCGGCCGGTCGCATCGGGGCCGTCATGAAGCTCCTGCCCGTCGCCACGGCGCTCGTCCGGGACCGGCCCGATCTCGACGTTGTGCAGGAGATCCACACCAACGAGTTCCTCGGGATCGCGTTCGCCCCCGACAACCGCGGGCTGCGCGACGCGGTGAACACCGCACTGCGGACTCTCCGCGAGAACGGAGCGATCGACCGGCTCAAGCGGCGCTGGCTGGAATAAAGGTCGGCCCGATGGCCATTCGGCTCGTGCGCCTCTGTACGTGGCGCTTCGGTGACTCCCCCGGTGTGCCGGGCGAGCTGATCGGTCACGCGCCGGCGAGCTGACTGGCGGGCCCCGCGTCCTCGGCCGTATCCCCCGAGCGCCCGCCGAGCAGCCAGACCACGAACGCTAGGAACACGACGCTGTACGCGGCGATCAGCAGGAATTGCGGAACGATCGACGTCCAGTCCGGGTGGAGCCAGTAGAACACCGGGCCGTTCGCGCCCACGGACCACCTTCGAAGCGCCTGATAGAACGCGAGCACGTGCGCCACGACGAGCATGCCGCCGAGCGCGGGGACGAACCACCCGCGTAGGAGCACCCGCCGCCCGGTCCGGGACTGCAATGCGAAGACGGCGAGCAACGGGACCCCGACGGCGATCGGGAGCGTGTACCGGCCTTGCCAGTACAGGCCGTACGTCCGGTACTGCCACGCCTCGAGCACGATCGGGGTCACGACGGTGATGGCCATCGCCGCGACCATCGCGATCACGTACGACCGAGTACCTACCGCGACTGCGAGGAGGACGAGCGCGCCCAGCGCGGCGGTGAGGAGCAGGTACGTCAGCCCGGGCAGGGTCGTGTCGAGCCAGCCCAGGTTCCCGAGCATCTCGAGGTAGAAGCCCCCGGCCCTGCCCACGGTCTCGCGGAGGAGGTCGGTGTTCGACAGCGTCGGCTTGAAGCCGATCGGGACGCTCAGGTCGAGCCCGTCGGCGAGGACGATCCACAAGAGCTGCGCGGCGGCGCACCCCGCGACGACCGCAGCCCAGATACGCGCGCTCGTCGTCCGCCACAAGCGGCGCAACGCGTTCCTGCCCACGAGGGCGGCGAGGATCAGTGCGATGAACGCGAGCCAGAACATCGAGATCTGGCGCGCCAGCACGAGCGCGGACGCCGCGATGCCGAGCTGTATGACGAGGCCGCGATCGGGCTCCTTTCCCGCCCGCAGCTCCGAGACGAGGACGAGACCGCATGCCCACGTGGCGATGGCGCCGGCCGTCTCGGGCGCGGTCGGGTTCACTGCCGAGCCGAACGAGAGCACCATCGGTGTGAGCGCGACGGCCAGGCCCACCAGAGCCACCCGGGGCGAGGCCGTCCGTGACAACGCCCGCACGGCGAACGCCACGAACAGCGCGGTGATGAGCACGGTCACGAAGCGCATGAGGTAGACCGCGCCTGGAGCGGTCGGCCACAGGCGCGAGACCCCACCCACGACCGCGTAGTACGCGGGCGGGTGACGGCCCGCCTCGGTGATCACTTCCTTGGTCTTCGACTCCGAGCCGGTGAATCTGTGGCACGAGGCATCACGATTCGACTTGCGCGCGAAGCAGTTCAGGTGGTCGCCGGCGGCGCCGTAGATGGCGGGGAGCTTGACGAACGTGTAGCCCTTGAGGAGCTTCGAGCGCGGCGTCTTCCCGACGAGCTCACCGCGCGCCACGGATGCGGCCCGGACGACGTGCGCCTGCTCGTCGGCGTTGGCGAACAGCGGCGTCGCCAAGCCCCACAGCCCGGTCAACGCGGCGACGAGCACGAACGTGACGAGGAACTGCCCGCGCGGCGTGGAGCGAAGGGACGAGACGACCGGGCCGATCGACATCGCGATGATTCAGGCGTCGCCGAGCGTTCGACTGAGATCGACCTCGCGCATCGTCGTCAGCGCGAAAACGGCGAGCTCGTCGTCCTGAAGGAAGCGGGTGCTGACGAAGTGCGTGCGCCCGCGTTGCTTCTCGCGCCGGCTGTCGATGACGAAACGCGGGCCGGTGACGGGCTCGAAGTAATCGACCCGCATATTGGTCGTCGCCAGCCATCGCATCGGCCGGGGGACGGACCGATCCTCGCCCGCTCGGACGGTGAACAGCGCGATCAGGTCGACGTAGGTGGGCGTGAAGCCGCCGAAGAGTTGCCCGCGCGGGTTCTTGACGTGCTCGGGAAGCGACGCCTCGACGCGGATGAACCCCGCCGCCTCGTCGAGCACGTCCCACGCCCACGCTTCGAGGAAGTCGCCCGCCGGGTGGCCCCGGCCGACGAGGCGACCGGGCGGTGGCGACGCCCACGGGCGAAGGTTCGGTTCACTGCCGGACGGCTCGGATTGGCTCATCGCGGCGCCACGCTAGTGATTTGATGCGCGCCGGATGCTAAACGCCCTCGGCGCTCCGATCAGGCGTGGAAGCGGCTTCGCCCGCCTGCTCTGTCGGGCGGGCGACGACGGTGATGTGCGCGTCGCGCAGCTCCTCCAACGCGCGGTTCTCGCGCACGAAGTCGCTCGCATAGAAGATGAGCTTGTCGAAGGGATACCAGAGTCCCAGCCACGCAAGCACCCATCCGAGGATGTCGACGACCGCGGTTTGCGGATCGTCGCTGTCGCCGAGGTGGAACGCGATCGCGGTGATCGTGAGGCCGAGCAAGGTGACGGGCAGACCGATTCGGAGCGCGCGCACGCCGCTGCGTTGCGTCGACCGCCGGCTGCAGTCGTTGACGTACGACCGCTCATCGCAGTACCGGCGCATGGTGACTGCGAGGCGCTCTTCGAGACCTTCGCTGATCTCCGACTGAGGAAGCGTGAGCTCGAGATGCACCGGTCGCCCGGTCGGTCGGCTCTCGAGCTCGGCGATGCAGAGTTCGATGCCGGGCTGGAACGTGCCGTGGTTCGACCCGAGCTCGACTTGCGGTCTCTCGAACATGTCGACCGCCCGGGCAAGATCGAGCTGGATCTCTTCCGCCGGGTCAGCGTCGCTGTCCGGTGCCCCCGCTTGCCTGACGTCGGTCATACAGCAGTGTCGCGGTGCTCATCCGTGCGTCCCACCACTCCTTCACGGTATCGACGCCGCACCGGCTACTGATGGAACTCAGCCGCCGTAGACCGTGACGATCTTGGCGCAGGTCTTCTCCTTCTTCAGCGCCTGCAAGAGGTCCTGGTTCGACGACAGCTTGGAGAAGGGATCGCCGGTCGTCGCTTGCAGGGTCTGCAGCGCCGCCGTGAACTGCGCGATGTCCGCCGCGAACGCCACGTTGCTCGGATCAGCGGCTGCGAGCTTCTGCCGCGCCGCCGTGACTCCGTCCACGCTGCTCTGGAAGTACTGATCGAAGAGCTTCGTGACCTTCTTCCCGCCGTCGCTGGGTGAGAGCTTCGCCGCCTTCGCCTTTGCTTCGTTCAACGACGCGAGCAACTGATCGGTCGACGCCAGGATCTGGGCCTGTGCGGTGGCGGGGTCGCCACTGTCCGCCGGCTGGATCTGGTCGATCGTGTTCGAGACGCCAGTGATCGCACCACAAATGCTCTTGGCGTACTTCTTGTCGGAAACGGTCTTCGCCCCGGCCACACCCGAAGTGCCGAGCACGAGGCCGGCGGTGAGCAGCACCAGACCGGTCCCCTGCATGAACTTCCTCACGAAACGCCCCTCTCATCGGCTGGTCCGATGGTGAGGGACGGACGCCAATGCCGCCTGAGTACCGGCTACTCATTTCCGGAGGTCGAGGGCTCAGCGCGCTCGGAGGGACTCGAACCCCCAACCTTCTGATCCGTAGTCAGATGCTCTATCCATTGAGCTACGAGCGCCGGAGTCGGTCAGTGTACGCCCGGGGTCGCTCGAGGCGGCGGTGCGACGCGGCCGGCTCACCTCACCCGCTGTCGCATCGCCTGCTTGAACGCTCCGAGCACCGGTTCCTTCGGCGTGAAGTCGGCGCGGACGAGACCGAAGTTGTCCTCCGGGTCGGTGGGGTTGGTTCCCGCGTCGAGATACCCGTACCAGATCAGCGGGCCGGTGAACGACCAGCGATTCCAACCCTTGAACGCCTTGGTGAGGTACTCCGCCACGAACCGCGTCGACGTGCCGGGCACCGTCGGCGCGCCCATCTCCGTCCCCCAGATCTGCTTCTTGCGGTCGCCGTGCTTGGTCATCGCGTCGTGGAGCTGCGGCGTGACCTTGACGAACGCGGCGTCGCCGGGATCGTCCAGCGGCATCGCCGGGTACGTGTACGGGTGATAGCCGACGGCGTCGAACTTCCCACCTGCTCCGGCGCGGTACATCCCTTCCAGGAAGGTCAGCGGCTTCATCGCCTCCCGGCGCGACTGGTGCTCCGCCGGCGCGAGGCCAGCCGATATCACGGTGGATGACGGGTCGACGGCCTTGATCGCGTCGTACGCGGGACCGAGGAGCGCGGTGTACCCGGCAGGATCGGGCTTGGGCGCCCAGAAGAAGGTCAGGTTCGGCTCGTTCCAGATCTCCCAAGCTTTGACGCCTCGCGGCGCGTACCGCTCGACCGCGGCGCGCGCGAACGAGGCGAAGGTCGACGGGTCGGTCGGCGGGGAGTGCTCGGAGGTTCCGGGGGAACGTGCCCACCCCGGCGTGTACGCAAGGAGGCCGATCACGTCGAGCCCACACGCGCGGGCCCCGTCGACGATCCGATCGACCACGGACCAGTCCTGCACCCCCGGCTGCTGCTCGATGGCCGACCAGTCGACGTCGATGCGCAGATACCGGGCGCCGGTGGCGGCGATGCCCGCGAGCTCCGCCTCGAGGGTGGCGCCCTCGCGCCCGCCGATCGACGCCCCCTCGGTGATCCCCGCTCGCGCGCCGGCGGGGGTGCGCGGCGCGGGAGGGCTCGAGCACGTGAGGTTCTGGACCGACAGCGGTTGGGCCGGTGGTCGGGACGGAGCCGGGTTGGAACGCCCCACCAGGAACACCACCGCGCCGGTGGCGACTGCGACCGCGAGCGCCCCCACCCACACGACCCGGAATGGCATGACGGCCGAGCGTACGAGTTCTCGCGATGCGATCGTCCGCGCGGGCGAGCGGGGCGAATAGCGAGCAGTGGCTCGGTGAAGAAGGGGGAAGGAAAGTGACTCGAACCTTCCAGCGGTTCGCAGGGTGGTCGGCGCTGGCGGCGGCGGCCGCCGGTGTCACGTTCACGGTCGCGTTCAGCGTCGTCGTCCGCGAGGGCGACCGATGGGCCAAGTGGGTCAGCGCGCTGGCGCTCGCCGGCGGCGGGCTGCTGGCTCTCCCCGTCCTCATCGCGCTCTACGCCCTGTTGCGGGACCGCGAGCCGGAGTTCGCGTTCTTGGGCGTCCTGCTCGGGACGATCGGTGTGCTCGCGACTGCGACACACGGCGCGTTCGACATTGCCGGGCTGTCGAAACCGGTCAAGCCGGACCTGAGCAACGTGCCCAGCTTCGTCGACCCGCGCGGGTTCGCCACGTTCGGTCTCACCGCCCTCGCGTTGCTCGTGTTCGGCATCATCGGGTTGCGGGCCGGTGGGCTCGACCGCACAGTGGCGCGTCTTGCAGTGCTGGCAGCGGTGCTGCTCGTCGTCCTCTACGTCGGGCGGCTCACGGTGCTCGACCCCGAGGCCAACGTGATCAAGGCGACGGCGCTGATCTCGGGTCTGATCGTCAACCCCGCGTTCTTCCTGCTCTTCGCCCGGTCGCTGCTCGCGCCGACACCGGCCGCCGCACCGGCGCCCGCGTAGCCTCACGGCGTGACCGTCGCGGAGACCGTTTGGCGCGACACCGCCGGCGCCGACGTGCTCGCCGCCCTCGAGCCGGGCGTCCCGCCTGACCTCGACCGCCGTCCCGACGTGCTCGTCGTCGGCGGCGGCGCCATCGGTCTCGCGACCGCCGCCCTCTGCTCGCGCGCCGGCCTGGGCCGCGTCGTGGCGATCGAACGCGAGCGCCTGGCAGCGGGAGCGTCGGGCAGTGCGGCGGCGCTGCTCACTCCCGAGGCGCACGTCTGGACCGACCCGCCGCCGTTCGTCGCCCTGGCGCGCAGGAGCCTGCAGCTGCTGCGGGTCCTCGACGCCGAGTGGGACGGCGCGATCGGCGTCGAGCTTCTCGAATGGCTCGTCGCGCTGCCGCAGGCACTGCCGCTCGGCACCGACCTCGGCGCGCTCGTCGACGTGCTCGATCCCGACGGCGCACACGCGGTCGAGCCCGAGCTCGGCGACGTTCCCGGCGCCTTGCGCATACGCGAGCAGGCCCGCGTGCACCCCTTGCGGCTGGCGGCAGCGCTTGCGACGCGTGCCGGAACAGTGGCGACCGGTCTCGAGATGCTCGGCGTCACCACTGCCGGGGGACGCGTGGCGGCCGTACGCACGTCGCACGGCGACATTCATCCCGGCGCGGTCGTGTTCGCCACTGGCCTGGCGCCGGAGCTGCTGGAGCTTCCTTCGCTCGCGGTACCGCAGCGGTGGGTCAAGGGGCACCTCCTGGCCACCGTGCCGGCGCCGTTCCGGCTCCGCACCGCACTCGCGGCGCTCGAAGGGCTCGTGCTACAGCTCGAGGGCGGCGAGATCGTGGCCGGCGGCACGCTCGACGAAGGCGACCACGACCCGGTCGTGCGAGACGATGTGATCGCCGGCATCCGCAAGGGCCTCGCCGCTCTGGTGCCGCGCGCGGCGGACCTGGAAGTCGGGCACGCCTGGTGCTGCTTCCGCCCGATCACCGCCGACGAGCAGCCCGTCATCGACCGCGTCGCGGGCGTCGAGAACGCGTGGATCACGTGCGGCCACTTCCGCACCGGCATCCTCATGGCGGCGGCGACCGGCGACGTGCTCGCCCGGTGGATCGGGTCGGGGCGGCAACCCGACGGCGTCGCCCCGTTCTCGCTCGAGCGCTTCGCGGGCTGACGGCGCCGTGGCGGGTGTCACGTTGACCCCGGACCGCTGGCGTGTTCACATACCGGCAGCCTGTATGTGAACCGGGAGGTACCGCGATGACCGTCCTCGACCGCACCGAGATCTCCGCCGGCTTCGTCGCCGAGCTCGACAACTTCGGCGAGCTGCTCCGGTCGCTGGAGCCCGCCGATCTGGACGCGCCCACCCGATGCACGGGCTGGACGGTCCGCGACGTCGCCGGGCACATGGTCGGCCAGGTCACCGACGTCGTGAGCGGCCGCCTCGACGGGCTCGGCACGCCCGAAGTCACCGAGCGCGAGGCAAAGGAGCGCGCCGGCCGTTCGGCCGCCGAGCTCGCGGACGAGCTCGCGGGAGGCCGGGCCGGCGTTGCCGCGCTGGCCGAGCAGCTGGACGACGCGGCGTGGGACGCGCCGGTGGCGAGCGACTTCGACGGAACGCTCGGCGAGGGCGTCCTCGCACTCTGGTTCGACGGCTACCTCCACGGCGACGACATCCGCGCCGCGCTCGGGACGCCGTCGGCGCAGGGCGACGGCTTGCGCGGCTCGCTCCACTGGGTCGCCGCCGACCTCGGCCGTCGGGGATGGGGACCGGCCACGCTCGCGCTCGACGGCGTGGAAGCCATCGAGATCGGCGGTGGCGGCGAGAAGATCACCGGCGATCCGGTGGAATTCCTGTTGGTCGCGACCGGCCGCGCCGACCCGTCCCCACACGGGCTCGACGAAAGCGTCAACATCTTCGGGTGACGCCCACCAAAGCCGAGCAAGCCGATGCCACGCGGACCGCGCTCAGCGCGGCCGCGCGGCAGCTCTTCACCGAGCGGGGCTTCGCGGCGACTTCGACGACCGAGATCGTCGAGCGAGCAGGGGTCACACGCGGCGCGCTGTACCACCACTTCGCGGCCAAGGACGATCTGTTCCGCGCCGTCTTCGAACAACTCGAGGGTGAAGTCACCGAGCACGTCGCGCAGGAAGCGCTCACGAGCGCCGACCCACTCGAGCAGCTCCGGCGCGGGACCCGCGCTTATCTCGACGCCTGCATCGACCCCGCGGTCCAGCGCGTGGTGCTCCTCGACGGCCCGTCCGTTCTCGGCTGGGAGACGTGGCAGGAGATCGAGCAGCGCTACGGGTACGGCCTCGTCGTCGCCGGCGTCGAGGCGGCGATGGCCGCCGGCCTCATCGCGTCGCAGCCGGTCGAGGCGCTCGCTCACGTTCTGTTCGGAGCGCTGACCGAGGCCGGCATGGTCGTCGCGCGGGCCGACGACCCTCGCGCCTCGCGCACGGAGATGGAGGCGGCGATGGACCGCCTGCTCGACGGGCTGAGAGCCGCGATGAGCTAATCAGGGTCAGGGCTCGCACGCACCACCACGCGCACCCCGGTGGCCCGGTCGAGGTCGACGTACTGGTTGTCCTCCTCGTAGCGACGGCCCTGGAGGTTGAGCATCCGCACCGGCTCCCGCCCGAGGGGGAACGGACCGGCGTGCCAGGTGCCGCGATGCAGGACGATGCACGCGAGGGGATCGAGCACGAAGGCGCGCACGCTCTCGACCTGCGCCGGCGACGAGAAGTCGACAAAAGCAGGCGCGACCGCGATCCACGACCGGCAGTTGAGCGGCATCAGCGCCTGGGTGTGCGTGTCGTGGTGGTACAGCCGGTCGACCACGAACGTGCCGTCCCTGCCCTCGACCTCGTCGGGACCGTGGCTGATGTAGTTCAGGTGGGCGTCCTCCCAGCCGAACTCGAGCGAGTGGATGCCGTCGGACGGGTCGCTGTCGGGCACAGGAACCCAGCCGAACTCGCGCCACGCCTCGGGAGCGAATGCCTCGGCGTCGATGGTGATGGTCTCGGCCATGCCGCGTTCCCTGCCGGTGATTACGCTCTGACGAGCGCGTCAGCATACGGCGAGGAGGGACCGATGGACGTGCGGTCGATCGAAGAGGTACCGCCGGTCGTCGAGCACAACGGCACCGTGCCCGTGTGGTGGCTCGTGAACCCGCGGGAGATGAAGGAGATCACCGACGGTGGCTTCCTCGAGCTCGTCAGCGAGTTCGAGGTTGCGGGCGGAGGCCTCGTCGACCCGCACTCGCATCCGACCCACGAGTTCTATTACGTCACCTCGGGGCGCGGGATCATGACGATCGACGGGGAGGAGCGGGAGATCAAGCAGGGCGACCTCGTGCACATCCCTCCCGATCTGGTCCACAGCCTGCGTCCCGTGAGCGACCACGCGCCGATCCACTGCTTCTGCTTCGCCGTCGGCGTGAAGGACGCGCCCTCCGTCGACTACACCGAGCACTGATCCCGGCTTGGCGCGCGTCCTGGTCACGCGCCGGCTCCCCGGCGGGCTGGATCCGCTGGTCGAAGCCGGGCACGAGCTGATCCAGCCCGAGGGCGACCGGGCGTTCACACACGACGAGACCGTCGAGCAGGCCTCCGGCGTCGACGCGATCGTCTGCCTACTGACCGACAGGATCGACGGCGCGGTGCTGAAGGCGGGCAGCCCTCGCCTGAAGGTCGTCGCCACCGTCGCAGTGGGGTACGACAACATCGACGTCGACGCGGCCGCCGCCCGAGGCATCGCGGTGTGCAACACCCCGCGCGTGCTCGACGACACGACCGCCGATCTCGCCTTCCTGCTGATCCTGGCGGCGGCGCGGCGGATCTGGGAGGCGGAGTCCGACCTGCGCGCCGGGAAGTGGCCGGGCTGGGACATCGACCAGTACCTCGGGCGCGACGTGCACGGCGCCGTCCTCGGCGTCGTCGGCTTCGGTCGTGTCGGCCAAGCGGTCGCCCGGCGGGCCACCGGCTTCGGCATGGAGGTGTTGCACCACACGCGTCGCGAGACCGGCATCATCGGCTGGCGCGGCGATCTCGACCGGCTGCTCGCCGAGAGTGACATCGTCACGCTGCACGTGCCGCTCACCGACGAGACCCGGCACCTGATCGATCCGCGCCGCTTGGCGCTCATGAAGCGTGACGCCGTGCTCGTCAACACGTCGCGCGGGCCCGTCGTCGACGAGGAGGCCCTGGCGGTCGCGCTCGAGGAGGGTGCGATCTTCGCGGCGGGCCTGGACGTGTACGAGCGTGAGCCGGAGGTGCATCCGCGTCTGCTGGGTGCGCCCCGTACCGTTCTGCTGCCGCACATCGGAAGCGCTTCACTGGCGACCCGTACGCGCATGGCGCGGGTCGCGGCCGAGAACGCGGTGGCCGTCCTCGCGGGCGAGCGCCCCGAGTATCCCGTCACAGGAGGATGAGATGCGACGAGTCGTGACCGGCCAGACCGACAGCGGGAAGTCCGTGTTCGTCAGCGACGAGCAGATCGAGCCGATCAGCCTGTCGCTCATGCCCGGCCTCGAGTTCGCGCGGGTCTGGGGCGGTGACGAGACCACCGCGCTTCCCGCCGACGGCACACCGCCGGCGGCGCACACCTTCTTCCCGCCCGAACGGGGCTACCGCTTCGTGTTCGTCACGATCCCGCCCGAGGGCTCGGCGGAGTTGCCCGCGGATCTGGACCTGGAGGGCGCCTTGGCGGAGGTGAACGAGAAGCTGCCCGGCATGCTCGAGCACAACGAGCTCGAGAACCCGGGGATGCACACGACGGACACCGTCGACCTCGACCTCGTGCTGTCGGGCGAGATGGACATCGAGCTCGACGACGGCGCCGAAGTGCACCTGCGGCCGGGCGACTGCGTCGTGCAGAACGGCACGCGCCACGCCTGGCGCAACCGGACGTCCGAGCCGTGCACGATGCTGTCGATCCTCGTCGGCGCCCGGCGCCGGTAGCCCTCGCTACGCGTCCTCGCCCTCGTCGATCGGCGTCGGATCGAGGCCGAGGAGCTCCACGGTGGTCTTGCCGTCGCGCAGGGCGGCGAACATTGCCCGTTCGCGTTCGGCGCGGACGGTGCCGGCGGCGAGCACGTCGTCGAGCTCGGTCGCCGCGACGACCGTGACGCCGTCGGCGTCCCCCACGAGCCAGTCGCCGGTCTGCACGCGGACGTCGCCGACCTCGGCGGAGCCGCCGGCCGCCCCCGGCAGCTCCTTCGTCGCGCCCGGCAGGGCGATGCCCGTGCTGAACACGGGGAAGCCGTGCACCTCGAGTGCCGTGACGTCACGCACGCAGCCGTCGATCACGAGACCGGCGATCCCGCGGGCCTTGGCCGCCGTCGTGAGGACCTCGCCCCAGTAGCCGCGCTCGCGCTCGATCCCGACCTCGACGGCGAGCGCGCTGCCGGCCGGCGCGCGCGCCACGGCCACGTGGACACCGAGATTGTCGCCCGGCGTGCACCGCACCGTGAAGGCGGGCGCCGCCACGCGAGCCCGCGGCCAGACCGCCCGGATGCGGGAGGCCATCGGCCGTCCGCCCGTCTCGCCGAGCGTCGCAGCCCCCAGGGCGATGAGCTGATCAGTGAGATCGGGCATCGGAAGCGTCCCCGGACAATGGCGGAGGGAGAGGGATTTGAACCCTCGAGGGCGTGAGCCCCACTCGCTTAGCAGGCGAGCACCTTCGGCCGCTCGGTCATCCCTCCGGAAGGATCAACTGTACCGGCGGGGTCGCCGTATCCCGACTGGGGATCAGGGTCCGTCGCCGCCCGCAACGTGGGCGTCGAGTCGCTGCAACGTCTCGGTCATCGCGCGCTCGGCGCGCTTGGGCCAGCCGGTTGCCTCGATGTACAGGCGGGTGCCGAGGATGGCGGTCGACCAGTCGTACGTCTCGCGGACGCGGGTGCCGGCGTCGACGGCCTCGAGCTCGTACCGCCACCGGTGACCACCGAAGTGCCGCCAGGCGATCAGACGGTTGTCGTCGAACTCGACGACGGTGTTGGTGATCGCGTACGGGATGCCCATGCGCATCGACATGCCGAACTTCGTCCCCAGCTCCAGCCGGGCGGGCTCTTGCCCACGGGTCGACTTCACCGTGCCGGACCCGTCGATCACCGGGTGCTGGGAGGGGTCGGCCAGCACGTCGAAGATCTTCTCCGAGGGCGCCGCGATCACCCGCTCCACCGAGACCGTCCTCGCATGCTCTGTCATGCGCCGGAGGGTACCGTCACCGCCATGGACCCGGTCCAGGCGCTGGACGAAGTCGCGACGCTGCTCGAGCGGAGCCGCGGCGCGACGTACAAGGTGCAAGCGTTCCGTCGGGCTTCCGACACCATCCGCGAGATGCCCCTCGACGAGCTCCGAGCGCTCGCCGACCGGGGACGCCTCCAGGATCTGCCGGGCGTCGGCAGCAGCACGGCGGGCGTGATCGCGCAGGCGCTCGCGGGCGACGTGCCGGAGTACCTCGCTCGTCTCCGGGCCGAGGACGCGCCCGACGCCGGTCCGGGTGCGCCGATCCGGGCGGCGCTGAAGGGTGACCTGCACCTGCACTCCAACTGGTCCGACGGCGGCTCCGAGATCGAGCAGATGGCCCGCCACGCCGCCGAGCTCGGACACGAGTACATGGCGCTCACCGATCACTCGCCGAGCCTGAAGGTGGCCAACGGGCTGACGGCCGAGCGGCTGCGCAGCCAGCTCGAGCTCGTCGACGAGCTCAACGAGGAGCTGGCGCCGTTCCGCATCCTCACCGGCATCGAAGTCGACATCCTCGAAGACGGGACCCTCGACCAGGAGGAGGACCTCCTCGCTGAGCTCGACGTCGTCGTCGCGAGCGTCCATTCGAAGCTGCGGATGCCCGCCCAGCCGATGACCGACCGCATGGTCGCCGCGCTCGCCAACGCGCACATGGACATCCTCGGTCACTGCACCGGCCGGATGGTCCTCGGCCGCGGCCGGCCGGAATCGCAGTTCGACTCGCAGCTCGTGTTCGGCGCCAGCGCTCACTTCGACAAGGCGGTCGAGATCAACTGCCGGCCCGAGCGCCTCGACCCGCCAATGCGACTGCTGAAGGAGGTCGTCGACGCCGGGTGCAAGGTGTCGATCGACAGCGACGCGCACGCACCCGGCCAGCTGGAGTGGCAGCCGTACGGCTGCGCCCGCGCCGCCGAGGCCGCCGTGCCGGTCGAGCGGATCGTGAACACGTGGGAGCGCGATGACCTGCTCGCGTGGACCGCGTCGCACGAGGCGGCCTGATCGTCGTGGCCGACGCGGCGCCCGCTCCGACGCCCGACGGAGCCGCGCACCTGCCGCCGATCAGCGCGAAGGCGATCCTGTTCGGGAGCGGCCCGCGGTTCGCGCGCGACGCGTTCGGCCCGGTGCTCGCGTTCTACGTGTTCTGGAAGCTGTGGGGTCTCGTCCCGGGGATCGCCGCCGCGACCGTGGTGTCGCTCCTCGCGTACCGCCACGAGCGCAACCGGGACCGGCCCGCGCTGGTCGTCCGCATCTCGCTCGCCTTCGTGCTCATCGAAGCGGTGGTCGGGCTATGGACCGGCAGTGCCGAGATCTACCTCGCGCTCCCCGTCATCACGAACGCGGGATACGGGTTCGTGTTCATTGGCTCGACCCTGATCGGTCGTCCGCTCGCGGGTGTGTTCGCCGAGGAGCTGTTCCCGCTCCCGGACGAGGTGAAGGCGTCGCGTACTCACCGGCGGGTGTTCTCCCTGATCTCGCTGGCGTGGGGCGCGTACATGGTGCTCCGCTCGGCGCTGCGGCTGGTCGTGCTGGTGACGCTCGGGATCGACGCGTTCGTCGCCGTGGGCTTCGTGACCGGCTTCCCGCTCACGATGGCGCTGATGTCGTGGTCGATCTGGTACGGCGTCCGCGGGTTCCGGCGCAGCGAGGAGTGGGGACCGGCGATCGCCGAGCTGGAAGCCACCGCGCTCGAGGCCGAGTTCGACGCCGGCGAGGAAGCTCCCGCCTAGTTGCGCACCGCGAAGATGCGCCATTCATCGGGCACGCCCTTGAGCGCGTGACTGCCGCGAGTCTCGAAGTCGATGCCCGAGCCCACGACGAGGTCCTTCACCGTGCTCGAGGCGAGCACCTCGCCCGCCCCGGCCAGCGCAGCGACGCGGGCGCCGATGTGCACTGCGATGCCGCGCACTTCGGCGCCGCTTCGTTCGATCTCGCCCGTGTGGAGCCCAGCGCGGACGTCGAGACCGAGCGGCTCGAGATTGTCGCGCACGGCGAGCGCGCACTGGATCGCGCGCGCAGGCCCGTCGAACATGGCCACGAACCCGTCACCGGCGGTGCCGACTTCGGTCCCGCGGTACCGGTCGAGCTGACGACGGACGGCGGCGTCGTGGCGGTCGAGCAGCTCGCGCCACGCGCTGTCGCCGAGCTCGCTGGCGCGCTTCGTCGAGTCGACGATGTCCGTGAACAACACGGTCGCGAGCACGCGATCCGACGGCGGGCCCTCGCGCACTCCCGTGAGGAACTCCTGGATCTCGTCCAGGACGTCGTCACCGCCACTCGGCGTGTAGGGCAGTGCGTCGGTTCCGGGCAGCTCGACCAGGCGAGCATCGGGAATGTGGTCGGCGAGGTAGCGGGCCGACTCGATCGGAACCGCGGGGTGATCCGTCCGGTGGATGATGAGTGTCGGCGCCTGGATGTTCGGAAGGATGTCGCGGATGTCCATCTCCGCCATCATCTGGAAGAGTGAAGCCGCCGCGCCCGGGCTCGCCGAGAGCCGCTCGTAGCGCCCCCAAAACTCGGCGAACGCCCGGTCACCCGCCATCGACGGCGCGATCACCGGCACGGTCGTGCCCTTCCCCCACTCGTCGTGGATGGCGGCGGCGACCATCCCGGTGACTGCCGGGTCGGGCCCGAACGGGTAGGTCTCGTCACGCGCGCCCTTGGCGTAGCCGCCGACGATGATCAAGGCCGACGTTCGCTCCGGGTACGTGGCGGCGAACATCGCGCTGTGCGCTCCCGAGTCGTAGTGGCCGACGAGGGCGGCGCGTTCCGAGCCTTCGGCATCCATCACCGCCCGGATGTCGTCCATGCACTCCTCGAGCGTGGGCACTCCCGTCGTCCGATCGGAAAGCCCGGTTCCCCGTTTGTCGAAGAGGAGCACGCGCGCGTACGAGGTCGGGCGCCGAAGGAAGTGCGCGAGCAAGGGCTGCTCCCATTGGTATTCCATGTGCGAGATCCACCCCGGGCTCGTGACGACGTCCATCGGCCCGTCACCAAACACCTGGTAGGCGATGTGAACGTCGCCGCTCCGGGCGTACTTGGTCTCGGGAATCTCGTTCATGGCTTCGCCTCGTCCAGCCAGACGATCGCGCCCTCCCACGGGTCGAGGGTGAATGATCCCGCCACGCGCACGCCGTCGCGCTCGCGCCGCGTGCTGATCCTCACGATGCCGTCCGCGACGTCGAGCCGCGACAAATCATCGCCCAGGTTCAGCGCCACGATCACCCGCTCGCCCCGCCGCCACGCCCACAGCCCGCCCTCGGCGGCGACTCGCGTGTAACCGCCGGCGCGCAGGTCGGGAACGGCGGCGCGTAAACCGATGAGGTCGCGGCACAACGAGAGCATCGAATCCGGGTCGCGCCGCTCGTCCTCGACGTTGCACGCCCCGATGTCGCCGAAGGGCAGCCATGGCTCCGCGTCCGGCGCGGTGAACCCCGCACCCGGCCCGCGAGACCACGGCATCGGCGTGCGCTCCGGGTCGCGTCCGTACACGGGGTACAGCCGCTGACCCACCGGATCCTCGAGCCGATTTTTGGGGACGTCGGTGTCGGGCATGCCGAGCTCGTCTCCGTAGTACAGGAACACGCTCCCGGGGAGCGTGAGGAGCATCATCAGCGCGCATCGGGTCTTCGCCGGGTCACCCTCGGCCCAGCGGCTCGGGAACCGGTACATGTCGTGATTCCCGCCCGTCCACACCGGCCACGACTCGGGGGGCATGGCCGCGACCGTGTCTTCGACGACCTTGCGCATCGCGTCCGCCTCGAAGCGCGAGTGCAGCAGCAAGAAGTTGAACGCGAGGTTGAGCTCGTCGCCGCGCCCGTAGAACGAGAGCATCGCCTCGGTGTCGAACACATGCGTCTCCCCGACCAGGATGCGGGGCGGGTCGTAGGAGTCAGCGATCTGCCGCCAGCGGCGGATCACGTCGTGCACCTCGGGACGGTTGCCGTTGTAGACCTGCCGCTGGCCCGTCAATCGGACCATCCAGTGGTCGTCGTCGGTCGCGGGCGGGTTGTCGCGCAGCTGCGCGTCTTTGACGACCATGTGCACGACGTCGATCCGGAAACCGGCCACGCCGCGGTCGAACCAGAAGCGCAGGATGCGGTCGAACTCGTTGCGCACCTCCTCGTTCCACCAGTTGAGGTCGGGCTGCTCGGCGAGGAAGTTGTGCAGGTAGTACTGGCCCGTCGCGTCGTCGAGGGTCCAGGTCGAACCGCCGAAGCTGCTGTGCCAGTTGTTGGGCGGCGAGTCGTCGGCCTTCGGATCGGCCCACACGTACCAGTCGCGTTTGGGGTTGTCGCGTGACGACCGCGATTCGACGAACCACGGGTGCTCGATGCTCGTGTGGTTGGGGACGAGATCGAGGAGCACCTTGATCTCGCGTTCGCTCGCCGCCGCGATCAACGCGTCGACGTCGTCGAGCGTCCCGAGCACTGGCTGCACGTCGGTGTAGTCGGCCACGTCGTAGCCCCAGTCGGCGTCGGGCGAGACGGTGACGGGATTGAGCCAGATGCCGTCGACCCCGAGCCAGGCGAGGTGGTCGAGACGGTCGATGATCCCGCGCAGATCGCCCACACCGTCGCCGTTCGAGTCGGCGTAGGAACGGGGGTAGATCTGGTAGAGGACGCCTTCCTTCCACCACCGATCCCGATCGTCGACCACCGTCCTCCTTGGCGCCGTCGCAAGCTCCGGCTCTGCGGCGACGGTCGGCAAAGCCGCCGTGGCCGCGCGGGAGCGTACGCGCCGCGGAGGAATGGAGCGGCTCTCGTCGGCGTTCGTCCCGGCATGGCACCGAACGATCAATCAACCCCGGTGGCCACCCGAGGCGAACGCATCGTCCACGAGGTGACGAGCTGGCCGGGGATCACGACCGACTCCGGCGAGTTCGGCGAGACCGAGTTCCTGCTCGACGGACGGGCGATCGGGCACGTGCACGGGAGCCACATGGCCGACATCCCGTTTCCGCGCCGGGTCCGGGACGAGCTCGTCCGCGACGGGCGCACCGGCCCGCACCATGTCCATCCCGATTCGGGATGGACGACGAAGTACATCCGCACCGACGGTGACGCCGACGAGGTCGTCGAGCTCCTCCGGATCAACTACGACCGGATCACCGCGCGCCGAAAGCGCTGACCGGG
>Ga0075434_100001386_pt1 | contig 20336 bp, 20 predicted proteins | sample RhiMethybrSRZTD3_FD_75298 | JGI IMG/M metagenome (GOLD analysis project Ga0075434, IMG submission 75298) | Populus rhizosphere microbial communities from Tennessee, USA - Rhizosphere MetaG P. TD hybrid SRZTD3 | ecosystem: Host-associated > Plants > Roots > Rhizosphere > Soil | place: USA... | reverse complement strand
CGCCCGTTCCAGGAGGCGCCGTGCGCGTGCGCGCAGTCCTCGATCAGGAAGATCCCTTCCGCCTGGCAGAAGGCGGCGATCGCCTCGACCTCAAAGGCGAGGTGGCCGCCGATGTGGGTCAGGATCGCGGCGCGAGGTCGGTGCGCCCGCGCCTTCGCCTCGAAGTCCGAGAACGAGGCGCAGAGGTCGTCGCGGTTGCAGTCGACGAAGACGACGGTTCCGCCGGCCCACTCGATCGCCAGCGGCCCGGCCATGAACGTGTTCGAGGGGCAGAGGACAGTGCGCCCGCGAACCTCTGCGTACTCGAGCGCGGCCAGCGCTGCTCCGGCCCAGTTGGAGAACGCGACCGCGGGCAGGCCGTTCCACGCCTCCCACCTCGTCTCGAAATCTTCGACGAGCGGCCCTTCCGACCACCGCTCGGTGTCAAGCGCCTGATCCCAGAGCGCGTGCAGGCGCTCGCGATCCCGGTGGTCGAAGCCGATGGCGAAGCGCGCGATGTCGGGCGCGCGAGGCGGTTCGACGGCTCGCATTGGACCCAATCCTGTCTCTGCTCCGTTCTGCAAGGTTGTCGCGCGGCCGCAGTCGAAATCGCGGTGGGTGGTCGCCTCAGCCCGAGGGATACTGTGTCGCGGATCCCATGACGTCACTCCTTCTCGGCTTTGCAGCAGCGGTCGCGGGGTCCGCACTGTACAACGCTGGGATTGCGTTTCAAGCGCTTGAGGCGCGGACCGTAGCTGAGAAGCACGCGCTTCGCCCCTCGCTTTTTGGACAGCTGATTTCCCGAGGACGTTGGCTGCTCGGCACGGGCCTGGGCATTCTCGGCTGGCCGTTCGAGGCGCTCGCCCTCCTGCTCGCGCCGCTCTCCGTCGTTCAGCCGGCGTTGGCGACGGGGCTGCTCGTGCTCGTCTTCGCGGGAAAGCGGCTCCTCGACGAGACTGTCGGGAGGCGGGAGCTTGCGGGTATGGGCGCGATCGCGCTCGGGATGGTCGGGGTCGTCTGGGCGGCGCCGGAGCGCTCCAGCGAGCAGGCCGGGTCCCTCACGATCGCGGTCGCCCTCGCCGTGCTCGGTGCGATCGCGCTCGTTCCGTACATCCTTCGTGCGTTCCATTCTCGCTACGCCCTCGGCTACGTCGCGGCACTCGGTGCCGGCTTCGCCTTCTCGGCCATGTCGATCTCGACGAAGCTGTTCACCAACGCGGTGGACGCCCGTACCTGGGGGTGGCTGCTGGCCTGGCTCGCGATAACCGGTTGCGCCGCAGGCCTCGCCGTCCTCAGCGAGATGACGGCGCTTCAAACGAAACCCGTGACCCGGGTCGCGCCCACGATCCTGTCCATCGAGACGATCGTGCCGGTCGTCCTCGCCCCCGTGCTCGTTCACGAACACTGGGGGTCGACACCTCTCGGCGGCGGAGTGCTCGTCGCGTCGCTCGCTGCGCTCGTCGGAGGTGCCGTGCTGCTGACGAGCTCCGACATCGTTGCCGGCGTGATCGGCGCCGAGGCGCGGGCTGTCGAGGACGAGGCCGAGCGTCGCTCCCCGAGCCCTTTGGCCCGGGGAGCGGAAGGTGTGTCGGTACCGGGCGTTACGGGCCCGGTTGACCCGGCGTGACGGGCGCGGCGTAGTCGTCCTCACGCCAGTCCGACGTGACAGCGAGCCCGTAGATGACGAGCCCGGCGATTACGAGTGATGCCGCGCCGAACCACGGCGACCAGGAGATGAGCAGGAAGCTCTCGACGATGACGAGGATCGCCCAGAGGTACCCGATGATGCGCCCGAACTCGTTGCCCTGGAGCACCGAGTAGCCGGCGAGAAATGCGACCGCCGCGATGCCGAGGTCCCACAAACCCCAGAGGAAGAGGTGCGTGGAGAAGGCGCCGTTCTCGAGCAACGGGTTGACCCTCGCGCTGTTGGCGAAGTAGTAGATCGCCGAGATGATGCGCAGGAAGCCTTCGGCAAAGAGCACGACCGCCACGAACGTAATCCACGCCGGGCGCTTGGCGTAGACCATTTCTTGCATGGAAGACATCGTTCCTCCTGTCGAGGTGCTGGGGCTTGGCGCGGTGGTCGATCCTCGCGCCCGTCGATGGCAGAGTCAAACGCCTTCTCGCGCCTTCGCCTCGCGGGCGAGGTTTCCTGCCTGCTGCATTCGCTTGCGCCGTTGCGCAGGGATCTGACGCACGGCGGTGAATCCGGTCATGCCCCACTTGACCCACGATCACAGGGAGGCCGAGTTGTCTTCGATCATCCCAGCAACTGAGCGCACGCTCGCGCGAACCCTCCCACCGTGGTGGTTGCTTCTGATCACGGGCGTGGGCTGGACGCTCGTCGCGGTGATCGTGTTGCGGTTCGACTACACGTCGGTGTCCGCGATCGCGATCCTGTTCGGCTTCGTCGCGATCATGGCCGGCGTAGTCGAGTTCGGCGTGATGATGATGGCCGCCGGCTGGTGGAAGCTGCTGCACGGGCTGCTCGCCGTGGCGTTCATCGCCATCGGCGTCATCGCTTTCATCCACCCGGGCGACACGTTCGTTGCGCTCGCGGCCGTTTTCAGCTTCTTCCTGATCTTCGCCGGGTCGTTCGACATCATCGTGGCGATCTCGACTAGGCGTGAGATCAGCGTGTGGTGGCTGCAGCTCGTCGGCGGCATCATCGAGCTCCTGGTCGGCATCTGGGCGGCCGGCTACTACGGCCGAAGCGCGGTGTTGCTCGTGGCGTGGGTGGCCGCCATCGCGATCATCCGTGGCGTGCGGGACTTCGTGCTCGCGTTCCGGGTGCGCGAGGCGCAGCACGCCTCGTAGTCAGAGCAACGACACGATCCCGCGGACGATCAGCAGGATTCCGGCGACGAGGGCCAGGATGGGGATCAGGTGCCGCGCGTTCGTGCGCAGCCAGGCGTTGAACCCGTTGGCCCAGATCGCGGTCTTCTCGGGCGCGACCACGTAGCTCAGGATCGGAAGCTCGATCAGCGCGAACATGAGCACGCAGAAGACGACGACGAGCACGACGATCTCTGCCGCCCCGTAGTTGGCCTCGGCGATGTCCTTCAGCGCGACGAGGTAGAAGAACCCGGGCATGAGGTCGAGCGCGATCCCGAGCAGGAACGCGAACAGGGGCCCGCGTTCCAGCGCGCGCTCCGTGCGTGACGGCCCTTCTCGCTTCGGTTTCTTCGGCTTCTTCGGCTTCGCCTGGAGCGGCCGACGCAGCTCGCGACGCCGGGCCGCCCAGGCCACGAGGAGAGCGAGGACGCCGACGGTGAAGTCGACGATCGGATTGGTCTTCGAGCGCGACTGGTTGACGATCGCGCTGTCGCTCAGCAGGAAGACGACCAGGAGCCCGACCGTGATCGTCGTCAAGAGGCCGCCCGCAAGGAAGCCGAGCAGCAGCCGCTGCGGTCGTTCGCGCGTCAGCGCGACGATGACGACCGCGACCAGCGTCGGCCACAGTGCCGACACGAAGGCCAGCACGAGGTATTCGGCGAGGTTCACGCCTAGAACACGGCGATCGGATTCAGCGGGGACCCCGTGCCCCTGCGAATCCGAAGCGGCGCCGCGACGAAGAGGAACTCCCAGCGTCCTGCCCGCTCGCACGCAGCGGCGAGCTCCTCCAGCTGGAGGTAGTCGAATAGGTACACGCCCATCGCGTTGAGCGCGAGGACGTGGATGGGGAAGTCGACGCCGTCGCACGCGCTCGGCGCGGTGTCGTTGTTTCCGTCGGAGCCGAGCGCCGCAATGCGGCGCTCGGCGAGGAACCGGGCGGCGTTCGGATGCAGCCCCGGCTTCGCCTTCGTCGAATCCCACGGCGGTAGCTCGGCGCGTCGCCGCGCGTGCCCCGTCCGTACGAGGAGGACATCGCCGGCCTCCAACTGGAGCTCCTGGTCGCGCTCGGCGCGCCAGAGGTCCTCCGTGACGACGCTCTCACCGGGCTCGAGCCAGAGGACGCTGCGGGCGCGCGGTATGTCGAGAAGTACCCCGCGGCCTATGAGTCCGTTCTTCAGGAGCTCGATCGACCCGGCCTCGGCGCCCTGCTCGGTGACCACCTCGGCGGGCTCCCCGCCGAAGAAGTGGCCCTCGAACGCCACGTGCGAGAAGGCGTCGATGTGGCTGTGGTTCTCGTTGTGGTAGTCCAGTCCCACGTAGTCCTTCGCGAAGCGCAGGCTCCCCGAACCCTCCTCGGGGAGCAACGTCATGTGGTGGTCGGCAGGTGTGGGAACATCGATCTGCTCCTGCGTGCTCAGCGGCTGCGCGAGGGAGACCGTCTCCCCGGTTCTGACGAGCCGGGCGGCCTGGAGGACGCGCTCGGGCGTGATCTCGTTGACGGCTCCACGCTCGGAGCGCTCGCCCCACGCTCCCCAGGCACGTACCTCGTCGAAGAGCGCCTGGAACTCCTCCGCGCTGACGCGCTCGCCGGGCACGCGCGGGAGCTTAAATTCTCCACTCGTGAAAGTCATGGCCACCCGTCGGTTCCCGGGGCTTGCCCTCGACGAACTCGACGACGTCGAGGTACGGCCGCTCGAGGAGCTGGGCGGCCCGAGGGACGACGTCGAGGGTCTCATCATGGCGGACGAGCCCGTGCCGCTGGCGCTGCTGCCGAAGCTCCGGATCGTCGCCAACTTCGGCGTTGGCTACGACCGCATCGACGTCGCCGCGTGCGCCGCCCGCGGGGTGGTTGTGACGAACACCCCCGGTGTTCTCGACAGCGCGGTGGCCGATCTCGCGTTCGCGCTTATCCTCGCCGCTCGACGTCAGATCGTCGACGGTGACCGGCTCGTGCGGTCGGGCCAGTGGGGACGGTCACAGGGAGGGCTCGCGGAGGAGCTGACCGGATCGACGCTCGGTATCGTCGGTCTCGGACGGATCGGCCGCGCGGTCGCACAGCGTGCCCGCGGGTTCGATCTTCGGGTTCTGTACACGGGGCGCCGGCCGGCGGGGTCCGATCTCGGCGAGTTGCGCCCAATCGACACCCTGCTCTCGGAGGCCGACATCGTCACGCTGCACGTTCCGCTTACGGACGAGACCGAAGGGATGATTGACGCACGCCGTCTGGCTCTGCTCCGCGACGGTTCGTGCTTCGTGAACACCGCACGCGGGGACATCGTCGACGAGGATGCCCTCGTCGCGGAGCTCGTGTCCGGCCGCATCCGCGCCGGCCTCGACGTGTTCGCGGACGAACCGCACGTCCCTCCTGCCCTCCTGGACTTGCCGAACGTCGTGCTCACCCCGCACCTCGGAAGCGCCACCCGGCAAACGCGGGAGGCGATGTCGCGGTTGGTGGTCGACAACGTGCTCGCCGTGGCCCGCGGAGATCCGCCGCTCACGCCGGTTCCGGTGAAACCCGACTAGTCGCGATGGTCGCGCTCGACAAGCGGCTCCTTCGTCGCGCCCGGCCCGTCCGCGTGCTGCTCGGGGTCGACGTTGCGATCGGCGTGGCGACGGCGGCTCTCGTCTTGGTGCAGGCGACGCTGCTTGCCCGCATCGTCGCGCGGGCCTTCCACGGCGGGACGCTGCGAGACGTACGCGTCGACCTGATCCTTCTCGTCGTCGCGTTCGTGGCGCGCGGGCTTCTCGCCTGGGGGTTCGAGGTTGCCGGACGCCGAGCCGCGTCGACGGTGCTCTCGCAGTTGCGCCTCGGCCTCGTCGAGCGGCGTGTGCGACGGCATCCTGTCGCGCTCGACGGCGCGGAGGCAGGCGAGATCGTTGCAGCGTCCGTCCAGGGAATCGACGGCCTGGAGGCGTACTTCGCCCGGTACCTGCCCCAGGTCGTGCTCGCGTGCGTCGTGCCGCTCGTGGTGCTCGCCTGGGTCGGGGCCGTCGATGTCGAGTCGGCGCTGGTCATGCTGCTCACACTCCCGCTCGTTCCCGTGTTCATGTGGCTGATCGGGCGGTACACCGAGTCGCGGACGCGCGAGCGATGGCAGGCACTTCGCTTGCTGTCGACGCATTTCCTGGACGTCGTTCGTGGGCTCCCCACGCTGCGGGCGTTCAACCGCGGCCGCGCGCAGGCGGCGACGATCGCCGACGTCGGGGAGCGCTACCGCCGGGCGACGATGCGGACGCTCCGGGTCAGCTTCCTGTCAGGGTCGGTACTCGAGCTCGCAGCGACGCTCGGCGTGGCGCTCGTCGCCGTGACGGTCGGCGTCCGCCTCGCCGACGGCGGCCTCGGTCTCCAGGCCGGGCTGACGGTGCTCGTGCTCGCGCCGGAGCTCTATCTCCCGCTGCGTCAGCTCGGCGTGCAGTACCACGCGAGCGCCGACGGCGTCGCTGTCGCTGACCGGATCTTCGCGCTTCTCGATGCTCCGTCCGGAGCTCCCGCAGGCGGCCGGCTGCCCGCTCCGAGCCCGGCGACCGCCCCGGTTCGCCTGGAGCGTGTGTCGTTCGCGTACCCGGCCCGTCGCGGCCTCGTTCTCGACGAGCTCGACCTCGAGCTCGGCCCGGGGGAGACGGTGGCTCTCGTGGGAGCGAGCGGCGCCGGGAAGAGCACCGTGGCCGCGTTGCTCCTGGGCCTGCTCTCGCCGTCCGGCGGAAGAATCTCCGTGGGAGACGTCGACCTCGCGGAGTGCGATCCGGCCAGCTGGCGCCGCCGGCTCGCCTGGGTGCCGCAGCGCCCGGCAATCCTCCGCGGGACGGTGGCCGACAACATCCGCATCGGCGATTCGAGCGCATCAGATGCGCCCGTCCACGAGGCGGCTCGGCTGGCCGGTGCCCACGCGTTCGTGAAGGCGCTCCCGCGCGGATACGAGACGGTGGTGGGGGACGGCGGTCGGCCGCTCTCTGCCGGGGAATCCCGCCGGATCGCGCTCGCGCGGGCGTTCCTCCGCGATGCGCCGCTCGTTCTGCTCGACGAGCCGACGGCGGACCTCGACCCGGCGAGTGCCGAACTGGTCGCGCAGGCAATCGACAGGCTGCGCGCAGGCCGGACGATGCTGCTGATCGCCCACCGGCCGGAGCTCGCCCGCCGTGCCGATCGTCTGGTCAGGCTCGAGCGCGGCCAGGTTTTGACCGCGGAGGCCACTGCGGCCGCATGATCGCCACCCTTCGTCGCCTGCTGACGGTTGCCGCGGCGCCCCGCGTCCGGGTTGCGCTCGCCATCGCGCTCGGCGCTCTGACGGTGGCGTTCGGCGTCGGGCTGATGGCCACCGCCGGGTACCTGATCTCGCGCGCGGCCGAGCGGCCCGCGATCCTCTCGCTGACGGCGGCGATCGTCGCCGTCCGGTTCTTCGGCCTCGGCCGTCCCATCCTGCGCTACTGCGAGCGGCTGGTCTCGCACGATCTCGCCTTTCGCGTGCTCACCCGCGTACGCGGCTATGCGTACGAGCGTATCGAGCCCCTTGCCCCGGCGGGGCTGGAGAGCTACCGGCGGGGCGACCTGCTCTCGCGCTTCGTCGCCGACGTTGACTCCCTGCAGAACCTTCACCTCCGTGGCGTCGGGCCGCCGCTGGTCGCGCTGGCCGCCGCCGCGATCTCGGTCGGCACGACCGCGGCATTCCTTCCGGCCGCCGCGCTCGTCCTCGCGGTAGGCCTGCTGGCGGGCGCGACGTTGGTGCCGGCCGCAGCTGCCATCCTCGGGCGGCGCGCAGCCGGACGGCAGGCCGCCGCCCGCGGTGACCTCGCGGCGGAGCTCGTCGATGTCGTGCGCGCGGCGCCGGAACTGGTCGTCTACGGACAGGAAGAGAGGCGGCTCGAGCAGGTTCGCACGGCTGACGGCAGCTTGACGCGGCTGGCGCGGCGCGACGCGCTGGCGGGTGGAATCGGCGACGCGCTGGGCCTCCTCGTCACCGGCGCAACCGTCGCTGGGGTGCTGGCGCTCGCCGTGGGCGCGCACGCGCACGGAGATCTCAATCGCGTCAACATCGCGCTGCTTACCCTGCTCGCGCTCGCCTCCTTCGAGGCCGTCCAGCCGTTGCCGGGCGCGGCTCGCGAGCTCATGGCGACGCTCACCGCCGGCCGCCGGCTGCTCGACGTGACGGATCGCCTGCCTGCCGTCGTCGACCCCACGGGGCCGGCCCCGCCGCCGCCGGTCCGCCCTCCGGTGGCACTCGAGGGCGTCCGCGCCCGCTACGCGCCCGACGAGGAGCCGGCGCTCGATGGTCTCACGCTGCGCCTGGAGCCGGGCCGGCGTGTGGCGCTCGTCGGGGAGAGCGGCGCCGGCAAGACGACGGTCGCGAACCTCCTTCTGCGCTTCCTGGACCCGGAGAGCGGCCGCGTGACGCTTGCCGGGCGCGATCTGCGGGAGTACCGGCAGGAGGACGTGCGCAGGGCGATCGCGGTCGCCGGGCAGGACTCGTACCTCTTCTCGACCAGCATTCGCGAGAACGTGCGGCTCGCCCGCCCGGAAGCGACCGACGACGAGCTGGAGCGTGCGCTCCGCCGGGCGCAGATCTGGGAGTGGGTCGATTCGCTGCCGCAGGGGTGGGACACCCTCGTCGGCGAGGAGGGTCGGGAAGTTTCTGGCGGAGAGCGCCAGCGGATCGCCATAGCCAGAGCCCTGCTCGCGGAGAGCGGTGTGCTCGTGCTCGACGAGCCGACCGCGCACCTCGACGCCGAAACAGCGGCCAACCTCGTGCGTGACGTCTTCGATGCCGCGAACGGGCGATCCGTGCTGCTGATCACGCACCGCCCGGAAGGCATGGACCTCGTCGACGAGGTCCACGAGCTTCCGCCAGGGCGGCGAGGCGCGGAATGACGTGGTCGGGCTGGATCACGGCCCGGTCGAGGTCGTCGACCGTGGACGTTCCGGTGAGGACGAGGATGGCGTCGAGCCCGGCGCGCTTTGCGCCGGCGATGTCGGAAACCAGGTGGTCGCCGACGACGGCGACCCGCGCGCAGTCGGCGAGTGTCTCCCGCGCGATCTCGAACATGAACCGTTCCGGCTTGCCGACGGCGGTTGCGGTGACTCCGGTCGCTGTCTCGACGGCCGCGACGACGACCCCGGTCGCGGGCCGCGGGCCGTCGTGCGCCGGGTAGGTCGCGTCGCGACCTGTTGCCACCAGTTCGGCGCCTGCCGCGACGGCTGCCATCGCCGCCCCCAGCTCCGCGTAGTCGAAGCGCTCGTGCCCGCCGATGACGACGAGCCGGGCACGTTCTGCCTCGGCGACGGGCACGAGCGAGAAGCCCGCCTCTCGGATCTCCTCGTGGAGCGCCGGTGAGCCGATGACGAGGACGCCGGCAGCCGCGAGGCCCGGCTGGGAGGCGAGGAAGCGCGCCGTCGCCGAGCCGGAGGTGATGACGTCGTCGGGGATCGCGGGGATGCCGATCTCCGTCAGTCTGGCGGCGTGCTGCTCTCGCGAGCTCTGCGGGTCGTTCGTCAGAAACAGGACGCGCGCCCCTTGCGCGCGCATGGACGCGATCGCCTCCGCCGCACCGTCGATCGGATGTCCGCCGAGCCAGACGACGCCGTCCAGGTCGACGATCAGCCCGTCGTAGTCGCGCAGAGCGGACGCCGGCGGGCGTGAAGGCAGGACATCGGCGGTGGCGCCGGCGGACAGGATCGTGGCCAGCACGGCCGTGTAGTCCTCGTTTCCGTGGCCCGCCGCCTCGGCGTCGCGCAACCAGCTGTGCGCCGCGCTGCCGGCTCGCAGCTCGAGTCGTGACGCGGTGGCCTCGGCGATCAGGTCGGCGTCCTTGCGCGCGAGCGAGAGGGGAAAGCGCGGGTCGAACTCGCTCGCCTCGATCGCATGGCGCCGCCGCTCGGCCTGGGCGGCGAGCGGCGTGGCTGCAAGAACCTCGAACGTCTTATCGTCCGAGAGGCCCAGCGCACGGGCGAGCGCGATCGCCTCGCCGAGTACGGCCACGGTTCCGAGGAGCGTGCTGTTCGCGACCAGCTTCGCCCGGGCGCCGGACCCGAGCGGCCCGACGTGGAGCGGGGAGCCGAGCACGGCAAGAATCGGCTGCGCGCGGCCGACGAGGTCGGACGGCCCGCCGACGAAGATGCGCAGCGACCCCGCCTCGGCCTCGCCGAGGCTTCCGAGCACCGGCGCATCGAGGAGCCCCGTTCCGGCGGGAAGCGCGGCTGCCAGCCAGTCCACCGCGGCGGGCCCGACCGTCGACATCTCGACCACGGTGAGGGCATCGGTCGCGCCTGCGGCGAGGCCGTCGGCGCCTTCGGTGACGCTACGTAGGGCCGCCGGGTCCGCGAGCATCGTGATCGCAAGCTCGCTTCCGTCGGCCGCCTCGGCCGGCGTGCCGGCCGCGACGGCACCGGCCTCGACCAGCGGCGCCGCTCGCTGCACGGTTCGGTTCCAGACGACGACCTCGTGGCCGGCGTCGAGGAGCCGGCGCGCCATTCGGCTGCCCATCGCGCCGAGCCCGACGACGCCGACCCGCGTCATGACATATACCCCTCAGGGGTATGGTAGGCTCGACGCGTGGTGGAGCGGTCACGGGTCACGGTTCGAGGGTACTCGGCCGACAAGGATGCGCTGCTCAAGCGGTTGGCGCGCGTCGAAGGTCAGGTGCGCGGCGTGGCGCGCATGGTCGAGGAAGACCGCTACTGCATCGAGATCCTCACGCAGATCGCCGCGGTGAAGGCCGCGGTCGAGCAGGTCGCCCTCGGGCTCGTCGACGCCCACGTTCGCAATTGCATGGCGGCGGCGACGGACGAGCGCGACGAGAAGACCGCGGAGCTGATGTCGGCCGTGGGGCGCCTGCTCAAGGTCGGCTAACGGCTCCCGGCGCGTGGTCGCAAGCATCGGCAGCGAGGTCGTCCAGGCACTCTCGTTCGCCTTCGGGATGACGTGGGAGGTGCTGTGGGCGCTGATCCTCGGGTTCGCGCTGTCGGCCGTGGTCCAGGCGGTCGTCGCCAAGCGCGAGATGCGCCGCTTGCTGCCGGACGACTCGCCGAAGACCCTCGTCATCGCCTCCGGCCTCGGCGCCGCGTCGTCCTCCTGCTCGTACGCCTCGGTCGCCCTCGCGCGCTCGCTGTTCCGCAAGGGGGCGAATTTCACCGCCGCGATGGCCTTCGAGTTCGCCTCGACGAACCTAGTGATCGAGCTCGGAATCATCATCTGGCTGCTGCTCGGATGGCAGTTCGTCCTCGGCGAGTTCGTCGGAGGGCCGCTGATGATCGTCCTCCTGGCGCTTGCGTTCCGCGTCTTCCTGAAGCAGAGCCTGGTCGACGAGGCGCTTCAGGAGGCCGAGAAGGGCCGCCTCGGCTCGATGGAGGGCCACGCGGAGATGGACATGTCCATCCCCGGCCACGAGACGTGGTGGCGCCGGTTGCGCTCACCCGCGGGCTTCACCTCGATCGCGAACTACTTCGTCATGGACTGGGCCGCGGTCGCGCGGGACGTGTTCGGCGGGCTCCTGATCGCGGGCGCGCTTGCCGCATGGGTCTCGGACTCGTTCTGGCAGCGACTCTTCCTCTCGCACCACGAGACGCTGAGCAAGATCTGGGGGCCGCTGATCGGGCCGGCGGTGGCGATCATCAGCTTTGTCTGCTCGATCGGCAACGTGCCGCTCGCGGCGGTGCTGTGGAACGGCGGCATCAGCTTCGGCGGAGTGTTGGCCTTCATCTTCGCCGACCTGATCATCCTTCCGATCCTCGACATCTACCGCCGCTACTACGGCTGGCGAATGGCCGGCTTCCTCCTCGTCACGTTCTACGGGACGATGGCCGCGGCCGGGCTGATCGTCGAGTTTCTGTTCCAGGGTTTCGACCTGATCCCGAGCGAGCGCAACGCAAAGGTCGAGATGGCCTCCGTGACGTGGAACTACACGACCTTCCTCAACATCGTCTTCCTGACCATCGCCGCGGTGCTGCTCTGGCGCTACTTCCGGCGCGGCGGCGGGATCGCCATGCTGCGTGCGATGGACGAGCCGGCCGACGAGCACGCGCATCACGCACACGCGCACTAGCGGTCACGCGACGTCGATCAAGACCTTCCCGACGGCGCCCTTCTCCACGGCCGCGTGCGCGTCGGCCGCGCGCTCGAGCGGGAAGCGGTGGAGCGGGAGGCCCGCCTCGGGGCCGACCGGAAGCGCCCCCTCCGCGAGCGCGGCGCTCACGTCCTCGACGGCGGCCTCCTTCGCCGCACGTGCCACCGTGTAGAGCAGGACGAACTGGTAGCGGACGTTGCGGCCCATGAGATCGCGGATCGGGAGCGTGACCTCCGGTCCTCCCTCCGTCGCGTACGTTGCGACCGCCCCGTTCGGAGCGAGCACAGCCGCATCCAGCTCGGCGTTGGCGGCAGGCGCAACCTCGACGACGATGTCGACGCCGGTCGGGGCCGCCCGAAGGATCTCTTCGCCCGCGTCCTCGCGGCGATAGTCGAAGGTCAGCTCCGCGCCGGCTGCCCGTGCGAGCGCCGCCTTCTCCTCGCTGCTCACCGTCGCCAACGGCCTTCCGCCTGCCCAGCGAGTGAGCTGGATCGCGGCGTGGCCGACGGCGCCGGCGCCGGCGACCAGGACCACGCGGCCTGCGAGCGCTCGCGGGCGCAGCCGGCTCGGCCCGAACTCGGACGCGGTCAGGCACCGGTGCGCCGTGAGCGCCGGGACCCCGAGGCTCGCGCCCAGGTCGAACGACGTGTCGTCCGGCATGCGGACGGCCTGTCGCGACGGGAGGGCGACGTACTCCTGTGCGGTGCCGTCTGCGCGCTGCCAGGCGGCCTCCCACAGCCAGACGCGATCGCCGACGCGTGCCGGATCGACACCCTCGCCGACCGCGTCGATGGTGCCCGAGCCGTCCTGGTTCGGCACCTGCTCGGGAAACGCGACCTGTCCGCCTCGACGCGCCTTCCAGTCGGTCGGGTTGACGCCCGAGACCCGCATGCGTACGCGAACCTCCCCCGGTCCCGGCTCGGGGGTCGGGCGGTCGACGAGCCGCAAGACGTCTTGCCCGCCCGTCTCCGAGTAGACGATCGCCCTCATGTGGGCGGCCACTCGCCGAGCGGCTTCCCGATCTCCCACTGGTGCCCGAACGGGTCCTCGATCCGGCCCAGCAACCAGCCGTGCTCATGCGCGACGGGAGCCACCAGCTCTGCCCCGAGGTGGACGGCGCGCTCGACGACGTCGTTCGGGTCGTGGACGACGAGCAGCAGGCGAACCGTGCTTCCGCCCAGCGACTCGGGACTGAAGTTCCGGTTCGGAGGCGACTCGTCGGCAACCCAGAACGACCCGCCGCCGACGGAGAGCTGCGCGACGACCGCCGGGTTCTCATCGGTGCCGCCGACCCGGTAGACCTCGACGGCGCCGAAGGCGTCCTTGTAGAACTCGACCGCCTCGCGCCCGCGCCGCACCGAGAGTTCCGGTGAGACGCTGATCCGCAACTCCATCGCGAAGAGCGTAACCGGCCGCGCCCACCCGGCCGCTCCGGTCAGGCCGGGCGGCGCGCGGCGCGCGCGATGCCCGCGACGCCGAGGTAGAGCAGCACGAGAAGCGCGAACGTCCAGCCGAAGAGACCGACGTCGGTCGCCAACCCGAGCACGAGCCCCAAACCTGCGAGCACGAGCAGGGAGACGATGATGGTGCGCGACGGGTTGAGCATGGGATTCTCCTTCCGTTTCGACGACTGGTCGTCAGGGACGGTAGGAGGGCACGCGACGCCTGTCGTCTCCCGCGCGGCGGATCTTGCCTCTGCCGCACGGGTGATCTTCTACGGCTCACGATCGGCCGTCCGGCAGATGCGATTTGTGACGTTCTGCGTTACGTTGCTCGCATGCGGCAGGCGCGGACGATAGTGCGGATCCTTCGGCAGCATCCGTTCGCAAGCGACGCGGCGCTCGCGCTTCTGCTCGCCGTGCTCACGCTGGGCGACGTCCTCACCTCTCGCGGGTATCTGACCGGCTCGCTGTGGATCTACGTTCCGGCTGCGCTCCTGATCACGGTTCCGCTTGCATGGCGCCGGCGCGAGCCGCTCGTCGTCGTCGCCATCGTGATGGGTGCCTTCGCCGCGCAGGCCGCCATCCTCGATCCGAAGCCCACGCCTGACCTGGAGCTGGTTCCGGCGCTGATCGCGGTCTACTCGGTCGCACTGCACGGCAGGCGATGGAGGGCGTATGCAGGCGGCGGGCTCGGCCTTGCCGCCGCACTCGTCTGGCTGGGCGTCGACGACTTCCTCTTGCCGGTCGTGCTGTTCGGCGGAGCCTGGCTGGCCGGACGCCTCGTGCAGAAGCGCCAGCTCTGGGTGGACGTCCTCGAGCAGCGCGCGGAGGTGCTCGAGCGGGAGCGTGAGGCGAATGCGCGCATGGCGGTGGCCGAAGAACGGGTCCGGCTCGCCCGCGAGCTGCACGACGTCGTCGGACACAGCGTCAGCGTCATGGTCGTGCAAGCCGGGGCGGAACGGCTCGCCCTCGGCAACGAGCGCCCGGGAACTCGCGACGCGATGCTGGCCATCGAACGGACCGGTCGCGAGGCGCTCGCGGAAATGAGCCGGCTCCTCGGCCTGCTGCGTCGCGACGGTGAATCCCTGGCTCTCGCTCCTCGGCCGACGCTCGCACGGGTCGACGCTCTGCTCGAGACCGTGCGGGACACCGGTGTCTCCGTCACGTTGCAGGTTGTCGGGGAGCCGATCGAGCTGCCGCCTGGACTGGATGTTTCCGCTTACCGGCTGGTGCAGGAGGCGCTTACCAACGTCGTGAAGCACGCGGGCGCGGCCCGCGCATCGGTCGTCATCCGGTACGGCGGTCGCGACGTCGAGGTCGAGGTCGAGGACGACGGCCGAGGGCCGCACAACGGACATCGCAACGGTTACGGGCTTGCTGGAATGCGCGAGCGAGTCGAGCTGCATGGCGGGACGTTCGAGGCAGGAGCCGCGGGGAACCGCGGCTTCGTCGTCAAGGCGTCGCTGCCGCTCGAGACGGTGCAACGCTGAGCATCCGCGTGGTCATTGCGGACGATCAGGCGCTCGTCCGCGCCGGCTTTCGCAAGCTACTCGAAGTCGATCCCGAGCTCGAAGTGGTCGCCGAGGCCTCCGACGGTCGCGAAGCCGTCGCCGCGGTACGGGACCGTCGCCCAGACGTCGTCCTGATGGACATTCGGATGCCCGAGGTCGATGGCCTCGAAGCGACGAGACGAATTGCTGAGGAAGGCTCGCCGGCACGCGTCCTCATCCTCACTACATTCGGTCTCACCGAGTACGTGTACGAAGCCCTTCGAGCCGGCGCGAGCGGGTTCCTCCTCAAGGATTCCCCGGCCGAGGAGCTCCTCGCGGGCGTTCGAATCATCGCGCGTGGGGACGCCCTCCTCGATCCCACGATCACGCGCGCAGTCATCGAGGACTTCGCGCGCGCGCCTCGGCGGCGGAAGGATCTCGCCGAAAAGCTGGAACGGCTGACTCCGCGAGAGCTCGAGGTTCTCGAGTTCCTGGCGCGCGGGCTGTCGAACGCCGAGATCGCCTCGGGGCTCGTCGTCAGCGACGGGACTGTAAAGACGCATGTTGCTCGCATCCTTCAGAAGCTCGACTTGCGCGACCGGGTCCAGGCGGTGATCGTCGCGTACGAGTCGGGGCTCGTCGAGGTCGGGACGGGCGGGCGCCAGGGCTGACGCGCGGGCAAACTCGCGGCATGAGCTGCCCTGTATGGCTTGACGCCGCCGAGCTCCGCATCGGTCTGGGCTGCATGCGGCTGTCGACCGACGAGGACCGCGACGAGGAGCGCGCGCTCGAGACGATCGCGGCCGCTGCCGAGGCGGGGATAACGGTCTTCGATACTGCGCACTCGTACGCGCCCGGCGCGGCCGAGCTCGGGCACAACGAGCGGCTGCTGGCGCGCGGTCTCCGGCGGTCCGGCAGAGAGGCCCGCGCCCGGATCGTGTCGAAGGGCGGCATGGCGCGGAGCGGCGACGGCTGGGTCCCGGACGGGCGGGCGAAGGCGATCCTCGGTGACTGCGACGCGAGCCTCGAGGCGCTGGACGGCCTCGCCATCGACGTCTACCTCATCCACGCACCCGATCACCGGACGCCGTGGCGGACCTCGGTGCGGGCGCTGGCACGACTCGTCGACGAGGGGCTCGTTGGGCGCGTTGGCGTGTCGAACGTCAACCGGCGGCAGCTGGAGGAGGCGCTCGAGCTGGCCGCGGTCGGCGCCGTCGAGGTCGCTCTCAGCCCGTTCGACGACCGGGCGCTCCGCGGCGGAGTCGTGGAACGCTGCGTCGAGATCGGGATCCCGGTGATCGCCCACTCGCCGCTCGGCGGCCCGCGCCGCGCCGGGAGGGTTCCGCGCGAGCCGGCCCTTGTCGAGGTCGCGCACGCACGCGGAGCGACACCGGGCGAGGTCGCGCTCGCGTGGCTCCTCGAGCTTTCGCCCGCCGTCGTCCCGATCCCCGGCGCGCGGCGACCCGAGACGGCACGGTCCGCGGCGCGGGCGGCCGGGGTCCGGCTGGAGGCTGCAGACCGTGAGGTTCTCCGCCGTGCGTTCGGGGCGCCTCGCCCCGCTCGCGCCGGACAGCGCTCGGCGAAGAGGGGCGGCGTCGTCGTCGTCATGGGGATACCCGGAGCCGGGAAGAGCCGCGTCGCGGAGGACTATGTCGCTCGCGGGTACCTCCGCCTGAACCGCGACGAGCGGGCCGGAACGCTCCGCGACCTCGCCGACGCGCTCGAGGAACGACTGGCGGATGGCACGCGACGCGTGGTGCTCGACAACACGTATCTAACCCGGGCATCTCGGAGCTACGTTGTCGAGACTGCCGGCCGACACGGCGTCGCGGCCCGATGCATCTGGCTCGACACCCCGCTCGCGCAGGCCCAGATCAATCTCGTCGAGCGCATGCTCGAGCGCCTCGGCTCGGTTCCCGAACCGGACGAGCTGCGCGCTCTGGCTCGGCGGGAGCAGGGCATCCTGCTGCCGACCTCGCAGATGCGCGCCCTGCGAGAACTCGAGCCGCCGGGTGAGGACGAGGGCTTCGCCGGCGTCGAGCACATGGCGTTCACGAGGACTCCCACGCCCGGCCGAACGCGTGCCGGCGTGATCGTCGCGGCGGCTGCCTTGCGACGCCCGGGCTGGGAGGCCGCGCTGCAGCAAGCCACTCCGGGCGCGCCTCAGCTCGTCTTCCACTGGGAGGCGGGAGCAACCGTCGACGCCCTGGCGGCCGACATCGCCCGGCTGCAGGCCGTCGTTCCGGGCGCGGTGGAGAGCGCCCTTTGCCCGCATCCCGCTGGCCCGCCGACCTGCTGGTGCCGGCCGCCTCTTCCTGGTCTCCCGCTAGCCTTCGCGCGTGCGCACGACGTCGACCTCGGCCGCTCGCTCCTCGTGGGCGCGGGTGCGGCGCACCGGACGCTCGCGACCGCGCTCGGAGCGCGCTACGTCGAGGTCGGGACGACCTAGCGCGAGGACGGTCGCCCTGGCCGTGGCGGTGCTGGCACTGGCCGTGCTCGCGGCATCGGCACTGGCCGCGAGCGGGATCGTGAAGCGGCCGCACATCGTGTGGAAGCCCATTCCGTTCGGCGCTGCACGTCGTGCCGAGACCGCCGCCTACGACCGGCGGCACTACGGAGTCAACACGTGGCGACTCCGGCACCCGCGCGTGATCGTCGAGCACTTCACGGCTGGGACGACCTTCTCCTCGGCGTACTACACGTTCTACTCGAACTCCCCCGACCCGGGGCTCGGCGAGCTGCCGGGCACCTGCGCGCACTTCATCATCGACAAGGACGGGACGATCTACCAGCTCGTCCGCCTGAACACGGTCTGCCGGCACACCGTTGGGCTGAACTACACCTCGATCGGAATCGAGCACGTCGGCACGAGCGACCAGCAGATCCTCCGCAACCCTCGCCAGCTGCAGTCATCACTGGCCCTGACGCTCTGGCTGATGCGGCAGTTCCACATCACGCTTGCGAACGTGATCGGCCACAACGAGAGCCTCACGAGCCCGTACCACCGCGAGCGCTACGCAGCGTGGCGCTGCCAGACGCATGCGGACTGGAACCGGAGGGACATGAACATCTACCGGCACGACCTCGTCCGGCTTGCCCGCGCCGACGGGATCAGCATGGCCTTCGCGGCGCCGCCCGCGAAGAGCAAGTGCTGACTCAGCGAGGCGCGAACGTTCCCGCCGGGAAGGGCTCGTCGAAGGCGACCGCCACCAGCTCGGTCACCTGGTAGGGACGCTCATCGAGGAGAAGGCTCCGCCGGAGCAGCACTCCTCGCTCAGCGTCGACGGCGAGCTCGAGCTCCGAGACCTCGTCGCCGAGCCGGTCGAGCGCGAGCGAATGCACCCCACCCGGTCGCCGCTTCCCGTACAGGAGGATCGCCTCCCGACCTGCGAGCTCCCCTCGTCCGCGCGTCTCGAAGCGAAAGGCACCGAGAAAGGGCGAAGGATCGAGCAGTGGCTCGGCCTGAGCGCCAACCTCGCTCCCGACGGAAAGGTCGTGTGCGTTCGAGTGCGACCCGAACCTGCGGTCGTGCATCCACCAGCGTCTGCCCTCGCGGATACCGAGCTCGATTCCGGGCACCGACTCGTCGCGCTCTTCTCGCAATCGATAGGGCCGTTCGAACCAGAGCCGCCAGGCCCCCTCACTCGTCTGCCACTCACGGACGTCGTCGCCCACGCCGTCGATCAGCTCGGCGTACCCCGACTGCTTGCCGGCCGGTGTCTCGCCAAACCGCACGGCCGCTTGCCGGCTCAACGGGCCGTCCCGCCACTCGCGAATCGTCGCTCGCAGCGAGCGGAAGCGGTGCCGCGCGCCGTGCATGGCAACTAACGCATCGCCGAGCTCGCCCATCAACCGGACCTCGGCGGCTTCGGAGCCGGGACAAGGCGCCGTGCGATGTCCACAAGCTCGTCTCGGCCCAGATCCTGCGAGCTCAACTCGATCTGCGTCCCCTCCCGTTCGAGTCGCACGCGGACCGGCATGAATCGCCGCCGCTTCGCGGGCGCCCAGACCCAAGCCTGAACGCCTTCAAGATCCACCGGCTCGAAGCCGGCCGGCCGTGCTTCGTGAGTTCCGGCGGGCTGCTCTTCCAGCGAGAACTGGCGCTCCGTTTCAACGTCCGAATAGTGGATATGAACGCGCTCGGGCGACGGAGGCTGTTCCTGCGTCTTCGAGTACATGACCATCGCGTGCGCCGAGGGCGATACGGCGTCCGGAACGAACAGACGGAAGGACGCTCGCCCGGCCGCCTCTTCCAGCGTCAGCCCGTGCTCATGACCGGCCGCCAGCTCCTTGTGCGATCGGACGCGCTCGCCCCGCTCGAGGCTAAGCTCGAACACTCCCGGGTCGAGCTGCTCGTCGAATGAGATCTCGACGAACTCGACGATGTCGAACGGCGCGCCCTCGAGACGGCACTCGATCTTCAGGAGAACGCCACGTTCCGCATCCGCGACGAGCTCGTACTCGTCGGCCCCGCCCCCCCTAGCCCCAAGCCGATCGGCTCCCCCGGCGTGCGCGGGGCTGCGCGCACCGTGATCCCGGCCCGGCCGGCTACAGTCGTCCGGCCGCCTAGCTCGAGCTCCGCGCCGGGGGCGATGGCGAGCGGACTAAAAAGGATTCTGTGGTGCCCGCCCAACCCGCTCTCGCCATCTACGTCCTGCTCGATGACTCCGATCGCCGGCGCACGCACCCACAGCTTGCGCCCGTTCAGCACTCGGGTCTGCGCGTACTCACCCTCGAATTCCTCGCGCATGCGGCCGGGCCGCCCCAGCCAGAGCCTGATCGTCTGCTCGGAGACCTTCGGCTCTTGGCCGTCGGACAGCCCGATGACGATCAGGTGGGAGCTGCCGCCGCGTTCCTCGCTCTGGCTCATCTCACGCTCGAGCGCCTCCTCCTGGAGCTCGGTGTCCTGCCAGTGTCGAATAGTGGCGCGCAGCGTGTCGAAGCTCTCAGGCGCTGCGTTCCACAGCTCAAAGAGCTCGGCGAGATCGGTCACCGTCACGGCTCGGTGAACGCTACGCCAGCGGCGCTCAGATCGTGACGACGACCTTCGCGCGGGCGTGCCCCGCGCCGAGGTACTCGAAGGCGTCGGCGATCTTCGACAGCTGGTACCGCCGATTGATGGCCGGCGCGACCTCCCCGGACGCCAGCAGCTCGCTCACGACGTGCAAGTCAGCCTTATTCGGCTTCGTGATCGAGAACGCGAATCTCTGGCTGCGCCCCTTTGCCGCCAGCCAGCTCAGGAGCACCTTGCCCATCGGCCCGAGCAGGCGATTGGTCTTCGGTCCTCGGACGCGGACGTGCGTCCCGTGCTCGGTCAGGACGTGCCTACACTCCGACCAGCTTCGGGTCCCCGCGATGTCGAGCAGCACGTCGTATCGACGGCCGTTGCGCGTGAAGTCCTCCGTGGTGTAGTCGCCGACGTGACCGGCGCCGATCGACCGCACGAGGTCGAGGTTGCCCCTACGGCACACACCGGTGACCTCCGCGCCGAGTGCCCTGGCGCGACCGCGATCCTCGGCCCACGAGGTGCTCCGGC
>Ga0075434_100001384_pt1 | contig 20357 bp, 11 predicted proteins | sample RhiMethybrSRZTD3_FD_75298 | JGI IMG/M metagenome (GOLD analysis project Ga0075434, IMG submission 75298) | Populus rhizosphere microbial communities from Tennessee, USA - Rhizosphere MetaG P. TD hybrid SRZTD3 | ecosystem: Host-associated > Plants > Roots > Rhizosphere > Soil | place: USA... | reverse complement strand
ACGGTCGAGAAGGCGCTGTTCGCGCCGCGGGTCGGGCTCACCTTCCGCGCTTCGCCGACCACGGTGCTGCGGGCCGGGTTCGGGATTACGAACGATCCGTATTCGCTCGCGCGTCCGATGCGGACCAATCATCCAATTCTGATCAACCTCGTCGTCAACGCGCCGAACTCGTTCTCGTGGGCGGGCCGCCTTGCCGACGGGGTGCCGCCAATTACTGAGCCCGATCTCGGGAACGGCATCCTGACCATCCCGCCGAACGTGGGGGCGGTCACGCTGCCCGACAAGTTCAACCGCGGCTACATCAAATCGTGGAACGCGGCGATCCAGAAAGAGCTCCGATGGCGGTTCGTCGCCGAGGCGGCTTACGTCGGCACCCGGCAGATCGATCAGCTCGGATTGCTCGAGTTGAACTGGTCGGCGATTGGCACTGGCGAGGCCGGCAGGCAGCTGTTCCAGAAGTTCGGCCGCACCGCGCAGACGAAGCTGATCGCCCCGATCGGCGACTCGCAGTACGACGCGCTGCAGGCGCGGCTCGATCGCCGGTTTGCGAACGGCATTCAGCTCGGCGTCGGCTACACGCTGTCGAAGTCGATGGGCATCGCGGGAGCGCCGGACAGCGACAACACGCCCCGGATCATGATCCCGGAGTACTACGGCCTGAATCGCGCGCTCAGCGCGTTCGACCGACGGCATAACCTGCAGATCACGAATCTGACGGAGCTGCCGTTCGGGCCAGGCAAGCGATGGCTGAACGGCGGTGGCGTGGTCGCGGCGGTGGTGGGCGGCTGGCAGCTCAACAATCTGATCAGCTTTTACAGTGGAACGCCGTTCGACGTCACGTCGTCAGGAACGTCGCTCAACGCGCGGGAAAGCTCACAACGCGCCGATCTCGTCGCGAATCACGTGGACATCCTCCACGGCACCGGGCGCGGCAACGCGTGGTTCGACCCGCTCGCGTTCAAGCCGGTGACCGAAGCCAGGTTCGGCACGGCGCCGTGGGGTGTGCTGCGCGGACCCGGGTATGCGAACTGGGACGCGGGACTGTTCCGCGAAGTGAAGCTGCCGCGCAACAAGACGCTGCAGCTTCGGGTGGAGGCGTTCAATGTCCTGGACACGCCGCACTTCAACAACCCGGGCGGCAACGTTTCGAACCTGCAGCTGAATGCGGACGGCACGGTGCGGAACCTGAACGGGTTCGCGGAAGTCACGAGCTCGTACGGCGAGCGCCAGGCCCGCCTCGGCATACGACTCGGCTGGTAGATCGTCTGGCGGGGTCTAAGACCCCGCTCTACCATCGTAATATCCGTCCGGTGGGGCGGGGTCTTCAGACCCCGCCTTATCGTTGACGATCCCGCCCCGCCCTACGCGAACCTGATTCCAACCCGATTGGCGACCGACTTGATGTATTCACGCCCTTCCGTGTATTCGTCGGCGTTCTGCAGGTGCTCGAGCATCAGCGGCGCATCGATCGGCAGCTTGGACAGCTCGCGCAGGTACGTCGCGTAATCCACTTCTCCCTTTCCCGGGATGACTTCCTTGAAATGGACGTTGTATTCCGGAATCCACGCCAGGTCCTTCGCGTGGCACGACACGATCCACTTCCCCAGCTTTGCGAAGCACTCGCTGATGAACTGCGCGTTGTTGTAAAAGCGTTCGGGTGAATTGATCCCGTTGCAGACGTCCATGTGCACGGCGAACGCCGGCCGGTCGATGGCGCGAATGAGCCTCGCATAGGAATCGGGCCCATCGGGAAGACTCCATCCCATCATCTCGATCGAGAAGGTCGTCCGGCGCGGCTTGACCGCGTCGATCACCTTGCGGCAGTTCTCGACGGTGGCGTCGAAGAACTCGCGTGACAGGTTGCGCGGGTGCGCGCCGTACCACACGGTCGCGTTGAACGAGCCCGCGATGTCGACGCAGCACCGCGCCTCGACCGCTTCGGCCAGCGCGAGCCGCTCGGTGACGTACTTCAGATTGTCCGCGCGCTTCTGCGCGTCCGGGTCGAGCATGTTCCGCCAGGCGCCCACTTCGGCGATGACGACGTTCTCGGCCGCGAAGGCGCTGCGAATGGCGCGGATGCGATCGGTGTCCTCGACGCGCGCCGTCGGGCAGTACGCCGCGCTGTAGCCCAGGCGGCGATGTTCCTTGGCGAGCTCGGCGGGATCGTCGGACTTCAGAAAGATGGGTCCCCCGAGTCTCACCGGCAGCCCCGCGGGAATGGCGAAGTCGCCGCCGCGGGGCCGTCTCGCCGAAGCCGCGAAGCGGCGAAGGCGGACCGCGATTGGGGTCGCGAGAGCCAGATGCAGAAATTCGCGCCGGCTGGGAGTATCGTAGGGCATGGCAAAACGCATCTTAATCATTACCGGCGACGGCGGCGAGAGCTACGAAACGCTGTATGCGCTGCACCGGTTTCAGGAGGCGGGATACGAGCCGCGGATCGCAGCCCCGTCCAAGCGCCGGCTGAATCTCGTCATGCACGACTTCGAGCCGGGCTGGGACACCTACAAGGAAAGCCCCGGCTACATCGTCGAGTCCCACCTGACGTTCGACGACGTGCACGTGGACGAGTACGAGGCGGTGCTGTGCATCGGCGGCCGCGCGCCCGAGTATCTGCGCAACGATCGCCGTGTGCTCGCAATCCTGCAGAAGTTCGACGCCGACGGCAAGTGGATCTTCGCGATCTGCCACGGTGTGCAGCTGCTCGCGTCGGCCGGCCTGATCGACGGCAAGCGGGTGACGTGCTACGAGCACGTGCGCGTCGATGCGGAAAGCTGCGGTGCGCGGTGGGTGCGGCAGGACAGCGTGCGCGACGGCCGGATCGTGACGTCGCCGACGTGGCAGGAGCACGCGTCGTTCTATCGCGACGTCTTCGCGTGCCTGCACGAGAGCGTGCCGGCCTAGCGACTCGCGACTCGCGGTTGGCGACTCGTGACTCGCGGTTGGCGAACTCGCGGTTCGCGGTTCGCGATTCGCGGCTGGCGATTCGCGATTTGGGATTCTCGATCGGGGATTCTCGATTGGGGATTGGTGATTGGTCTCTTACGGCCGCCCCGCGATCCCCTGCGTCTCGCGCAGCCGCTCGGCCTCGTCGCGCCTGACCATCACGGCGTCGACGTTGACGGTGCGCAGGGTGGAATCGCGCTGCACGGGAAAGAACGCGGTCGGGTCGAAGCCCATGTCGGTGAGCTCGGCGAGCGCGTCGAGGTAGTTGCCCGCGCCCTGGTAGATCTCGCGCACGGGCAGCTCGATTTGAATCGCAAGAATGCGATCGATGCAGGCGGCAGCGCCGCGCATCACCTGCATGTCGTAGCCCTGAGTGTCAGACTTGAGAAATATCCGTCGCTCCGCTGGAGCGATTGCGTCGATCAATCCATCGAGCCGTCGGACCTCGACTTCTTCAGTTCTGTCGAGCTCCGTCTCACGCACGTACTTGTCGTATCCCATCGACCGGAGCCCCTCCTCGTTGCGCGGCAGGAGCGAGGTCAGCGTTCGCTCGGCGAACACGTTGATGGTCGCCGGCTGGTCGGCTTCGCCGAGAGCGAGCCTGTGAACGGACCATCTCGGATCCGTGGCGGCGGCGCGCGCGATCACGTCGTACATCTCCCCGACCGGCTCGAACGACACGATGTCGTCGCGATAGTCGAGTTGCAGCCGCAGGAATTCGCGGTATTGCCCGATGTTTGCGCCGACGTCGAGCACGCAGTCGATCGCGAGCATTGCAAAGAGCTGCGCGAGATGGCTGCTCTGATCCCATTTCTCCAGGCGCCATTGAGGGATGATCGGGTAGCCCACGCGGGCAGACAGAGTCCGGACCGCTTTGAAAGCCAGATTTGTCATGGTCAATCCTTGAGCTCACGCTACGCACGTTGCGTTCCGTCGGGCGCGTGAATCATGAGCGGACGAGCTTTGGCGATCGCGGCGCATCCCGATGACATCGAGTTCCTGATGGCTGGGACGCTCCTGCTGCTGCGGGACGCGGGTTGGAAGATCGACTATCTCAACCTGTCGACCGGAAATCTCGGAAGCCTGTCGATGTCTGCGGCGGAAACCGCGCGTGTGCGGCGGCGGGAAGCGCGGGCGGCCGCCCGTGTGCTCGACGCGGCGTGGCATCCGCCGGTCTGCCAGGATCTGCAGATCTTTTACGATGACCGGACGCTGCGGAAGCTGTGCGCGGTCGTGCGATCCGTACGGCCGTCGGTAATCCTGACACACTCCCCCCAGGATTACATGGAGGATCACATGAACGCGTCGCGCCTCGCCGTGACCGCGGCGTTTGCGCGCGGCGCGAAGAATTACCGGACGACGCCGTCACGTGTGGCGTATTTGTCGCCTGTGGCGATTTATCACGCGTGTCCGCATGGGCTGCGCGACCAGCTCCGTGGCCTGATCGTGCCGGAGGCTTTCGTAGACACGACGTCCGTCCACGCGACCAAGCGCGAAGCGCTCGCGTGCCACGCGAGCCAGCGCGAGTTCCTCGCCCGGACGCAGGGCTTCGACAACTATCTCGACGCGATGGATGGATTCAGCCGCGAGCTCGGAAAGATGTCACAGAGGTTCGAATATGCCGAGGGATGGCGGAGGCACTCGCACCTCGGGTTCTGCGAAGAGGAGGCGGATCCGTTGAGAGAAGCGCTTCGCGACAAGTACGCCGTCACGTCTGCGAGCGATTAGAAAATGTTCACGGACCGGTCGAGCTGTCAGCTCGTCCTTTTCGCCGAATAGTCACCCTCCTGAAAAGCGTTAAAGCTCGCGGCACCAATAGCCGGATAATAAAACTGGCTGTCGATGGGGCGTCACGCGATCGGAATATCGGTTGCTCTCGCTTTGTGCGCGAATCCGTTGATTCAGGCGCAGCGGAGCAAGACTGGCGTGGCCGTGTGGGATCCGACGTTGACCACGTTGAACGTCAACATCCCGCAGTTTGGAAAGCTGTACACGTATCACGTTGCTGGCGGGATTGCCGCGCCGCTTCGCTACCAGGCGGGCGTGATTATCGAGGGCGCCCGACGCAACGTCCTGCACGTGATCACGAACGACGGCAGAACATACGCGTACGACGCTGATCGGCCGACGGGGAGCCCGTTGTGGGGTACGACTGTCGCGCCGCCGACCGACTCGCACGCGGCTCCGGCCATGGCGATGGTTTCGTGGAAGTCTCCCGTCGGTCGCCTCACGTACAGCTGGCCAGCGGGTGACGTCCTTCAGGCGACTCTCGACAACGCCGCGACAGGTGGGAGCCGCGCGTACGCACGTGGCCTCATGCTCTCACGCGCTGATGACCAGATCGCGCTGACGGTATCGGCGAACAACAGCACGACCGGCACCGGCATCGTGTGGGCAGCCACAGCGACGAGCGATCCCGCGGAGGCGACGTCGTGTGTCAGCCTGCACGCGTACGACGCGGAAACGCTCAGCGAGCTGTGGGCGAGCGAACAGAGCGGCGTGCGCGATTGCACTGCCATGCCCGCGAGTGTCGCTGCGCCGCTGGTCGCGAACGGGCGCGTGTACTTGACGACAGGCGAAGGGACCATCGCGGTGTACGGTCTGCTGCCACAGCCCGCAACGCCATCCGGCATCACGTCGCCGCTGGAGGTTGCCACATCGTCTTCAGCCGGAGCGATCGGCATCAATTTCGTGGGTAGCAGTCCCACGCCCATGGCCGCCGCTGAGACCGCCGGCGTCGTCGCGCAATCGAACTGGAACAACGCGCTCGGCGCCTCGCGCACGACGGCCCTCGCACTCGTTGACGAGGCAGGCGCCCTGAGCAGCGCCACGGTGACGTGGTCCGCCTTCGGATCCTGGATGACGCCCATCACAGACGCGGCCGGCAACGCGCGGCTGATGAAGGGATATCTGGATACCAGCAGTACGTCGTCGTCGACGGTAGCCGTCAGCAGCCTGCCGCAGGCCTCGTACGATGTCTACGTCTATGCGGACGGCGACAACCGGACGTACGATCGATCCGCGGCCTACACGATCTCCGTGCCGGGCGCTGCTGACACGACCGTGACGCTCACGGATCCGGCGAGTACCAATTTCGGCACGGCGTTCACGCAGGCCGTGGATTCGCCGGGGAACTACTTGAGGTTCACGATAACCGGTACCGCGTTCACCGTGACGGCGACGCCGACGGCCCCGTCGAGCGGCACGCGACGCGCCCCGATCAACGGGATTCAGATTGTGCCCACGTCAGTTGCACCGCCGCCGGCACCCGCGAGCATTGGCGTGAAGTTTCTCGGCAGCACGACGGTCGGGATGGCCGCCACGGAGATCGCGGGCGTTGTGCCGAAGGCACACTGGAACAACGCGGCGGGCGCCGTGCGCAGCACGCCGCTCTCGCTGCGCGACGATGAGGGCGCGGCCACGACAGCGACGATCACGTGGGCCGCGAACGGTCCGTGGATGACGCCAATCACGGATCAGCCCGGAAACGCGCGGCTGATGAAGGGCTATCTCGATACGAGCAGCACCAGTGTCACGACGATCCGAGTCGATGGACTGGCGTCAGCCTCGTACGATGTGTACGTCTACGCCGATGGCGACAATCGCTCCTACTCACGAACGGCGGCGTACCGCATCAGCGGGAGCGGGATCACGACAAGCACGATCGATCTCACGGATGTGGCGAACACGAACTTCTCCGGCACTTTTCGAGACGCAGCCGGCGGCGACGGTAATTACGTGCGGTTTACGATCACCGCGACGGGGTTTACGCTGACGGCGACGCCTCTGACCGCGACGGGCTCGACGTTGCGCGCGCCGGTGAATGCCATTCAGATTCTGCCGGCCGGCGCGACACCGCCGCCCGCGGTTGTACTCGATCCACCGATGACCATCAGCGGTCTCGGCGCCGCGCAAGGCGTCGAAGTGCGCGACGGGAGAGCTTACTTGTACGGGGATGCCACGACCGGCGTCATCCGCGAGTACGACGTGATCGATGCCAAGGCTCTGAGCTTCACGGGCCGTCAGATCTCGCTGACGACCGGCGGCCAGGACGTGATCGAGCATCCGACGGGTCTGACGGTCGGACCGGACTTGACGACCTTCCTCGGAAACACGGTGTCGGAACAGGGCACGATCTACATGCTGGATTGGCCCCGCGCGTTGGCGAACGGCACACTGGACGGCGCGATCCAGCGGACCATCACGGACGATCTGGGCGTCAACGGCTCGCGGCCCGAGTACGTGCGCCTCGACAGTCGCTGGCTTGTCGCCACGGCCGACTACGGCGCGCTGGGCAACGAGGTGCGGTTGTACGACCCCGAACGCCTGAAGACAGCCGCGCGGACAAGCGACCCGGGCGTGCTGGTCGCTCGGTTTCCGTGCGGTCCGTACGTGCAGAACCTGCACTGGCTGGATGCGGCCGGGCTGCTCGTGCTCGTACAGAACCGGCAGTCGGGCGACGGATGGCGTCTGACGGTTCTCGATCTCGCGCAGTCGGTGGCCGCGGGACACGAGGTCGTGACACAACAGATCGATCCGTCCGCCCCTGGAGAGCTCGAAGGCTTTCACATGGTGGCGCCGGGCCGCGGACTGTTCGTCAGGAGCGAGAGCAGCTCGAACGTGTATTTTGGAAACGTGCGTCTGTACTGAGTCGCCGGCGCCTCGGCCAGGACACCCGCATTAAAGGTCCGCGAAAATCTTCTCGAGGAATTCGCGGTTGGCGCGCGCGTTTGTGATTGTCTGTTCGAGCGTGCTGCCGACTTCGGTGCCTTCGATCATCACGGGGCCAGCGAAGCCGAACGACTTCAGCCCCTTGAAGAACGCGGCGAAGTCCACCTTGCCCGTGCCGAACTGGATCATCACTTCGGGGTTTCCCGCGCCGGTGACCGCGGCGCCAAACGGCGGATCGCCGACCGCGCGCTCCATGAAATGCGCGGCGTTGCAGTCCTTGGCGACGACGCCATTGACGTGCGGACCGATGATCTCGAGCTGCTTCACCGGGTCCTTGCCGGTGTAATACACGACGTTGCCGGGATCGAAGAACACGCCAAAGTTCGGATGATTCACCTGTTTGATCCACGCGAGCAGATCGAGCGACGTGTTGTTCAGGCCGTGGTGATGCTTGACGACGACCTTCACATTGCGTTCCTTGCCGAACGCCGACGCGTCTGACAAGACCTTGCACCAGTCGACCCAGCGCTCCTCCTCCTCGATCCCGAGGTTGATCGCATAGGTCTGTCCGAGCGCGTGCGCGTTTTCGATCAACCTTCGCGCCGCGGCGATCGCCTCTGCGACCGGCACGCCCTTCTGTGCCGTCGGGAAGTTCGCGATGTTCGACTTGAGGCCGCGCGTCGCCAGCTTCTGCTTGAGCGCCGCAATCGATTCCGGCGTGGGGGGCACCGGTGGCGTCCCTCGCCCGCCGCCCGTTCCTGCCGAGATCATGTCGGCGAACTCGAATCCCGCCGCCTTTACCGCGTCGAGGATGTAATCGGGGTTCGACGACTGGCTGGCGCGAAACCCGGCGAATGGCCGCGTGTGGCAGCCGATCGCCCATCGGGCTATCGCCGGTGCACGGCTGGTCCGCCTGAAGGCGGACGCTACGGGACGGCGCACGACGGACGGCAGCCACAACGCGGACGCAGTCGCGGAAGCCGCGCTCAGGAACTCGCGCCGGGACGTTGATTGGATACTCATGGTGCCCGGATTCTATCCCGAGAAACGCCCACGCTTGTGCCTGCCGCCCGGCACCTGTTAGCATCCGCCGTCCCACTGAAGGAGACCTTCATGAGAAGTAAGCGGCGCGTCTGGCTCGGTCTCTGTGCCGTCGTTCTGCAAATCTCGCTCGCGCTGCCCGCAGCAGCGCAGCTCACCACCGGCTCGCTGGCCGGCATCGTCAAGGATTCGCAAGGCGGCGTCATCCCCGGCGCGACGGTCACCTTGCTGAGCGAGTCGCGCGGAACGAAGTTCGCGCCAGTCGTGACGAACGATGTGGGCGCGTTCGTATTCCCCAACCTCCCGGCCGACACGTACACGATTGAAGTGGAGATGCCATCGTTCAAAACATTGCGGCACACCGGCGTCGCGGTGAATCCGGGACCGCAGCTGTCGGTCGGCGCCCTCACGCTGGAAGTTGGCGGCGCCACCGAAACCGTGAGCGTTCGGGGCGAATCTCCGATGATTCAGACCGCGAGCGGAGAACGATCGTTTGCCATTCCCACGGACTCAGTGCAGAACCTCCCGTTCGCCAGCCGCAGTTTTCTGCAGCTCGGCGCGCTGTCGCCGGGGGTTGTGATGAATGGCACACAGGTCCAGCGGCTCGGATCGATCGTGCAGTCCACCACCGTGATGATGGACGGGGTCTCTACGATGGACACTGGCAGCAACGGCGCCATCGTCCAGATGAATACCGAGTCGATCGCCGAAGTGAAGATTCTCGTTCAGGGATATCAGGCGGAATACGGGCGCTCGAGCGGTCTCCAGATCACCGCGGTCAGCAAGAGCGGCACGAACCACTTCCGCGGGTCGCTCTACAACGTGCGGCGCAACTCCGACTGGAACGCGAACAGCAAGACGAACATTCTCAACGGGAATCCGAAGCCGATTCTCAAAGAGCAGGAGATCGGCTACTCCATCGGCGGCCCGATCGGAAAGCCCGGCGGGAGCAACAAGCTCTTCTTTTTTCACGCGCTCGAGTTCCTCCCGCGGACCGGCGGGAACAACGTCGTGAACTACCGGATGCCGACGGAGCTCGAACGCCAGGGAGACTTCTCTCAGTCGCGTGACAATCTCGGAAATCTGTATCCATTCATCAAGGACCCGAATCTCAGCGGGGCGTGCACGGCGGCAGACCAGACGGCGTGTTTCAGGGACGGCGGCGTTCTCGGCCGCATTCCGGCAGATCGTCTCTACCAGCCGGGCCTGAACATTCTGAAGATGTGGCCGCTCCCGAATAACGCCAGCACCGCGACCGGCGCGAACTATGCGATCACGCGACCGGCCGAGAGCATCCTCGGTTATCAGCCCGCCGTCCGAATCGACTATCAGCCGACGACGACGCTGCGGGTGAGCGTGAAATACCAGGGGGCGATTCAGCGCCAGCAGGTGTTCAACGGAACGATCCCCGGCTTCAACGATTCGAAGATGGTGCACCCGCGCATCGGCACGGAGGGAGTGACTGTCAACTACAGCATGAATCCGACGACGTTCATCGAGGCGACGTACGGACGCGCGGGGAACCAGCTCGCCGCCTGCGGGCCGAATCCTACCTTCTGCAACAACACGGCGGTGCCGACCAATCCGATCTCGAACCTGAACAACGCGGGACTTGCCGGGCTGCCGCTGTTGTTTCCGGACGCCTCGGTCCTCGACAAGAAGTACTACGCCTACAGCATCCTGTCCGAAGCGGACGTGCCATTCTTCGACGGCACCAGGATTCTCCGGGCGCCAGCCTTTGCGTGGGGCAGCCGAGTGCTCAGTGCGACAGGCGCGCCAGCAACTGGAGCGGGTCCACCCAACATCAACTTCCCTGGCTTCCTCAACATCAACACGACGCAGGACATCGTGGCGAGCCTCACGAAAGTCATGGGGCGCCACACGATGAAGACGGGGTTCTACAACAGCCATAGCCTCAAGCGCGAAAACAACGTGCAGGGAGCGGCTGATAACTTCGGCACGTTGAGTTTCGCGAATGACACGGTCGGTACCAACCCGTTCGACACGTCCTTCGGGTTCGCCAACGCGGCCATCGGCAGTTTCAGCTCGTACGCGCAAGCCTCGCGGTATGTCGAAGGCACCTTCACGTACAACAACACCGAAGGGTACATCCAGGACAACTGGAAGCTGAACACGAAGCTGACGCTCGACTACGGCGTGCGCCTCGTGCACGCGCAGCCGCAGCACGACAGCCTTCTGCAAAGCGGTAACTTCCTTCCGGACAGATGGAAGCAGGCCGATGCGCCGCGGCTCTACGTGGCAGGGTGCGTCAACAACGCCAATCCATGTTCCGGTACGAACCGCCAGGCGATGAACCCGATCACCGGGGAGTTGCTGGGACCGAACACCACGCTCGCGATCGGCACGCTCGTGCCGAACAGCGGCAACCTGACCAATGGTCTGTTTCAGTCAGGCCAGGGCATCGCGAAAACGACGTACACGTTCCCGATGCTCAACGTCGGCCCGCGCTTCGGTGTCGCCTACGACGTGACTGGCAAGCAGCAATTCGTTGTACGAGGCGCGTGGGGGCTGTATTTCGATCGGCCGCGTCCTGGCGACGCGCAGGCGCTCGTCGGCAACCCGCCGGGAGGTTCGCGAATCATCACGATCCGCTACGGACAGCTCCAGAGCCTCGGGAGCGGCGGTCTGTCGACCGTGAGCCCGCCAGGCATCACCGTCTTCCAGTACGACGCGAAGCTTCCGACATCCATGCAGTTCAGCGGCGGCGCTCAGATGATGCTCCCCTGGGCGACGTCCCTCGACGTGTCATACGTGGGTCTGCACAGCTGGAACGATCAACAGCCGTGGAACATCAACTCCATCGATCTCGGCACCGCGTTCCTCTCCTCCACGCAGGATCCGACGGTCGTTGCGAGCACGACGCCGGGCGCCACGTCGTATGCCGCGACGAATCCAGATCTGGTTCGCGCGTATCGCGGTTACAGCTCCATGGCGAGCACGAGCCGGTTCTATGAGGGATGGCGCACGTATCACTCCGTGCAGTTCTCGTTCAACCGCCGCTTCAGGGATGGAGTCCAGTTCGGGTTCAACGACACGATCCAGCTGCACGATGAAGCGCGCGTCGCCCCCCGCTTCGATCACAGGGCGGACGGCTCGTTCGTGCGCCGCTCGGACGAAGCCGATGCGCAGAAGCTCCTCGGCAACCAGTTCCCGGGAAATGCCGGTACGGGCACTACTGCCAATCCGGCGGCCTCAACGCATGTTATGAAGGGCAGCGCGGTGTGGGATCTGCCGGACTTGCGCAGCGACCATCCTGGCCTGCGCGTGCTCGGGCAGATCGTGAACGACTGGCAGCTGTCGACGATCTGGACGGCCGCAACCGGCGCGCCCTACTCGGCCGGCTTCTCGTATCAGAACGGCGGCGCCAACGTAAACCTGACCGGCTCCCCCGATTTCGCGCCCCGCATCCGCATCGTCGGCGATCCGGGCAAGGGCTGCAGCAGCGATCCCTATCGGCAGTTCAATGCGGCCGCATTTCAGGGACCATTGGTCAACAGTGTGGGGCTCGAATCGTCGAACGACTATCTGACGGGATGTTTCTCGAGCGTCCTCGACCTGTCGATCGCCAGGAACATCCGGCTTGGCGGCGGACGAGTGCTCCAGCTGCGGGCCGACATGTTCAACGCGCCGAACACGGCGCAGATCACCACGCGGCAGACGTCGCTCACGCTGAGCAGTCCGACGGATCCGGTGACAGCCTTGAATCTGCCGTACGACGCGACCGGCGCGATCCTGCCGAACCGCGTCCGTCCGAGCCAGGCGGGCTTCGGCGCGGTCACCGGGTATCAGGCGGCGCGCAACGTTCAGGGCTATATCCGGTTCTCGTTCTGAGCCGCGCGTCGGTGGGTAACTGAGAGGCCACCAAGGCGCGCTGACCGGATGCCTGTCGTCGGTCTCCGTGACCTCCGTGGTCTCTTAGTGATCACTTCATGCGGTCGAATTTCATGACGATGCGCCGAATGACCTCTCGCTCAATGCGCGTCCACGTGATCGCAGTCGGCTGCACGCTCGCCGCGACGGCGCTCGTCCTGCTTGGTCAGGCGCCCGGCCGCGGAGGCGGCGGGCAAGATCTCAGCGGCATCGACTTCACGAAGCAGCCGCCGGTGCTCGCGAAGACCCCCGACGAGGAGCTCAAACAATTCATCCTTCAGCCGGGCTATCGGCTCGAGCTGGTGCTCGCCGATCCGATCATCCAGGAGCCGACGGCGATCGCGTTCGACGGCAACGGTCGGATGTTTGTCGTCGAGGATCGCAGCTACATGCTCGATCTCGACATGACCGGACAGCTCGATCCGATCAGCCGCATCTCGTTGCACGTCGACACGAACAACGACGGCGTCTACGACAAGCACACCGTCTTCGTCGACCATCTGGTCTTCCCGCGGTTCGTGACGCCGTTTGGTCCGAACGCGATCCTGACGAAGGAATCCAACGCACAAGAGGTGTGGAAGTACACGGACACGAACGGTGACGGCATCGCGGACAAGAAAGAGCTGTTCGATACCGGGTACGGGCGGCTCGCGAATATCGAGGGCCAGGAAGCATTCCTGACGTGGACGCTCGACAACTGGATGTACAGCACGTACAACGCCTTCCGCGCGCGATGGACGCCGCACGGCGTGATCAAGGAGCCGACCGGCAGCAACCGCGGCGAATGGGGCGTCACCCAGGACAACGACGGCAAGATGTGGTTCGAGAGCGGCGCTCCCGGCGTGCCGGTGAGCTTTCAGTTTCCGATCGTGTACGGAAATTTCAGCGTGCCCGACGAGCTCGAGCCCGACTTCAGGATTCCGTGGGGCGCTCCGGTCCGCGTAGCCGACATGCAGGGAGGCCTGAACGCGACGCGCATGCCCGACGGATCGCTGAAGGGGGTGACCGGCAGCGCCGGCAACGACATCTACCGGGGCCACCGGCTTCCCAAGGATCTCGTCGGCGATTACCTCTATGGGGAACCGGTCGGGCGGATCGTGCGCCGCATCCGGGCGGAACAGAAAGAGGGGCTCACCTTCCTCCACAACGTGTATCCGAACAGCGAGTTCATCAAATCGCTGGACCCGCTGTTTCGTCCCGTCGACGTGACGACCGCGCCCGACGGCACCGTGTACATCACCGACATGTACCACGGCATCATCCAGGTCGGGAACTTCGTCGGTCCGGGCACCTACCTGCGTGCACGCGTGCAGCAATACGACCTGGACAAGATCATTCACAAGGGACGGATCTGGCGGCTCGTGTACGACGGCGTCAAGCCGGATCGATCCGACGCACTCAGGCGCGATCGGATCGTGCCGCGCATGAACAATGAGACTCCGGCGCAGCTCGTCGCCCACCTCAATCATCCCAACGGCTGGTGGCGCGACACGGCGCAGCAGCTGCTTGTCCTCAAACAGGACAAATCCGTCGTCCCGTCGCTGCAACTCATCGCCCGGACGTCGAAGAATCTCCTGGCGCGGTTTCACGCGATGTGGACGCTCGAAGGCCTTGGCGCGCTGAAGCCGGCGGTCGTCCGTCAGCTGATGGAAGATGCGGAGCCCCGCATGCGCGTTCAGGCGATCCGGGCGAGCGAGACGCTGTACAAGGCGGGCGATCGTTCGTTCGGCGCCGACTACGCGCGCATGACATCCGATCCGATCGTCGACGTCGCGATCCAGGCGCTGCTGACGATGAACCGGTGGAAGGTGCCGGAAGCCGCCGCGGCGACGAAGGCGGCAATGGAGCGGAACCCGGCGCGCGGCGTCCAGGTTGTCGGGACGACGATGATCGCCGCCGCGGCGACGGCGGCGTCGCGGGGGCGCACCGCGTTCACCCCGGAACAGCAGGCCGTACTCGATCGAGGCGGCCAGGTTTACAACGAGGTGTGCTTCGCGTGCCACGGCACCGACGGCATGGGCACGCCGAAGCCCGAGCTCGCGACGACGATGGCTCCCCCGCTCGCGGGATCACCTCGCGTGAACGCCCACCGCGATTACATCACCAAGGTCGTTCTGCACGGGCTCGTCGGGCCTGTCGACGGCAAGACATACACCGACATGATGGTTTCGATGGGCGCGTTCGATGACGAACGCATCGCCGCGGTCGGCTCGTTCGTCCGCAACAGCTTCGGGAATACAGGTGGGTTCATCACGCCGGCCGACGTCGCGCGCGTGAGGGCGGCAACCACTGCGCGACAGGCGCCCTGGACCCTGCCTGAGTTGGTTCCGTCGATCCCGGTGCCGCTGTTTACGGATGGGTGGAGGCTGTCGGCGAGCGATAACGCGGACGCGGCGTCCGGGGCAATCACGTTGACCGGTTGGAACGCCGGCGCTGCGCAGCGTCCCGGCATGTGGTTTCAGATCGAGCTGCCGAAGCCCGAGACGATCACCGAGATCCAGTTTCAGTCGCCGCCTCCAGGCGGCCGCGGCGGCGCAGGGAACGCAGCGGCTGTGACCGCGAGCGGCGCGCCTGTTGCCGGGCCTCCGGGGTTTCCGCGGGGATACAAAGTCGAGACATCTTTGGATGGCGCGTCGTGGCCTGCAGCGTCCGAGGGAAGCGGCAGCGGCCTCACGACGATCAGTACGTTTCAACCCGTGCAGGCGAAGTTCGTCCGCATCACGCTCACCTCGGATGCGGCGGACGCGCCGGCCTGGTCGATGCAGAATCTGAAGATTTACGGCTTCCGTCGGTGAGCCTGGTCAACGACAGCCGCCGTCACGCTGCAATCACGCCACGAGAGAAAACAGGACCTGCTGTCGGCCGGAAAGGTAAACCTGCTCGAGCGAACGGTATTCGGATTGTTCGATCACCCGCACGAGCGCTGCGCGGCCGTTGAACTGAAATGTCGGCAAGGTAGGCAGCGACACGCCGCCAGCGGACTCGGCGGCGACCGCGCTCGCAACGAGGAGTCGGCCGCGAGGAGACGCAGGCGGCGCAGTGTCCTGAAACTGGTGCGCGAGGCAGCGGCGGGTGCGAGGAACTGGGCGCCGGATCTGCCACGCGCTCGGTCTTGCGGTCTATGCGCTTCTTGGCAGGCATGTAGCCAATCTCGCGTCCCTTCTCCAGCGATCGGGTCCGATCCCTTCTGCCAGCTGATTTTGCAGGCCCTCAAAATCCCGTGGGGTTCACTCCCGGTGCGGGTTCGATTCCCACCTCCGGCATTCGCCTTCGCTTCGCGCGCTCGTCGCCCAAGCTGCGGCCGCAGCGCCATCTAGAATGCCGCCGAAACACTTCCGGCCGCCGACTGTCACACTGGAGCCGCACCCGCCACGCCGGAACCTGCGGCGGGGCCCCGCGTATACCGTCCAGAAGCACGCGTCAGGAGGCCTCGTGATTCGATTCTCAGACGTGCGTTACGCCCTCCGGCTCTGGCGCCGGCATCCCGCCATGATCGCGGTCGCCGGCTTGTCGCTCGGGCTGGGCGTCGGCGCGACGACGACGATGTACAGCGTCGTGAATCGCGTCGCGCATTACGACCTGGGCTTTGCCGACGAAGGACGGCTCGTCGTCGTGTGGAAGGCCAACCCCGAGCGCGGCAACCTCGAACAGCCGTTGAACTGGCTGATCCAGCGCGCGCTGCTCGAACACGGACAATCGTTCGAGTCGCTGGGGTTCTTTCAGGGCGGCGGCATGCCGGTGACGATGACGGGAACGGCTGAAACGAGCCGTGTCTCGCAGGTACCGGTCGACGTCAACGGGCTCTCGGTTGTCGGCGTACCGCCCCTCCTGGGCCGTACCTTCCGTCCCGACGACTTCGACGACGTCATCAAGCAGAAGGAAGCGCGCGCCATTGTGATCAGCTACGACACGTGGCAGCGACGCCTGGGCGGTCCGCCCGGAGTTATTGGCACGTCGATCCACGTCGACGGCGAGCCGCGCACCATCATCGGCGTCATGCCGCGCGGGTTCGCGCTGATGCCGTGGGAGGACGACGTCGCGTTCTGGACGGCCAACGATCTCCGCAAAATCCCGGACGCGGCGTGGATGATCGCCGTGGGCCGGCTCAAGCCGGGGGTGTCGCCCGAAGCGGCGCAGGCGGAGGCTGCGGCGATAACGCGTCAGGTCATCGAGTCACGCGGGGAAAAGCCGGACGGCACAACTGCGCGCGTGATTCCGCTGCGCGAGGCGTTCTTCGGCGACGCGACCAGGGGCTTGTCATTCCTGGTTGGCGCGGTCAGCTTCGTCCTGCTGATCGCGTGCGCCAACGTCGCCAATCTGCTGCTGGCGGCTGGTACAGCGCGGCAGAAGGAGCTGGCCCTGCGCGCCGCGGCCGGGGCCCGGCGCGGCCGGCTGATGCAGCAGCTGCTCACCGAGAACGTGCTGCTGGCCCTCGTTGGATGCGGCTTCGGCCTCGTCCTCGCATTCTGGGGCACGCGGCTTTTCGCGCTGATCGTGCCGGCCGGGTTCCCGGAGCTGCTGCGTCACATCTCGGTCGACGCGCGCGTACTCGCGTTTGCGCTCGCCATCTCGATCGGATCGAGCCTGCTGTTCGGCCTCATGCCGGCGTTGCGCGCGTCACGCGTCGATCTCAACGACGTCCTCAAGGAAGGCGCGCGCGGATCGAGCGCCGGACGCCGCCGCGGACGCAGCCTGCTGCTCATCACCGAAGTCGCGTTGTCGATGGTGCTGCTGGTCGGCGCCGGCTTGATGATGCGCAGCTTTCTGCGTGAGCAGCGGACGCTGCCCGGCTTCGACACGACGCGTCTGTTGACGGCGGACATCGCGCTCGGCGGCGCGAAGTACATGAGCAAGACGCCGGAGGACACCAACCTCGTCACGCCGCAGGTGGAGGTCTTTTACGATCAGCTGCTGGAGCGGGTGCGCGCGCTGCCCGGAGTCACACGCGCGGGCATCATCAGCCGGCTGCCGGCCAACGTGTGGACGCATCCGTTTACCGTCGTCGGGCGGCCCCTCCCGGACCCTGGCAAGGAGCCGCAGGCGGACCTCAACGAAGTGGACGCGCAGGCGCTCGACACGTTGGGGATCCGGCTGCTGCGCGGCCGCATGATCGTCGAAAAGGATACCGAGTCCACTCCGTGGGTCGCGGTGATCAACAAGACGTTCGCCGACCAGCACTTCGCCGGACACGATCCGCTCGGACAGGCGATCCGGATTTCAATCGGCCGTCCCGGCGAGGGCGCGAAGATCGAGCCGCAACCGCGCCAGATCGTGGGTGTCGTCGCCGACGTGGCGTATCCAAGTTTCTTCACCCAGACGCCGGCCGTGGTCTACGTCCCGTTCCGGCAGCATCTGGCGGAGTACGCACCAGGCGAAGACGAATGGCTCCATACGCAGAAGGTCCTCGCGATCCGCGCGGCGGTCGAGCCGTTGACGCTGGTGCGCGGCGTGCAGGATGCGGTGGCGCGTGTGGATCGCGATCAGGCGGCGAACGGGTTCCTGACGATGGAGCAGCGCGTCGCGGCGTCGCCGTCGGTCACCAACAGCCGGTTCTTCGCCTCGCTGTTCAGCGTGTTTGGCACGCTGGCGATTCTGCTGGCGGTCGTCGGCGTCTACGGAGTGATGTCGTGGGTCGTGGGGCAGCGGACGACTGAGTTCGGGATCCGCATGGCGCTCGGCGCCAGGGCACGCGACGTCGTCACCATGCTCTTGCTTCAATCGCTGAAGCCGATCGCGACCGGCGTACTCCTCGGCGTCGCCGGGGGCTTTGGGTTGAGCCGCGCGCTCAACGCCATGTTCTGGCGCATGACGTCGGCCGATCCGCTCGTGCTCGGCGGCATCGCGGCGCTGATGCTTGCTGTCGCGCTCGTCGCGGCGTGGGTGCCGGTGCACCGCGTCACGCGGATCGATCCGCAGCATGCGCTGCGGCAAGGGTGAGAAACCCGTCGCTAGAGCCAAGCTGGTTTCGGCTGCCGAACGTTCGGGTCACAGAATACGCTCACCCATGACTGGCGCCGAAACGCGTAAGCGGATTTGAGCACTATTTATCTGAAATCCGGTTCCGGCCGCGCGTTCGCCCGCCGCGATTTCGAGTGAGTAAGGATGTAGACTCCAATGGCCTCGCCCCGCGGACCCACCATGCTCGAACGCGCGCTCGTATTCGCTCTGAGTCTGACGACGGCCGCGGTCTGGTCATCACCAGCAGCCGCTGCACCCTTCAGGCAAAGCCAATCAGCCTGGCAGAGAACCGAGAGCCACCACTTCGAAATCCACTACCTGCCGGCGCTCGCACGTGAACTCGAACGAGTCACCCGAAGCGCCGAGCGCGCGTACGATCGGGTCAGCGGGCGCTTGAACTTCACCCTCTCAACCAAAGTGCCGCTGGTCATGTTCGCTCCGTCGGGGGCCCTGACCCGAGAACAGGTCGTGACCTACGCCACCAGCGACGAAGTCGCGCCGCAGCAACCACACCGAAGTCGCATTGTGCTTCCACTCCCTGAGGGCGATACCCAGCTCGACGCGCTGATGGTCCACGAGCTGACCCACCTGCTCGTGGGCGAAATCATCTTGCCGCACACTCCGGGAGACGGCGGCGTGCCGCGCTGGGTGCACGAGGGGATCGCGAGCTACATGGCAGGCGTCTGGTCCGATGATCACGAGCGCCTGATGCGCGAGCTCGTCGCGGCGGGCAAGATTCCGGCACTGTCGCAATTGACGGGTGAGGGCGGATTCGCGAACCCGCGTCTGAACGAGGCGCTCGGGCACGTTGCGTTCAACTACATCGAGAGCCGCTGGGGACCCACCAGCATTCGCCGCTTCATAGATGCGCTCATCGTCCCACGCGTGGACAAGAGCTACGACGCCGTGTTCGAACTGAGGCCAGCGGAATTCGACGCGGCATTCCGGCAATACGTGGAACGACGATTCGGGTCAGTCATTCGTTGACGCCACCCCGTCTCCGGAAGCGCGGCAATCTGGCACAGGCCAGCTGGTCAATGGGTTCCAATTGGCGAACGTTTACCTCACCAGGTAGGTCCTCCCTGACGCCGCTCTGGTTCCCGATTCTCGCGACCACGTGCGGGCTCTGTCGATTTCGACGCCCTTGGAGCGACTACCAACTGAACCGAGGCCGGGCAGCAAGTGAGACGGAGGATGCATCGACACGAAGGCGCCGACCTTATTCACCAAAGAACCTGATATGCGGAAGATCATCACCACTACGTTCGTCACGATGGACGGCGTCATGCAAGCGCCGGGCGCACCGGAGGAAGACACGTCGGGCGGGTTCAAGTACGGCGGATGGCAGGCTAAGGTCATGGACGGCTCGTTGGACGAGGCCATCAACGAGTTCCTGAAGCCGCCGTTAGCCATGCTGCTCGGGCACACTACCTACAAGATCTTTGCGGGCTACTGGCCGAAGCAGGACCCGAACAACGCGATCGCGAAGCCGTTCAACGAGGCGACAAAGTACGTCGTGTCGCACGAACGCTTCGACCCCGACTGGGTAAACACGAAGGTGGTCTCGGGCGACGTGCTCGCCGCGGTCCGCAAGCTGAAGGCGGAGGATGGCCCGGACATGATCGTCTGGGGCAGTGGCACTCTGATCCAGACGCTGCTTCGGGAAAAGCTAGTCGACCGCATGCACGTCTGGACACATCCCGTGACCATCGGCACCGGCAAACGATTGTTCGCCGACGGCACGCGTTCGGGCACGTGGAAGCTCGTCAAGAGGCGCGTCGGCGAGGCCGGCGTGATCGTCGCCACCTACGAGCCGGCGGGCGAGCTCGTGACCGGTACCATCGGCGCGTGAC
>Ga0075434_100001383_pt1 | contig 20371 bp, 17 predicted proteins | sample RhiMethybrSRZTD3_FD_75298 | JGI IMG/M metagenome (GOLD analysis project Ga0075434, IMG submission 75298) | Populus rhizosphere microbial communities from Tennessee, USA - Rhizosphere MetaG P. TD hybrid SRZTD3 | ecosystem: Host-associated > Plants > Roots > Rhizosphere > Soil | place: USA... | reverse complement strand
TCCCCGCCTGCGCCGCGAAGCGGCTTCGGCGAGGCCTCGCCGGAGCCGGCGCCGAGATGCGCGCCGGCGTAGGCGGGCGGTATCATTTCCCGATGCGATATCGAACGTTCGGCCGAACGGGGTGGAATGTCTCGGAAATCGGCTACGGCATGTGGGGCATGGCGGGGTGGACTGGAAGCGACGACGAAGAGTCGATCGCGTCGCTGGATCGCGCCGTCGCCCTGGGCTGCAACTTCTTCGATACGGCGTGGGCGTACGGGGACGGACGCAGCGAACAGCTCCTCGGTGGCCTGCTGAAGCGGCACCCCAAGGCGCGGTTGTACACAGCGACGAAGATTCCTCCGAAGAATCGGAAGTGGCCGGCACGGCCGCAATACACGCTCGACGAGGTGTATCCGCCCGATTACATCCGCGAATATACGGAGAAGAGCCTCGAGAACATCGGCGTCTCGACCATCGACCTCCAGCAGTTCCATGTGTGGAGCGACAGATGGGCCGGGGACGATCGATGGCAGAAAGCGGCGTCACGGCTGAAGGAAGACGGGCTCGTGCGGGCCATCGGGATCAGCATCAATCGCTGGGAGCCGGCGAACGTGCTCCGTGCCCTCGACACAGGCCTCGTCGACGCCGTGCAGGTCGTCTACAACGTGCTCGACCAGAATCCCGAAGACGAGCTCTTCCCGTACTGCCGCGAGAAACAGATCGCGGTGATCGCGCGCGTGCCGTTCGACGAGGGCAGCCTCACAGGCACGCTGACCGCGACGTCCACGTGGCCGGCGGGTGATTTTCGCAATATCTACTTCCGCGAGGAAAACCTGACGCCGACGCTCCAGCACATCGACCGGCTGAAGCCGGTCGTCCCGAAAGACATGACGATGCCCGAGCTGGCGCTCCGGCATATCCTGCAGAGTCCCGACGTCAGCACGGTGATCCCGGGCATGCGCAAGCTCAAGCACGTGGAGCAGAACGTGGCGGTCAGCGACGGCACGCGTCTGCCCGACGCGCTGATGACCGAGCTGAAACGGCACCGCTGGAACCGCACCGTCGATTTCATCGAGTAGCTAACTTGCTCATTTGAAATCGGTTACAGCCGACGAGCTGGCCTAGAAAGACGTCGGATGGTATACTGTCGTTTTGCCGGAAAGCCCGAAGGAGCTGCTGTGAAGGAAGGGATTCATCCGAAGTACTACGACATAGAGGCGCGGTGCGCGTGCGGCGCGACCTGGAAGACGCGCTCCACGAAGCCGGAGCTGCACCTCGAAATCTGCAACAACTGCCACCCGTTCTTCACGGGCCGCCAGAAGCTCGTCGACACCGAAGGACGCGTCGAGCGCTTCACGAAGCGGTTCGGTGTGCAGACGTCCGAGAGCCGCAAGCAGGCGGCGAAGACGAAGAAGACTGCCGCCGCGGCCAAGTAGGTGGCCCTTCAGGGCCGCCGGCACCTCGGGCCTCAGCCTATTCCAAACATGTAGGGCGGCCTTTCACGGGCCGCCTCTCTTTTTTTAGCGAGCTTGCGATCGAGCCGGGCGAGCCGGTACCGCAGATCGTCGCCACGCGTTCCCGCCTCGTCGAGCGCAGCCAGCGCGAGCTCGCGGGCGCCAGCCAGATCCTTCGCACGGTGTTCGTGGTGGATCGCGAGCGCTTCAGTTGCAACCTGCCTGAGATCGGCAAGCAGACCACCGCGCCCGGAGCGCGGCTCGGTCAGCGCGAGCAATTCCCTCCACACCGCCGCGGCCTCCTCGAACCGGCGATCGCGGCGCAAGCGGACGGCCAGCCGGTACAACGCTTCGCCCCTGACGGTGTGATCGGCCGCGCTCGCGGCGCGCCGGAAACACGCCTCCGCGCGGGCCGTCAGCTGCACCTTCTCGAACACTTTGCCGAGCGCCAGCGCCTCCGTGCCGTCGCGGCAGGCGTCATGACCCTCGCGCGCGAGCTTCATCGCACGCGCCGTGACTGCAGCGAGCGACACCAGGTCGGTCCGGTTGTGCTCGAGCACCGGCTCGAGCGGGCAGGGATCGCCCGAACGCACGAACCGGAAGAACCGCGACGGGATCTCCATGCCGGGGACGTCGCCGAGCCGCCGCACGTCGAAGAGGGTCCGCTCCAGCGTCGAGAGGCGGCAGCCCTGCTCGTCATGGCGCCACAGGCGGCGGGCGGGATGGAGCATGTCGAAGTGCGGCACGCCCTCGAGCGGCGGATCCATGCGGTGAAACAGCCACCGCGTCTCCATCACCGGCACGTCGAACGTCTTGCCGTTGTAGGTCACGATGAGGTTCGCGTCCTCGAAGAATTCCGCGACGGCCGCGAGCAGAGCGCGTTCGGCGGAGTGGCTGGTGAGCAGAAACTGCCGCACCTGAAACGCGCCAAAATCGAAATATCCGCAACCGACGAGGAACGCCACGGTCCCCGCCCCCCCGCTGAGCCCAGTCGTCTCCAAATCGATGAATATCGTCCGCGGGGTCTGACCCCACGCGGCCGCGAGGGCGGGGTCGAGGATCGTCAGTGACGCAAAATCTGCCAACTCGCAATCCCCGATTTGGACCGCGCCGTGCCAGCGATCGGATTCGTAACGCCGATCGATGACCATGCAGTCGCCGAACGGCGTCGTAACGCGCCGCCCGCCCAGCGCGGTCGCAACGCGATCGAGATCCAGCACCGCCGCATTCCGGTAGCCGTCGTCGGGCTCGTAGGTGAGCTCGCGCTTCGGCGCGCCGGTCCTCACGATCGCGCGCAGCCGTGACGTCAGATCCATCAGATCGCCTCGACCTCGAGCAGGCGATCGAGGATGCGCGATGCGGCCTGCTTGGCGTGCGGTCCGGTATTGCCTTCCGGCCCGACGCACGAGGGACAGCCGGACTCGCAGGGACAGCCGGCGATCAGCTCGCGCGTTCGCTCGAGGAGCAGGTCGTGCATCTCGTACAGCGGACGGCTGAAGCCAATCCCGCCGGGATAGTTGTCGTAGATGAACACGTTCGGCTCGACGGCAAGCGCGTCCGGCACGCCCCCCATCCCGCCCGTCCGCGTCGTCCGATCGAGCGATCCGCCGTCCACCGACAGGCCGATATCGTGGCCGTCGCACATCAGGAGCAGCTGCGCGATGTTCTTCATCGCGAACGCGAGCCCGACGACGCCGTCGCGGCGGTCGTCGCCCGCGAATGGCAGCGACGCCATGACCTCGGAAGGGATCGTCAGCCAGTACGACGACGTGTGCATCTGCTGTTCGGGAAGGTCGAGCTCGCCCGATCCGACGTTCTCGTTGGTGTAGAACTTGATCTTCTTGAAGCCGACGACGCGCGAGACGACGTGGACTTCGCCGTGGCAGCGCCGCGCCGCCGGGATGCGGGATGCGGGATGCGGCCCTTCGAGAGCCTCAGGGCCGCCCTGAGCTTCGCCGAAGGGCGGGATGCGATCGGATCCCGGATCCCGGATCCCGGATCCCGTCTCGAAGGTGTCCAGGATAGTAACCTTCGTATACGTAATCGCGTCGGTGTAGTAGTCGCAGTCGACTTCACGCAGGTACGCCTTCCGCCCGTCGAAGTCGAGGCGCTCGACCTGGAACAACTGCCCTTCGAGGATATAAATCGCCTTCTCGTGCAGCACGGCGGGCCCGCTCGTGAAGTCGGTTTCGCCGATCACCCGTTCGCCATTCGTCGTGTCGATGACAACGAAGTTGTCCGACGAGACAGACCGGAGGCTCACTGCGTCTGCCGGATACGATTCGTTCGTCCAGTTCCACTGTCCGTCGGCGTGATGCACGAATCCTTCTTCTGACAGGATCGCGAGCACCGCCTGTACGTCGACGTCTCCCGCGCGCCCTTCGGGGCCGAACTGCTCGTCGGTCGAGAACGGCAGCTCGAACGCGGCGCATTTGACGTGATCGAGCAGGATGTGGAGGTTGTCGGGATTAATCAGCGCGTGTTCCGGCGACGCGCCGAAGAAGTACGAGGGATTGCGTACGATGAACTGATCGATGGGCGCGCTGCTCGCCACAAGGACCGCGGCCGATCGAGTGGTACGGCGGCCGGCGCGTCCCGCGCGCTGCCAGGTCGCCGCGATCGTTCCCGGATAGCCCGCCAGCACCGCGACATCCAGCGCACCGATGTCGATGCCAAGCTCCAGCGCATTCGTGGAGACGACCGCGCGGACCTGGCTCTCGCGAAGGCCGCGCTCGATCTCGCGCCGCCGGTTCGGCAGATATCCGCCGCGATACCCGCGGATCACGTCCGCGGCTCCAGGCGGTCCGTGAAATGCGTCCTTCAAGTACGTCGTCAGAATCTCGACCGCGAGCCGGCTTTGCCCGAACACGATCAGCTGCAGGTTGTGTTTGAGGAACTCGAGCGCCACCCGGCGTGTTTCGGCGAGATACGAGCGCCGGATGCCGAGCTGCGCGTTCACGACCGGCGGATTGACGAAGAGGAAGAATTTCTCGCCGCGCGGCGCGCCGGTCTTCTCGACGAGCTCGAACGGGCGGCCGACCAATCCTTCCGCGAGCTCGCGCGGGTTCGCGATCGTCGCCGACGAGCAGATGAAGATCGGATCCGATCCGTAGTGGCGGCAGACGCGCTGAAGCCGCCGCATGATGTTCGCGAGATGGCTACCGAAGACGCCGCGATACGCGTGCAGCTCGTCGATGATGACGAAGCGCAGGTTCTCGAACAGCTTCGCCCAGCGCGGATGGTGCGGGAGAATCCCGGAGTGGACCATGTCCGGATTGCTGAGCACGACGTGCGCCTTACCGCGGATCGCGCGCCGCGCGTCGGCAGGCGTGTCGCCGTCGTAGGTGAACACGCCGATCTCAAGCTCGGTGTCGCGCGTGACGATCTCCGACAACGCATGCAGCTCCGCGAGCTGGTCCTGCGCGAGCGCCTTCGTCGGGAACAGATACAGCGCGCGCGCTGCCGGGTCCTGAAGGATCGCGTTCAACACCGGCGCGTTGTAGCAGAGCGTCTTGCCGGACGCCGTCGGAGTGATCGTGACGACGTTCCGCCGCGCGAGCACATGCTCGAACGCTTCAGCCTGATGCGTGTAGAGCTGTTCGACGCCGCGCGCGCGAAGCGCGGACACCAACCGCTCGTCGGTCCCTTCCGGATACGGCGCGAACGCAGCCGTGACGGCCGGCAGCCGGTGCGCCGCCGTGACGATCGGATCCGCATCCCGCCCCAGCGGCGCCGGGGAGGCCGTCAACCGCGTAAGGACCTCCTGCAGCTGTCGATCCTTGTCTCCGGTGACGACGGGCAGGGTCTGGTTCGCCATGGAAAGTGTTGAGCGCGCAGGAATTGCGGCAGCCATCCTAACAGGCCACGAGCAGGCGATCAAGCAGCGAAAGGTGGCTGGCACTTTCAGCCAAAAGTGCCAGCCACCTTTTGATGGGGGCGGGGCTGCAAGCCGCCGCGATCAGACCCCGTTCCTAACGCTCCCCCACAAAGGTGCCTGGCACTTTTCCGGGAAGGTGCCAGCCACCTTTTTGACCCGGAGCGCGCAGCGCCAGGCCTGGCGCACGACCGAACTTTCCGTGGCCTCCGTGGCCTCTTAGTGTTCTCTCTGACGCGCGATCGTGGCCACGACCCCGCTCAAGCCCAGGACGCCGATCAAGTTCGGGAAAATCTGCAGCGCGTTCATCAGGTCACCCCACGCCCAGACCAGATCGACCTTCGCGACGGCGCCGAACGGGATCAGCAGGCAATAAATCCAGCGATAGGGCATGACGACGCGCCGGCCGAGCCAGTACTCGAGGAACTGCTCGCCGTAGTAGGCCCAGCCGATGAGAGTCCCGTAGCCGAAGAGGAACACGCAAAAGGCAACGAGGTATCCGCCGACACCCGGCATCGCGGAATTGAAGGCAAGTCCGACGGCGGCGGTGCTCGTCGCCCGCTGCGCCAGCGGAACGCTCCAATCGACGACCCCGGACAGCATCACCGTCAACGCGGTGAGCGTGCACGTGCCGAAGGACACGATGAACGTCTCCATCACCGCGTTCAGCCCCTGCTGCGCGGGATGCGCGCTCTGCGCGGTTCCATACGCGACCGCCGAGGTGCCGTAGCCGGCCTCGTTTGCATACAGGCCGCGCGCGAGCCCGTAACGGATCGCGGTGAACATGCCGAACCCCATCACGGACCGCATCGTGAACGCTTCGCGAAACACCATCGCGAGCACGTCGGGGAGCCGCGAGGCAAACGAGATGATGACGACGAGGCTTCCGGCCAGATAGATTCCAACCTTCGCGGGAGCCAGCTTCTCGAACGCGCGTCCAATTGATTTGATGCCGCCGATGATCACCAGCCAGGTCAGGACGGCGACGGCGGCCCCGGTCATCCACCGCGGCACGCCGACCTGGGTGTTCATCACGAGCGCGATCGAGTTGGTCTGTGTGAACGGCGTGGTCGTCAACGCCGCGATGCCAGCGACGACGGCGTAGGTCATCGCGAGCGCCGGCGAACGCAGACCGTCGCGCAGGTAGTACATCGGCCCGGACCGCACATCGTCCGGCGCGCGGGCTTCGCGGAACGTCAGCCCGAGCACCGCTTCGCTGAACTTGATCGTGGTCGCGAAGAACCCGTAGCACCAGACCCAGAACAGCATCCCGGGGCCGCCCGAGACGATGCCGGCGGCGACACCCGCAATATTGCCTGTGCCGATTGTTGTTCCGAGCGCGGTCATGAAGGCCTGAAACGGCGTCAGCGCCCCGGTTGATCCGCTTGTCGTCCGGCTGAAGAACGCACGCACCGACTCGCCGAAGCGGCGGAGCTGCACGACGCGGAGGCGGAACGTGAGGAAGATGCCCGTCCCGAAGAGCACGATGACGAGCACCGGAACGAACAGCCAGTCGGCGGTGGACTGTATGAGGTCCGCGAGCCGGCTCGACAGCATTGCGGGGATGATACGTGAAAAAGCGGATCAGATATTCGAGCGGCTCTGACAGCCGTCGACGGGAAGGCACGCGCCGCTGATCCAGGACGCGCGTGAAGAGCAGAGGAAGGCCACGACCGCTCCGACTTCGTCGGCGCGTCCGAACCGGCCGAACGGCAGCTCGCGTTTCACCATTTCGGCGATGCCTTGCGGGTCGGCCTGCTGCCGCTTGTGCCACGAGCCTCCGGGAAAAAGGATGGACCCCGGAGCGACGCTGTTCACGCGGATGTTGACCGGCGCGAGCTGCTGCGCGAGCGACTTCGCGAGGCTGATCTCGGCGGCCTTGACGGCGTTGTAGGTCATGCGGCCGCCGGATTCGCGCCCGTAGATGGACGCGATCATGACGATCGATCCGCCGCCGCGCTGTTTCAGGTGCGGCACCGCGAGCCGCGACGCGCGGATGGCGGGAAACAGCGTCTCGTCGAACGCCGCCTGCCACTCCGCGTCCGACGTGGCGAGAATGTCGGTCCCGGCCGCGCGGCCGACGTTGTTGACGAGGATGTCGAGGCCGCCGAAGGTCTCGACGGTCCGATCGATCACGAGACGCGTGCCGTCCGTCGTCGAGACGTCCGCCTGCACCGCGACGATCATGTTCGGCCGCCGGGCGGACGCTTCCACTTCGACGGCGGCTGCCGCCAGCTGCTCGGATCCTCGTGCGCAGATGCACACGCGGCAGCCCTCGGCAACGAGCGCACGGGCGCTGGCCAACCCGAGCCCGCGGCTCGAGCCGGTGACGATCGCAACCTTGTCGGCGAGTCCGAGGTCCATCAGCGACGCGCGCCTACTGCGGCCTGCCGCCGGTGAGGTCGTTCAGGCGCCAGTCGAAGGGCTGAAACGTCATGCGGAACTCGTTCTTCTGGACGAATTCCCGTTCGAGCGGCAGCAGCCGCGGCGCGATGAACGCGATCACGGCCCGTTCGATCGGCGATCGCTGGGCATACGGGCCGCTCGGTCCCTTGTCGTACGCCTGCACGAATTCCGCCTCCCGCCAGCTGATTATCGGCGTCACCGCGATCTCGCCGTTCGCGCGATCGACTCTGACCATCGCCGACTGGTTGACGAACTCCTTCTGCACGTCGTCGAGCTGCTTCTCGATCTGTTCGCCGGCGAACGCCTCGCTGCGAAGCCGCCCGCTTCCGATCGCGCCGCGCCCGAGCGCGAGGAACAGCCGCGCCTCCTTGAACGGCGGCAGCACGGTCTTCTCGATCTCGTCGAGCGTCAGACTCTTCCCTGCCACGCGATGCTTCGCCTGCTCGAAGGCGCCCGGAATCTGCCGGATGCTGTTCGCCGGATATTTGCTGCTGACGCCGTGAATCGGGTAGTGATTAATCACCGTCTGCAGCACGATCGCGTTATACGCATTCGCCCAGAACGCCATCTTGTGCTCGCGCGACCATGCGTCGTAGGTCGCCGACGGGATGTTGAGCGACGCCACGTACCGATCGAGACGCGCGCGATCGGAGCGAAGCGCGCGGTAATACACCAGCCCGTCGCGCACGTTGACGTCGAGAATCTGATCGAGTGGACGGTGGAACGTGTCGGGCGGGCCCGCTGCCTGCGCGTGTGGCGCGGTGTGGGCGAGCGGGACGACGAGCAGCGCAACCAGGGCGACGGCAAGACGCGGAGGAAGCATACCCGGAGATCTTACATGTTCGACGCGAGGAAATCTGAGAGGGCCCGCGAGAACGCATCGGGCGATTCGAGATTCGACAGGTGGCCGGCGTCCGGCAGGACGACAACGCGCGATCGCTCGATCCGCTTCTCCATCGCGCGCGCATTCGCCTCGGGCGTCACCTCGTCGGCGGCGCCGACGAGGATCAGCGCCGGACAGTTGACGTGCGAGAGGTCGGGCGTCGAATCCGGCCTGGCCATCATCGCCTCGAGCGCCGCGGTGATGCCTGCAACGCTCAATGACTCGATCATGCGCCGAACCGACGCGACGAGCTCAGGCTGACGATCGCGCGCCGACGCGCTGAGCAGCTTCGGCAGCATCTGATCCGCAACCGCAGACGGGCCTTTCGCGCGGACCAGCTCGATCATCGCGCGCCGCCGATCGCGCCCTTCGGGCGTGTCCGCTTCCGCGCGGGTGTCGGCGAGAATGATTCCGTCGAACCGCTCCGGCGATCGCCGGAAGAGGGCCATGGCGATGTAGCCGCCCATCGACAACCCCCCGATGACCGCGCGATCCAGCCTGAGATGGTCGAGGAACGCGCCGAGATCGGCGGCGGCATCATCGAGTGTCCACGGTCCGGGCGCCGCCGGTTCCGATCCGAATCCGCGCAAGTCGGGGGCAATGAAGCGCCAGCCTTCGGGGACGCGCTCGAGCTGCGGCCGCCACATGTCGGCGTTTACGGGGAACGCGTGGATCAGCAGCACTGGCCAGCCCGCGCCCGCCTCGAGGAACCGCACGTCCCCGCCGTCCACCCTGGCGCGAGCTTCGCGAATCATCAGACGATCTTACTCCGCGCCTCGAGCTGTCGACGCTCGACAGCGTCGCTACTTCATCCGTGATCGCGCGCAGGTCCGCCTAAAGGCGGACGCTACGGTCGGCGCGCAAGTCCGCCTGAAAGCGGACGCTACTTGATGACGCCGATGCGCAGGTTCCGGGTGGCGAGGTAGATCTCCCGCAGGAACGTGATGAGGCCGCCGCCAAGCGCGGTGAGCGCGGCGATGAACGTCACCCCGATCAGGTTGGACACGTCCGTGGAGAAAAATGCCCCGAGGAAGAGCGAGATCACGACGGCACAGATCAGAAGCGCGCAGATTGTGCAGAGACTGATTGCGTGGCTCACGAGCCGCGCGCGCCTGGCGAGGACGTCGATCTGTGCGTGCTGATGCGCCTGCAAGGCCGCGTCTGCTTCGGCGGCCGCGCGTGCCTCGAGCATGCGTGCGCGGTCGATGATACGGCCGAGACGCGTCGACAAGACGCCGAGCATTGCGCTCACGCCGCTCAGCAGAAACACGGGCGCGACCGACAGCTGAATGACGTGGGCGATTGCTGCAATGCCCGTCTCTGGCGGCACGGCCACAGAATATCGCGCTTGAGCTCGACGTGGCATCTGCGTTGCTCTCTCAGGGCGGCACAGAGTGCCTTCGCGAACGCGGGCTTGCCCCGCCGTAGCCTTGGCGAAGGCGGGAGGTTCGAACATGCCGCGCGGAGACAAGAGTCACTACACCGACAAGCAGAAGCGTCAGGCGGAGCACATCGAGGAGGGCTACGAAGAGCGGGGCGTGTCAGAGGACGAAGCGAAACGGCGCGCCTGGGCGACGGTCAACAAGGTCCATCAGGGCGGCGAGAAGCCGGGTGGTGGCGGCTATGGAAAGCCGGAGAACCATGAACCGATGAGAAAGGGCGGGCGCAAAGCATCCAAATAACGCCTGCGGCCGCGATCGAAACGAGCCAGAACGGCAGACGCGGCCATGCGTAGATCGGATAAGGATTTGCCGCGCTGCTGAACTCTGCCTGCGCGGGCGGCCTGCGCGCCAGGACATCGGCCCGCTGCTCGGCCGACCATCGATGGCCCGTGCGCGAGATGTACGACGGCGTGTCGAGCACGGGCGTGTAGTACTTCTCCAGAATCCGGTTCTCGTTCCACGCACCGGCCGCGTCGTTCGCGGTGAGCAGCTCGTTCCGCTTCTGCGCGTGCGTGACGCCTTCGGTCATGTACTGATCCTCGCGCGACACGCGCTGCAGGACGAGCGGGAAGGGGTGCACGCGCCACTCCTCCGCCTTCGACGCGGCCAGTGCTTCGAGCGACGCGCGCGTATACCGCGACTTGAACGTGCCCACCTCCTCATCCCGGATGTCGTAGCCAAGATGGACCGTGTGGAAGAACGCCGCGAACGCGAGCACGAACGCGGACCCCAGGCGTCCTACGCGCCGCAGCGATCGCGGGTGCCATTGCCATGAAAACGACGACGGGGGCAGCGCGCCGAGGCTGAAAGCAAGCCCGCAGGCGATAGCCACGCCATTCAGGAAGATGTCGGCCATCTCGCCGACGCGGTTCGGGATGAACCACTGGAGCCACTCGTCGGCCGTGCCGACGATCAGCCCGGCAATGAATGGCAGCACGACGATGGCAGGGTCCTCCAGCGGCCGCCAGGCGCGGTAGAAGAGAAACGTGACGACGCCGTATTCGATGAAATGAAAGCGCTGCACGACGTCCACGTCCGGAAGGCCTGTGGCGTCTGCGAGTGAAAACCAGACTGCGCCAGCGATCGAGAGAGCGATCGCGCCATAGCGAAGCGCCCGGTGCGATCGGATCCGCGCGAGCGCGGCGGCGATGAAGGCGACGCCGAGAATCGCGATGGCGCCCCCGACGATCCGTACGAACTCACCGGGGAATCGTGTCCTGATCCAGCTGCGGACATACCCGATGAAGGGCGCCGACAGCACGAACGCAATCGACACCAGAACCGCGAGCACGAAGGGAAAAGCGCGGAGCCGCGGCGCGGGACGCATGCTGTAGGATTGGCAGCATTATGCGCCTGTTCACCCGTTTTTGCGGCGCGCTGGTGTGCGCGGCCGCGGCGGCCCTGACCGCCGCCGAGCCGACCCCCGCGATCCAGATTTCCTTCACGAAGGAGGCGCGCGCCGATTCCGTTACCGGCATGGTCTACGTCGCGATCAGCCGCGACAACCAGCGCTCGCCGATCCAGCAGGCTGGGCCGACGGGCGCGCCGCTGTTCTCGCACTACGTCGAGGGACTCGCGCCGGGCGCCACGGCTTTGGTCTCACCCGACGATCGCGGCCATCCGCTGCGCAGCCTGCGCGATCTTCCCGCCGGCGAATACTGGATGCAGCCGTTCGTGAACGTCTATACGCGGTTCAGCCGCGCGGACGGCAAGACCGTCTGGCTGCACAACGATCAGTGGGAAGGCCAGGACTGGAAGCGATCGCCGGGAAACGTGTTCGGCGATCCCGTGCGCGTGAAGTTCGATCCGAAATCAACGGCGCCGATCCGGCTGGTCGCCAGCAAAGTCATCCCGCCGATCAAGGTCCCCGCCGACACCGACTCGGTGAAGCGGATCAAAATCCAGAGCGCGATCCTGACGAAATGGTGGGGGCAGCCGATGTATCTCGGCGCAACCGTCCTGCTGCCGAAGGACTACGACAAGCATCCGGAGGTCCGTTACCCCGTCAACTACATCCAGGACCATTTTTCGCTCGCGGCGCCAGGAAACTTCGGCCGTGGAGGTGAATTCGACCGGCTCTGGATGGCGGAGGACACGCCGCGCTTCATCTACGTCACGCTGCAGCATCCCTCACCGTACTACGACGACTCGTACGGCGTGAACTCGGAGAACAACGGACCGTACGGCGACGCGATCATCACGGAGCTCATCCCCGCGGTCGAAGAGAAGTTCCGCGTGATCAGGGAACCGTGGGCGCGCATGGTCTCGGGCGGCTCGACCGGCGGATGGATTGCCGCGGCGCATCAAGTGTTCTATCCCGACTTCTACGGCGGCTCGTTCGCGAGCTGCCCTGACTCGGTCGACTTCTCGTATCACCAGATCGTCGACATCTACAAAGACGCCAACGCGTACTTCGTCGACAAGGGCTGGATGAAAATCGAGCGCCCCAGCGAGCGGCGCCCGGACGGCAACCTCGAATCGATGATGAAGGACGAGAACTGGTTCGAGATGGTCGTCGGGGATCACAGCCGGTCGGGCGGGCAGTGGGACATCTGGGAAGCGACGTACTCCCCGGTAGGCCCCGACGGCTATCCGAGAAGGCTGTGGAACAAGAACACGGGCGAAATCGATCGCGCGGTCGCCGAGCAGTGGAAGAAATACGACCTGGCGGAGATCCTTCGCACGAACTGGGCGACGCTCGGTCCGAAGGTCGCCAACAAGCTCCACTTCTACGTCGGCGACATGGACTCGTACTATCTGAATGACGCGGTCGAAAGGCTGCACGAGTTCCTGAGCAAGGCGGACAATCCGAAGTTCACGGGCGAGGTCGTGTTCCAGCGCCGCGCGCCGCATTGCTGGGGCCCTCGCGGAGCCGACCTGATGCAGAAGCTGACCGCGCAGATCGAGAAAGTCGCGCCCGCAGGGGCCGACCTCAACTCCTGGCGATATCGCTGAGGCTTAAATAAATCGGGTGAGGGTGACGTCGAGCACGCGCGCCTGGCGCTTGCCGCGATGCCACTGCACGAGGATCGGGCTCTGGTAGGTGCCCTCGATGATTGAACCGCAACCCGGATGGTTCCGATCGGAGACGAGCAGGCTGACCGACCGCTTCATCCGCAGGAACCGCGACGCCGGCATCGCAATCGCGCGCGACAGGATGTTCTCCACGCGCGACTCGCGCAGCCCCAGCGCGTCCACGAGCCGGTTGAACACGCGCACGAGATCGTACTTCGCGTAATCGAGGGTCTTCGCCGGAATCGCCCGCGGGTTCCCCAGCATGTGGCCCGCCTTCTCCGCCATGAACCGGAGCGGATCGCGCAGCACTTCTGACAGATCGTGCCGCATCAGCAGCGTCTCGTACTCGTTGACCGTCAGGCCCGCGTGGCGTTCGCCTGGCGCAAGCGACAGGCGGATGCGCCCCTTCGACACCCCATACATCTTCACGAGCGTCGCACACTGCTCGTAGATGCCGAGGTGCGGATCCTTCAGATTGATCGACTCCACACTGTGCCCGGAAACCGGCACGATCAGGCGCGCCTGCGCCACGGTTTCCTCGGCCGTGTAGCCGAGCACGCTCGTGCGGCGCGTGCGCGGCTGCCCCGCGTTCACGCCGTCGAGGTCGATGAACGACATGGGTTCGCCAGGGCGGTTCGGATACGACACGCACGTCCGAAGCGCCCCTGCCATGAAGGCGAGGTGCGAATGGGCGTTAAGCGGCTCGGACGGCCGCTGCGCGGCGGTCAGCTCCGTCCGGCGTTCGATCTTGTCGTGCTCGTACCCGGCTCCCTCCGGAAACATCGTCCGGAAGACGTCGATGTACGGCATCACGCCGTCCGGGTTCTGGTTCAGACGGGCCGCGACCCCCTGATCGAGGTATCCGGCGGTCGTATGAAAGGAGCAACAGAGGGCCCGTGGGTAGTCCGCCAGGCCGTCCCCGTGCCGGAAAAAGATTTCACGGCGGACGTCGATGACGTCGACGCGAGCGCGAGGGACGAGCTCGAGCGTAAATTCGACGGGGCTCGAAGGCATCAAACCGGCAATCCCTAGAATAACATAGACTTAAGGTTTTTTCTTCGCCGTGAAGGTCCCCTCGCCGAAGTCCGCGAGCTTGACCGTCCCCTTCATTGAGTCCTTATCGACCGTCCCGGAATAAACGATATGCGCCGCGTTTCCCTGGATGTCGACGTCGATGGAGAACTCGATCGCATTCCCCTTGACGGTCCCCGTCAGCGGCGCCTCGCCAAGCTGTCCACTGTAGTGGCCAGTCAGCTTCTCCCCATCCTGCTTGAACGTCATCGTCGGAGTGCCGGTCCCGCCGGAGAACTCCACCTGAAACGCCCACGCGCCTGAGACGTCCACGCGTGCCTCGGCCGGCTGCTGGGTACTCGCCGGGTCAAGGGCGCTCCGCTTGGCCGTCCATTCCCCCTGCCCGCTGCCAAAGTCGATGGTGCCGCTCATCGCGTTCCCATCGACCGTGCCTTTCATCGTGACGTTCGTCAGGCCGTTCTGCGTTCTCACGCTGAACCACATCGTCACGGCCTTGCCGGCGACCGTGGCGTCCACGTGCTGATCGCCCTGCGGCGTCGTGATGACGCCGACGACGTTCGCGCCTTCGCGGCGGAGTACAAGGGGGGCGGAGCGTCCCTGCGCCTGTCCGGTCGTGATGTTGACCTGCCAGGATCCGACGATGTCGGTATCCTCTGCAAGGGCGGCGGCCGAAGCGGTCGCCACGCAAGCCACGAGCACGAACGCACGAACAAGATGGTTAGTCACGTTGCTCTCCAGGTTGGATTGTGCGCGCGGGTCCCTCTGCGGACGCCGCGGCGGCACGGAGTTTCCCTCCGAGCAGCACGCCAAGAACGGCGACGAGGCCAATAGCCGCAGGATACCATCCCGGCTGCGAGGCCGCCGGCGGGCCGGTTGCCGTTGGCAAGGCGACGACCGCGACGATCGACGCGAGCGCCGCCGCATGGCCGTAAGGCGCGCCTGGGGCGGTGCGCGCCGTGAGCCAGCCGCCGATGACCGCCCCGATGCCCGCCACGCCGAGATCGGCGTATGGATGCGCTCCCCCTCTTCCAACGATTGCCCACACGGTCGTCGTCGCCGCCATGAACGCGAGGCCGATGAGGACGGCGGCGATGGTGCGCAGCAGACGCATCGAGAGTTTCAGCAGAGCACGCGGATGACGTCGGAGCGCGTGATGATGAACGTTTTGTCGGTCTTGAAGTCGCGCACCAGCACGGCCGGATTCGCCGGCGTGATCATCGTCGAGAGCAGCTCGACCGGCGTGGAAATATCGACGAACGGGAAAGCGGGCTGCATGATCGACTCGACGGGCTGCGATTTGATCGACGGATCCCCGATCAGCTCCGTGTAGAGGTGCGACTCGTTCAGCGACCCGACCAGCCGCTTGTCGCGCGTAATCGAGATTTGCGAGAAGTCATGCTCGCTCATCAGCTTCACCGCAATCTCGACGGGCGCGGTTCCTTCGATCGCGAGGAGCTCTCCGGAGACGCCCGAGGCGACGAGATCGCGCGCGGTCATGCCGGACTTCTCGAGGAAGCCCTTCTCGCGCATCCACTCGTCGTTGTACATCTTGCCGAGGTACCGCGATCCGTGGTCATGGAAGATGACCACGACGATGTCGTCCTTGCGGAAGTTGTCTTTGAGCTGGAGCAGACCCGCCATCGCCGAGCCCGCCGAGTTGCCCGCGAAGATCCCCTCCTCGCGCGCGATCCGGCGCGTCATCAGGGCCGCGTCCTTGTCGGTCACCTTCTCGAAATGGTCGATGACCGAGAAATCGACGTTCTTCGGTAGAAAGTCCTCGCCGATGCCTTCGGTAATGTACGGATAGATTTCGTTCTTGTCGAAAATTCCGGTCTCTTTGTACTTCTTGAACACGGAGCCGTAGGTGTCGATGCCCCAGACCTTGATCTTCGGGTTGCGCTCCTTCAGGAACCGTCCGACGCCGCTGATCGTGCCGCCGGTCCCGACGCCGCAGACGAGCTGTGTGACGGTGCCTTTCGTCTGCTCCCAGATCTCGGGCCCCGTCTGCTCGTAGTGCGCGGCGCTGTTCGACAGGTTGTCGTACTGGTTCGCCTTCCACGAGTTCGGGATCTCTTTCTCGAGTCGGGACGACACCGAGTAGTACGACCGGGGGTCCTCCGGGTCCACGTTGGTCGGGCACACGATGACTTCCGCGCCGAATGCTTTCAGCGCGTCGACTTTTTCCTTCGACTGCTTGTCCGTCGTCGTGAAGACGCACTTGTAGCCCTTGACCACCGCGGCGATCGCCAGGCCCATTCCTGTGTTGCCTGACGTGCCCTCGATGATCGTGCCGCCGGGCTTCAGGAGGCCCTGCTTCTCCGCGTCCTCGATCATCCGCACCGCCATGCGGTCCTTGATGGAATTGCCCGGGTTGAACGTCTCGAGCTTCGCGAGCACGGTGGCGGCGACGCCGCGGCTAATCGAGTTGATGCGGACCATCGGCGTGCCGCCGATGGCGTCCAGGATCGTGTTGCTGATCGGCTTCAAACGGGCCCTCTGGAGACGATTATACCGGGCGCATTGCAGGCGAACGACAGCCGCCGCGACGCGCCTGCGGCGCGAACCACGGAGAAACGGAGACACGGAGAAACGGGGCAAGAGGTTCGAGGGAGATCCGAAGAGAGAGGCGGCGCGGGCCCGTTCGACTCGCCAACGCCGGCCGACGGCCGGCGTCGCGAACGAACGTCGAGATCGAAAATACAAGCGCCCGCAGCGTTCATCAGGCGTTTGTATTTTCGATCTCGTCGTTCGTTCTAACCGCGCGCAGCGCGGTTGGCGAGTCGAACGGGCCCGCGCCGCCCTCCGTTACTCCGTTCCTCCGTGGTTGCCGCCGTCAGGCGGGACCGCCGCCGGTATTTCGAATGATGTAGACACGCTACACCCTATGGATGTAGGATCACTACTCCCATGCCGAAGACCACACGATATGAAAACCGGATCGAGCTGCTGCAGGGCACGCTCGATCTCCTCATTCTCCAGACGCTCCAGTGGGGGCCGCAGCACGGCTACGGGGTCGCGCAGGCGATCCGCGCGAACTCGAGCGACGTGCTCCAGGTCGACACGGGTTCGCTGTATCCCGCGCTGCACCGGCTCGAACGGAAGCGGTGGATCGCCGCGTCCTGGAAGGTATCGGACAACAAGCAGCGGACGCGCGTCTATCGGCTCACCACGGCGGGGCGCAAGCACCTGCTGTCGGAACGATCGCGATGGACGCAGCTCGTCGAGGCCATGAGCGGTATCCTCAACCCGGCGAAGCGGAGCGAAGCATGACGTCCTGGCGGCGCAATCGCGATCGCGAGCTCGACGAGGAGCTCCACACTCACCTCGAGATGGCGGCGCGCGATCGAGTCGATCGCGGCGAAGATGCGGCCGCCGCGGCCGCCCACGCGCGGCGGGAATTCGGCAACATCCTGACCATCAAGGAGGTCACCCGCGAGGCGTGGGGCTGGCGATGGATCGAACGGCTCGGCCAGGACCTCCGCTACGCGGCGCGTCTGCTCCGCCGGACGCCAGGGTTCACGCTCGTCGCAATCCTCTCGCTCGCGCTCGGCATCGGCGCCAACACGGCGATCTTCCAGGTCATCGATGCGATTCGACTCCGGGCGCTTCCGGTCCCGAACCCGTCCGAGCTCGCGGAAGTTCGCCTCGTGGAGGAGGTCGGCGTCCGCGGGAACTTCTCGAGCTGGCATCCCTCGCTGAGCAATCCCATCTGGGAGCAGATTCGCGCGCGGCAGCAGGCGTTCTCCGAGATTTTTGCGACGGGCGGCGACACCTTCAATCTCGCCCGCGGCGGCGAATCGCGCAACGTGCCCGGCCTCTGGGTCAGCGGCGAGTACTTCCGCAGCCTCGGCGTCCGTCCCGCGGCGGGACGGCTCCTTGACGAACGGGACGATCGCCGCGGGTGCCCGGCACGCGCGGTCCTCAGCTATCCGTTCTGGCAGCGCGAGTACGCCGGCGATCGATCTGTCGTCGGCCGGACGATCTCCATCGCGTCCACGCCCGTCGAAATCGTCGGCGTGGCGGAGCGCGGGTTCTTCGGGCTCGAAGTCGGCCGAACGTTCGATGTCGCGCTGCCCATCTGCGCCGACCCGATGTTCGGCGGGCGCAAGGGGCGTCTCGCTTCCGGCACCGACTGGTGGCTCGTCGTCGTGGGGCGGCTGAAACCGGGTTGGACGCTCGCCTCGGCGACGACGCACCTCAAGACGATCTCCCCGGAACTGTTCCGCACCACGCTTCCTGCGAACTATCCGGCAATCAGCCGGGAGCCCTATCTCAAGCTCCAGCTTGGCGCGTTCGACGCCCGCGCCGGGATTTCAAAGGTGCGTGAGGACTACTCGACGCCGCTCTGGCTGCTGCTCGGCATTGCCGGCATCGTGCTGGTGATCGCGTGCGCGAATCTGGCGAACCTCCTGCTGGCTCGCGCGAGCGCCCGCCAGCGCGAATTCGCGGTGCGCCTCGGCGTCGGCGCCTCGCGGGGCCGCATCGTGCGGCAGCTGCTCACCGAAAGCCTGCTGTTGGCTGCCGCTGGTGCGGCGGCCGCCGTCTTCCTGGCGAGCACGCTCAGCACGATGCTCGTGTCGTTCATCAAGTCGGCAGACCAGACGCTCGTGCTCGATATGGCCCTCGATTGGCGCGTGCTCGGATTCACGGCGTTTCTCGCGGTCCTGACGTCTGTTCTCTTCGGCGTCGCTCCGGCCCTGCGCGCGACGCGGGTGAGCGCGGATACGATTCTGCGCGGCACCGGCCGCGGCAATTCCGCGGGCCGCGAGCGGGCCGGCCTCCGCCGTGTGCTGGTCGTCTGCCAGGTCGCGCTGTCGCTGGTGCTGCTCGTGGGCGCGCTGCTCTTCGCGCGGAGCCTTCGAAATCTCGTCACGCTCGACCCCGGGTTCCGCAGCGCGGGCGTCCTGATCGCGCAGATCGATCTGCGTCCGCTCGAGCTGGCGATTGACGCGCGGCGTGAAGCGCGGATGAACATGGTCGAGCGCGCGCGGGCGCTGCCCGGCGTGCAGTCCGCCGCGCACGCGGCCATCGTGCCGATCAGCGGGAGCGCCTGGGGCAACGACGTGTGGACCGACGAGGCAGCCGCGCGCCGCCACGTGAGCGTCGCGTTCAACAGCGTGAGCAGCGGCTACTTCGCGACGCTCGGCACTCCGTTCGTGGCCGGACGCGATTTCGACAACGCCGTCGACACGCCGCAGTCGCCGCTCGTGGCGATCGTGAACGAGACGCTGGCACAGGCGCTCTTCGGCGGCGGCAATCCGGTAGGCCGCCGCTTCACGGTCGAATCCACGCCCGGCACGGCGGAGCGGACGTTCGAGATCGTCGGCTGCGTGAAGGATGCGAAATACATGGAGCTGCGTGAAGACGCAGGGCCGGGCGCGTTTCTCGCGGACTCGCAGGAAGCGCGCGGCGGAGCGTATGCGCAGATCGTCGCGCGCACGTCGCTTCCGGCCGCGACGATCGCGGGCGAGATGACCGGGATGCTCGCCGACGTCGATCCGCGCATCGGCGTGACCTACACCGTGATGGACGCGCAGATTGCGGATACGCTGCTGCGCGAGCGGTTGACCGCGAGGTTGTCGGGCTTCTTCGGCGCGCTCGCCGCGCTCCTGACGATCGTCGGCCTGTACGGCGTGATCGCGTACACCGTGGCACGGCGCACGAACGAGATCGGCATCCGCATGGCGCTCGGGGCGAGCCGCCGCGCGGTCGTTTCGCTGGTTCTCAGAGAGGCGGGAACGCTCGTCACCGCCGGCCTGCTTGCGGGGCTCGTGCTGGCGATCCTGACCGCGCGGCTCGCGGGTGCGCTGCTCTACCGGGTCGAGCCGCACGATCCGGCGACGTTGGCGCTCGCGGCGGTCTCGCTCGCTGCCATCGGGCTGCTGGCGAGCTACATGCCGGCACGCAGCGCGTCGCGCATCGAGCCCGTCGACGCGCTGCGAATCGAGTGAGAACCGAACCGCAAATCGCGAACCACGAACCGCGAACCACGAATCGCGAACCGCGAACCACGAACCGCGAACCACGAACCGCGAACCACGAATCGCGAATCGCGAATCGCGGGTCAGCGCGCGTAGCGCTCAGCGGCGCGCGCGCGAAGCTTCGCGACGTATTCGTCGCGGTCGCGCGGCGGGGCGGTCGTCACGAGCGATTCGATCAGGCGTGCGGCAGCCGCGGTGACTTCGTCGACCGCGGCGTTGAACGCCTCCTCGTTCGCCTTCGACGGCTTGGTGAACCCGCTGACCTTGCGGACGAACTGCAGCGCCGACGCGCGCACCTCATC
>Ga0075434_100001382_pt1 | contig 20374 bp, 25 predicted proteins | sample RhiMethybrSRZTD3_FD_75298 | JGI IMG/M metagenome (GOLD analysis project Ga0075434, IMG submission 75298) | Populus rhizosphere microbial communities from Tennessee, USA - Rhizosphere MetaG P. TD hybrid SRZTD3 | ecosystem: Host-associated > Plants > Roots > Rhizosphere > Soil | place: USA... | reverse complement strand
CGCCAACCGCCAACCGCCAACCGCTGTCGAGCGTGCCGCTCTCGGTCACGTGCGCGTCCTTCGCGGCAGACCGCATGAGGAATGGCATTGAGGGGGCAGTCCGCCATAGAGGGGGCAGTCCAAAGTGGTGGCACACGCATCTTCCAAAGTGCTCCCGTCCCGGCATAAGGACCGAGACGAAGAACCCCTGTTCAGACGCAGAACGCTGGCATTGGCCAAACGCTCCGCCCGCTCGATTGTCCGGGCGCGCCCCAGTGAGCGCCGCGTCGTGTTGATCTTCGGATGCCAGCGATCGGGTACCACGATGCTCCAGCAGACCTTCCTCGATCGGTCCTGGCGGGTGCTCATCCTCGAGGAACACGATCGCCGTCTCGTCGGGCCTGGACCCGGCCTCGAGGAGACGACCTGGCAGGAGTATTCCACCGTCCTGGGCCGAATCCGCCGCATCCCTTTCGAGGTCGTGGCAGCAAAACCGCTGGTGGAAAGCGCCTCAGCTACGCAACTCATGGATGCCGCTGGGCCGGTGAAGGCAATCTGGATGCTTCGCCATTACCCGGAGGTTGCGCGGTCCAACGTGAGCCGGTTCGGCATGGACAACCCTTACCGGGATCTGGAGCCCATTCGCTCCCGGGACGCGCTGGACTGGCGATACAGAGGCGCGACCGAGGAGACGTGCGAGACGGTTGCCTCCTTGCTGAGCCGGAGGCTCACACCATTCGACGCTGCCGCGCTCTTCTGGTGGACTCGCAACCAGCTCTATTTCGACCAGCGCCTGGCGGAGGACGGCCGGATCCGGATCCTCCGTTACGAACGGGCGTGCAACCAGCCCGGCGAGGTGGTCCGCTCCCTTTCCGGTCACATCGGAGTGTCGTTGCCCCTCAGCTCAATAACCTCGCGGGTCCGGGCGCAGCCGCTCCATCCGACGACCAGGGAGCTCGACCCGGACGTCGAGCAACTCTGCAGGAAGCTGTGGGATTCGTTCGAAGGCTGCCCGGAACTGTGAGGAGCACCGACAGCGCGATGTCCGCTGCCGGCTCCTCAAGCGGGCGCGTCGCCCGGGAGGGGGTGTCGTCACACTGAGGCGCAACGGAACGCTCATTCTCTGCTACCACCGGGTCGCGGAAGGCGTCGAGGACCCTTTCTATCTGTGCGTAAGCCCAGACAATTTCGCCGCCCACCTAGAGGAGATGTCGAGGGCATGGGAACCGTCGACGCTCGGCGACATATCGGTCCCGTCGCGCCGGCTGAGGGTGGTCGTGACCCTTGACGACGGCTACCGCGACAATCTGACCAACGCGCTGCCGATCGCAGAATCCAAGGGCGTGCCGATCACCATCTTCGTGACCAGCGGCATCCTGGGAAACGACAAGGGCCTGTGGTGGGACCGCCTCGGAACGCTGTTGCGCTCGCGGCCACCGCGCGTAAGGGAGATTGACTTGCCGGTCGACGGCCAGAACGTCCGCCTGCCGCTCGGTTCGTCCGGGCTCAGGGCAGACCTCGATTCGGTCCGCCGCCACCTGCTGCCGCTGCGGGCAACGGAGATCGAGCGGGCGCTCGACGCCGTCTCGGAGCAATGGCAGGTGGGTTCAGCTCCGCCACCTGACGCCGGAACGCTTACCGCCGAAGACCTCCGCCTGCTGGCGGCCAGCGACACCGTGACGATCGGCGCCCACACCGCCGATCACGTCCGGCTTCGGGACCGCGCGGCACCGGAGCAGCAGGACACCATCTCCAGCTCCAAGGACGAGCTGGAGCAGTCAATTGGCCGGGCCGTGTCGCACTTCGCGTACCCGTTTGGCGGCCGCGCGGACTTCGACGACCGTTCGGTCGATGCCGTGCGTTCGGCTGGGTTCGACACCGCGTGCACCACCCTCCCCGGAACAGCCCGTTCCTCGACCGATCCCTACCGTCTGCCCCGGCGCCTGGTCATGGACTGGGGGCGGCTTCGTTTCAGAGCCCAGATGCAACGATGGCGACTTGGGTGAGCGACGTCACCCGCCGTGCTGAGCAAGGAGTGATGAGTTGCCGGACCGCCCGACGGTATCGGTCATTATCTGCGCGTACACAGAAGATCGTTGGTTGCAGCTCAAGAAGGCAGTGGCTTCGGTTGAAGCTCAGACCTCACCACCGATCGAGATCATCGTGTGCATCGATCATAATGAAGAACTCCTGCGGAAGAGCGAAGAATACTTCGGGAAAGCGCGACCAGCAGGGACGATGCCACTGATGATTCTGGCCAATAAGTATAGCGGCCGCCTTGGCTCGGCTCGCAATACTGCGGCAGAGTTCGCGCGCGGGGAGGTGCTCGCATTCCTCGACGACGACGCCGTTGCCACCCCCGGCTGGCTGGAGCGGCTAATTGCCCCGTATGACGACGAACGGGTAGGTGCCGTCGGCGGTGCGCCATTGCCGGTATTCGAACTGGGCCGACCCCCTTGGTTTCCACTCGAGTTCGACTGGGTATTCGGTTGCGCCTACCGGGGCCTGCCATTGACCCGCGCGCCACTTGCGCATCTCATTGGCGCGAACATGTCGGCAAGGCGTTCGGCCCTGCGGGAGGTAGGTGGCTTCCACTCAGACGATCACGATGACATGGATATGTGCCACCGGATAGCACATGCTCAGCACAGAGTCCTTTATGAGCCGCTTGCTATTGCGCATCACTTCGTACCAGCCACCCGAACAACGTGGCACTATTTCTGGAGGCGGTGCTACTTCGTCAATCAAGGGAAGGTGGAGGCATTCGCCAATATGCAGGAAGCCTCGGGCCTTGGTGCGGAACTTACCTTTGTCACGCGCACATTGACCAGTGGCGTCCTGGCCGAGGTTCGCTATGTACTCCGGGGTGATCTGTACGGGCTCGCTCGCGTCGGCGCGATGATAGCGGGGATCGTCCTCGCGGGGCTTGGGCATTTGTCGGGAAAGCTGCGCCTCCGCCGGTCGTGCCGGGCACGCGCCATCGGGTAGCGGAAGGGAAGCTGGGTTCGTGAGTGAGCAAACCGAACGTGACATCGAGGCGCTACTAGAGGCCCGTATCGGGCGCGAATGCGTGTTCATGCCGTCCGGCCGTTTTGCCATTCACCTGGCTTACCAGTTGCTCCTCTCGCCCGGCGATCGCATCCTCATGTCTCCTCTCGAGGACGATACCGTGTTCTTCGGCGCCATCGCGGCTGGGCTCTGGCCGGTGATGGCACCAGTATCGGCCCACGACGGAAACATGCGCATCGACGCAATCGATGACGCGACATGGTCGACCGTTTCCGCCGTTCTGACCGGTAACACCTACGGCCTTCCAGACCGGGTCGTCGAGCTCAGTGCGATTTGCGGCCGACTCCAGATTCCGCTGATCGAAGATGCCGCCCATGCGCTCGAGACGGACATTGACGGGCACCCCGTGGGGAGCTTCGGCGCTGTTTCCGTCTTCAGCTTGTCGAAGCACTTCCCCGGCCGGGGTGGCGTTCTTGCGGTCGACCGGGAGGTCAGCCGCGAGGACGTCGCCCGGTTGCGCGATCAGTTCATGCTGGCGAGGCCAATTGGCAACGGAGCGGTCCGCCTCGCACGATCATCGGCCAGGGCGCAGCTGGAGACCCTCCATCTCACGCGGGGGCTGGATCGCGCGCGCCGCCTCACCCGCCCGGTGCGAACTGCCCCGTGGCGGGTGCCGCTGCGCGCGCCTCGGCTGGAGCGCGCACGTTCCAGCGGTGACCTGGGCCAGTTCGACGCGTGGATGGAGACGGCGTACCCGGATTACCGGATGCGACAGCGATCGGGCTATCTGAAGCGGACACTGGGCTGCCTGCGCGACCTCAGGCGGGACCGCGAGGAGCGGATCGCGGGCGTGCTTCGGCTGCGAGCGCTCGATGCGGTTGCCCCGGCGGCCCGTGAGGGCGACCCGCTGCCGTTGCTCCGCGTGCCGTTCCTGGTCGAAGACCGGGACGCCGTGGCCCTCGAGCTGCGGCGACGCGGGATCAATGTGTTCTTCGTGTACGCGCCGCCGCTGGATGACTACGCCGGGCCAGAGTTCTGTGAGCCTTCTCCGCTTCCGGAGGCGGCCCGATGGTGGGCAGCCCACATCCTTCCCATCGACCCGCACGATGCGGAGCGTGTTCTCGATCTGGTCCGGAAGAACCAGATCCGCCTGACGCCCGCGGCCCCGCCACCGGCATGATATGACGCCGGCGCGTGAGCCAACCAGACGGGGGTGGCGCACGGAAGACCCCGGATTCGCGCGGTTGGGAGGCCGGCGCCCATCAGCACCAGCCGGACCGCCGTGAACACGATGATCATTCCCAAGAACCAGCGGTAGCTCACCATCCAGGAGGTGTCCTGAAGCGGCCAGAAGACCCGCACGCCCGGGTAACCCTCGGCGATGTCCCGCGCGAAATGGAGCACCAGCCCGGCCGCCGCCCCGGCCAGCACGGCCCGGTGCCTGCGGCTGGCCGCCGCGGCGACGGCGAACCCGGCCACGGTGGACAGCGAATGCGTGACCGGGCGCTGGGCCTGGTTTCCCAGCAGCCCGAGGTACAGCGGTATGTGATCCAGGTCGATGGCGACTGACGCGATGAGCGCCGCGGCATAGAAGCGGCGCGGCGCGGCGATGAAGAGCGCCAAGACGAGCAGCCCCAGGGCCGCGGTGCACAGATGGGCGACCTCATCAACGGGCCCGGTGGTCCACACACCGAACGGAATCCTCCGGTCGGCCGCGTCAAATGCCAGCGCGACCGCGGCCAGCAGCAGCGGACCGGCCCACCACCGGACCCGCCCCGGCACTCCGCAAGCTCGCTTCCAGCTGTTCACCGGCCTCCCCCGCCGCTACGGTCGGGTAACCTTCTTAGGCTGTGCTACCTGACAGTAGGCCCGCCCCTCTCTGCATATGCGGGCACCCTTACCCCGCGCACGCACACTACCGGCGCGGAACCGAGTGTTCGCTTTGCCCGGACTGCCGTCGATGGCGGCCATGCCTCGGACAGATGAGGAGCGCCCTCAGGGGGCTGATCAGCCGGCCCTGACGTGAAGATCTCTGGGCAGTCCCAGAAGTGAGCCCGTTCTCCCCGGCACAGGTTATCCGCTCCCGATCGTCCGATATGGCCAGGCCGGTTATGCGACCAGGTCAGGGCTGCTGCGCGCCAGGATGCTCGCGCAGGTGAGCTCGTCAGAGGTCAGCGCCATCCCAGGCCACGCGGTGCCGGGCCCGACCTCCTCCCAGTTCAGCGGGTGGCTGCTCGGACAGGGCCGTGATGCCGCCGCGTGACCCCGGCACCGGCCGGGCGGGCCGGTGCGCGGCGGTGAGCGGCCCCGGCGGACGCGACCTCCCCCACGGTGACCGTCTTGGGATCGCCGCCCGCGGCGATGCTCCTGACGACCATGTCACGGCTGATGGTCCCGCGGACCTCGCCGTCCTCCGCGCGGACCACAAGGGCCGCGACCCCCAGTTCGCGCATCAGGTGACCCGCCTGGCGGAGGGTCTTTCCCGGGGCGATGTACGCCGCGTCCGCTTTCGCGGCCTTGCCCGTGCCGATCACCGCGACCCCCATGTCGTCCCCCTGTCTGTTTAGATCAACGATCAGCGGGCGCAGAAAGTTCACTCCGGCCCCGGGCGGATCGCACGCCCCGCACGAGCCGCAAGGCCCGGGGCAAAGAGAACAGGCTGGTGCCACCCGCGCGGCCCCCTGTCGCGCGGGTGGCTAGCCCAGGCTGGCCAGTCCACAGGAGCTTTACTTCGCGACTGCGGTAACGGCCGGGCGTGCAGTCGCTTCCGCCGCCGGCGCGGCGTCCGGGTGTCCGCCCTCCGTGGCAACCTGCCTGGTGCTGGTCTCCAGCACATCCGGGCGAGGTGCAGGCAGGGCGCAGCCGGTGTGCAGATCGTGTGGACGCGCGGCCGGCCGCGCCTGGCGGCGCCGCTGCCAGGCGCTCAGCAGTGCCGCCGTGGCAATGATCGCGACGATCACGCCGAGGCTCACCGTGGCCGGGATGTGCAGTACGCCCGCGAGGAGCATCTTCAGCCCGATGAAAGCGAGCAGGGCGGTCAGGCCCTGGGTGAGGTAGCCAAACCGTGTCATCGCACCGGCCAGCACGAAGTACAGGGCGCGCAGCCCGAGCACCGCGAACGCGTTCGAGGTGAAGACCAGGAACATGTCGGTCGTGACCCCGAGCGCCGCCGGGATCGAATCGACCGCGAAGATCACGTCGGTCGCCTCGATGACGACCAGCACGGCGAGCAGCGGGGTCGCGGCAAGCCTGCCGTCCAGCCGGGTCAGGAAGCGCCCGCCGTCGTAGTCCTCGCTGACCGGCATGACCCGGCGCAGGGCACGCAGGATGAGGCCATGCTTGGTGTCGACGTGCACGCCGCCCCGCGCCATGCGCAGCGCTGCGACGATCAGCAGGCCCCCGAACACGTACCCGGCCCAGCTCAGGTGCTCCAGGAGCGTGGCGCCGGCTGCGATGAAGCCGGCCCGCAGCACGAGGGCGCCGAGGACGCCGGCGAACAGCACCCGGTGCTGGTAGGCGGGGGGCACGGCGAACGCCTGGAACAGCAACGCGAACACGAAGACGTTGTCGATGCTGAGCGCCTTCTCGACCAGGTAGGCGGTGAAGTACTCCTGCCCCGCCGCGCCGCCGCGCCAGGCCAGGACCACGCCGCCGAACGCGACAGCCGCGGCCACCCAGCCTGCGCTGACCAGCACCGCCCGCCGCATCGTCGGCTTGCCCCGGCCCATCGTCAGGTCAACGGCCAGCAGGCCGAGGATCACGGCCACGGCCGCGGCCCAGGCCCATCCCGGCGTACCCGTCATCGGCAGTCTCTTTGCTCGGCCAGGCCCAGGGCGGCAGTGCCCGCCACGCGCCCGCGGGCGCCCGGCGGCTGGGTACGTACCTGGGTCTGGGTATGTTCCTGCGCGCCGGGTTGCTCTGGAGCGCGGGCGCGTTGTTGCCTGCGGCGGCGCCAGATCCAGGCCCGCCGTACCGCCTCGATCAGCACGCTGATCACCACGGTCAGCCCCAGCGCGAGCAGCAGCCCTGCCCACGGCCGGTCCTCGAAAGCCTTCCCCCCCAGACGGCCGATGAAGAAGGCATAGCTCGCCCAGATCACCGCCGCGCAGGCGGTCGCCGCGACGAAGCGGCGCCGCGGATAGCCGACCAGGCCGCAGGTCAGCGTGATGGCGGTGCGCCCGCCGGGAATGAAGCGGCAGCCGATGATGATGCGCGCGCCGAAGCGGTGCAGCGACCGCTCCGCCCAGCCCCGCCTGCGCGCGCCGCGCTCCCCGGCGAAGACCCGCCGCGCGGCGGCCGGGCCGAAGCGCCGGCCGAGCAGGTAGGCGGCGTTGTCCCCGAGAAACGCGCCGAGTGCGGCCAGCGCGACGAGCACGGCGGCCCTGGGATCCGTGCTGCCCGCGGTCGCGACGCCGAGCGCGATCACCGCGGTCTCGCTGGGCAGCAGCGGGATCAGCGCGTCGAACGCCGGCAGCAGGACGGCGATGACGTAGGAGAACAGCGACGAAACGCCCAGGTGCGAGAGCCCGGTCATCGGCCCGCCCTGCCCTCTAGGGCAGGACGCTGGCTGTCCGCGCAAGACGCCGGCTGCCCTTGACGGGCGGGGCGGGCGCCCGGCACAAGATGATCTTGATTGGTTGAGCTACGAGTGGCCGCGGTGCCCGCGTACCGGCCGAGCAACGTGATTCCGGCGATGGCCGCCGCCGCGCCGGCCAGCTGCACCGCAACCCCGGCCGGGGAAGCGGCAAGGTGCTCGCCGAACAGCAGGGTGCCGAGCAGCACCCCACACACGGGCTCGACCGTGTCCATGACCGGCAGGCTGGCTGCCAGCGCCCCGGCCTGGAATGCGTTCGCTGACAACAGCAGCCCGGCCAGGCCGAGCGCCAGCAAGGCCCAAGGCTGCCAGTGCGCCAGCGTCCCGCCGGGGCCGACGGCGCGCACCAGCCGGCTGAGGCTCAGCGTCACGGCGGCGGTGAGACCGAACACGGCACCGGCGGCGGTGGCCGTCAGGGCCGCGCGGGCGGGGCCGCCCGCCAGCCGGCTCGCGCTCAGCGCCAGCACGCAGACCAGCGCCACGCTGGCGAAAGCCAGCATCCAGTGCCGCGGCGGGGCATCGGAGCGGCCGGACGACGGCGGTGCGGCGGCCAGGAAGGCGGCTACCCCACCGGCCGCGAGCACGCAGCCGAGCCAGTCCCGCGCCCGCAGTGGCCGTGCGTATCTCGCCGCGACCGGCAGCGCGAACAGCAGGTCGGTCGCCACGATCGGGGCGACCAGTGAGAGCGGGCCGAACGCCAGGGCGAGCGCCTGCAGGCCGTAAGCGGCGGCTGCGAGCACGATGCCGGCCAGCCAGAGCGGCCGGCCAGCCAGCCGGGCGAGCAGCCGGATGGACAGGTCGGGCGACTTCGGCGCGAGCTGAGCCTGCTGGTGCTGCAGCGCGGCCGCCACGCCAAACGAGCCCGCGGCGCCCAGCGCTGCGAGCACCGCGATCGCGGTACCGGCGGTATCGCTCATGATGCGGCCCCGGGCCGGCCCCGCTCCGGGCTTCGGCGCCGCCGCGCGCGGGACCTGCTCACGTACAGCCGGGCGCAGATGGCGCCAAGCACGGCCCCGAAGATGATCCATGGGGCGAGTACGATCAGGTCACTTCCGGTCACTGCCGTGGTCCTTTCCTCCCTGTTACCAGGCTCCACTCAATGGCACACCCGTGCCGGGCGGGTGAAACTGTCGTGGTGACCGTGTGGAGATGCCGGATCGAGCCAGGCCGGGCCGGCCTGGAAAGGATGCGTGAGCGTGATGGCCGCGACGGTGCTGCTGGTGGAGGATGAGCGCAAACTGCGGGACCTTGTGCGCTCCTACCTGGAACGGGCCGGGTTCACCGTGCTGTCCACCGGTTCCGGCGCGGAGGCGCTCAGCCTCGCCGCCTCCATGTCCCCGGATCTGGTTGTACTGGATCTCGGCCTGCCCGACATCCCCGGGGAGACGGTGGCGAGGGAACTGCGGGCCGAGGGCAGTGTCCCGGTGCTGATGCTCACCGCCAAGACCAGCGAGGAGGACCGGATACGCGGCCTGGAGCTGGGCGCGGACGACTACGTCACCAAGCCGTTCAGCCCGCGCGAGCTGGTGCTCCGGGTCCAGGCGATCCTGCGGCGCGGCGGCGGCGGCCCGGCCGCGGAGCAGGGGGTGGCCAGCTACGGCGATGACGAGCTGGTCATCGACGAGCCGCGGCGGACGGTCGTGGTCCGCGGCGCGCCCATCGACCTCACCCCGACCGAATGGGGCCTGCTGCTGGCGCTGGCCACGGTGCCCGGCCGGGTGTACTCGCGGTTCGAGCTGATCAACCGGGTCCGTGGCTATGAGTTCGAAGGGTATGAGCGCACCGTGGACTCGCACGTGAAGAACCTGCGACGCAAGATCGAGGACGATCCCGGCAACCCGCGGATCGTGCAGACGGTCCTGGGCGGCGGGTACCGCCTGGGGCTGGCCCGCGATGGCTGACGCCGGGCCCAGGCGCCCCGGCACCCGAAGCGACGCGATCGGCCTGCGGCTGGCCCTGGCGTTCCTTGGGGTGGCGCTGGCCGCGGTGGCGCTGCTCGCCGGGCTCGCGGCGGCGTTCACCGCCGCAGACGTCTCGAATCTGACCAACCGGCAGCGGTCCAACCTGGCCAGTGCGATCACGGTGGCCTCCGGGGCTGCGTGGGACCGCACCAATTCCTGGGCGGGCGCGGACCTCAACCCGGTGCTTGACCTGGCCGCCCGCACCGGCGCCGACGTGCAGGTGCGGGACCAGGCAGGCCGGATCGCCGCGGTGTCTCAGCAGTTCCCCCGGCACCCATCGAGCCCGCAGCTCAGCCGCCCGGTCGTGGTCCGGGGCCAGCCTGTCGGCCAGGTCGTCATCCGGTTTCCCGGTACCGGCCTGGGCGCCGCGGACGCGGCCCTGCGGACCGCGCTCTGGCGCGCCATCGTCGGGGCCGCCGGGCTCGCGGCGCTGCTCGCATTGCTCACCGGGCTGGCCGTGGCGCGGCGGATCACCCGCCCGGTGGAACGGCTGATCACCGTGACGCGGGCGATGGGCCACGGCGATCGCGCGGCCCGGGTCGGGCCGATCTCGGCCCCCGGAGAGATCGGCGAGCTGGCGACCGCCTTCGACCTGATGGCCGACACGCTGGACCGGCAGGAACAGCTCCGCCGCGACCTGGTCGCCGACGTGGCCCACGAGCTGCGGACCCCGATCGCGGTCCTGCAGGCCGGTCACGAGGCGCTGCTGGACGGGGTGACCGAGCCGACGCCAGGGCAGCTCGCGTCGCTGCGGGATGAGGTGCTGCGGCTGGCCCGGATGGTCGGGGACCTGCAGACCCTGGCCGCGGCCGATGCGGCCGCGCTGCAACTGACGCTGAGCCGTCAGGACCTGGCCGGGATCGCCGCGAATGCCGCGGACAGCCTGGCCGGGCGGTTCGAGGCGGCCGGCATCGCCCTGGAGCGGCGGCTCGCTCCCGTCAGCGTGTTCGCGGACGCGGACAGGCTCCATCAGGTCGTCACGAACCTGCTCACCAACGCGCTGAAGTTCACCCCCTCCGGGGGCCGGGTCACCCTGTGGACGGCCCAGGCCGGAGCGGAAGCCGTCTTGCAGGTCACCGACACCGGCCCCGGTATCCCCGCCGATGAGCTGCCCAGGATCTTCGACCGGTTCTGGCGAGGGCGCGGCGCCGCGCACATTTCGGGCAGCGGGGTCGGCCTGGCCGTGGCCGCCGAACTTGCCAGCGCCCACGGGGGCGCGCTGGAGGCCCGCAGCGAGCCAGGCCACGGCGCACAGCTCATCCTCACCCTGCCCCGGGCCTGACCCGGGCCTGACCTGCCGCGGGCCTGGCCCGCGGGGGCCTGGTCTGAGCCGCAGCGGCCCGGCCTCGGTTCCTTCACACCGTCACCACAGCCACAGCACCGCCCGTGCACAACCGCCGGCTTGTCTCAAGACCAGCCAGCCAGTCGCTGACGCGATCTGGCCTAGTCAACTGAGGAGCCCGAGAAATGAGAGTGACAGACCGGCTGCGGCGGACGGGGGTCGCTGCGGCGATGGCCGTGGCGACCGGCGGCACGGTTGCCGCCTGCTCCGCCGCGGCCATGCAGCCCGCCGTCAGCGCCGAGCCCGCGGCGGCCGTGACCGCAGCCGCTGCGCCGCCCGCCAGCGGCAACGCCGTGGCGAGCTACGCCGCAACGGTCCGCGCGGTGCTGCCGTCGGTCGTCCTGATCCGCTCCGCCGACGGGCTTGGCTCCGGTGTGGTGCTCGACCGGGCCGGCAACATCGTCACGAACGCCCACGTCGCCGGGCAGGCAACCTCGCTTCAGGTCCAGCGGGCCGGCGACCCCGCGGCGCGCCCGGCGCACGTGGTGGGCACCTATCCGCAGGGCGACCTGGCGGTGATCCGGGCCGAGAACCCGGCGGGGCTGGCTCCGGCCACGTTCGGCGACTCCAGCAGGGCCCAGGCCGGCGACGTGGTGCTCGCGGTCGGCAACCCGCTTGGCCTGGCCGGCAGCGTCACCGAGGGCATCATCTCCGCGACCGGCCGCGCGGTGATCGAGCCGACGACGGCCAGCACGACCGCCACGGCGCTGCCGGACGCGATCCAGACCAGTGCGCCGATCAACCCCGGCAACAGCGGCGGGGCGCTGGTGACCGCCACCGGCCACGTGATCGGCATCCCGACGCTGGCGGCGGTCAGCCCGCAGGGCGGCGGCCAGGCGCAGGGCATCGGGTTCGCCATACCGTCCAACCTGGCCCGTGACATCGCCGGGCAGATCATCAAGTCCGGGCACGTGACGAACTCGCACCGGGCCGCCCTCGGCGCCCGGGTCACCACGGTCACCAGCGCGGACGGGACCGCGCGTGGCGCCGCCATCGTCGCGGTCACCCCCGGCGGCGCGGCCGAGCGCGCCGGGCTGCGGGCCGGTGATGTCATAACCAAGCTTGGCCCGGCCCCGACGCCAGACGCAGACGCGCTGCTGTCGGCGCTGGCCGCCGCCGATCCCGGCCAGCGGGTCGAGCTCACGATCACCCGGTCGGGCCAGGCGCGCACGGTCCCGGTCATGCTGGGCACGCTGCCCGCCACCTGACCATGACTGCGCGAGAACGGCAGGCCGCCCGGGGCATCCAGGTGGCCTCCAGCCCTGCCCGCGGGCCGGTATGGCGGGCGCTGCTGGAGACCCAGTGGCGGGCCCGCCTGCAGGAAGTCACCGAATTGTCGCTGGCCTATCACGAGGCGGCCGCGGTCGCCCACGCGGCCCCGGCCGGCCCGCGGGGTGAGCGCAAGCTCCGGCAGCTGCTGCGCCGTGCAATCGCGGCCCGGCGGGCGCTGGCCGACACCGACGAGGCGCTCGGCCGGCTGGCCAGCGGCCGGTACGGCCTTTGCGAAGGCTGCGGTGCCTCCATCCCGGCCTGGCTGCTGACCGGGACGCCGGACGCGAGATTCTGCCCGCGCTGCCAGCCGCCGTCCCTGCCGGCGGCCAAGGGCGGCGTGTGGTCCACTACCTGACATGGACTGGAGCTGGGCGGGGCCGCCGCTCGACACCCGTCCGCTGTTCCCCTCGGAACGAGCCGAGTTCACCGCCCTGCTCTGGAACCTGCCCTCCGGCGGGTGGCAGCGGCCCACGAGCTGTCCCGGCTGGCGAGTGCACGACGTGGTGGCGCACGTCGTACACGACTACCTCAGGAAGCTGTCCCGCACCCGGGATCGGCATGCGGGGCCGGAGCCGCTCCCGGGCGAGGGCCTGCCCCAGTACCTGGCCCGGATGAACCAGGAGTTCGTGGACGCCGCGCGGTCCGTGAGCCCACACGCCCTTGTCGACCTGCTCGATCACTTGGGCCCGCAGCTGGACCGGCTGTGGCAGTCGCTGGATCTCGGCGCGACCGGGGAGCCGGTGTCGTGGGCGGCTCCTGGCCAGCCGGCCCCGGTGTGGCTCGATGTCGCCCGCGAGTACACCGAGTTCTGGGTGCATCAGCAGCATGTCCGCGACGCCGTGGGGCGCCCCGGCGCGAACAGCGACCGGCTGACCTGGCCGGTGGTCGACACGCTCCTGCGCGCCGTGCCCTATGCGCTCCGGCACCTGTCCCCCGGCCCGGGCACCTGCCTGCACATCCAGGTAACCGGGCCCGGCGGCGGCAGCTGGACGGTCCAGCGGCAGGACGCCGTCTGGGCCGTGGACCGCGGCTGGCCGGAGCGGCCGGCCGACGCGCTCGTCCGGCTCTCCTCCGACACCCTGTGGCGGGTGGCGACCCGGGGAATCCCGGTCGACGCGGCGCGGGAGCAGGCTCTGCTCTCCGGCGACCGGGTCCTCGGGTCGGCGATGCTGCACCTGGTGTCGATCATCCGGTGAGCTGGGCAAACCGCACGCTCCGGGGGTGAGCGCCAAACCGGGAGTCACATTCCCGGCCCGGGCGAAGGGGTCTCGGTTTCAGCTTGACACCCGCTCTGCTGCATTGGTACATTACTCAAGTAATGAACCATATAACCAACTAACCAGGAGGCGCGGTGCCGGCGCTCGACGAGGGGACGCCGCTGTTCGTGCAGATCGCCGAGCAACTGGCCGACGACATCGTCGACGGCCAGCTCGCCGAGGGCACACGGGTGCCATCAACCAACGAGCTGGCCGCCTTCTACCGCATCAACCCGGCAACCGCGGCGAAAGGGATCAACATGCTGGTGGACGACGGGGTGCTGGAGAAGCGCCGCGGCATCGGAATGTTCGTCGCCGCCGGCGCACGGGAACAGCTCCTGGCCGCGCGGCGCAAGCTGTTCGCCGAGCAGTACGTGGACCCGATGGTCGCCGAGGCGGGCCGGCTGGGCATTGACAGCGACACGCTGGTGTCCCTGATCCGGGAAGCCAGCCTTAGTAACGGAGGCAAGACGCGATGACCCCGACGATCTCGGTGACGCAGCTGAGCCGTCGCTACCGAGACCAGGCCGCGCTCGACAATGTCTCACTTGCGGTCGAGCCGGGCACCGTGACCGGGCTGCTCGGCCGCAACGGGGCGGGCAAGACCACCCTGCTGCGCATCATCACCGGGCTGGAGTTCCCGTCCACCGGCGAGGTCAAGGTGTTCGGCGCTGCCCCGGCGGAGAACGAGGCGGTGCTGCGCCGCATGGTCTTCGTGCGCGAGGAGCAGGCCTATCCGGACTTCCGGGTGGGCCACGCGATCCGGGTGGCCTCGTGGTTCTACCCGAACTGGAGCGCCGAGCTGGCCGAGCAACTGCTCGCCGACTTCGAGCTGCCGCTGGGCCGGCGGATGAGGCGGCTGTCCCGCGGGATGCGCTCGGCCGTCGGCATCGTCATCGGGCTGGCGGCCCGCGCCGAGCTGACCTTGTTCGACGAGCCCTACGCCGGCCTGGACGCGGTGGCGCGCCAATTGTTCTACGACCGGCTGCTGGCGGATTTCGCCGAGCACCCGCGCACGATCGTGCTGTCCACCCACCTCATCGACGAGGTGGCGGACCTGCTCGAACACATCGTGATGCTTGATCACGGGCGGGTGGCGCTGGACGCGCCCGCCGACGAGATCCGCGGCACCGGCATGACCGTCAGCGGACCGGCCATCGCGGTGGAGGAGTTCGTGGCGGGCCGGCCGGTCTGGCACCGGCAGCGCATCGCCTCGCGCGCCTCGGCTGTCGTGCCGGGCCCGCTCGACGCCACCGCGCAGGCGCGCGCCCGTGCACTGCACCTGAGCCTGGAACCCCTGTCACTGCAGCAGTTGCTGGTGCACGCCTCCGGCACCGCTGAGGAGAAGGTGAGCGCATGAAAACGCTAGTGAACGTCGCCCGGTACCACCTGGTGGACCGCATTACCTACGTGGCATTGCCGTGGGGGATCCTGGCGTTCAGCTTCCTGATCAACGTGGCCATCGCCGCCATGGCACCGAACCAACCGCTCGGCGGCATTAAAACCGGAGGGCTGGTAAGCATCTACGTGTTCCTGTTGGTCTGCGGTGTGGTAAGCATGACCAGGGAACTGCCATTCGGCCTGATGCTCGGGGTCAGCCGCCGCGGCTACTACCTTGGCACCGCCCTGCTGGTGCTGGCACTGGGCATCGCCTACGGCCTGGCGCTGACCGTGCTGCAGGTGCTCGAGCGCGCCAGCGGTGGGTGGGGCTTCTCATTGCACTACTTCCGGGTGCCGTGGATCATGGACGGCCCGTGGTACCAGACCTGGGTCACCTCGTTCGTCCTGCTGGTGCTCTTCTTCCTGTACGGCATGTGGTACGGGCTGGCGTACCGGCGGTGGGGTCTGCTCGGGCTGGCCACGTTCGTCGTCGCCCAGATGCTGGTGGCGCTCGCGGTCGTGGCCGTGGTGACGCTGACGCACCACTGGACCGCGTTCGGGCACTTCTTCACCACGGTGCAGGCGCCCGCACTGACCGGCGTGCTGGCCGCGCTCACCCTCGCCCTGGGGCTCGGCGGGTTCACCACCATGCGCCGGGTCACCGTCTGAGGGACAACATCCGGCACTGCACCGGCGTGGCGCGGAGGCTGCCTCCGCGCCACGCCGATTGTTTTCTCCAGGGCAGGCCCGGCGCTATCCGGTGCAGGCCCGATCCAGCCGCTCCAGCGTCCCGGCCATGCTCTCGATCCAGACTCGGCCGTTGTCCATGCCCGCACGCTCTTCTTCCGGCGCGACGGAACAGTCGTAGGTCTCGGTGACAATCGTCGCGTCCGGGCCGTCGGGTGTCAGCTCGAAGCTCCACCGGTGTCCCCAGCGGGCGGCGGCGGTGCTGTCCGGGGCGGTATCCGGGTGGCCCCGCCCTGCCTCCGGCTCCCAGCCGATGCGCCGGTCCTGCTCGAACTCGACGACGTGGTTGTTCATCTCATAGTTGCCGTGCTCGGAGTAGTACATCCGCATCGTGAAGACGTCCCCGACACCGGAGATCATCGCCTCGGTCACCGCCCCGCGGAGCATCCCGGAACCATCGATGTCGAGATGCCGTCGCGGGTCTGCCAGGATACGGAAAATGTCCCCGGCCGACGCCTTGATCCGGCGGGAGACCGTGACCGGCTGGTACTCGTCTGCTGCCATCGCGCTCCTTTCCTGCTCCCGGCCTGTTATCTGCTGCCGACCAGTGCCCCTGTCCCCGGCCGACTGATGTTCCGCTATCCCTTCGACGTACTGACCGGGCCCATTCTCATCGCCCTGCGGCGGTCGACTTCCGGTCCAGGTGGCCGGTGAGCGCCACGCCGGCCAGCACCAGGGCGATGCCCGTGAGCACGGTAATTGTGACGCTCTCACGGAGGACCACGACGCCGAGCACGATCGCGACCACCGGCTCCGGACAGCGGCAGTGCGACCGCGCGCAGCGCCGCTGCCACCAGAAGCTGGCATGTCGAGAGCACTATCGGGCTCATCCCCGCCGCGTCAGGAACCTGTGGCGTTACTCGCCCAGCAGTTCCTCAAGTATCGGTGGGGGCATTGTGAGCAGACCCTTGGCGGCGAAACTGCGGATGATGGTTGCCCATGACGGGCGGGCCGCTATGAGCGCCCGCAGTTCGGCGACCGCGCTGACGTTGTCGCCGCTGGCGGCCAGCGCCCCGGCGCGCACGAACCGCAGGTTCTCCTCGCCGGGCAGCGCGCTCAGGCCCTCGTCGGCGCTGACCAGCGCGGCTGCCGGGTCGCCGCTGAAGAGTGCGCCCACGGCACGGCCGAACCCGTCGTAGCCGTCGGAGGCATTCAACAGCCGGCGCAGGTCGGCGAGGGGGTCGCTGCTCCGATCGACGCGGAGGTCCACCAGCCGCCCGGCCCACGGATCGCAGGGCTCCGCCTCGACGACGACCAGCGCGGCCGCCATCATGCCCCGGGCATCGCCGCCAGCGGCCTGGCCCGCCTCCAGCGCGGCGAGCAGTCGGCGCGGGAACGGCCCCGGCGAACCCTGGTACGCCTCGGCCATGGCCGGCCATACCGCCGGGCTGGCCATCATGTTCGCCTGCACCGCGAACCCATCCCCGAGCACGTGCCCGGCATGGTCGATGCACCACTCACCGGTCATCGCGGCGACGCTCCCGTCCGCGGCGACCACGCCCACCTGGCGCAGCAGGGCCGCCTCATCGGCCGCCTGGGCCTGGGCGAGCGCGGCCGGTGCGGTCGCGCCTCCAGAGATCGCGTCCAGGCACCGCGGTCCGTAGGCCCCCTCCGTGATGGCCTGGGTCGCCACCGCGCCCACCCCCGCGCGGGCCCACGGGACGCTCGCCCCAGCCGCGAACATGGCAGTCTGCACCCCGACACCGAGCAGCCCGGTCCCTGGGTCACGTGCCACGATTGAGTACGTCACTATGTCACCGCCTGATCCTGGCCGGCCCGCCCGAAGATGCCCCTGGCAGCGACAAGGCCGCCGCTGCGCGAAGATCGTAGCTGGTGTGTGCCGGACAACACTGGAGGTGCCCGATGCCCGGCGGCCCGTCACATCGCCCGGAAGATGTGCGGTTCATCTCCGGAGTCATCCTGGTCTCCCGCCAGGCCGATCGGGTCGCGGGCTTCTACCGTGACGTGCTCGGGCTCCCCCTGGCCGAAGAACGGCACGGCGATACCCAGCCCCACTGGGGGTGCGAACTGGGTGACACCCACTTCGCCATCCATCCCGCCGAGGACTACCCAGAAGACCCAGTCACCGGGCCAAGCCCGGTCAAGGTCGCTTTCATGGTCTTCGACCTGCCCGGAATGATCGGCTGGCTGGACAAGTGCGGCGTCCCGTTGTGCTACCCGCCCGCCAGCCTCGGCACCCAGTCACAGCTCACCGCGGTGCGTGACCCAGATGGCAACCTTGTGAAACTCACCCAGCTCGGACCCGGCTGGCTGGACCACCTCAAGGCGCACCGGGCCGAAGGCCACGACCTCGTATCCCGCTGGAGCGCACATCTCCGCACCGCGCCGGAAACCGGCCCCTCCTGACCCTTGGCCACGGGGCGGCTGACCAGCCATTGGTGGATAGGCAAGTTAGTCCTAGCGGTTGTTGAGCCAGCCGCGTCCTGGCTGGCTCGTGCCCCCGCAGGGCCATCCCGGGATCGCGCTCCCAGACCCGCCCGGAGGCGCCCTGTGGTGACCGAACCAGTGCTGCCCGAGTCGGCAGAAGATCCCCGATAAACCTGCCGGAGACCCGTGCGGTGACCGAGCAGGCCAAGGGGATCTTGATGGCGACCTACCGGTGCGGCCCCGACGAGGCACTGGACTTGCTGCGCTGGGCGTCCCGGGCCGGCGGCCTCAAGGTGCACACGCTCGCCGCGAAAGCAGTCGACCTGGCCAGGTGCGGCCTGACGATCACCGACGCAGGCCAACGCAAGACCTAGGGCCACGGGCGAATCAGAGCGTCCGGGGTCAGCGCTACCATCCAGCGGCATGACAGCATCCAGCGATCCAGCCGATCAGGCGCCCGCCTGGCCCGGGGCTCAGTTCGGGCCGCACCGGTTCTACGCCGGCGAGGGCGGCGGCAGCACAGAACTCCGGAGCGTCCGGTTCGAGGCCGCGGACCTGCGCGGTGCCCGGTTCACCGACTGTGACCTGACTGGCGTCACGGTCCGCGATGGCTGGCTGGTGGACGTGAGCATCTCCGGTTACCTCAGCAATGTCACGGTGAACGGCATTGACGTGACCGATTTCGTCAACGCCGAGCTGGACCGGCGCCATCCGGAGCGGGTGCAGCTCCGCGAGGGGCAGACGGCCGGCGACGTCCGTGCGATATGGGAGACCATCGAGCGGTTGTGGGCACAGGCACTCGAGCGGGCCGGGCGGCTGCCCGCGACGGCGCTGACACAGCAGGTCAACGAGGAGTGGTCATTCGTGCAGACACTGCGCCACCTGGTCTTCATCACCGACGCGTGGGCCAGCCGGACGGTGCTGGATGAGGCGATGCCCTATCACCCGCTCGGCCTGCCGCAAAGCTGGTATCCGGCCGCGGACACGGCCGCACTCGGCATCGACCTGACCGCGCAGCCCGGATACGCCGAGATCCTGGCCGTCCGCGCCGACCGGATGGCCGTGATGCGGCGCATCGTGGCGGGCCTGACCGACGAAGGCCTGGGACGGCTATGCCAGCGCTCCCCCGCTCCCGGCTACCCCGACGAGGAGCGCACGGTGATCGACTGCATCGCCGTGGTGATGGAAGAGGAGATCGAGCATTACCGGTTCGCCATCCGGGACCTCGCCGTGCTGGCAGCCCAGAGCGTGCGATGAGCATTAAACCGGCACCCGCCCAGGCGGGCCCCCGCCACGGCCACCAGCCGAGCCGGTCCGGGTGCAGCGCCGCGCCGACGCCACCGGCGTGATCGTGGTCTGCGGGCAGAAGATCGCCCTCGGCCGCGCCCACGCCGGGCAGACCCTCAGCATCGCCGTCTCCGGCACCACCTTGGCCATCGAGCTGGACGGCGCCGAAACCCGGGTCGTGCGCCGCACCACCACCACGCCGCAACATCAAGGCCGACCGGCCGTGGGCGGCCTCCAGCCCGGGAACGTCCAGCCGGACCCAAGCGCCGCACGGGCTTGTAAAGGACACTTGACATCCCTGGTGAGGTAAAGGTACCTTGACATCATGCGGAACCGGGTCCGGGAGCAGCGCACCCAGCGGGAGATGTCGCAAGCCGAGCTGGCGGCAGCGCTGGGCGTGTCGCGCCAGACGGTGATCTCCATCGAGAGCGGCCGCTACCTGCCGTCGCTGCCACTGGCGTTCACGATCGCGCGGTTCTTCGGCCTGACGGTCGACAAGATGTTCGACCCAGACGTGGAGGAGGCAGGCACATGACGGCATTCATCCGCCCGCGGCTGCGCAAGCCGCTGGGGATCGCCCTGGCCGGGACGGCGTTCGCCGCTGCGTGGGCACTTCGCGGGGGCGACGCATGGCAGCTCTCGATCGCCATGGAGGTGACCGTGCTCGTCAGCGCGATCACCACCTACGTGCGGGCCGGGGAAGACAACGACGAGGGCGCACTGGCCGGTTCCCGCGCCGACGAGCGCCAGAAGCTGCTCAGCCTGCGGTCGCGGGCCCTGGGCTGGAATTTCGCCATGGTCGCCGCCTTCATCGGCGTAACGGCCGGGGTCGCGGTCAAGGCGACCTGGTGGTGGCCATTCCTGGTGATCCTCGCCGTGGGAGCGTTTGCTTACCTGCTCGGATTGTCGAACTACGGGGTCGCAGAAGAGGGCACGGCCGATGACGCGGACACCAGCCCCCAGGTGCGGTCCCCGGCCAGCTGACCGACCTGCCACCAGCACCTCGTACCGATGCGATCGAGCTGGGCTAACCGCCCTCCACCCATGACCCGGTTCCGCACTTTTCCCGAGCCCGCGCCCAGCAAACCGGCATCGTGCGACGCCACCACGTCAGTCCGTAACATCAGCACCAGCCGCCCGCGGACGGTCCATTCAGTTT
>Ga0075434_100001381_pt1 | contig 20378 bp, 16 predicted proteins | sample RhiMethybrSRZTD3_FD_75298 | JGI IMG/M metagenome (GOLD analysis project Ga0075434, IMG submission 75298) | Populus rhizosphere microbial communities from Tennessee, USA - Rhizosphere MetaG P. TD hybrid SRZTD3 | ecosystem: Host-associated > Plants > Roots > Rhizosphere > Soil | place: USA... | reverse complement strand
AAGCGCCAGGGCCAGGAGCGCCGCGGCGAAGCGCCGTCGGCTATCTCTGCAGGTACGTGTACTCGGGCAGAACGTCCTCGAACTCCTTGAAGATCGCCCGGGCCTCATCCTTCTTGACGGCTTTGCCGGTGACGCGCTCGAGCTGGCGCGTCAGGGACGCCAGGATCTCCTCCCGGTCGTAGTTCATGTATTCGAGCACGCGCTCGCAGGACTCGCCCGGCAGCACGTCCTCGATGCGCGAGCGGCCCTGCTCGTCGACGGTCACGAGGACTTCGTGCGCCTCGCCGAACAGGTTGTGCAGGTCGCCGAGGACGTCCTGGTAGGCGCCCATGAGGCAGACGCCGATGTAGTACGGCTCGCCGCGGCGCAGGGAGTGGAGCGGGAGCGTCTCCTTGATGTCCCGCAGGTCGATGAACTTCTCGATCTTGCCGTCGGAGTCGCACGTGATGTCGGCCAGGGTCCCGAACTCGGCGGGGCGCTCGTTCAAGCGGTGGATCGGCAGGATCGGGAACAGCTGGTCGATGGCCCAGACGTCCGGAAGGGACTGGAAGACGGAGAAGTTCAAGACGTACTTGTCGGCGAGCATCGTCTCCATGTCTTCGAACTCTTCCGGAATCTCCTTCAGGGTCTTCAGGTCCCGGTGGATCCTGTCGCAGATTTGCCAGAAGAGGATCTCGCCCTTGGAGCGGTCCTCGAGCGAGAGGTGTCCCAGGTTGAAGAGCGTGAAGAGCTCCTCCTTGTACTGGAGGGCGTCGTGGTAGCTCTCGCGGAGCGTCTTCGCGTTGACGGTCTCGTAGATCGACGACAGCTCCTGAAGGACGTTGGGGTCGTTGCTGGTCACCTTCACGCGGCGGCCCTGCTCGATGCGATCGGCGACGTCGAGCACGTTGGTCACGAAGACGGAGTGGTACGCGGTCACCGCCCGGCCCGACTCGGTCACGATGACGGGCGCGGGGACGTTTTCTTCGTCGCAGATCTGCTTGACGGTGTAGACGACGTCGTTGGCGTATTCCTGGACCGAGTAGTTCATCGAGGAATCGAACGCTGTCTTGGAGCCGTCGTAGTCGACCCCGAGCCCGCCGCCGAGGTTCAGGTACTGGATCGGAACGCCGCTCGCGCGCAGTTTCGCGTAGACGCGGCCGGCTTCGCGGATGGCTTCCTTGATCTTGCGGATGTCGGTGATCTGCGAGCCGATGTGGAAGTGGAGCATCACCATGCAGTCGAGCATCTTCTTCGAGCGCAGCACCTGCACGGCTTCGAGCATCTCCGGCGTCGTCAGGCCGAACTTCGCGGCTTCGCCGCCGGACTTCGCCCACTTTCCGGATCCGCGGGCATAGAGCTTGGCGCGCATGCCGAGCAGGGGGCGCACGCCGCGCGCCTTCGCGACGTCGAGGATGCGGTCGAGCTCCGAGACCTTCTCGAGGATCATCACCACGCGCTTGCCCATCCGCACCGCGTTCAAGGCCATGCGGATGAAGGTCTGGTCCTTGTAGCCGTTGCAGGTGATCAGGCATTCGGGACCCAGGTCAGCCGCGATCGCGGCCAGCAGCTCGGGCTTGGAACCGGCCTCCAGGCCATAGCCGTAGCGCCGTCCCGCCTCGACGATGTGGTCCACGACGACGCGCTTCTGGTTGACCTTGATCGGGAAGACCCCGCGAAACTCGCTGGGGTATCCGAACTCGTCGATCGCGCGGGCGAACGCGTCGTTCAAGTTCGAGACCGCGGACTCAAGGATCTGCGGGAACCGGATGACGAGGGGGGTGCGGATTCCTCCGCGCGCCATCTCATCCACGATCGACTTGAGCGAAACCTCGCGCGAGGCCTCCCGCGTCGGCCGGACCACGAGGTCCCCGTCCTCGGCGACGTGAAAGAAACCCTTCCCCCAGTGCGGAATGCCGTAGAGGCTGGCGGCGTCCTGATAACGCTGCGGCCGCTCCGGTCTCACCCTCTGAGCCGGAGCCGGCCGCGGCCTTCGTTCTGGTCGGGCGCTCGCCATGACGGGAATCCTAGGCCGGGAATCGAAAATCGAGAAGTGGAAATCGTCCGGACCGTGTTCCCGGGGGCGCCCTCGGTCTACTTCTTGATTTCCTTCCCGAGGTCCTCGACGGCTTCGCCGACCTCGCGCCGGGCCTTCCCCATCGCTTCCCGCGTTTCGCCGACGGCGCGCTGGTCGGCGCCCTCCTCGATGAGCTCCTCGTTCTTCGTCAGCTTTCCCGCGGCTTCCTTGGTCTGGCCCTTCAGCTCTTCGATTTTTCCCTCGAGCTCGTCCTTGTTCATGGCGACCTCCTTGGGCCGCTTCCGGCTGCAGGTTCCATGCCGGAACGGCGCGGGGGCGGTTCCTCCCATCCGACCAGCTTCACGTCGGTCTGGGGGGAGGGGAGCTCGACGCCGTGACGCTCGAGGGCCGCGTGGATCGCGAAGTTCAGATCGCTGATGAGCTTGCCCGGCCGGTGGAGCATTTTGTCGGTCCAGCAGAGCAGCTGGAACTCCAGGGCGGACTCTCCGAACGCGCGGAAGCGGACGTCCGGTTTGGGGTTGGTGAGCACGGCTTCGCACGCGGCGGCGGCTTCCAGGAGGGCGCTCTCGACGACATGCGGATTCGATCCCGTCGAAACCCCCACGGGCACACGGCAGCGATACAGCTGGCTCTTGTAGCTGCGGTTGACTACGGTCTCGCTCGTGAGCTTCGAGTTGGGGACGATCAGATGCACGTCGTCGTTCGTCCGCAGCACCGTGGCGCGGGCGCGGATCTCGGTGACCTCGGCGGCGTTCTTGTCGAGCTCGATGCGATCCCCGACCTGAAACGGACGCTCGATCAGGATGACGAGGCCGGCGACGAAGTTCTTGACGAGGTCCTGAAGGCCGAAGCCGATTCCGACTCCGAGCGCGGCGCCGAAGGCGGCGAGCGTCGTCGCGTTGACGCCGAGCGTCTGGAGGGCGACGACCGCGCCGAGAAAAAAGACGAGGTAGCCGGTGAAGCGCCCGAGCGCGTATCGGATCCCGGTCGAGAGGTGCGTTCGGCGGAGCAGACGATTCGCGATGAGTCCCTGCAGGAGGCGCCCGATCAGATAGGAGCCGGCGAGGATCGCAGCGGCGACGATCAGGCTCGCCGCCGTGACCGGTGTGTTGCCGATGTGGAACAGTTGATAGTCGAAGACGTTGTTCACGAACCCGAAAACTGCAAGATCAGTGCCGCCAGAAAGCGAGGCTAAGGTCGTCCCAGCAGCTCCAGCGCGGCGATCGTGAGCGCCGCGGATCCCGTTTTCAGCGTCGGCTCGCGGTCGGGCGCCCAGAGCGAGGAATGGATCCAGGGAAGCTTCGTCAGGTCGCCGCCCGCGGCGGCGATCTTCTGCGGATCCGCGGCTCCCACCCAGAGAAGAACGGAGGGAATCTTCGCCTCCATGCCGATCTCGCCGAAATCCTCGCCCCCCATCACGGGTGCAAAGTCCACGACGTTTCCCGCCCCGAAGGTCTTCGCGAAAGCTGCTGCGAGGCGCTTGCTCAGCGCCGGATCGTTGTAGGTGGCGTAGGTGCGCGCGGGGTCCACGACCACGAGGGGCTCCTTCGGCGCTCCGGCCGCGGCGGCCTCGGCCTTCGTGATGCGCGCGATCGCCGCGATCAGCTTGTTGCGGACCTCCTCCTTGTAGGAGCGCACCGTCAGCTGCAGCTTCACCTCGTCGGGAATGATGTTGTGTTTGGTGCCGCCGCGGATCGATCCGACGGTCACCACGGCCGGGTCGCGCGGGTCGTTTTCGCGGGACACGATCGTCTGGAGCGCGAGCACGGTCCGGGCCGCAATGACGATCGGATCCACCGTGTTCTGCGGCGCGGAGCCGTGTCCTCCGCGGCCGAAGATCGTGATGTCCACGGAGTCCACGTTGGCGAACGCGTAGCCGACCGGAACGGAGACCTGGCCCGCCGGAAGATGGGGGTTGTCGTGGAGCGCGACCGCGAAGTCCGGCCTCGGAAACCGGGTGAGGAGTCCGTCGTCCAGCATCTTTCGGGCGCCGCCGCCGAGCTCCTCGGCCGGCTGGGCGATGAGGACGAGCGTGCCGCGCCAGCGGCTCTTCGCGCGGGCCAGGAGCGTGGCGGCGCCGATCAACGACGTCATGTGCACGTCGTGTCCGCATGCGTGCATGACCGGCACCACGGTGCCGTCGTCGTCTTTCGCGCGCACCTTGCTCGCGTATGGCAGTCCCGTTTTCTCTTCGACCGGCAGCGCGTCCATGTCCGCGCGCACGAGCACGGTCGGGCCCTTGCCGTTCTTCATCACCGCGACGACGCCGTAGCCGCCGACTCTCTCGGTCACGTCGTAGCCGAGCGCGCGCAGCCGCGCGGCGAGCTTGGCCGACGTCTTCTCTTCGTGGCCGGAGAGCTCCGGGTTCTGATGGAGGTCGATGTAGAGCGCTTCCAGATCCGGATAGATCGCCGAAAGCGGCGCCAGCGCCGGCGAGGGCGCCGGAGGAGCGGACGCGTTGGGCGCTGCGAGCAGCGTCGCGACGGCGGCGGCGGCGAGCGCATGCGGCATGCGGGGACGAAATCAGAGGACTCGGAGGCTGTCAAGGAATCGTAAACTGAGATCCGATGACGAGCGGCCGCGCCGGCATGGGCACCAGCCTGAAGGCCGCGTTCACGTCGCGACGCATCGGCGCGGTCACCCTCCAGTCCTTCTCGTCGGGTCTGCCGCTCGGACTGGTCTGGATCGCCCTTCCGGCCTTCCTGACCTACCGCGGCGTCGACATCAAGACCGTCGGCCTCTTTTCGCTGGCGCAGGCGCCCTGGACCTTCAAGTTTCTCTGGTCGCCTTTGATGGACCGCTTCGGGCCGCGCTTCGGCCGGATCGGCCGCCGCCGCTCCTGGATCCTGGTGTGCCAGCTCTTCCTCTTTCTCGTCACGCTGGCCCTGGCGGGCGCCGCCTCGGCCGACGTGGTCGTGATCGCGGCGATCGCGATCCTGATCGCATTCGGCTCGGCGTCGCAGGACATCGTCATCGACGCCTACGCGGTCGAGGTCCTGGAGCGATCCGAGCAGGGACTCGCGGTGGGGGCGCGCACGGCGCTCGCGCGCACGGCGGTCCTGCTGTCGGGCGCGGTCACGATCACGGTCGGGCAGCGGATGGGCTGGCCGCCGGTATTCGTCTTCCTCGCGTTCCTGTTCCTGCCGCTTATGGGAGTGGTGCTCTGGTCTCCCGAGCCCACGGCGCCTCCTGCGCCGCCGCGGACTCTGCGCGAGGCGGTGTTCGGGCCGCTGCTGGACCTCTTCCGCCGGGCAGGGATCATCCCGATCCTGGCGTTTCTGCTCTTCTACAAGTTCGGCGAGAACCTGGCGACGGCGCTGATCCGTCCCTTCCTGATCCAGAAGTGCTACGTCCCGGAAGACGTGGGGTTGGCTACGGCGACGATCGGGCTGACCTGCCTGATCACCGGAACGATCCTGGGCGGCGCCTCGACGGAGCGCTTCGGGCTGACGCGCTGTCTCTGGATCTTCGGCTGCCTGCAGGACGTCGGGTTCCTGGGGCAGGTGGTCGTGGATCAGCTCACGCCCGGCACGCCCTGCGCGGGAGGCGTGACCGGCGTGGTCATCCAGCCCTGGTCGCACCGTTTGACGATGTACGGCGCCGTGGGGCTCGAGCAGCTCTGCCAGGGCCTCGCGACCGGCGCGTTCGGCGTCCTGCTGCTGCGGATGACGCAGCGCAACTTCTCGGCCACGCAGTACGCCCTCTTCTCCAGTATCTTCGCGCTCGGCCGCACGATCGTCGGGCCCATCGCCGGATACTTCGCCGACGCAATGGGCTGGACGCCGTTCTACTTCGTGTGCACGGTCGCGTCGATACCGGGTCTCATCCTCCTGCAGCAGTTCGCGCCGCTTGGCGGCCGGGAGCCGGCCCTCGATGCCCTCGAACGGATCGAAGCGACACCGATCACGCGGAGGCGGTTGCTCGGGAACGGCCTCGTCGCGGCGGCGATCGGTTCCGGCGTCGCAATGACGATCTCGGCGCTTCTGGCGGCTCTCAAGACCGCGCGCCTGGCGCCGGGGACCGGCGTGGACTTTGCCGGCGCCCTTGCGCGGATCCTCGCTCCGGTCTCCGTTTCCGACTGGCTGCGGCTGGCGGGCCTGGGCGTCGTGGGTCTCGTGTCGGGACTGGGCGCGGCCGCGTTCCTGCTGGCGCGGCACGGACTCGACCGGGCGCCGAAGGCAGCCTGACATGCGCCACGTCCTGGGGATCGATGCCGGCGGGACAAAGACGACCGCGCTCCTCGCGGACGAGACCGGACGCGTCGCGGCCCGGGCACGCGGCGGCGGCGCCAATCTGCGCACACACGGCGAGCTCGAAGTCGAAAAGGTCCTCCACCGCACGATCGAAGAAGCCGAGGAGGAAGCGCGCGTCCGCGCCGACGCCGTGGCCCTCGGCATGGCGGGAGCGGATCGGCCCGAAGACGACGCCGTCCTGCGGAGCATCCTGCGACGCATGGGCTTTCGCGACCGCGTCCTCGTCACCAATGACGCGCGGATCGCGTTCGTCGCCGGCTCGGCGTCCGGCGTGGGGCTCGCCGTCGTCTGCGGAACGGGATCGATCGCGTGGGGGCAGAACGCTGCCGGCGAGATCGCGCGGGCCGGAGGCTGGGGCTGGCGGCTCGGCGACGAAGGATCCGGATACTGGATCGGCCTCGAGGCGATGCGCGCCGCGCTTGCCGCCGCCGACGGCCGCGGCCCCGAGACGCTGCTCGGCCGGGCGCTGCTCGAGCACTTCGAGATCGCGGCTCCCGCGCAGATTCTCCGCGCTGTCTACGACGGCGAGTTTCCGAGGCAGAAAGTGGCCGCGCTCGCGCCGCGCGTCGACGCGGCGGCCGTCTCGGGCGACGGCGAGGCCCGGCGCATTCTCACCGCCGCGGCCGAGGAACTGGCCCGCGCCGCGAACAGCGTGCGGCGCCGGCTCGCCCTGGAGGGCCGGCCGCACGACGTCGTACTCTCGGGTGGGACGTTTGCCGCAGCGCCGACGCTCCTGAGCCTGGTCAGCGAGAGGCTCGCGGCCCCCGGCGCCCGCGTGGAGCGGCTCGAGGGCGAGCCGGCCGAGGGCGCCGTCCGCCTCGCGCGCTCCCTGCTCTCTTGACCGGACGCGCCGTCGCTTCCAGGGCAGCCCGCAAGTCGTTCCCGGCGGAGGCCAGCGCCGCGCGAGCGGCGCGAAGATCGCCGCCGCTCCTTCCCATGAGGATCGCGAGCTTGACGTCGTCGCGCGCGAGAGCGAGCAGCCTTTTCGCGGCGGACGGCGCCACACCCGCGGCCGCGGCGACGGTGCGCACGGCCCGTTCCGCCAGCTTGGCCGAGCCGTGCGAGAGATCCACCATCCACGGTCCGAAGACACGGCCGGAGCTCGCGAGCGCGGAGGTCGTGATCTGGTTGAGCGCGAGCTTGGCGGCGGTTCCGGCCTTCAGCCTCGTGGAGCCCGCCACGACCTCGGGTCCGACTTCCAGAGCGACCACGATCGAGGCGAGTCCTCGGACACCTGCGGCCCGGGAGGCCGTCACGAGCACGGTCTTCGCGCCGCGCGCCCGAGCCGACGCGAGCGCACCGCGCACGAACGGCGTGACCGCGCTCGCCGAGACGCCGATAACCAGGTCGCCTCGTCGGACGGACTTCGCGAGGCGCGCTCCTTCCGCCAGCCGGTCCTCGGCGCCCTCGCGCGCGCGGAAGACCGCGCCCTTCCCGCCCGCCACGATCGCGCGCACGCGTCGCGGGTCGGTGCCGAAGGTCGGCGGCAGCTCGGCGGCTTCGAGGACGGCGAGGCGGCCGCTCGTTCCGGCCCCGAAAAGGAGACACGCCCCGCCCGAGGCATAGGCTTCCCGGAACGCCTCGCCCGCCTGAACGATCGCGCTCCGCGCCGCCGAGAGCGCGGCGAGAACCCTCCGGTCTTCCGACTGCATGAGCGCCACGACGCCAGCAACGCCGAGACGATCCAGCCGCGCCGCGCCGGGATGGACCCGCTCGGTCGCCAGGCGGCCCCAGGTCCTACGGGGAGCGCTCAGACGATTACTCCGCGCGCTGGTTGTGCGCCTCGACGAACCAGAGGTACTTGTCCACGTCCCGCGAGATCTCGGTGAAGACGTCCGCGGTGTCTTTGTCGCCCAGCTTGTCGGACTTGTCGATCGCGCTGCGCACCTTCTTTCCAAGCGCTGCCAGCGCCGTCGAAAGCGCATCCACGTGGTCCTTTCCGCTGACGATCGTCAGAGGGTACTCGGGGAGGGACGTCCGCGCGGCCGTGGCCTGGACCGTGCCTTCGGCCTGGCCTCCCAGCTGGACGATCCGCTCGGCGATCAGATCGACCCACTCTTCGGCGGACTCGACGACTTTGTCGAAGAGCTCGTGGAGCGCGATGAAGTTGGGTCCCTTCACGTTCCAGTGGGCCTGCTTGCCCTGCAGCATGAGATCGGTCGCGTCGGCCAGCCGGTCGGACAGGAGCGCGACGACCTTGGAGCGGACTTTCTGGGGGAGATCGTTCTTCGTGGGATGCATCGGTTCTCCTGTGGCGCTGGGATCCTACCCCACGCGCCTTGACCGGAACGCAGGACGGCGCTAAGGTGTGCGGGCGATGACTCGATACTGGTATTGGCCCTTTACCTGCCCCGGCGCGGCCCCCTTCGCGTCCGGTTCGGAGGGCGTCGAGTAGCGCACACCGAAAACGGATCGAAAGCAGGCCCCGCCGGAAACGGCGGGGCTTTTTTTTGGAGACAACGATGCGCGTGGCAATCCAGGGAACGCACGGGTCTTTCTCGGAAGCGGCGGCGAAGTGGCGGTGGCCCGACGCGACGATCGTGCCGTGCCGCGAGGTCAAGCAAGTGGTCTCGTCGGTGCGCGACGGCCTCGCCGAGGCGGGCTGTCTCGCAATCGAGAACTCGCTCTTCGGTTCGGTCACCGCCACCTACGACCTGCTGCACGACGCCTTCGGCGACGGTGCACTGCATCTGCACGACGAGATCCTGCTGCCCGTGTACCACGCGTTGCTCGGGATTCCCGGCACGCCGCTCTCCGAGGTCCGCCGTGTGCTCTCGCATCCGGTGGCTCTGGGCCAGTGCCGCCTCTGGCTCGAGGCGCACATGCCGCAGGCCGAGCTCGTCAGCGAATGGGACACCGCGGGAAGCGCCGAGATCGTGGCCCGCGAGGGCCGGCCCGACCAGACCGCGGTGGCTCCGCTGGGCGCCGGAGGCGCGTACGGCCTGGAGGCGCTGGCCGAGCGCATCGAGGACGATCCGTCCAACCAGACGCGGTTCCTGACTTTCACGCGAGAGCCGGTGGCCCCGACGGCCGACGACGGGGCGGTCCGCCGCAAGACGTCGCTCCTTCTCTGGCTGCCTCACAAGCCCGGGATGCTCGCCGCGGCGCTCCAGGCCTTCGCCAGCCGAGGCGTCAACCTGACGTCGCTCCAGTCGCGCCCCGAGAGGACCACGCCGTGGACGTATCGCTTCTACCTGGACGTCGAGGGCGGAGCCGACGAGCCGCGGCTTTCGGAAGCCATGGAAGCCGTCGAGGCGCTGGTCACGAAAGTCGTCGTGCTCGGCAGCTACCGCGAGTGGAGTGACGGGACGGCGCCGTCGAGGCCTCCGACGCCGCCGCCCGCGCATCGCCGGCCCAAGCCCGACGTGCCGCTTCACGACCGGCGCCAGAACCCGGAGGGCACGCGGATCACCGTTCGCGGCGTGGAGATCGGCGGCGATACGCCGGTCTTGATCGCCGGCCCTTGCTCGGTCGAGGGCGAGGAGATGCTGCTTGAGACCGCCGTCTCGGTCGCGGCCGCCGGGGCGAACATGCTGCGCGGCGGCGCCTACAAGCCGCGCACGTCTCCTTACGACTTCCAGGGCCTCGGCGTGCGAGGCCTGAAGTTTCTCGAAGAGGCGCGCGAGAGAACCGGGCTCCCCATCGTCACCGAGGTGCTGAGCTGGGAAGAGGTGCCGGTCGTCGCGAAGTACGCCGACGTCTTGCAGATCGGCGCCCGCAACATGCAGAACTTCGCGCTGCTGCGGGCGGCCGGACGCGCCGGCAAGCCCGTCCTGCTCAAGCGTGGCGGCGGAGCGACGCTCGAGGAGTGGCTCTCGGCGGCCGAGTACATTCTGGCCGACGGCAACGAGCAAGTCATCCTGTGCGAGCGCGGGATCCGCACCTTCGAGCGCGCCACGCGCCACACCCTCGACTTGAACGGCGTCGCCCTCGCACGCGAGCGCACGCATCTGCCGATCCTGGTGGACCCGAGCCACGCCGCGGGCATCCGCTCGATCGTCGCGCCTCTGGCGCTCGCGGGCCTGGCCGCCGGCGCGCACGGGATCCTCGTCGAGGTGCACCCGCGGCCGGACACCGCGCTCTCCGACGGCGCCCAGAGCCTGGACCTTCCCGGGTTCGCCGCGTTGGCGAGGAGCGTGAGGGCGACGGCTCGCGTGTAGGGGCGGCCCTTGTGGCCGCCCGGGCGGGGCCAAGCCCCGCCCCTACCTCTTGCGGCGCGCGTCCGAAGCTTCCTGGAAGAAGCAGCGGAGCACTTCGAGGTCTTCGCGGCGGAGCGCGGCGGAGAGTGACGCGAGCTCGCGCGACACGGAGTCGATGGCACCGACCAGCGACTCTCGATCGGCGAGCGCGAGCTCGAGGGCCAGCGCGACGGGCTGGCCGGCCACTCGCGTCGTGTCGAGGTAGCCCGGTCCGGCGAGCTGCGACAGGTCGCTTCCCGCCGACGCGGTGGCCGCACGGACGAGGGCTGCGGCGACGGAAAGGGGAAGGTGACTCGCCCACGTCATGAGACGGTCGTGGCGAACGGCGTCGAGGCGCACGGGTCGCGCCCCGGCGGCGCGTACGAGCTCCTCGCAGGCTGCGATCGCCTCCTCGTCGCTGCGCGGCGTGGGCACGAGAGCCCATGGACGTCCTCGGAACAGATCCGCTCTCGCCGCCGCGATCCCGCTCGATTCGGAGCCCGCCATGGGATGCCCGCCGACGAATCGGACGGTATGGCGGAGGCTCTGGGCCGCCTGGACGAGCGGACGCTTGAGGGAAGCCGTGTCCGTCAGGACGGCCTTCGGCGCCGCCTGTGACAGGGTGATCAGGAGGGCCGGAGTCTCTTCCGTCGGAACCGCCGTGACGACGATCTCGGTGCCTGCGACGGCCTCCGCCAGTGTCTCGGGAGCGTCGATACCGCGCTCCCGCGCCTGCCTCCGGACCTCGGGATCGCGGTCCCAGCCGCGGGAGCGCAGCGCCATGGCCAGCGATCCGCCGATCAATCCCAGGCCGACGACGGCGGCGCGGGTCACGGAGAGCCGCCCTCGTCTCCCGGCACACGCACGGCCCAGGCGGGCCGCAGCCGCCGCGCGCCCCGGACGAAAGCGTGCCGGACCTCGTTTTGGGCACGATCCGTGTTCCACAGGAGAAGCACACGGATGCAGGCCCCGAGCGCGCCGGCCACGGGGATCTCGCGCGCGCAGAGAAGCGGCACCTCTTCCCAGCCCGGCATCGACCGCACGGCCTTGGCCGGGAACTCGGCGTCGACGTCGTCGGTCACCGTGAAGAGAATGCTCGCCAGGTCCTCCGGGAGAATCCCGTTGGACGCGACGAGAATGCGCAGGAGCTCGTCCGTGCGCCCGACCACGTCGGCCGCTTCGTTGCGGTCCACGGTCGTGGCTCCCCGGACTCCGCGCGTGGGCATCTGCCGGGGATTATCTCCGACGAATCTGAGGCACAATCCCGGCAGTGCCCGCGCGCCGTCTCATCGTCAACGCGGACGACTTCGGCCGTTCGCCCGGCGTCAACCAGGGCGTCCTCGAAGCCCATCGGCGGGGCATCGTGACTTCTTCCACAGTCATGGTGCTGGAGACGGCGGCGGCGCGAGGAATCCGCGAGGCGGCCGAACGCTCGCAGCGTCTCTCGCTGGGGCTCCACTTCGTCGTCACCGGAGGAGGCCGGCCCGCGGCGCCCGCTCGCGAGGTGCCGACGCTCGCTGCCGGCGGCTTCTTCCGCCGCAACCTCGAGGCGCTGCCGGCGCAGATTCCGGCCGAAGAAATCCGCCGGGAGCTCGAGGCCCAGATCCAGATCTTCCAGATCCTGGCTCGGAAGGCGCCCACGCATCTGGACTCCCACCACCATGCCGCGTTGCATCCCTCCGTCGCGCCGGTCTTCGCCGCGGTCGCGCGAGAGCGCGGGCTTCCGGCGCGGGCTTCCAGCGACGAGGCTCGCCGCCAGCTCCAGGCCGCGGGCGTCCGGACACCGGACCGCTTCTACGACTCCTTCTACGCGGAGGGCGTCGCCTACGACACGCTCGAGAGGATCCTGGAGGAGCTTCCGGAAGGAACGAGCGAGCTCATGTGCCACCCCGGCCGCCCGGATGCGGAGCTCCGGAGCTCCAGCACCTACGTCGACGAGCGGGAGTGGGAGATCGACGTGCTCTGCGATCCGAAGCTCAAGGCTCTCCTCGAGCGACGCGGCATCGTCCTTCGCGGGTTCGACGCGCTGTGAGCGGCGCGGATCGGCTACCATTCATCGGACACTCGGCAGAGCGAAGGAAAGGAACCGAATGAAGGCTCTGATCGCGGACAGCGATCCGGACCGGCTGCGCCAGCTCGAAACGTGGCTGACGAAGTGGGGATACGACGTCGCGCCCGCGCGCAACGGCCTGGAGGCCTGGAACCGGATCGAGTCCGAGCGCAGCCCGACCCTCTCCGTGCTCGCGTGGGAGATGGACGGGATGAAGGGCATCGACGTCTGCCGTAAGCTCCGGCTCCAGCCCGAGCTCCCGTCGGCATACGTCCTCCTCGTCACGGAGCGAAAGGCGGGGGCCGACCTCCTCGACGGCTTGAACGCCGGCGCCGACGACTTCCTCTTCACGCCTCTGGACGCCGTGGAGACGCGCGCCCGAATCCGGACCGGAGCTCGCATCGTCGAGGTCGAGCAGGCCCTGCGCGCCTCCCAGGACGCGCTGCGCGTCCAGTCGACACGGGACGGCGTCACGGGATCCTGGAACCACGCCTCGATCCTCGACCTGCTGGACAAGGAGCGGGAGCGCGCTCGCCGAAAGAGCGGCTCGGTCGGCGTCGTGCTCGCGGACCTGGACGAGTTCCGCAAGGTCAACGAGACGCTCGGACACCCGGTCGGCGACGAGGTCCTGCGCGAGGCCGCCCGCCGAATGAACTCCTCCGTGCGCCCGTATGACGCCGTCGGACGCTACGGGGGAGAAGAGTTCCTGATCGTCCTGCCCGGCTCCGACGGGCTGGGAGCCCTGACCGTGGCCGAGCGGATTCGCGAGGCGTTCGCGCGCCGGCCCGTTCATACCTCGGCCGGGCCGGTGCCGCTGACCCTGTCTTTGGGAGTCGCGGCGGAAGGCGGCGAGATCGCCGGGGACACGTCCAGTCTGCTGCGCGCCGCCGACTCTGCGTTGAAGCGCGCGCAGCAGAGCGGAAAGAACCGCGCGGCGCTCGCCGACGAATCGGGAATGGCGATCGACGCGGTGCCTCCCGAGGAAACCGGCTCTAGTTCCTGAGCGGAACGAGAAACACGCCGGCTCCGAGCGTTCCGGCGACCAGCGCGTCTCCGGATGCGTCCATCGACAGCGACGTGACCGGCGCCGGGATCCGGCCGGCAAAGGCGGCGTTCCAGTGCCGGCCGCCGTCGATTGTCTCGAAGAGGCCCGCGCCCGTTCCCGCGTAAAACGTCAGCGGCGACTTCGGGTCCGCGCTGAGCGCGTAGACCGGCGCCCGAGGCAGTCCGTCGAAGAGGGGAGACCAGGTGCGTCCTCCCGTCGTGCTGGCGAAAACGCCGCGATCGGTGCCGGCGTACAGGGTCTCCATGGCGTTGGGATCGAGAACGAGGCTGCGCACGATCGAGCGCGCGAGCTCGGTTCCGCCCGGCTTCCAGCTCTTCGCGGCGTCGGTCGTCCGGTAGACGCCCGATCCGGCGGTCGCGGCGTATACCGTGGACGGGCTCTTCGGATCGACCGCGAGCTTGAAGGGGAACGTCTTCACCAGCCCATCCGAAGCGATCTTCCAGCTGAGGCCTCCGTCCACGGACCTCAGGACCGCGGCGCGCGTCGCGGCGTAGGCGACGCCGGGCTGACCCGGATCGGACGCGAGAGAGAAAACCGTGTGCGTCGGGACCCACGACCAGCTCGTTCCGCCTTCGAGGCTTCTTCCGATGTCTCCCGAGGTGCCCACGAGCAGCTCGGGCGACGATTCGGAGCCGAGGGGCGCGATCGCGAATGTTCCCGAGGCGTCGTCCGGAATACCCGGCACCGATTCCCACGCGCCGCCTTTCGCCGGACGACGAAGCAGTTGCGAGGAGGTTCCTGCGCAGAGGGCGAACGGCGTTGCGGCGACGGCGTAAACCGAGCGGGCGAAGAGGCCCCGGTTGGACTCCGACCATTTTCGTCCAGGGGGCTCCGCGCGAAGGACGCCGCGCAATCCCGCCGCGAGAAGGACTCCGGGCCCAGCCGGCGCGAGCGCCTCGATGGCGCCGACGCGTGCCAGCTTCCACGTGGCGCCGCCGTCGGTGGAGGAAAACACGCCGTCGGTCGAGGCGGCGAGAAGGACCGCGGGCGGTCCGGCGACGGGCACGAGATCCGTGACGAACGCCGCGGAAAGCTTCGTCGGCCGCCAGGAGCTTCCGCCGTCGACGCTGACGATCAGACCGTCGCCCGCCGTGCCCGCGTAGACGCGGCCGGGTACGCGGGGATCGAGAAGCAGCGCGAGGACGCGGCCTGTGGGCTTTCCTGCCGGGGTCCAGCCGAAGCCGTGGTTGTCGCTGCGAAACAGGCCCTCTTCCGTCGCCGCCCAGACCGACCGGTCGCGGGGATCGACGGCCAGCGCCCGTACGTCGCCGTGGTCGAGCGTGCCGGTGAGGAGCGTCGCGCCTCCGTCGCCGCTCCACAGGACGCCCCGGCCTCTCGATCCGACGTAGAGCCTCGCGGGCTTGCGCGGGTCGAGAGCCAGCGCCGTCACCGGCGGAGACACCAAAGCTCCGGCAGGGCGCCAGTGCTCGCCCGAATCCGACGTCACGAAGAGGCCGCCGTCGGTCCCGGCATAGACGGCGCCGGAGTCCGAGGGATCCACCGCGAGGCACCGCACCGGCGACGGCGGAAGCCCCGCGGACGCGCGGACCCAGGTGGCGCTGCGGTCGGACGAACGAAAGATGCCGGCGTGCGTTCCGGCGTAGACCACCGAGCCGTCCGCGCTCGCGGCCAGGGCGTGGACCGTTCCGCCGTCGGGCCCGATCGAGGTGAGAACCGGCGAGGCGCCGCCGGCAAAGTCGCTTTCCGAGACCGGCTCCGGGAGCATCGACGTCGCCGCTTCCCGTCCGGCGATCGGCACCGTGGCGGTCAGCTGCATCCCGGCGTAGCGGATGTCGCGCGCTCCTTCGAGCCATGCGATGCGCTGACGCTCGAGGTCCTTCCCAAGGGCGTCGAAGGCGTCGCGCAAGTTCTGCATCGTGGCGATTCGGCGGCCGTCCGGCCAGTCGGAACCAATGACCTCTCCGATTCTCCAGACGTAGAGGGGCACCATGATCTCGGAGAGATAGGCACGTGCCTGCGCGACCGAGAATGTGCTGATGTCAGGACGTGCGAAGCCACTGAGGACGAGAACGATCGCGCGGCGACGGGGCGAGCTGCCGAGAGCGTATCCGGCCGCGGCCACGGCGTCGGAATAGCGCGTCCACTGCGACATGAGGCCGGGAAAGCGGCGGCCGAGCTGGTCGGCGGTCGTCTCGAAGGCGGTCAGCATCTGATCCGGTATCACGGTGCGAATCGAACCGACGGCCGTGGAGCCCCCGGTCGGCGAGGCGATCGCGATTGAGTGGCGGCCGGGAATCGCCGGCGCTTTGCCGATGAAGCCCGGGATCGAGTCGAAGACCCTGGGTTCGAGAACGAACGTGACTTCGTAGTCGCCGCTTTCGACCGTGCGGATCGGAATGCCCGCGTCTCGCAGGACGCCCGCCAGCTCCTCGTCGGTCACCGACGAAGAGCCCGGGAGGATCGGCACGGCCTGCAGCGCCGCCTGCGCGACCTCGGGATAGAACGCGTAAAGCGTCCGCGTGTAGCTCGCGCGCGTTCCGTCCGAGAACTGCGCGTCGAGGACCAGGACCTGGGGCTTCGCGCCCTTCGCGATTTTGACGGTCGCGTGATGCTCCTTGCCGTGCCAGACGGCGACCCCGTCCAACGTCAGGTCGAGACGTTTCGGGTCGAGCTTGGCGGGATGTGCCCAGGTGAGATCGAAGTCGCACTGCCGCCTCTTCTCGTCGCAGATTCCCGAGGCCAGCACTTCCGGCTCCACACCCGGCCTGTTGACCCAGCGGCGCACGTGCTCGGTCACGTGTCCGGCGTTATCCGTTCGCACGAGCTCGAGCATGTGGACGCGAGGATCCAGTCCCAGGTCCACCATGCACCCCGGCGCGCGCTCGGTCAGCTCGCACACCGGCCGGTTGTCGAGCAGGAGGTGCGCGGGTTCCCGGCTCGGGCCCAGGTCCGCGGCGATCGGGAAGAGCCCGATCAGGAGGCCGACCGGATACGACAGAATCTCCATCGCTCGACGCCGAACCTACGGCTTCGGCAGCTCCGCCACGGCGCTTCCGGAGCTCCCGGTCGCCAGCTCCTCGACCGTGACGGCGACACGCGTCGCCTCGGGCGGCCAGACGATGTTGGCCTCGTAGTACCAGAGCGTGCCGCCTCCGGAGTGGTCCAGCTCCGTCTCCTCGCTCTGCGTGAACGGAGCGCCCCTCGTGTTCTCGACCGCCACCGTCACCCGCACGCGGCCGCCGCCCGTGCGCTCGAGCGCGTCTACGATCGTCGCGAAGTCGGTCGAGACGGTCAGCGTCCCTTTGATACGCCCCTTGTCGAGCTTCTCGACCGGCACGATGGAGGCGGTCACGGGGAGCGAGCCGGACGATCGCGGCGACTCCGTCGCGGGAGAAGGCGCCGAAAGCGCGCGTACGGCCTTTCCGGCCGAGGCGGCCTGTGTCGTCGCCGCGAGAACCGAGCGTGGCGCGCGGACCTTGAGGCCTGAGACCGCGGCCGTGATCTCCAGAGGATGCGGCGCCCCGTCGGAGGGCGCGTGGCTGCGGAAGCTTACGAGATAGGCGCCGCCGACTTCGTCGATTGCCTCCGGCAGCTTGTTCTCGGCGGTGACGACCCGGCCTCCGGTCTTGTCGGCGACCGAGAGGAGAGGCTCGTTCGGACGCGCGTAGTAGTTGTTCGGAGTGGACACCAGAGGCTGGTGCACCGCCGCCTTCGAGTACTTGTCGAAGTTCGCTGCGCTCATGCTGAATTCGGCGTCCATACCTCCGAAGGCCAGGACGATCGCCGTCGCACCGCGTCCCGCGAGGACCTCGGCGGCTTTCGTCGTGAAGTTCGCGGCCTCGCGCCCGAACTCCTGCTGGAGCTGCATGGCAGACTGCTTGTCGTCGGGCCGGGGGCTCGCAATCAGGATGTTGCGATACACCTCGGTCAAGTCGTTATCGAACCCGTCGTTGCAGAGATAGACGACGGCGGCGCGGTCGTATGGGAGGGTCGCGGACCACGCATCGAGGCGGCGCAGCGAGTCCTGTATGAGCGACATCTCCTGGCGGATGGCCGCCCGCGTGTCAACACGGAACGAGCTCATGGTCAGCGTGTTTCGCGCGTCGTACTCGGATTCCATCATCTGGGTCATGGCGTCCTTGCGCGCGTCGTAGATGCGCTGCTTGCCGACGGCGACCGACGGCAGCCTCTGGAGGAGGCCGCGGAGGGCGGCTTCGTTCGAGGTCGACGCGAGCAGGACTTTGGGCTCCGGGTCCGCGACGATGATCTCGAGGGGTCCGTTGGCCAGGATTGCGCCGAGATCCTTCTCGACCGTTGTGGCAATCCGCGGCACCGAGCGGACCTGAAGGGAGGTCGTGTCGACGTAAAGGTATTGAGGGATGCGGGACGCAGCCGGCGCCGCGGCCGTCGGAGCGACCGGAGGCGGAGCTGCGGCGGCTGGAGGTTTCGAGGACGTGCTTCCGGCGCTCCGTGCGGGCTCGACAGCGAGAACTTCAGCCGGCTTCCCGTCCTCGATGACCCGAAGGTCCGCGGGTGTCGGCGCTTTGGCAAGCGGTTTGCCTTTCGCGTCGGTGATGAAGACGAGGACGGTCCTCACGCGCACCTCGACGCTTTCGGTGAAAGGCTTCTGCGTGGGCGGCTCCTGCGCGACCGCCGTCGCGATTGCCGCGGCGATGATCCCGATCAATAGGAGCGACCTGCGCATGGCGACCTCCCGAATGAAGGTCCGGGTCGTTTCGCTCTTCGGGTGCAAGCAAAATGCCGGGAGCTCATTGTCTCAATGTCGTGGAATTCACGGCGGACATGCCGATCGGTGCGGCCGGAAGGGGACGCGACTGTCTCCCGGAGACGACGGCCGCGCTCCGGGCCGCGTCGGCGTTCCCGGCGTGGGCCGACATATGCTGCGGAACGTCTTGAGAACCGCGATCCGCTCCGCCCTCGTCGCCCTTCTCGCCGTGCTCTCACCCGCGGCCGTGCGCGCATCGGACACGTGGGTCAACACGGGGCCCGATGGCGGAGTCGTGAGCTGCATCGCGACGAGTCCTTCCGACGCATCCCGGGTGTACGCGGGCATCGCCGACGGAGGAATCTACCGCAGCGCGGACGGTGGCGCGACCTGGAGCGCCGCCAGCACGGGTCTCGGGAATTTCGATGTGCTGAGCCTTGCCGTCTCGCCTTCCGACTCGCAGCGCGTCGTTGCCGGAACGGCCGCGGGCGGTTACCTCTCTGTCGATGGCGGCTCGACGTGGTCCTCGATCGCGACGCTGCCCGGCCCGACGATCAGCGACATCGTCTTCGATCCGACTTCAGCCCAGATCGCATACGCCGCCGGAGCCGATGGCACGCTGGCCAAGAGCACCGACGGGGGAGCGACGTGGACGGCGATCGGCGCCAATGTCGTCGGCAAGAAGCCGCTGACCCTGGCCGTTGATCCTTCGCACACCGGAACGGTCTACGTCGGCACGCTGGACGACGGCGTCTACAAGAGCACAGACGGCGGCGGATCGTTTACGGCACAGAACTCCGGACTTTCCAATCTCCACGTCTCGGCCCTCGTCGTGGACCCGACGACGACCTCGACCGTGTATGCAGGCACCATCAACGGCGGCCCGTTCAAGTCCACGGACGGCGGGGCGAGCTGGTCAAGCTTCGCCTTCGGCGTCTTCGGAACGGACGTGGCTGCCCTGGCGGCGGACTCGGCCGGCACGATCTATCTGGCCAACCGGTCCGGGACGTACGAAACGGCGCTCGGCGGCCTCACGTGGACCGCGCTCCGGTTCGGGGCGACTTTCGTCAACGCGCTGGCCGTGGGGCCGGGATCTCCGGGCCGCCTCTTCGTTGGATTTGGTCAGCTTCCCTTCGCGGGGGGCAATGTCTTCTATGCCGACGGCGATCGCTCGGTGTTCTCCCTCGGGACCGGAATTCACGGCGTTCCGATCTTCTCGCTCGCGGTGGATCCGTTCACTCCAGCCCGTGTCCTGGCCATCGGCGGCGGCGGCGCGACCTACCTTTCGGAGGACTCGGGATTGACCTGGCCCCAGATCAACGGACCAGAGGCCTTGCCCGTGAGCGCGGCATTCGATCCCGACGAAGCCGGAATCGTCTACGAGGGAGGAGCGACCGGCGTCAACAAGTCCACCGACGGCGGCGACACGTGGGCTGCGGCGGGCAACGAACTTCCCTCGGCGGTCGTGCGTCCGGTGCTGCCGGTTCCGGCGACGACGGGGATCGTCCTCGCGGGCACAGCGGTGGGCGTGTATCGAACCACAAATGGCGGCGGAAACTGGCAGGCCACCACGGGAGGGCCGGCCGGGATCGTCTGGTCCCTGTCGGCCGGGACATCCGGACGGCTCTGGGCGGGCGCGGACGACGGCGTCTACCGCAGTACCGATCAGGGAGCGAGCTGGTCGCGCTCCGGGAATCTGTCGGGTCCTGTGCGCGCATTGCTCGATTCCTCCGTCGCGGGCCGCATCTTCGCCGGGACGGACACCGGGCTCTTCACGAGCAGCGACGGAGGAGCCACTTGGACGCCGGCGGCGGGAGGGCTTCCGGGCGGGCTCGCGATCCACGCGCTGATCGACGACCCGGCGAGGGGCGCCGTCTTCGTCGGCGCGTTTCCGGGCGTGTACGCGACCGTGGACGGAGGGTCCACCTGGAGCGCCTTCGGCACCGGTCTGACGAACCCGTACATCCAGACTCTGGCGATTTCGTCCGGTGATGTGCTGCTCGCGGGAGCGCAGGCGGGGAGCGTGTTTCGGGTGGCTCCGACCGCGCCGCTCGTCGAGCGGGGAGGCGTCGATCGCGCAGCCCCGCCGCAGAACGGAACGCACGACATTCCGCCGCGCCCGTAGGG
>Ga0075434_100001380_pt1 | contig 20382 bp, 20 predicted proteins | sample RhiMethybrSRZTD3_FD_75298 | JGI IMG/M metagenome (GOLD analysis project Ga0075434, IMG submission 75298) | Populus rhizosphere microbial communities from Tennessee, USA - Rhizosphere MetaG P. TD hybrid SRZTD3 | ecosystem: Host-associated > Plants > Roots > Rhizosphere > Soil | place: USA... | reverse complement strand
CTCGCCCTGCAGCAGGCGGCCCAAGACGCGCTGATCAATACCTTGGGACAGACCGGCAGCAAGCGACGCACCCCCTTCAGCGGCGCCTTGGTGTCGATGGAGCCCGACGGGGCCGTGCGCGCCGTCGTCGGTGGTCTTGACTACGACGACAGCCAATTCAATCGTGCCACGCACGCGCACCGCCAGCCCGGCTCCTCGTTCAAGCTTTACGTGTATGCGATGGCTTTCGAGAACGGCTATAACCCGCGCTCGATCGTCCGCGATGCCTCCGGTCCGTGCGGCAACTGGAGCCCCCGGAACTATACCGGCGGCGGCGGCTCTGGCCGTTCCATGATGGCGATCGACGCCTTCAAGGTCTCCCTCAACGTGCCGGCGGTGGATCTGTCGCTCAGGCTCGGTCGCGACAAGCTCCTGGAGATGACCCAGCGCCTCGGCGTGGAGGGCGTCAAGAAGAGCTGCTCGATGGCGCTGGGCGATAGCGGCATCACGCCCCTGCAGCACACCGCCGCCTACGCCACCTTCGCCAACGCCGGCAAGCTGACGCGGCCCTATGCCGTGCTGGAGCTCTTCAACTCCAAAGGCGACCTCGTCTATTCGCGCGAACGCGACGAAGGCGAAGCGCCGCAGGTCATCAGCCGCAAGGTCGCGGAGAACATGAACATCATGATGAAGGCCGTCGTCGATGAAGGCACGGCCAAGCGGGCGGCCTTGGACTTCACCTACGCGGTGGGCAAGACCGGCACCAGCTCGAGCTACCGAGACGCCTGGTTCCTGGGCTTCACCGGTGCGCTGGTGACGGGCGTCTGGGTCGGCTACGACGACTTCAGGCCCATGTCCTGGAACGGCTCCGGCGTCACCGGTGGCAGTCTGCCGGCCACCATCTGGCACAGCTTCATGTCGGTGGCGCACAGCAACATCAAATTTATTCCGCAGATCCCGGGCCTGCCGATGCACCCCAACCAGGTGGCCGAGCAGCAGCGCCTCTCCGAACTGAAGCGTTCCGATCCGGGCCTGGCGCAGGCGCAGATGGCCCAGACCGTGCAAAAGAAGACGAGCATCATGCCCGACCAGACGCGCGAAACGCTGAAGCGGTTGGCCGAGACCCTGCGCCGGGCGAACGGGCAAGATCCGGTCCCGGCAAACGCCGCGCCCGCGTCCCAGGGCAGCGCGCCCGCCGAGCGCCTGCGCCCGGCACCGCCCGCGTCCGACCGACGGGCCGAAATGCCCGCCGTTTTGCGACCGAGACCCTGAGCCTCCGCGCGACATGCCCCGCTTCGGCAAGCTCATCGTCAATTTGGCTGCGATCGCCGTGCTCGGGATCGGGGGCGGCCTCGGCAGCGCCTGGTACATGGTGGAGGCCGGCTCCCGGCTCAGCACGCGCAGCTTCGGACCCTGGACCACCTGGCTCGCGGCTGGTCGGCCCGATGCCGACCCCTATACGCGCGCACACACCGCGCGCAATGCCCTGCTGCCCATCACCTCGACGCTCGAGCTTACCCTCTACGCCAAGACCGACGGGGAGGGCGCCCAACTGCAGTCGGCCTGCGACTATGCCGTCACTGTGGAGGGCCTGGAGGGCGCTTGGTGGAACCTCGCCGCCTTCGACCGCCGTGGTGGCCTGATCCCAAACGGCGCCGATCGCTACGCCTTCAGCAGCGACAGCGCCATGCGCGAGCCCGACGGGCGGGCCGTGATCGTGGTGGCGCGCGATGCGCGGCCGGGCAATTGGCTTCCCGTCGGTGCCGGCAAAATCACCCTCGTGCTCACCGTGCAAGACGCCGTGAGGGCAGCCGCCGCGCACACCGGCGGCAGCATCAAGGGCATGCCCACGATCCGCAAGATTGGCTGCCGATGAACCCGCGATTGCCAACCCCGATGCTGCCCGAGCGCTGGCCAAACCTGGCGCCGGCGGCCTTGCGCATCCGCGCGGCTCGACCGCCGGCCCCGGGCTGGCTGCGCAAGATCGGTTGGCGCACCGCCTTGGGCGCGCTCTTGCTCGGGGGCATCCTGCACTTGGGCGCGACGCTGACCGTGCCGCTGCTCGGACCGGGTTTAGCCTACCAGAAGCTGCGCGAGCTGCTGCCCGCCAACACCATGGTGGTGGTGGCGCCGGCACAACCAGGCAAGCAGTTGTTGCCGTTTTTGCTGCCCGATGCTTACTACGGGATCTGCCGCTATAGCCTGGCGGGCGATGCGGTCAGCATTAGCGCACCCTTGCTGGACCTCGGCTGGACGCTTTCGCTACACACCCCGCATGGCGACAATTTCTATGTCATTCCAGGCCAGCAGTTGCGCACGACGGATCTCTCCCTCGTGATCGTCCCGGGCGCCGAGAAAAGCGGCGATCTGATGCCTGCCACGCGCCGCGCGCCGACGCCCAGCGAGGATCAAATCGCCTCGCCCAGCGAGGAAGGTTTGATCATCATTCGCGCCCCGCTCAAGGGCCTGGCCTGGAAAGGCGAGGCGGAGGCGGCGCTAAGCCGCGCCAAGTGCACGCCCGGGGTCAAGTCCTAACGCCCGCGCGCAAGGAGAGCCCAAATCACTCCGGCAGTTCCAACCGGTCGCGTTTGGGCCGTGTCTTCTCCTTGCGCCGCAATTTCGGCGGTTCGACCTGGCGCTCGCGCCGGATCCCGGGAAAAATGATGATTTCCGCGCCGCCGGCGCCGGCCTCCAACCGCGGCTCGACGCGCAAGGCGTACGCGCGAAATTCGATGATCATGACGGTTCTTGTCCCCCTAACCGCCGCCGAGTTTGCCCGGCTGCGGGTGCCCCTATCGCCCGACGCAGAACGAAGCGACGAATCGCACTATTTGACGGTCCCAGACGTTAATGGATCGTTAATCCTTGGCGTCCGCGCAGGCGCCCTAAGCCTCAGGGCGAGGCCAGCCAATCCTCAAGGAAATGTCGGCCTTGGCGGTCCTCCACGACCACGATCCAAAGGTCGGGATCGAAGGTGAGCTGGCGCGCGAGGTAGGCGTCGGCCTCGGCCTCCGGCGGGGCTGCAGCCGCCAAGCACGGCTGCCACCGCCGTTCGCTGTCCCTGGCGCCGAGGCTCGCCGGGGCGGGCCCGAACAAGCTGGCCGTGCCATCGAGCCGGCTGACCTTGATGTAGATGGCTCCCGCGTCGGTATCGCCGCGACGTTGCAGCACGGCGGCGGCGCCCTCCAGGGCACAGCGGCGCAGGTAGGCTTTGACCCACAGCTCAGATTTGAGGCGCATGCGCCCCGAGCATAAGGCCGCCGCGGCCGCCCACAAGCTCCTGCCGACGCCGCGCCGCGCGCTCAGCGCCGCGACACCTTCCCCGCTGCGGGCGCCGTCAGTTGGGCCATCAGTTCGGGGCTGATTCGGCCTCTGGGCACCAGGCCCTTGTCCAGTTCGAATTCGCGAATGGCGCGCACCGTATCGGCCTCGAGTTGGCCATTGACCGGGCCCGGCTGATAGCCAAGCGCGCTCAAGGCCTGCTGCACGAAGCGCACCAGCTCCGCTGCCTCGGGGGAGGCGACCTTGCCTTGCCCCTCGCCAGCGCCCGGGCCGCCAAACAGAATGCGCTCGAGCAAAGCCTCGCTCGCCTGGCCGGTCAGCGGCAAGCCGTTATCGTATTCGTAGGCCATGATCGCCGCGCTCCTCTGGGCGCGCAGCGTGCCCTCGCCGGCCGCGCTGCCATAGCCGCGCTGGCGCAATTCGCGCCCGATCGCACGCACGGTCTCGGGCCTCGCCGGCTCGCTCTTTTGGCTGCCAAGCGCGGTGCCGGTCGCCTCCCAATTGGCCCACTCCGGCTTGGCAGCGCCGCGCCCCGCGCGCTGAGCCCGCTTGTCGGGGACCTCCTTGGGCGCGGCGGGGCGCTCGGCGCCGGGATTGGCCGCTTTGTTGGGGAGCGTCGGGGGCGGGGCAGCGGCTGGGAGCTCGGCGGCGATGCCGCCACCGCCCAGCGCGGGCCGCAGCTGGCGAAAGAGGGCATTGTAGGCGACCGCCAGCGCCAGCAAGACAAACACGCACAGTGCTTGGCGTGCACGCCGCGGCGTCATTACGCCCTCCTCGATGCGAAGCCTTCCCCTCTTTCCCTCCACCGCTCAATACTCAGGCCCGATCGCTAACGAACGATTAACGGCGCCGCGCAAAGCGCGCCGCCGCGCCGGGGCCGATCGCTAAAATTTGCGCTAATTTTGCCGACAGTTGTGGGCTCGCGCTTTGCGCTTAAGCCACGCTTGTCTGCTATGGCTCGAGAGACTTGCGCCGAAGACCGGCGTTTTCGCACAAAACACGAGGCGGCAGGCGTCATGTTTTTGTTCAGGATCGTGTTCTGGCTCGGTCTCGCCGTGTTGCTGTTGCCGACCGAGGAGCACCAGCAGGCCAAGCTCTATGAAACAGCCACGGCCAGCGTGGAGCGCATCGCCACCTTCTGCGACCGCAACCCGAAGACCTGCGCGGCGGGTGCCGAGTTCTGGTCCACCTTCCTCAAAAAGGCGGAATTTGCCAGCCGCGTCGCCATGGATCTCATCAGTTCGCGCGGCCAGCGCAGCGAGGCAAATGCGCCAAACCTGACGCCGCGGCCGACCGGGGCGACGGCGGAGCCGCGGCCGGCATCGCCCCCCCGCAACACCTTGTCGCGCGAGGACCTGGGACCAGCCTGGCGCGCCCCGCCGCCGCGCGCTGGCGCCTGAGCGCTCGCCGGCGTCACAGCGTCAGCTTGCGTCGCCGCAGCCAAAGACCATATGCATAGGGCAACGACGGCCAAGGCCTGCTGCGGGCTCGTGCGCCCCAAGCGCAGGCGTTAGGGTTTTTTCAAGTCCGCCATGTCGATTGATGCCATCCGTGCGGATTTCGCGCTCCTCGACGACTGGGAGGACCGCTACCGCTACGTCATCGAGCTCGGCCGAGCGCTGCCGCCGCTGCCCGAGGCGCTGCGGACGGCGGCCAACAAGGTGCGCGGCTGCGCCAGCCAGGTTTGGCTGGCGAGCGAGGTCGAGCCGAGCGCGCCCGGCAAGCCGCCGGCCCTCGTGTTTCAGGGCGACAGCGATGCCCACATCGTGCGCGGCTTGATTGCCATTCTGTTTGCCCTCTATGCGGGGCGCTCGGCCGCGGAGATCCTGCGCACGGACGCCCGCGCGCTGTTCTGCGACTTGGGCCTCGGCGAGCACCTGACCCAGCAACGCTCGAATGGCTTCTTTTCCATGGTGGAGCGCATTCGCGCCGATGCTGAGGCGCTGCAATCGGCCTAACGCTGGGGCCTGACCGCGTGGGCCGATTGGCGGCCGCACCCAGCCCCCGGAGCGAGGCGCACTTGCCTATTTGTCGCGGCGGGTGCCGAGCCCCATCTGTTTGGCAAGCTGCGAGCGGGCGGCCGCGTAGTTGGGGGCCACCATCGGGTAGTCGTGCGGCAATGCCCATTTCTCGCGGTATTCCTCGGGCGATAGGTTGTAGTGGGTGCGTAAGTGCCGCTTCAGGGATTTGAATTTCTTGCCGTCTTCCAGGCAGATGATGTAGTCGGGCGTTACCGATTTCTTGACCGCGATGGCCGGCCGGGGCTCCTCCCGCTCGACCGGGCCGGGTCGCTGCGAGGCCTTGCTGAGGGCCTCGTGCACATCTTGGATTATCCCTGGTAGGTCCGTAGCAACAACCGTGTTGTTGCTTACATAAGCTGAGATGATCTCGGCGGTGAGCTCCACAAGGTCGGTTCTATTCGCCTCGTCCATCTGATCCTCTCCGTTGCTCGCGCGAAAATCGCGGCCTCGAATCCTCGAACCTTGATCCCAGCCGTTACCGTGCAAACTACGTATAGCCATTTTTACATTATGGATCGGAGCATTACAATGATAATGCTGCAACATAAAGAAATAAGGCGAGACTGTGCAAGCAACCCTCGCCTTGATCTAAGCCTTTGCGAGCTTATATATAGCGCACAGCTTTACACCAATGTTGCAAGTGCATGACGTTTTGGGCGTATGGCTTGCCCAATACTCCACCTGACAGGCACGCATGGGGCTGCTACAACGCTCCTGCCGCGACACGAAGACTTGAAAACGCTACTCTCGAACCGGGCGCCCCCGGCCGTCATAATGGGGGGTCCGCCGGTTCACGCAGTGGATCGTCGCAAACAAACGCCAGGCCCCGACCCCCCATGACCAAGCACGCACCCGACGCCGACAAAGTCGTCAAGACCGACGCTGAATGGCGCAGCGCTTTGAGCCCGGAACAGTACTACGTCACGCGCCAGCACGGCACCGAGCGCGCCGGCTCCTCGCCCCTCAACAAGGAGAAGCGCCAGGGCACCTTCACGTGTGTGTGCTGCGGTGCGCCCTTGTTTGCCTCCTCGGCCAAATACGAGTCGGGCTCGGGCTGGCCCAGCTTCGACAAGCCGACCGACGGCGATGTCGTCAGCGAACACGCCGACGGCTCCCAGTTTATGCAACGCACGGAGGTCCGCTGCGCGCGCTGCGAAGCTCACCTCGGTCACGTCTTCCCCGATGGACCACCCGACACCACGGGTCTGCGCTACTGCATCAACGGGGCCGCGCTCAAGTTCAAGCCCGGGGAAACCTGACGCAGCTCAGCGCCCTTGTGGCGGGGCCGCCTCCCCTTGCGGGGACGTCGGCCCGCTTGCCTCGTCCGCTCGCGCCCTCTGAACAGGTACCCCAATGCACGGCCTCAAGCGACCCCTCAAGCGCCTCGCCCCGCCCATCGCCGAGCGCCGCCCCGTCTTCTCGGTTCGCCATCAGGTCGAGCTCGTCGACGAGTACGCCTGGCTGCGTGCCGATAACTGGCAGGACGTCATGCGCGAGCCCGCGCTGCTGGCGCCCGAGATCCGCGCCTACCTGGAGGCCGAGAACGCCTTCACGCACGAGGCGCTAGCGGACACGCTGCCCTTGCAGGATAGCCTGTTCGCCGAGATGAAAGCACGCATCAAGGAGGATGACAGCTCGGTCCCGGCGCCCGACGGCCCGTTCGAATATTTCACGAGCTACGTCACGGGCGGGCAGTATCCGCGCGTGTGCCGGCGCCCACGCGGCGGCGGTGAGGAGAGCATTCTGCTCGACGGCAACCGTGAAGCCGAAGGCCTTGCCTACTGGCAGCTCGGCAGCATCGCCCACAGTCACGACCACAAGCTGTTGGCCTACGGCGTGGATGACAAGGGTTCGGAGCTTTTCACCATCAAGATCCGCGACTTGAGCACCGGGGTCGATCTTCCCGATACCATCCTCGACACCCGCAGCGGCGTGGTCTGGGCGCGTGACGGCCAAACCTTGTTCTATGTCCGCCTCGATGCCAACCAGCGCCCGCTCTACGTCTACCGCCACCGCATCGGCACAGCCGCCAGCGATGATGTGCTGCTCTACGAGGAGAAGGATCACGGCTTCTACGTCGGGGTCGGCCAGACACAGTCCGGCAGGTTCGTCATCATCGACGCGCATGACCATCAAACCAACGAAGTCTATCTGATCGATGCCGATGCGCCGGAAAGCGCGCCGCGGCTCGTCGCGCCGCGCCAGCACGGCCATGAATACGGCGTCGAGCACCATAGCGACCGGCTGATCATCACCACCAATTCCGGCGGGGCGGAGGATTTTCGAATTTGTGAGGCGCCGCTCGCGGCCCCCGACCCCGCCAACTGGCGGGAAATTCTGGCGCACAAGCCAGGACGGCTCATTCTCGAAACCGTCGCCTTCAAGGACCACCTGGCCCGGCTCGAGCGCGAAGACGGCTTGCCGCGCATTATCGTGCGTCGTTTCCGCGACGGCCACGAACACGCCATCACCTTCGACGAGGAGGCCTACGCGCTCGGCATGTCGGGTCTTTATGAGTTCGACACCACGACGCTGCGCTTTACCTATTCCTCCATGACCACCCCGGCGCAGGTGTTCGACTACGACATGGAGACGCGCGCGCGCGTCTTACGCAAGACCCAGGAAGTCCCAAGCGGGCACAACGCGGCCGACTACGTAACGCGGCGCCTCTATGCGCCCACCCCCGACGGGGAGACGGTGCCGATTTCGCTTCTCTACAAAAAGGGAACCCCCCTCGACGGCTCCGCGCCGCTGTTCCTCTACGGCTACGGTGCCTACGGCATCACCATCCCCGCCGGCTTCTCCACCAGTCGGTTCTCCCTGGTCGACCGCGGTTTCGTGTTCGCCATTGCCCACATCCGCGGCGGCAAAGACAAGGGCTACCGCTGGTATACGGATGGCAAACACACCAAAAAGATGCACACCTTTACCGACTTTATCGCCGCCGGGGAGTTTTTGGCCGAGCGGGGCTATACGCGGCGCGGCCGCATTATTGCCAACGGCGGCTCGGCCGGCGGCATGCTGATGGGCGTCATCGCCAATATGGCGCCGGATCTCTTCTTAGGCATTATCGCCGACGTCCCGTTCGTCGACGTGCTCAACACCATGCTCGACGAAAACCTGCCGCTCACGCCACCGGAGTGGCCCGAATGGGGCAACCCGATTGCCTCCAAGGAGGATTTCGACATCATCCGGGCCTATTCGCCCTACGACAACGTCGCAGCCAAGCCCTATCCGCACATCTTTGCCTTCGCGGGGTTGACGGATCCGCGCGTCACCTACTGGGAACCCGCCAAGTGGATTGCCCGGCTGCGGCGCTATAATGCGAGCGAGAATTTGATCCTGCTCAAAACCAATATGGAGGCGGGGCACGGCGGTGCCTCGGGGCGCTTCGAGGCTCTCAAGGAGCTCGCCGTCGACTACGCCTTCGCCCTCAAGATCAGCGGCAAAGCCGAGGCCTAGAGGTCGCGCCAGTGATCGGGGTTAGGGGTGCGCGGGTCGCGCACCGCCTAACCCTCCTGCCGCAAGGCGTGCGGCGCCGCGGCCGTCACACGTCCATGCCGTCGTCGCCGAAGTCCCCGTCGTCGTCCGCGCCGGTGTCCTCGTCGCTGCCCTGATCGTGCTCGAGCTCGCGATCCTGCTCAAGGTCCTGCTGGCGGTCCTCATCGTGCTCCAGCTCGCGATCCTGCTCGAGGTCCTGCTGCCGGTCCTGTTCGCGCTGCCGCTCCGCGTCCGCGAAAGTGTGCCGCTCGCCGGCCTCGCCCGCCCTGGCATGGCCGCCGCCGAGCATGTTGCGGATGCTTTCGGCCGCCAGCACGCCGCCGGCGACGCCGGCCGCCGTGGCCATGGCCGAGCGCATGAAGCCTCCGCCGCCCCCGGCTTGCGGAGGGGGCGGTGCCGACGGCGGGGGCGACGAGCCCCAGGCCGATGGCCGGTCATAGCTTGAGGGCGTGGCCCGCGCGCCGACCTGGGGCACGCTGCTCGGCGGGGCATCCGCATCGCGCCCCCGACCCATGAAGCCGCCGGACAGAAACCCGCCGGAGCGGCGCGGCGGCGGCTGGCTCTCCTCGAGCTGGCGCACGCGGTCTTCGAGCTCCAACACCCGCTCGTTGGCCGCCTGCAGGGCCTGGTCTTGCACCAGGACCGATTGTGTCAACATGTAGACGGCGTCGGGCATGGACCGAACGCGCTCCCGGATGAGGCCTTCGGCCTCCCTGTCCTTCTCGGGGGCGCCATAACTCTGCATTCGATCGAACAAATCGGCGATAAGCCTGCGTTCCTCGGGCGTCATGCGATCCTCCTCGACGAGGTGACTGAGCGCTCATATCGGGATTTGCCGACCGTTTCACAATGCCGGGCCCACCGCCGCTGGCCGGGCCTAGAACAAGGCCCCCCTCGCCGCGACCGGCCACAGGGCCTCAACCCTGGCCTCGGCGCCTCCGAGCCCCCGCACGGCAACGTACCAGTCGTGCAGATTGACCGTTGGGTCGCAGTGGCCGGGCACCAATAGGACCTTGGCACCGCGCTCGGGAGGGTGGGGGCAGGCGGTAACGTCGAGATTGCCGTGCTCGTCGGAGGGCCGCAGGTAGACGGCTCCCGGCAGCTGCCAGGGCACCGGCATGCCGCTGTCGATGGCGAAGGCTTTCAGTCCCGCATCGAGCACGCGCCGCTCCGGCGCCGGCGCGCTCATGATGCTGGCGTAGACGAACAACGCGTGTTCGAAGCGGTCGAACGGTCCGCCGTCAGCCCGTTTGTTGCGCGCATAGTCCGCGTCCATGAATACGTAAGAGCCGGGCTGCAGCTCGTTATAGACCCGGCTCGCCGCCTCGTGCTCGAAAGTCCCCGTGCCGGCGCCGGAGACGATGGCCGCCTTCAGTCCCACGGCCTCAAGCGCGCCCAGCGTTGCCTCGACATGGGCCACGGCGCGCGCGATCTGGGCCTGCCGCTCGGCTGCCTCGCGGACGTGCTGGGCCGAGCCGTAGTAGGCCTGCAGCCCCGTAAAGTTGAGGTGCTTGGCTGCCGCCACCCGCAGCGCCAACTGCGCCGCCGCCGCCCCGGGGGTCACCCCGCAGCGCCGCCCGCCGACGTCGATTTCCACGAGGACGTCGATGGCAACCTCGGCGGCCGCCGCCGCGCGCTCGATTTCCTCGACGTTGGCGGCAGCATCAACGCAGATGCCGATGCGCGCGCGCCGCGCCAGGGCCGCAAGCCGCGCCAGCTTGCGCGCGCCGGCCACTTCATTGGAGACGAGCACGTCGGTGATGCCGCCCGCCACCATCACCTCCGCCTCGGCCACCTTCTGGCAGCAGACGCCGACCGCCCCCAGCGCCATCTGGCGGCGCGCCACCTCGGGGGATTTGTGCGTCTTGGCATGCGGCCGCAGGCGCACCCCGGTCGGCGCGATGGCGTCGGCCATACGCCGCAAATTGCGCTCCAAGGCATCAAGATCAACGATCAGGGCGGGCGTATCGACGTCAGCCAAAGGCATTCCCGGCGCGGCTGGCGGGGGAGGGGACATGGGGGCGCATCTCCTGGTCACAGTCCCCACAGCATTGCGACGTCACCGCCCGCCAGGCAAGGCCCTGCCACCGCCCCTGGGCCGCGAAGGGCCCCTTTAAATGCGAAAAGGGCCGCGGCTGCGGCCCTTCTCCGAGGTGTTTGCGCTTGGCGCTTGCTCAAGCGGCTTTGGCGGCCTTGTCGGCCAGCCGTTTCTCCTTTTCCTGCGCGCCCGTAGGCCTTAGCGCGATATCGAAGTAGCGCGTGCGACCGCCGATGCGTTCCTTGCGAATACCGAAGGATTTGAACTCCCGGCTGAAGGTCGGCATGGCAAAGGGTTCCTTGTCCCGTTCCTCGCACCAGGCGCAGTAGCTTTCGTACAGATCCTGCGAGGTGAGGCTCGATCCCCCCGAGGCCACAACGCGCTCGCGATAGTAGCGCTCGACGTCGCTGTCGGGCAGCAGCGGTTTGCCGCCGATCTTGTTGTCGTTGGCGCCGAACCTGCGCACGGGTGCAACCTCCTCGTGCACCGCCTCCTCGCCAGCCTCGGGCTCCGCAACGGGCTCGACGGCTCGCGGCGCTTCCGGCGTGCTGTTGCCCGCGGCAGCTGCGGCGAACAGGGTAGCAGGAGCCCTCGTTGCCGGCGTCTCGTGCAGGCGCCAGTGCGCAAAGGCGACGTACATGCCGAAACCCGAGCCAATCTCGATCAAGAGCGCCACGAACAGGGTCAGCGCCGTCTGCACCATTTCCACGTTCAGCCCAGACAATTTGGCAAGCACGCTCGCCTGCGGATCGGCCTCGGCGAGGGCCGTGCCGCCTGCCGTGGTGGCAAGGCGTGCGCCAATCTCGGCGATGCGCGTTTCGAGCTTCTGAGCCTCCAGCGCGGAGGCGTGCTCCGCAGTGAGCTTGTGGAATTGCTGACAGAACTCGCGATTGGACTTGCCCGTGATATCGCTACAGCCTGCCGTGCTGGTCCAGGCTCGCTGGCCTTTCAGACCGTTGAGCTCACTTTGCACCGTGTCGGCCGGGCGATGCTGGGGAACCCAGCCCAACTGCTCCTGCGCGCGCTTGGAGTCGGCGCGCAAATCCGCATAGTTGGCCGCTTCCACCGCACGCTTGCCGCTGGTATCGAGCCGGTTCAGGGCGGCGTGACCGAGCGCCGAGGTCATGGAGTAGCCGGTCACGACCGTCCACACCAGCGCCGCCGCCAGGGCCTGCGACCACATCCGGTTGCGCAGCGCGGCAAAGAAGAAGAACGGCACCAGCGCCTTGAAGCAGTCGGCGGCCGCCGATGCCAAACCATAGATCTGTCCGTCGACGGCAGTCTTGCCGAGAGAGAACCCGAACCGATAGTTCATGGCGGCAGACACCGCCAGCAGGATGCCGGCAGCCACGACCCCCATGAGGCCTAGAACGTGTCGCATCATTTGATGCCCCCTTCGTTCTGACTGCGCCGCGGATCGGCCAGTCAGGTGACAGGGGAAGCCGGCAAGCAGCGAGCATCGGGAGGGCGCTAGAGGCCCTGCCTCTGCACCCCACGTCCAATCGAAACCTACTGATGACCCAACGCGCTCACTGGGCTGGCGGCGCGGCCGATCTTTGGAGAATTATGCACATGTGGCTCGCCCCGCGTGGGCATGCGTTATGCACAAGTCGCCAAGGCCAGCTCATCGACAACGCATATACCTGCACACGGCCCCCTGTTGGGCTTAGGCTACGCGATTCGTTTCTTTTTGTTAACGGATTCAGCCAGCTATGGCGATTGCGCACCAGCTGTCGGGCTTCTTGCGCGGTGCCGCCAAAAGGGCTTGCCCTCGGGCTCGCGACCACACGTGAGTCCGGCTATCCACCGTTTACCCACCGCGCGGGCGACTTATCCACTGCGCTACGGCATGACCAGTTCCACCTGCACGACATCGCCGGCGCGTACGGAAAAATCGCGCCGGAACTGCTGACCGGAATGCCTGGCAAGCGCCGTATAGCTACCGGGAGCCAGGATGTGCGTTGGCAGCGCGCCCACGCTGTCTTTAATGGGCTCGCCGCGCAGCGTCGTCACACTCCATTGCGTATCGGCCATGGCTTCGCCGCCGGCCCGCATCACCAGCTTGAAGGTGACCTTGGCGGCCGCATGGCTGAGCGTGGCTTCCGTCAGCTTGCCCGCTTCCACCGTGACGTCGGCTCGGGCCGTGGCGTTGGCATCCCCGTACGTGCCAACAAGGCTATAGATCCCCGCGTTGAGCCGAACGATGACCCCGGTCTTGATGGCGCTCACGACCCTGGTCTTCTGGCCATATTGATCGCGCTCGTCCGAGAAGATGTCGTAGGTGACAATGCGGTCGTTGATGGCCTCGCCGTTGGCGAACACCGGCGTCACGCGCAAGCCGCCCGCGTTGAGCACGAAACGCTCCTGCCGTTCCTGGCCGGCCTGCTCCGGGGTAATCACGATTTTTCGCGTCAGGTGCGCGCGTCCAAAGGCAACGTTGATCACGTAGCTGCCGGGCTCCAGCCGCAGCGTGGGATTTGCCTCGCGATGTTGCCCGACAAGCGTTGGCTTCTCAGGACCTTGGCCGACGCGGTAGACGCGCCACAGCAGACCCTGCTCGATGTTCTGCCCGTCGTCGGTCAACAGCGCGGTCAGCGAAATCTGCCCCGGACCGGCGGCCCCGCCCGGCAGGCGTGTGCCGCCGCCCGAGCGTGGCACGATGGTCGTGTTGGGGGGCACCTGCAGCACGGGTGGGTTCGCCGGACCCGGACCGTCACGGCCGGCGGGCGGGGCCGGCTGAACCTGCCAGCCCGGCGCCTGCGCGGCGGCAGACCCGCCCACGCCAAGCCAACAGAGCGCGGCAAGGCCCCCGAGCCTCAGCAATGCGCTCAACCCCGTCGGCTCAGAAGGCATGTGATAGACCCGTCTCGGCATGGTCCGCCTTGCATGACCAAGCTGCGACGCATCCACGCTCCGCGTTCAGTCATTGCCCAGTTCGATCAGCCGGGTTTCCCCGGCTTTCAGCTCGACTACCCGCCGATAGTGCTTTTCTTGTGTCTCGAGCTCGATCGAATAGCGCCCCGCCTGCAAGGTCGCCACGGTCTCGGCTTGCCCGCTGGCCCACACGGTGCGTTGCGCCTCGTCGCGGACCGTCCAGAAGGGCTCGCTCGGCGCCCCGGCGCCCCCGGCCAGGCGTAGCCGCACGTTGGCCGCGGCAAATTCCAGGCTGAGTTGCAGCGTCTGCCCAGCCTTGAGCTCGAACTCGCGCACACTACGCGCGTTGCTGGCCTGATAGCGCGCCTCGATGCGATAGCGCCCGCTCGCCAAGAGAAGTTCGGGATTAGCGCGGCTGGTGCTGAGCACGAGAGGCTCCGCGCTGTCGAGTTGCTCGATGCGATAGCTGACGCCGTCGCCGATGCGTTGCGTGCCGCCCGCCAAACGGCTTTCGAGCACGACTTTGCCGGCCGCCAGCACCAGCGCGCGCCGCACCACGTCGCCCGGACCGACCGCCAGCACCTCCCGGCCCTCGAGCCCGCCCTGGCGTACGCTGACGTGGTAGGTGCCCGGCGGCACGACGAATTCGGCTTCGCGCGCCGCCGATTGGGCAATCTCGCGCCGGCCCCCGGGAGCGTCCGGGTCGTCCTCGGCGATGCTGAAGAGCGGTTGATCGAGTTCGCCTAAGCCGTCGCGAATGGCGGCGGCGAGACGTACGCGGGCACCATTGAGCGCCATGTCGACCCGGCCGCGGCTGCCGGCCGGCACGACGATGGAGCGCTGCGTGCGCACCAACCCTTCCTCGACGAAAACGACGTAGCGCCCGGCCGGAAGCAAGAAGGTCGTCTCGCTGGCCCGCACCGAGGCCAACAGCGCTCCCGTGCGCGCGTCACCCTTGCCGCCCGGCGTGGTCTGGCCGGCATCGGCGATGCTGATCACACCGTCCCCGAGCAACGCGCCCGTCTTTTGCCATTGGGCCCTGACGCGCAACGTGCCGGCATTGAGCACGAGGTCGGCAACGCTGGGGCCGCGCTCGCCGACGTCGACCGTTTGCGCCACGGCAATGGCACCATCGCGGGCCTCGACCCGGTATTGGCCCGGCGGCAACGCCAGGCTGGGATTGGCGGCGCGGCCCTCGAAGGCGGGTGGCCCGCTTTGCCCGGAACGAGTGACGCGCCAGTGCATCGACCAGGTGACGGGTTCGTTGCCCTCGGCCAGCAGCGTCCGCAGCAGGAGGCCTGGTCGGCCGTCGCTGGCAGCCGGCGGCGTGGCCGCGGGGCCCCCGTCGGGGCCCGCCGGTGACGGCTTGGGGCTTTCGCTCACGGTTGGCAGGCTGATGCTTGCCAAACGCACCGCATCGTCGATGGCCGCTTCGGCCTGTTCCGCCGTCTGTGCCAAAAACAGGCGTCCGCCCGTGGCCTCGGGCAAACAGGTCATTTTGGCGACGTCTTCCGGCTTGGGAGCAAGGCTGATCACATGCGCCCTGACGCCGGCACCCCTGAGCTCGGTCGCCAGCACGCACAGATCGGGCTGGCAGTTGTCGGCATCATCATGGATGAGAATAAGACTGCGCCGCCCCCCGTCGCTGGGCAGAGCCTTGGCAGCTTCGCGCAAGGCCAGCGTCAACGGTCCGCGTCCCTTGGGGTTGAGCCGATCGAGCGGGCCCAGCATGCGCTCCATGTCCATCGGCTCGGCCCGACGCATCACCTCGACATCGCCGCAGTCGCCGCGACGGTGGCCGAAGCTTGTGAGCCCAATCCGGGTCTGCGGCGCAACCTTGCTCAAGGCCCGGCGCAGGCCTTCGCGGGCCACCACCAACTTGCTTTGCCGCGTGCCCTCGATGGTCCCCCACATGGACCCCGAGCCGTCGAAAACAATGATGAGGGACGCCGTGTCGGCAGGCTGGGCGCCTGCGCCTTGGGCCAAAGGCGGCAGCAGGAGCGCCAAAACGGCGGCCATGCGGCGCAAAAGGCTAAAATAGGCTCGGTATCGGCGCATGCGCATGACCATGAGCTCGAAGGTTACCAACGGCCGCTCCGGTGCCCCTATCCCCATTGTACTGGGCGAGAAGTTGGTTTAGCGAGGACGCATTCAATCATTGGCTGAGAAGCGCGTCCCGATGGAACAAACCGCCCTCGAGTTGCTCTTAAAACGGCGGTCCGTCAAGCCGGTCATGCTGGCCGAGCCGGGCCCCAACCCGGTCGAGCTCGAGGCCATCCTGACCGCCGCCGCGCGCGTGCCCGACCATAAGAAGCTCGTTCCCTGGCGTTTCATCCTCTTCGAGGGCGAGGCGCGCGCCAACTTCGGGCGCGTCCTGCTCAAGGCCCTGCAAGCGGAGGAAAAGGCGGCACCGTCGGCGGCACGCTTGGAGACGGAGCGAACGCGGCTGGTGCGAGCGCCGACGGTCATCGCCGTCATCTCTCGGGTGACGCCTAACCCGGCGGCACCCGAATGGGAGCAGGTGTTGTCCTGCGGCGCCGCCTGCTTCAACCTTTGCCTCGCCGCCAACGCGCTGGGCTTTGGCACCTCCTGGATCACGGAATGGTATTCCTACAGCCGGACGGTGCAGCGCGCCCTGGGACTGCAGGCAAATGAGCGTATCGCCGGCTTTATCTACATCGGCACCGCCAAGGAGCCGCAAGCCGAGCGTGAGCGACCAAAGCTCGCCGAGATCGTCAGCCGTTGGAACGGCTAAGCCAAACCGCTAGGAGATCCCGCCCAGTGTTCTACGAGACGCGCGACAACAGGCACGGATTAAAGCACGACCCCTTCAAGGCCCTGTGCGTCCCGAGACCCATCGGCTGGATCTCGACCATCAGCAAGGCCGGCATCTGCAATCTTGCGCCCTACAGCTTCTTCAACGCGGTGGGCGAGCGTCCAACCTACGTCATGTTCAGTTCGGCAGGACGCAAGGATTCCCTGCGCAACATCGAGGAGACGGGTGAGTTCGTGTGCTCGCTCGCCACCTACGAGCTGCGCTTTAACATGAATATGACCTCGGCGCCGGTTGCGCATGGTGTCGACGAATTTCCGATCGGCGACCTGACCGCGGCCGCCAGCCGATTGGTGCAGCCGCCGCGCGTGAAGGAGAGCCCTGCCGCTTTCGAGTGCCGACATTGGAAGACGATCGAACTACCGGCCAGCGAGCCAGGCAAGGCCTCCACCTATTCGGTGATCTTCGGCCAAGTCATTGGGATCTACATCGACGACGCCTTTATCAAAGACGGCCTCGTCGACACTGGCGCCATGCGCCCCATCGCGCGCCTGGGCTACATGGATTACGGCGTCCTTACTCCCGAGAACGTGTTCTCGATCGACCGGCCGACGGCAGAGGAGGGTATGGCGAAGCTCGCGGTGCGCGCGGCGGAATAGCCGCTCGCCGTAGCACGCCCGCAGCGGGAAGACCGGCTCACCCAAACATGTCGCCCGCTGGGAAATCCGAACCCACGCTGTTGCAGACGATCTCTGCGCCCCGGCAATGGAGCCTGCTCGTGGCGGGCTCGTTGCTGCTGGCCGCAATCTTCACCATGGCGCACCTGCCGGCCGCCTTGCTGCTAGGGCCGATGCTCGCGGGCATCGTTCTGAGCAGCAATGGCGCCCGCATCGGCGTGCCGCGCCGGGCCGTCTATGCCTCCCAGACCATCGTCGGCTGCTTGATTGCGCGCTCGATCACCGGTGACATCGTGCATGCCTTCCTGAAAGATTGGCCCCTGCTGCTTGGCACCGTCATGGTGATCATCCTCACCAGCGGCCTCATCGGCTGGCTGATCAGTCGCTGGCGCGTGCTGCCGGGATCGACCGCGGTGTGGGGCAGTGCCCCGGGGGGCGCGTCCGTGATGATGATCATGGCCGGAGCCTTCGGCGCGGACGCGCGTTTGGTCGCCTTCATGCAATATCTGCGCGTCGTGTTGGTGGCAGCCGTAGCCTCGCTGGTCGCCCGCATCTGGGTCGGCGAAGGGCCCAGCGCCAGCCTCGAGAGCAGTTGGTGGAGCAGCATTGCCACCACGCCCTGGGGCGGCTTCGCCGCAATATCCTGGGGCGGCTTCGCCTCAATAGCCTGGGGCGGCTTCGCCGCCACGCTCCTGATCGCCGCCGGCGGTGGCCTCCTCGGCATGATGCTGCGCATTCCCGCCGGGGCCTTGCTTGCGCCGATGGCCCTGGCGGCCGTGCTCGAGGCCATGGGGCTTGTGAGCCTTGTGCTGCCGCAGTGGCTGTTGGCGATCACTTATGCGGTGTTGGGTTGGAGCATCGGCCTCAGCTTCAATCGCGAGATCTTAAGGCATGCGGCGCGCGCCCTGCTGCCGATCACGCTCGCCATCGGCATCATGATCGCGGTCTGCGCCGTCCTCGCCGCCGTGCTTGTGCGTGCTGTCGGCATCGACCCGTTGACGGCCTATCTCGCCACCAGCCCCGGCGGCATGGATTCGGTTGCTATCATCGGCGCCGCCAGCAAGGTCGACCTTTCCTTCGTCATGGCCCTGCAGGTCGTGCGGCTCGTGATCGTGCTGATGGCTGGCCCGCCGCTCGCCCGCTTCCTCGCGCAACGGCTCTAAATCACCCGTGCGCGGCTTTGGCGCGCGCCAGCAGCCGTTCGGCCCGCGCTACGTGCGCCTTGTCGACCATGTGGCCACGAATGGCGATCACACCAGCCTGCGGATTGGCGGCAAAGGCCGCAACGATCTCCTCGGAGACGGCTATCTCCTGGGCATCGGGCGTAAACACCTCGTTGATGATGGGTACCTGATTGGGATGGATCGCCATTTTGCCGCTGAAGCCATCGCGCGCCGCCGCGACGCACTCGGCGCGGAAGCCCGCCTCGTCGCGAAAATTGACGAACACGGTGTCAATCGCCGCGACCTCGGCCGCCGCGGCCGTAAAGAGGCACAAGTCGCGGGCGAGGCGATACGGCGAGGTCCAGGTGCGGCCGTCGTCTTCGCGGTTGCTGCGCGCGCCGATCACCGCGGAGAGGTCCTCCGCGCCCCAGGTGAGTGCGATCAGCCGCGTGCTCGCCCCCACATAGCTGTGCATCTGCAGGAGCGAGATCGGCGTCTCGGTCGTCAGCGCGATGATCCGCGTGCCCCTGCCCGGCTTGCTGGCGCGCTGCTCGGCGCCGCCGAGCGCCACGGACAGCGTGTGCACGTCCTCACCCGAGCGCGCCTTGGGCAATAAAATGGCGTCGGGCCGCGCGTCCATGACGCCAATGAGATCGTCCTGCCAGAACGGCGTGTCGAGCGCGTTGATGCGCACCAGAATTTGCGGACGCTGCTCGCGGGCGGTGGTTTCTTCCAAGTAAGCCTTGGCCAGCACGCGCGCGGCCGGCTTCTGCGCGGCGCTGACCGAATCCTCCAGGTCGAGGATCAAGCCGTCGGCACCGGTCGCGAGGCCTTTGGCAAGCTTTTTTTCGTCGTCGGCGGGAATGAACAGCAGGGAACGCATTTTCAAACCTCAAGCCTTTGGCCGCTTGCGCATCATGCCTTGGCGCCGGCATTCCGCCACCAACTCACCGCGCTGATTGTAGGCCCTGTGCAGGAACTCAACGATCCCGGCATCGGCGCGTGAGCGGGTTTCCCGGGTGGAGACGATCTCGGTCGTCACGCGCAGCGTATCCCCGTGAAACACGGGCTTGGGGAACTTCACCTCGCTCATGCCGAGATTGCCGATCGTGGTGCCCAGCGTCGTGTCGTTGACGGAAATGCCGATCATGACGCCCAGCGTGAACAAGCTGTTGACCAAGGGCTTGCCCCACTCCGTCTTGCTCGCGAACTCGTGGTCGATGTGCAGCGGCTGCGGATTGTGCGTCAAACAGGAGAACAGCGTGTTGTCCATCTCCGTCACGGTGCGGCGGATCTCGTGCTCGAATACGCGACCCACTACAAAGTCCTCCAGATAGAATCCCGGCATCGTTACCTCAACTGGTTGCGCCGCGTTGCGCGCCGACCTTGCCCCACACAGCATAACATCGAGGCTCTCGGCGCGAAGGGGTCTTGCGTCGCCAACGTTTTTTTGGCCGGGACGCTTATGCCGCGGCAATCGACGCGCTAGAGCGCAAAAACTCGCTGCCGCCGCTCCCTAGCTCAAGCCCTCAAGCTCAATTGCACGATCTCAGCCTCATCGCCGCTGTGTTCCTTCTCGCGGGCTTCGTCAAAGGCGTCATTCATCGGCCTGGGCCTGCCAACCATCGCCATGGGCCTGCTCGCGCTGATCATGCCGACCAGCAAGGCCGCGGCCTTACTGATCGTGTCTTCCCTTGTCACCAACGTCTGGCAAATGTTCACCTCACCAACGTCTGGCAAATGTTCACCGGTGGCAATCTAGCCGCCCTGCGGCGGCGACTGTGGCCAATGCTTCTGCGCCTGTCTTGCAACCTGGCGGGGGCGGGGCTGATGACCGGGCACTACAGCAGGTACGGCAGCGTCTTGCTCGGAGTCGCACTGATGCTCTATGCGCTGGGCGGTGTACGCACCTTGCGTTGGTCCCTGACGGCCTCCCAGGAGCTTTGGCTCCGCCCCGTCACCGGCGTCGCCAGCGGACTGATCACGGCCGCAACCGGGGTGTTCGTCATTCCCGCCGTCGCCCATTTGCAAGCGATCGGGCTTGAGAAGGACGAGCTGGTGCAGGCGCTGGGCC
>Ga0075434_100001378_pt1 | contig 20388 bp, 18 predicted proteins | sample RhiMethybrSRZTD3_FD_75298 | JGI IMG/M metagenome (GOLD analysis project Ga0075434, IMG submission 75298) | Populus rhizosphere microbial communities from Tennessee, USA - Rhizosphere MetaG P. TD hybrid SRZTD3 | ecosystem: Host-associated > Plants > Roots > Rhizosphere > Soil | place: USA... | reverse complement strand
CTTCTGCGCCGAATGCGGGGCCTCGCTAGCGCTCGCGTGCCCCTCTTGCGGCTTCAGCAACGAGCCCGGCGAGAACTTCTGCGGTGGATGTGGCGCACGCCTGGGCGCGCCCGCCGCGCCGAGGTTCTCTTCTCCCGAGGCCTACACCCCTCAACATCTCGCCGAGAAGATCCTCACCTCCAAGAGCGCCCTAGAGGGTGAGCGCAAGCAGGTCACGGTCCTCTTCGCTGACCTGAAGGGGTCGATGGAGCTACTCGCCGACAGGGACCCCGAGGAAGCGCGTAAGATCCTCGACCCCGTGCTCGAGCGGATGATGGAGGCCGTTCACCGCTACGAGGGCACCGTGAACCAGGTCATGGGCGACGGGATCATGGCGCTCTTTGGCGCACCCGTCGCCCACGAAGACCATGGGGTGCGCGCTTGCTATGCGGCGCTGCGGATGCAGGGAGCCGTCGGTGGGTACGCCGGGGACCTGCGGCGCTCTCGGGGCCTCGACGTCCAGATCAGGATCGGCTTGAACTCGGGCGAGGTCGTCGTGCGCTCCATTGGCAGCGATCTCCTCATGGACTATACCTCCGTCGGGCAGACGACCCATCTGGCGGCCCGGATGGAGCAGCTCGCGCGGCCCGGCACCACGCTCATGACAGGGGATACGCTCCGGCTGTGCGAGGGGCGCGTTCAGGTCAATCCGCTTGGCCCGATGCCCGTCAAGGGGCTGGGCGAGCCGGTCGAGGTCTATGAAGTCACGGGAGCGGGGGCCGTGCGAACCCGATTCCAGGCAGCCGCGGCTCGGGGCCTCACGCGCTTCGTTGGCCGCGATGCCGAGGTCGAGCAGCTGCGATCGGCGTCGGAGAAGGCCGCGCAGGGTCACGGGCAGGTCGTCGCGGTCGTCGGGGAACCCGGGATCGGGAAATCGCGCCTGTTCTTCGAGTTCATTCGTGCGCGGTCCGCTGGCGGGTGGCTCGTCCTCGAGAGTGGATCCGTCTCGTACGGTAAAGCGACCGCGTATTTGCCCGCCATCGACTTGCTCAGAGCGTAGTTCCAGATCGAGGCGCACGACGACGCGCGGAAAGTTCGGGAGAAGGTCAGCGGCAAGCTCGTGCGCTCGAGGAGACGCTGCTGCCGACCTTGCCAGCGTTCCTGGCGCTCCTGGACGTCCCGGCGGAGGACGCGCAGTGGCAAGCCCTGGACCCGCCGCAGCGCCGCCAGCGCACGCTGGACGCGGTAAGGCGTCTCTTGCTTCGAGAGAGCCAGGTTCAGCCGCAGCTACTGGTGTTTGAGGATCTCCACTGGATCGACTCGGAAACGCAGGCGGTCCTCGACAGCCTGGTGGGGAGCCTCCCGACGACTCGAATCCTACTCCTCGTGAACTACCGCCCCGAGCACAGGCACGATTGGGGCGGCAAGACGTACTACCGTCAGCTCCAGATCACAGCACTGCCCCCGGGGAGCGCCGAGGAGTTGCTCGTGGCGCTCCTCGGCGACGACACCGCGCTCGAGCCACTCAAGCGGATTCTCATCGAGCGGACAGAGGGCAGCCCGTTCTTCCTCGAAGAGAGCGTGCGGACGCTGATCGAGACGAAGGTGTTGACGGGCGAGCGCGGCGCGCATCGCCTCGGGATGTCCGCTGAGCAGATCCAGGTGCCGGCCACGGTCCAGGCCGTCCTGGCCGCGCGCGTCGACCGGCTGCCGCCAGAGGAAAAGTCCCTGCTCCAGACGGCGGCGGTCATCGGCAAGGACGTGCCGGAAGCGGTGCTCCGGATCATCGGAGACTTGCCCGAACCGGACTTCCAGCGTGGCCTTGCCCACCTCCAGGCCGCGGAGTTCCTGTACGAGACGAGCCTGTTCCCGGAGGCGGAATACACCTTCAAGCACGCCCTGACCCACGAGGTGGTGTACGGGAGCCTCCTTCTCGCGCGGCGGCGCGCGCTCCACGCGCACATCACGCGTGCAATCGAGCAACTCTACGCCGATCGGCTGATCGAGCAGGCAGAGCGGCTCGCCTACCATGCGCTCCGCGGCGAAGACTGGTCGCGGGCGGCAAGGTACTCCCTTCTTGCCGGCGGCCGAGCCATGGCACAGGCTCGGTACGCGGCCGGGGCAGCGCTGTACGAGACGGTCATCCGCGCGATCGATCACCAGGGCGAAGGTGCCGACCTGTCGCTGAAGCTGGACGCCTGTCTCGAACTCTGGGTGGCCCGCGTGGAGAGTGGACTCGCAGAGGGCTTCGAGGAACTCGGGGAGCGCGCGGAGGCCCTCGCCCGCGCCCTGGACGACCGGCAACGGCTCGCACAGGTGCGGGTCAGGCAAGCCCAGGGCTCGTGGATCATCTGGGTAGGGCCCGATGGCTTGACGACGGCGATCGAGCGGGCGCGGGAGGCCTTCGACCTAGCCGTCCCGAGCGACCTGCGAACCCGGAGCTACGCGCGGTTCCTTGCCGGCGCCGCCTCCCTCGCTCTCGGGCGCTTGCGCGATGCCATCCGCGAATTCGACGCCGGCGTGGAGTTGTTCCCGGCGACTCCGGTCGACCGCGAGACACAGCGGTCAGTCCTGCCCATCCGGGCGAACCTCCGGGCGTGGCAGGCTGAGGCGTACGCGGCGCTCGGCGAGTTTGAAGCTGCCCTCAGGTCGGCCGCCGAGGCCCAGCAGATCGCGAACGAGATTGATCATCCGCAAACTCGCTGGTTGGCCAGCGCTTACTCGGGTCACGTGCTCCTGGCGAAGGGCGAGATCGACGCCGCTGCGCGAACGTACGCAAGCGGGCTGGCCAATGCGAAGGACAGAGAGCTGATCCAGGGGGTTCGGGTAACGTCCCTAGGGCTCGCGCACTGCCGGTTTCTCGTGGGCCGAGCGGCGGAGGGAATGAAGAGCATGCCTGAGGATCGGACTCCTGGGGGCACGCTCAACTTCCTCAGGAGTGTAGGCCGGTACGGAGTCCTGCCGGCGAGCACCTACCTAGCCGCCGGGCTCCTGGACGAGGCGCAGGCGGTGATCGCTCACGGCCTTGCGCTCGCGACGGCCGTGAATGCGCGCGCCTACCAGGTCCCCCTCTTCCGCTTGCGAGCCGAGGCGCTCGCGATGCGTGGGCCCGACCACCGTGACGAGGCGAGCAGATGCTGGCGCCAGATCCTTGAGCTGGCGACGGACCTCGGGATGCGTCCAGAGCTGGCTCATGCACATCTCGGCCTCGCGAGGCTACTCCGGAACGCTGGCGCTCACGAGCAGGCCCGAGAACACCTCACCACTGCGACGACGATGTATCGCGAGATGGGGATGACATACTGGCTGGAGCAGGTGGAGGCGGAGGCTAGGACGCTGGCCTGAGCTGTTTTCAGTCCTTGGCGCAGTCTGGGCAAACGAAAGAGGTTAGCGACTCTTGCGTCCGCTAACCCCTCGTCTTCGATCGTTGCGGCCAGAGGTGTATTGGGTTGATCGGCGTTGATATCAGCGGACGGAGTCGCTTGGCGGCCGGGACTGGTGTTCCCGGCGATGCCACTCCTCGAACATCGGTGGGACTCCGCTTTTCCACGAGCCGCGGCCACGAGCACACCAGCCGCGCCAGAAAAGTCCACGCACCACCGCGAAGATGACGAATAACCCGAGGAGCGGAAACAGGAAGGCGAACGGTCCCGGATACCAGAACGGCCCATGGTAGAGCCAGGGCCCGGAGACATTGCCGGCATCGGTCAAACCGCGAGCCAGACCGGCTCGATAGGCCGTTGTCCCGATCACTCCGGCGAGCGCTACTGCGGCCACAACCAGAGCGACCACCATCGCGATACGTCGGTTCATGATTGTCTCCTCCGGGGGCCGCTGTATCACGTTCGGCCCCATGAGGACGATGACGCAGGTGTGTAAGGCAAGTCTGTGCGAATGGTAAAGAAGTGTTAACGGCTACCCTCCTTCTCCGCGGGAGTGACGCGCGTTCCAAAACGCGAAAAGCGGCGGTATGTCAGATTCGCCAACTGAAGCTAGAAAATGGCTCGTAGCATCAGACCCCAGCGCGACAGACGTTACGCGCTCCGCAGCGGCAGCGTGAACGTAAACATCGAGCCACCCCCAGCTCTTCAGGCCAAGAGGGAGCTCGAACGCTCAGACGTCATTGACCGCGCTGGTCGCGACCCAGCCGCCGTCGACGCCGCCCGGCAGCATCTGACCGATATCCTCGCCGACTTCCTTGTCGATGAGCGCGTTCAGCGCTTCGGTGAGCGAAAGCCAGGCGCGGTTAATGCTGGGGCCGTTGAGCTCGTCCAGCTCAAGATTGACGTGATCGTGGCAGCCGGAGACCCTGCGATCGATGCCGCCCGGCGTGCAACCTCCACGATCCCCATCGTCATGGTGGCGGCCGGCGATCCCGTACAAGCTGGCTTCGTCGTGAGCCTGGCACGCCCCGGAGGGAACATCACCGGCATGACGTTCCTGACCAGGGAACTCGCGGCGAAACGATTGCAAATTCTCAAGGAGGTCGTTCCGACCGCATCTCGTGTCGCCGTCCTGTGGAATCCGGACAACCCGGGCGGGCTCGTCGATTTCCACGCCACCCAGGCGGCAGCAACGCTACTGAAATTGAACCTTCAGCCCCGGGAGGTGCGAACGGTGCCCGATTTCGAGCGCGCCTTCCAGGCCATGGCCGATGAGCGTGCCCAGGGGATCGTTGTCCTCACGGATCCGCTGACGGCGACCCGCGCAGGGAAACCGATCGCGGAGCTTGCCGCGAAGCATCGATTGCCGACAATGTGTGAGTTACGCGAGTTCACGGACTCTGGGGGCCTCATCTCCTATGGCCCGAGCTTGCTCGCCATGACCCAGCGCGCCGCGACGTTCTGCATGTGGAATGCGATATTCCTCTCGTCGCCGAAGTCGAAGAGGATCTTGGTCCGCTCGATATCGTCGCCGGTAGCGCATTGAAATCCAGCTGCCCGCTGCTCGTCATCGTCCGCGACTTTGACTGACACAGTTAGTTTTCCGGAGGCAGTCTCTATCGAGATCACACGGGTCGGCATCCGATGGAATGCCGCTCGCCATTGTGAACACTCGACCGCGTCGGCCGACGGCCATGTGGCGACCACGACAATCGCCAGCGCCATGAAGATATACCGCATCGTTACGAATGGGATCTGGCCCAGCGCGATACCCGCGACGCCAGGGTGGTCCCCACGAGAATCGATAGCGCCGTCAACATGATGACGCCGCCGGCGGCGAGGCTCAGAGCGTACGCGAGCATAAGCCCGGCGACGACGGCCAGTACGGCGGCGGCCATAGCGAGCACGAGAGCCTGCCGGAAGCCCTGGTGACATGACATGGCTCAACGACCGAAGCGCAGCAGGCGCGCACTGTTGACGATCACAGCCATGGTGCCTACGTTCTGGATCAGCGCGCCCGCCACGGGACTGATCACCCCGAGCCCGGCTAGCACCATGATTGCGAGGCTGCCACCAAGCGCCAGCAGAGCGTTCTCATTGATCGTCGCCCGTGTGCGGCGGGCCAGGCGAACGGTCAGCGGGAGTCGTCCGAGATCGGTGCCCATGAGTGCGATGTCGGCGCTGCTCACCGCGACGTCAGAGCCCATGGCGCCCATCGCGACGCCGATGTCGGCGCGGCTCAGCGCGAGCGCGTCGTTCACGCCATCGCCCACCACCATGACGGTGTCGCCAGCCGCTTTCTCGCGCTCGACGGTCGTGAGCTTCTGCTCGGGGAGGCAGCGCGCGACGACGGTGTCAGCACCGAGCCATCGCGCGACCTCCGTCGTGGCTTCCTCGCGGTCGCCGGTCATCAGGACGACGCGCCGAACCCCGAGCGCGCGCATCGCGTCGACCGCCTCGCGCCCACCCGCGCGAGGTCGATCGGCGAGGAGGAAGTGTCCGAGCGCGCGGGCGTCCTGCGCCACCCATACGACGGGCCCGGCATGGACGGGCTCCTCTGGTACGGCAACGCCCGCCTCGCGAAGCCACAACGATGATCCGAGACGAATGACAACGCCGTCTCGCCGTGCGATCACGCCACGGCCGGGCACCTCAATTGTGTCCACTTCCACAGGCCGGGTGTCGGCCGCAGCCGTAGCGACAGCGCGGGCGACCGGGTGTCGGGATCCACGAGCGCAGACGGCGGCGAGCAGGTTGAGCTCGTCCGCGGCGACGCCGGGCACCGGAACGATGCCCACTACCTCGAGCCGGCCGGCCGTCGCCGTGCCCGTCTTGTCGAGGACGAGCGTGTCGACCGCGCCGAGAACCTCGAGGAAGCGAGCATTCTTGATCAGTACGCCAAGGCGTGAGGCGGCGGCCAGCGCGGCGGTCATCGCCGCCGGACTCGCGAGCACGAGCGCGCACGGGCAGCTTACGACGAGGACCGCAATAGCGCGACTCAGCTCGCGGGTCCAGACAAGGACACCGGCCGCGATGAGTACCACGGCAGGTAGATAGTAGGCACCGTACCGCTCGATCAGCCGCACGATCGGCGTCTTCGCTCGTTCCGCTTTGCGAAGGAGCTCGACGATCCGCCCGACCGCCGTCGCGTCGGCGACTTCCGTGACCTGCACCTCGAGGACCCCCGACAAATTCAGCGTCCCAGCAAAGACGCTCGACGCGGGGCCCACTTCCTCGGGCACCGCCTCGCCCGTCATCGTGCTTTGATCCACGGCGGAAACACCGCGCACCACTCGCCCGTCGGCGGGGAAGGCCTCGCCCGGCCGAACTATGATCCGGTCGCCGGGAGTAAGTCGGGCGACGGGGACGTCTTCCTCCACGCCAGCGGCAGCGATCCGGCAGGCGCCGCTCGGACCGAGCGTCTTCAGGCCTTCGATCGCAGCGCGGGCGCCCAGGATCGTCCGTTCTTCGAGCAGATGCCCGATTTCCATCAGGACTGGGACCAGGATCGCCGTCTCGAAGTCGCCGATCGCGATCGCCGCCAGCATCGCGAGGCCAACCAGCTGTTCGACCGTCGCATCGGGATCCCGGCCAACGAAGCCGGCCACTCCGGCGCGCAACACAGGAACGGCCATGATGAGCGCGCCGCCGGCGACGATGAGCGCGGCGATGTCGCCCTGGTCGGGGAAGAGATGACGATGGATGATCCCTACAACGAATAACCCGCAGGCGACGAGCGCGCGACTGATGCGGCGAGCGATGGTTCGTTGCTCATGAAAGGTCAGTGGAGCGTCGGCAGCGCCCCGGCGACTAGTCACCGTCCGGTGCGTGGCGAGCGTCGTCACTTCGGTCCGCGCCACTCGCGATCCGTGCGGTCCACTGGAATGAGTACGCGACCGCGTGCCGAGCGCGGGTCGATGAGCACTTGATTTCCCACCTGTGCCATCACCGTCTCCATGGCCTCGCGGTAGAGACGCTGACGGACGATGGCGGGATCGCGACGCTGCTCGTCCAGGACAGCGAGGAAGGCGGAGGCGGCGCCGCGCGCCCGGGACAGCTGCTCGGCCTCGTGGGCCTCGGCCTGACGCCCTTCGGTCGCCGCCTCAGCGCGGGCGAGCGGCAATTGCTGCTCGCGGTATCGTCGTGCCTCGTCGACCTGAGTCTTTTTCTGCACGAACGCGCTCTGCACCTCCTCGAAGGCGCCGGCCACGGACGCCGGCGCCGCGAGCTCCGTGATCTCGAGCGCGAGCAGGCGAACCCATCGGCCGCCCTCGTCCAGCCGGAGCTGCGCTCGTTCGAGCGCCGTCGTGATCAGTGCAGCCCGGGCATCCACGAGTACGGCGTCGATGCTTGTCTCCGCAAGGGTCCGGGTCAGTGCCGCAACCACGGCGTGCTGCAGGACGGTCTCTGGACCTTCGACGCGCAGTGTCCACACGACGGGATCGACGATCTGATACTTGGCGACACCGCGCAGTTGTACGATGTTGTCGTCGCCGGTGATGGCGTAGCCGTCGCGCGTGATGTCGAGCTGAGCCCCGAAAACCTGACGGCCAGCACTCAGCCCGTTGATGGAGACCTCCTGCACCCGTCGGACGGGAACCCGGATCACCTCGTCGAAGAGATACGGCAATGAGAGCAGCAGGCCCGGACGATGTACCTGCTCGGCGCGCGAGGTGCCGGTCAGCCGGCCGAAGCGCAGTCGCAGCCCCACCTCGTCGGGGCCGACGATGGTGACCCCGGAGAGCAATACCGCTACGAGCACGACCAGCCCCACCCACCGTAGGACGCGGACCGTCGCGTCCAGGCCGTCAATCAGAGGACCGTGCTCGTTCGTCATCGCCGCTCGCGCGCTGGCGACGGTGTCGCCGCGCCAGCGGCCGGCGTGCGCGCGCTGTCGAGAAGATCGAACGGTGACGCATCAGTTCGGAGGATCACCGTCGAACGGCGTCCCAGCAGTGTCTTGAGTGAGTCGAGCGACCGCACGAACTTGTAGAAGTCGGGGTCGCGCCGGTGGGCGTCGGCGTAGATCCGCGCCGCCTCAGCATCCGCGCGGCCCCGAATCTCCGCGGCCTTCTGTTTAGCCTCGGCCCGAATCCTCGCTACTTCCAGATCCGTCTGGGAGCGGATGTCGGCTGCCTCCCGCTCGCCTTCCGCGCGGTGACGCGCCGCGTACTGCGCTCGCTCGACACGCATCTGCTCCAGGACGAACCGGGTGTTCTCGGGCGGGAACCCTAGGCGGTTGAGCCCCACCTGCTGCACGCGGATACCGAAGCGCTCGCGCGAGGTCGCCTCGACGTCGTGCAGGATGGCGCCCTCGACCTCGTCGACCTTGAGTCGGGCGGGGTCGGTCGAGACCAGGGCCGCGAGGTCGTATCGGCCGAGCACGGCATTCTTGGCATTGGTCACGAGCGCGTCGAGCCGCTCCTCGGCCGGCCGGAGCTCGCCTATCGATTGCAGGAAGATCAGCGGATCACCGACGGACCACACCACGAACGCTTGCAGCACGATGTTCTTCTTGTCCCGCGTGAGCGTCTCCACGAAGCGAGAGGTGAAGACGCGGGCGCGCACGTCCAGGACGTATGCGCGCTCGAGGGGCCACGGCAGCTTGGCGTGCAGGCCGGCGACGGTCGTGGTGCGTTGGGGCGCGCCGAGACGTGTCACCACTGCGACGCTGCCCTCACGCACGGTAAACAACACGCTCGAGGCGGCCACCGTGAGAACGACCATGGCGGCCACGGCCCAGCGTACATGTGCGACCTCCAACGGTATTCGCCTCATCGAACGCCTCCTACGGCAGGATCAGTCGCGCAAATCGATCCAAAGATCATCCGCGCTCGTGGCGACGCGGCGATCGACCACGAAGAGGTTCAGGTCGGGCGTGGCCTCCTCAAGCGCCTCCAAGCGGCGACGGAATCGAAAGAGGTCCGGAGCCGCGTAGTACGGGCCGAGGGTCGCCGCGAAACGCGACGCGCCGGCGCGTGCGTCCGCGGTGCGGAGTCCGGCGGCGGCCTGGGCCTGAAGAACCTCGGCGGTGGCCGCGGCGCGCGTCGCCGGAAGCAGACGTTCACGTTCCGCGCGGGCCCGCGACGCGAGGGTCGCGCGCTCGACCTCCGCGCTCACCACTGCCTCGTAAGCGGACGCGACCGCCACCGGGGGATGCAAGCTGCTAAAGGCAACGTGGAGGATCTCGATCCCGAGTCGGTGCGCGTCGACCTCCTGCTGCAGCCGCTGGGCGAACACGCCGGCGAACTCGCCGCGGTCGATGGAGAGCAGCCGATTGAGGTCAGTCACGACCGTCACGTGCATCAGGAGGCGGTAGGCGAGCGCTTCTAGGCGCTGGCGCGCGTCGGCCGAGCCGAGCGCGTATGCGATCACGTCGCGGATACGGTACGTGACGGTCGCATCGACAGAGATGAGCTCGCGCCCGTCACCGAGTAGGAGGGTGTACTCGTCCAGCGAGTGCGCCTGTGCCCACAACAGCGACGTCCGTTGCGCCGTCCCGAATCCGAGCGGAAGGGTTTGCGCCCGGCGGACCGAGTACCGCTCGATCGTCTCGATCGGCCACGGCCACTTCACGTGAAGACCGGGGCGCGCGGCACGTCTCTCCGCGAGGCGCCCGAGGAGCAGTCGGACACCTTCCTCATCAGGGCCGATGACGACGAGCGCTGTCGAGACCCAGAGGACGAGCGCCATTGCGGCGCCGAGCGGTGCGAGGCTCTTCAGAAGGAAGCTAACGGTCCAGGTGGAACGCAGCGACAGCCCGAGCTTCCGTTCGAGCACGTCGCTGAGGCCCGCAAGCGGACCCGAGCGATGCATCAGGACTTCGAGGGTCACGCTGCCGACCGCGGCGGTGATCTCATCGGCGGGCCGACGAGGGCGCCATAGCCCGGCTCCGTCACGCACGAGTACCTCGACGGCGACGACACCCTCGAGGACTAGGACCGCCATCATCACCCAGCGGTCGAGGTCGAGCGTCGGCGCCCCGACGCCGCGGACCAGCAGCACTGCGGCGAAGAGACACGCCAGCCAATGCCCGCCGCGGAACCACGTCTTCAGCCCTGGTGTCTCCGGAAGCGCGTCACCGCCGACGGTGCCGATCCAGCGCGCCGCGACGAAAAGCACGAGTCCGGCGGTGGCGACCGCGATCGCCGCTGCGATCGTGACGTTTCCCGGTGGAGCGGCGTCCACATCACGAAGGAGCGTGAGCGCCGTCGCGACAAGGCCGACTGCGCCACCCAGCGCGACGACGGCACGCCCGTTCAACGAGTCGAAGGCTCCGAGTCGATTCCCAGAGGGCGACGTCATTCCGGGCCGTGCAGGCTCGGTCGCAGCTCCGTCGTCGCCATGCTCGACCGCGTCGGCCGTTCCCCGGCCTCGCCGCACGTGCTCATCCCAGATCTGACGGCGGCGGTTCACGATTCGCGCCACCGCGAACAGACCCGCGGCAAGCATCGCGGCGTAGATTCCCAGCGGCGCCAGCGCATTCCCGAACTCCGGCGCGAACGCGATCACCATGAGCGCAGTGACCAGCGCCAGAGAGGCCCCTGTCACGAGCGGGCGTTCGAAGCCAGCCGCCTGGCTGAATGCCGCCGATGCGGACTCGGACGCCGGCGGCTCGCTCGTCATTGGCTGTGCACGTGCGTGCCGTGCGTGGCCCAGGCGAGGCGATCCAGCCCAGAGCGGTGCTCGGGGCCGTCCGGCCGCCGACCCTCGCCGGGCGCGCGCGTCTCCGGCGCATCGAGGGTCCATGGCGTAGGCCGCGTGCGGCCTGAGCGACCATCGGAACGGTCACGATCTATAGAGAAGACCGCGCTCGCCCCAAACCACGCTGCGCACGGAGACGAACGCGACACCGTTGCATGGTCTGTTCTCCGTCGCTTCGGCTCCGCTTCCGCGCGTTCGGAGTCGGCACCGACCCACGAGCTAAGCGACTCGTCGAACGGATCGGCACAGCGAATGCTCTGGGGCCTACTCCCAGCGTCGACAACGACGTGGGATTGCGCGCTCGCGACCCGCGGCCCCGCGAGCGTGAGCGCGGCCAACACGGCCGCAGCCGTCACGCCGGCCGTGCTGCGCGGCCGGTGGCGGACACCCGCGATGATCCGCGCTAGCCCGAACAGGAACAGGGTGACGAGGACGATCGAGGCGCCAGCGGCCAGGCGGAAGTAGTACGCCGTCATAAGTCCGATAACGACTGCCGTCACCGCGACCCCGATCGCGATCCTCAGCGAGCCGCGAAAGCTCCCGGCAAGCGTGAACCCCACGAGCGTCGGCAAGACGATCATCGCGCTAACCAAGAGCACGCCGACCATCCGCATCGCGACGATTGTCGTGAACGCGGTCAGGATCGCCACCATAAGATTTAGGCGGGCGACGGGCACGCCGCTCGTCCGCGCGAGGTCTTCGTTCACGGTGGCGGCCACCAGCGCCGCGTAGCGCGACGAGAGCGCCGCCGCCACAAACGTGCCGAGAACCAGAATCAGCGCAACGTCGGTAGGGCTAACGGTCAGGATACTGCCGAAGAGCAGCGCAAAAAGATCGACGTTGAATCCACCAGCCACACCGATGAGGACCACCGCGACGGCAAGCCCGCCCGAGAGGAATACCGCCAGCGAGGCATCGCCGGCCAACGCGCCCCGGGTGCGGAGCCGTTCGATGCCGACCGCACCCGCCGTGGTCACGACGAGCGCCCCGACGACCGGCGGCACGCCGAGGACGAGGCCGAGCGCGACACCCGCGAGCGCCATGTGCGCGAGCGTGTCGGTGATGAGCGACAGGCGCCGCGGGACGAGGAACACACCGATCGCGGGGCAGATCATCGCTGTCACGATCCCGACGAGCAGCGCGCGCTGCATGAAGCTGTATCCGAGGAATTCGGGTAGCATCGTCATTCGTCCACTGCGTGCGGACAGGGCAGCTCGTGCCCGATGATCCGCACCGACGCCCCGTAGAGTGCACTGAGCGCCGGTTCGGTCAGGACGTCAGCCGGGCGTCCGCAGACGAGCAGCCGCCGGTTGAGGCACGCCAGCGAGGTGACCTCGCGCGCGATGACACCCACGTCGTGGCTGACAAGGACGACTGTCACTCCGCGCTCGTGGTTCAGGTGCCGGAGCAGCGAGTAGAAGCCCGTCTGGGCCTCGGCATCGATACCACCCGTCGGCTCGTCGAGGATCAGCAGGTCAGGCTCCGACACGAGCGCTCGCGCGATCAGCACGCGCTGTTGCTGTCCCGCCGAGAGTCTGCCGACGCGGGCGGTCTCGTGAGATCGCATGCCGACGAAGTCGAGCACGACACCGAGGCGAGCGCGCTCGGCGACGCCGCGACGGCTGAACCAGCCGCGCGTCGTCACGAGACCTGTCGCGACGACTTCCTCCACGGTCACGGGCAGGCCCGGATCGAGTGTCGTCTGTTGCGGCACGTAGCCGATCCGACGCCAATCATGGAAGTTCGGGAGCGGGCAGCCGAAGAGCCGAACACTGCCGCTCGTGGGCGGAAGGAGACCGAGCATCACGCGAAGCAGCGTCGTCTTGCCGGACCCGTTCGGGCCGATGATGCCGAGGAAGTCGCCAGACGCGACGGTGAGGCTCACGTCGTCCACGGCGCGAACAGGCCCATGATCGAACGTCACACCGCACAACTCGATGACGAGATTCATCGGCAGGCGAGGCCGATCCGGAGATTCTTGAGGTTCTCCCGCATCACGAAGAAATAGTCGGCCCCCGCGGCGGCCTCGGCCTTCGTCAACCCCTCCACCGGGTTCAGCAAAAGGCTGTTCGCGCCTACCTCTCGTGCGAGAGTCTCCGCCAGCTTCGGGCTGACGAGTGTCTCGAAGAATATGTGCTTCACCTGCCGGCGCTTGGCGAAGCGGACGATCCGAGCCAACTCCGCCGGGCTCGGCTCTGCTTCCGGGGCCAGGCCCATCACCGGCACCTGGGTGAGGTGATAACGCTTCGCCATGTACCCGAAGGCGGCGTGCGATACGACGATGTCGCGGCGCGCGCACTCTGCGAGGCCACGCTCGAATTCCGCGTGCAGCGCGGCGAGCCGTGCCAGATACGCGTTCGCGTTGACCTCGTACACGCTCGCGTTCGAGGGATCCGCCTTGGCCAGGCCCCCACGGATGCGTTCGACCTGGGCTTGCGCGAGCACCGGGTCCGTCCATACGTGCGGGTCGGGCGCGGCCGTCTGACCGGCGCGATCCGCTCTGCTGGCTGGCGTCGCGGCTGGTGTCGTGCCGTGGCTGGGGGTGTCCTCGTGCCCGTGGACTGGAAGGTCCGCTCGGAGCAGCTCGATGCCCTCGGTCGCCGTTACGGTTACGAGCTCCGAAGGCTTGACGTTGGCGAGGAGCTTCTGCGCCCAGGGATCGAACCCGGCGCCGTTCAGAACGAAGACCTTGGCGCGCTCGACTGTCGCCACGTCCTGCGGCGACGGCTCCCAGTCGTGTGGCTCGAAGCCGGGGGGCACGAGTGAGACGACCTCCGCGCGGTCTCCGGCGACTTGCTTCGAGAACTCCCACAGTGGATAGAAGCTCGCGATTACGAGCGGCTTCGCCGTCGGCGGCGGGGAACTGGACGGCCCGCAGGCGCCGAGCGCGAGCGCGGCGGCGAGGACGACGCTCTTCATCGCGTACAGACAGTGCCGAGGCTACGCATGACGATCCTCCCGAGAGAGTGCGAGGTGACGCGCGAGCGCGCGCGGACGAACCAGTCTCGCGAGAAGGGTCAGACGCGCGGCGGCGCGCGACAGCCGACCGAACAGCCAGAGATCCTGGGCGTGGCAGGATCGCCGGAGATCAACGCTTCGGCGACGAGGGGCGCGACCACCTCAACAACTGCTGTGAGCTCGACGAGGGCGGCGCTGCTGCCGAGGGCAACGAGCGCGCTGACCGTGCACTCCGCATTGTAGATCCCGTCGCAGTGGGCATGCGGCGGCTCGCTGCCGCTCAGAAACAGCGCGGTCAGCGCGAGGCCAGCGAGGACCAGCACGAGCGGGGATCGCGGCAAGATGGCTACTCGCATCGGCATAAGCCATACATTAGCCGCGGCGCTCGCGCAAGGCCCCTCGGTGCGGCGGCCGGGTTCGTAATGCCACTGCCCACCGCCCTCGTCGGCGATCGCGTGCCCGCGCATTTGCAGCCGGTCGTGATCGGGCGGTTGCAGATGATGACTCAAGGGCGGAGTACACCTTGAGACGCTCGGCCGCGTGGATACCGTCGTGCTCGACAAGACCGGCACCGTGACATTCGGAAGGCCGGAGGTGCAGCGCGTCGTTCCGATGGACGGCGCAACGCGAGAAGACGTTCTGGACGCCGCTGCTGGCGCGGAACTGCGTTCAGAGCATCCGCTGGGGCCGGCGATCGTTGCACGCGCGAGCACAGCGGCGGCCGATCACCGAGCCTGACCGGTTCGCATACACACCAGGCCGCGGGATCGAGGCCCAAGTTGCCGGACCACTGTGCTGGTCGGCAACCACGCCTGGATGAGAAATCGCGGAGTGGTGTGTCGCTGAACGGCACCGCCGGCAGCGCCGGCGAAGTCGCGACGGCGGCGGCCTCGCGGGTTCTGGTGTCCCGCAACGGGCGGTTACTCCGCTCGATCGCTATCGCCGACTCCGTGCGGGTCGAAGCTTGGGCGGCCATGGCGGCGCGCCGCCGCATAGGTATCAGGCTGATGGAAGCACGGTGGCCATGGTCGGTGATGGCATCAATGATGCCCCCGCCCTCGCGGCGGCCAACGTCTGCGTCGGCATGGGCTCGGGAACCGAAGTCGCGCGTGAGAGCGCCGACGTCGTGCTGCTCGGCATTGATCTCACGCGCTTCGTCGACACCCTCGCCGTGGCGCGCCGCACACGGGCCATCATCTGACAGAACTTCGTAGGTACGCCGGCAGTCGATCTCCTCGATGTTGGGCTCGCCGCGGTGAGGCTTCTTGGCCCTCTTCTGGCCGACTTCGTCCACGTCGCCTCGGAGCTTGCGTTCATCCTGAACTCCGCGCGGCTCTTGCCACCGCCCGACTCGTGGACAGCCACAGAGGGCCTTGAGCCAGTCGCCATGTAGCATTCCGCCGCGGTGAGGGAAGCATAGCGGTGCCGTCTATGAAGGATCCTTCCACGTCGGGAATGAATCTCAGCCTCTATCCACTTTCTATCGACATGCATGCCCCCCGAATGGGTCCACATGAGGAACTCAATCGCGTCTTATTTTGCGTATCGGATTACAACGATTCACCAGGTCGTGCGCGCTAAGGTAGTGTCAGGATTGACCAGGCAATCTACGAATCCCTTACCCTCCACCACTTACTACATCAGCTAAAATAGTTACGCGACACTCCCAGGGAGTTGTGGCGCGGAGTGGCGCTCATCCCTTCACATCAGAGAGCGGCGGTTAACGAGCCTTCTGCGGCTCCACATTCGTCGCCTCGATGACGTAGGACGCGCTCGCTATGTCGTTGCGCACGGCTTCAGTTCGCAGTCGGCCGGTGACCGCCACTGTCTGAAACATCTCTTTGACCTTGAACGGCTTGGCGCCCATACGCACGAGCACGATCTGGTTCGAGGGCGGCGGCGGCACATGAATGCACGCCCCGAAAAACGGGACGAGGAGGAATTCGGACACCGCCTTACCGTCACCTTCGAGAGTCACGAGGAACCCCGTCAGCTTTACGATCTTGTTGTTGAGAGTTGCGACCACCGGAGCGTTCTCCCAGGCCTGCTGGAGCTTCTCGCCCAATTGCTGCGCGCGTGGATCGTTGTCTCGCAACGAGTCCACGTCGTCGTAGTACTTTTTCAGTATCCGGTCCGGGTCGAATCCGGCCGGCAACAGGTCTTTCCAGTCGACGATCTTGACTTTGTCCTCTCCGGGCTGTGACTGCTGCGCCTCGGAGTCGTGCGTTGTCAAGAGCGCGAGGACCATCGTGAGCAGGATCGCGACCGTTCGACTCATCACACCGCCCCTATCGTTCGAGTTCAAACATGGACCGTCATGCCATCGATCAGCGAGTAGCGATAGGCTCTGACCGCGGGCCAAAGGCCGGCCACGACGCTCGCCAGCAGCACGGCCGTTAGCAGTAGCCACTCGTACACGCCGGGTAGCCCGATTTCGATGGAGAGCCCCAGGTGGGTCTGGACGAATGATCGCGTGACGAAGAGCCCGAGGTAGAGAAACACTACGCCCAGCGCAACACCAGCGGCTGCGAGGGCGGCGGCCTCGCCGACGATGAGCGCCAGGACGTGTCGTGGGCGCGCCCCCACCGAGCGCAGCACTGCCATTTCGCGCCTCCGCTCGTTGAGGCCGGTCAGCAGCGCGGTGACCATCCCACTTAGGCCGACCAGAGCGACGAGCGCGGAGACGCCGAGCAGCGCCTGCTCCGCCACCCCAATGGCGTCCCAGAGCTCTTGCAACACGACGCCGGGCAGGACCGCCAGCAGCGGTTCCCTCCGATAGTCATTGATGAATCGCTGGACGTGGAAGACGGCGGTTCGGGAGTCGAGCCCGACGAGGAACGCTGTGATGCTTCGGGGCGTGAGATCCTGCCGGCGCGCATCGTCGGCCGACGCGGACGTCCCGGGTGGCCGCATCCCGCTCTGCCAGTCGACGTGAATGGCTTCGAGGCCGGCGAGGCTCACGTGCACGGTCCGGTCCACCGGTGTGCCGGTCTTGTTCAGGATGCCGACAACCCGGAACGGCTTGTCGCTATGCCGTGTTGAGTCGATGTCGACGGCGCCATGGGCGACTACGAGCGAGTCGTGGAGATGGAGATTCAGCTCCCTGGCGACGTCTGACCCGAGGACGGCGTCGTAAACGTCGTCGAACACGCCGCCGGTGTGGAATTCGAGAGCACGGCGGCCGCCATAATGGTAGTGGCGGAAGTAGTCTTTATTTGTGCCGAGCACGGTGAATCCACGAAAGGAGTCGCCGAGGGAGACGGGAATCGTCCAGCGCACGCGCGGATGACGCGCGATCTCCTGATAGCTCGTCCACGACACGTTGTTCGTCGCGTAGCCGATGCGGAACACAGCGTGGAGCAGCAGCGCCGTCGCGCCGGTGCGGGCTCCGACCACGAGGTCGGTACCGGAGATCGTGTTGGCGAAGCCAGCCCGAGCCTGAGTCCGCAGCCGCTCGACGCCGAGCAGGAGCATTACGCTCAGGCTGATGGAGACCACCATCAGACCGGCGGTGAGACGCCGGTTCAGCAGGCTCTTCAGGGCCAGTGCCAGGATCGGCATCTCAGGCCCTCACCGCAGCTGCCTGACAGCTGACGTCATCGAGGGCGAGCGATCGATCGAACAGACTCTCGAGACTCCGGTCGTGGCTAACGAACAACAACGTGGCGCCCTCGATTTCGCACTCGCGGAAGAGGAGTCGCAGGAAGGCCTCGCGGCGATCGGCATCGAGCGCCGAGGTGGGCTCATCGGCCAGGACAATCTCTGGCCGCCCGATGAGCGCCCGGGCCGCGGCGACACGCTGTTGCTGCCCGACGCTCAAACGCATGACAGCACCACGCGACCGCGCCTCTGCGGCGAGATCGAGGTGTTCGAGCAGGCGTTGGGCCTCGCGCTCCACTCCGCCGCAGCTCTCCGCCTGGCGACGCCGCCGAGTGGAGAAACGGCATGGCAAGGTGACGTTCTCGACGATCGAGAGGTACGGCACGAGATTGAACATCTGGAAGATGATGCCGAAGTGGTCCGCGCGGAAAGCATCACGTCTGGCTCCGGCTAGATGCGACAGTTCCGTGCCGAGCACTCGAAGCGATCCGCGCTGCGCCATGACGACGCCGGCCAGCAAGCTCAGCAGGCTGCTCTTGCCACCCCCACTCGGCCCGTGTACGAAGACGCGTTCTGTCGCAGCAATTGCGAGGTGTTCGATGTGCAGAAGCGGACGGTCTGGCGACCAGCCGAATTCGAGATCGCGGACCTCAATGACGGCTGACGTCACGACACGATCTTCAGGCGGGCGGCGCGAGGACTGAGGACGGCGGTCTTCTGGCCATGGGCAGTGACGACCTGGACTTGCAGCTGCTTCAGCCGCGGAAAGGCCTTGAACAGGCCGCTCACGTCGATGTGGCTGAGAGCGTCCGGCTTGGCACAGTCCCAGTGCCACTCGGCCTCGATCTCGGAATGGGTCTCACCGCTACCAGCCGCCGGCAGTTTCATGTCGACCCGCGCTGGCTGGGGCTGACACTCCGCCGCCGGCGGGGTTCCGACCAGCTGCACCGATTGCTTGAGCTGCTGTTCCGCGCGGGCCACCGTCTTCTTCTCGGCGTCGGTCCGAGGCGCGTGCTCGAAGCCCAGAAGGTTATCGGACGGACCTTCGAGCGCGATGCTCAGCGCGCGTCCATCGAGGCTGACTTGCAGGGTCGCGGCGCCGTGCTGATGGGCCGGGTGCTGCTCCGGACCTGTCTTGTCGGCCGCGACGGCCGGCGCAGTTACGAGCAGCGTGGCAAGGATGACAGAACGCACCATGAGTTCCTCTCTTCTGCACCCGAGCAAACACGGGTGCCCTGATCTGGATGCTTTACGGCCGCGTGGTCGCGGCGTCGAAGCAGAGGACCGTCAGGAAGGGAAGGGAGGAGCCCGAGCGCCGCTAGGCCGCGCGGCAGGCGACGGCCGAGCATCGAGGAGCGACAATAACTGGCCAATCGCCGGAACCAGCTCCGAGGCCAGCGTCGGTTCCGGCGCTGGCGCCATTGCCAGGTGGTCGGCGGCGACGTGCAACCCGCATGGCCCGTCGTGCACGTGCAAAACGTGCTTGATCTCGTGCGCGAGCGCCGTTGCTTGTACTGCGACGAAGACGAGCACGATCAGCGCGTATAGACCACGACGCGCCCATGAGCAGTGGGCCATCATCGGAATTCGCGGCGTTGCTGGTGAGCCACCGCCAGGCTAGCGGCAGTGAACATGGTCGCCATGCGGCCAGCACATGCGGCCGTCCGGGCTATGGATCGGAGCGCCGTCGATTGTCCAGCCGTCGTGCGCACCGTTGCCGGGCGTGCGAGGCCAGTTGCGCCATATTCCCTCGAGGGGCACGGCAGGTGGGCGTACAGGAGCGGCTTCGCTGTCCACGTCCGCGGCCCGCTCTGGACTCGTCACACCGGGCTCGCCGACGTCTCCCGAGCGGACCGTGGCCGGAGCACAAGTCGATTGCGAATTGGCCTGTGAGGTCATCGGGCCAAGCGAGAGCACAGCAATGGCGAGGATCAGAGAGAAACGTCGAATCTCGTGACGAATGCGGGTCACTTGCACACTCGGCGCTCCGACGTCACGGACCATCATACAACAATACGTAAATTTCTCGATGAGGCGCCGCGATGCCACAAAGATCCTCAGATCATATCCCTTCATCGGCAGCCATCTTCATCCGACCACGGGGCTGGTCGACGCTTCCGACCACACGTGATCGACAACCGGCTTGCCGCTCGAGAAATACCAGAGTACTAAATATTGAAAACCCAAAGCGTTCAAAATCAAACAATTGCGTGAGTTCGGATGGTTTCGGCGTCCGTCAACCCTCGGTGGTAGGGTTTACGACCGAGCCGGGGGCCACGCCGCGAGTGCGAACGATGCCAGCGCGCGATCTCGAGCGGCTGACGCGGGAGATCGCCGACGCTAAGCAATGGTTCGGCGTGAACGTCGCCACCTCGGTGCGGAGGCTGCTCCGAGGCGGGCCGCGACGGGTTCTGGCTGCACCTTGACCTCCGTCGGGATCACAAACGTGATCGTGGACTCGTCGAGCATGAAGTGAATCGACGGCCACGGCGAGCGAAGTCGAATCCGCGAAGGGCCGTGTCGAGCGACGCAAGTTCGGCAAGAGAGTTGGGACGGCCCCGCCCGATGAGGCGACCGTTGACTGGATCAAAGAAGAGGCTCTTGCCGACGAGTGGCCAAAGACCATCGAACAACGTGCCAAAGAGGGGGCTTGGAGAACTTCTACAACCTACCGTACCGTCACGGCTCAAGCTTCGAGCATTCGGACTCCTGGAGCGCGGCTTCGTTCCTAGACTTCAAGACTGACGTAGTGGACATGCTGACC
>Ga0075434_100001373_pt1 | contig 20421 bp, 13 predicted proteins | sample RhiMethybrSRZTD3_FD_75298 | JGI IMG/M metagenome (GOLD analysis project Ga0075434, IMG submission 75298) | Populus rhizosphere microbial communities from Tennessee, USA - Rhizosphere MetaG P. TD hybrid SRZTD3 | ecosystem: Host-associated > Plants > Roots > Rhizosphere > Soil | place: USA... | reverse complement strand
CAGAGACCAGCGATGACGTTGTGAGCGCCGGCGCGAAGGAATGCCCAGGAGAGACCGACCAGGCCCTCGCCAGCGTATGTTTTGGTGCCAGCGCCATTGCAAGCGGAGATGGTGACGAGGTAGGCGTTGAGGGCATGCGGGAGGATATCGCGGGCATAAAGCTTGTAAGAAGAGTCGGCTTGGGGGGAAAGGATGACGGCGGATTCGAGCGGGCGGAGACGGCTGGCGGTGCCGTGGGTTGCGAAGTGGAGATAGGAGAACCTATCAAGTTGGCTGCCGAGGACGGCAGCGGGTGTGGCACTTTTCCCGGTGAGCACGACACGATCGTTGGGCTGGAAGTATTTTTCGAGCAGAGCGACTTCCTTGACGGCTTGAGGAAGCTGGGGAAAATCTGGACTGGCCGAAAGGGCGTCAGCAACCAAGAGCAACCTGCCGCCGGGAGGTTGCAAGGAGCGGGTGTTGCGGGCGAGCAGCGATAGCGAGCTGGCAGTGGACAAGGTGACGTCGTCGATCCAATAGTGCGGCTGCGCTGCGGTTACGATAAGAGTTTCAAAATTGAGAGAATTCAAGCTGCCATCGGGCAGCACTATGACTCGAGAATTCGTCGGGAGGAATTCTTCCGCCGGCTGGACCAGCGTGGCATACAGTTTCTTGCCATCGATGTTGTCCGCTTCCAGCGGATCGCGCGGATCGGTAAACGAGTCGCGGTAAGACTTCACGAGGGGATCGATTTCCTGGCTCGGGGGCAGGACGACGAGGGAGGTTTTCGCCGGCGTGACGACCCAGAGCCACGAGCGCACTTCGCCAAGCCAATAAAAGAGCAGCGTGGAATTCGTCCGCCGCGCGATCGCTTGCGGATCGAAAGAGTTGACGACGCTTGACGCGGAGACTTTTCCCGACAGCCCTTGCTCGAAAGATTGAGAGCGGCTGAGGTCTGCGACCCTGAGAGCGTCGAGGGGGCGATTCTGGTCAATTAGAACTCGAATGTAAGCATCGTAAAACTCGATGGCGCTGGACAAAAACGAGACGCGCAGTTCATCGCTATGAATGGAATCGCGGGTGCTTTGGATCGTCCGAATAGCGGTAATGAATTCCAGTTCGGCTTTCGTGGGGAGCTTTTGAGCGGCATAAACCTCGGCGAGCCGAGCGTGAGCTTCCCACTTTAGCCGCGTTTCCGCATTAGGGTCGGCTAGCACCTGCCGGAGCGCGCGAAGGGCGGCCGGGTAGTTTTGACGGGCTGCGGCAATGCGACCAGCGATGAGTTGTGAATAGGCGATCGCCGACTGGTTGTGCGTTGCGTTGGCGATTCCAGCCGCGCGCTCATTGAGCTTTCTGGCGTCTTCAACCCTATCGGTCGAGAGAGCGTTCCTCGCCAATATGATCAAGCAGCTGACGAGCGTGTTTTTATCATCGTGAGTTTCGGCGAGGGCAAGAGCTTTTCTGCCGGTCCCTTCGGCCTCCGCAAAACGATGTTGCAAGCCCTGCACGTCGGCGAGGGCGATCAGCCAATACGTCTGGTCCTCCGGCAAGCCGGCCTGGCCGGCTTTTTGCTCGGCGAGTGTCAGGTCCGCCACGGCGCTGTCGAAATCTCCTATCACCCAATGACTCCAGCCCAGATTGCCGAGCGACTTGGATTCCTGGCCAATCGCGTGGAGAGAGCGCGAACGTTCCAGAGCTGTACGAAAGCGGTCGATGGCTTCGTCGTAGTGCTCCTGCCACATTGCTACGTTGCCGAGATTGCCCAGCGCATTGAGCTCGGCGGCGGGCTGGTTTTGCGCGCGGGCGATGGAGGCGGCGGCGCGAAATTCGGCGGCGGCCCTATCGTAATTCTTGCGATCGACTTCCAGAATCCCGCGAGCTTGAGCCAGGGAACCTCGAATCGAAGAATTGATTTCGACGGCGAGGGCTTCGGCGTCGGACAGCGCACGATCCGCAGCGTCGAGCTGCTGCAAGTAATCGTAGTCCAAGCCTTCGACCATTTTCCTTTGCACTTCGGTGTCGGTGCGGGCGAGCGGAACCGGCAGCGGTTCCCCAAGAAGCCGAAGGGATTCGGAATAAGCGCCACGCATCATGAGGATGTGCGCTTTTTGCACGCGAAACCGCGCTGCCGACTGCACATCTTTGGATTGGTATTGAGAAAGGGCCGCGTCAGCATGTTCTAACGCAGCATCGAGTTGACCTTTCCGCATCTCTTCGCGGATTTGCTGGAAGGTCGCGTCGGGAGTTGCGGTCTTGCGGCAACCGCCGGAAAGGGCGGCTAGCAAGACAAAGAAAAAGGCTAAGAGATGATCCTCTAGCCCGGAGGGGGCCACTGCTTGCCGTTGGTACCGCCGGAGCCGGCAGAACCGCTGCCGGAGGTGGAGGAGCCAAGCTCGTAGCGAAGCATGGTCAGACTTCGCTCTCCATGCGAAATCATCACTTCGGCGAAATAGACCCTGCCGAATCCTGGAACGTAAAGCGAGTGACCACAACGCTCGATGCCGGGATAGTCCACGTCCATTTTCTTGACGAGTGAGCAGAAGAAGGCTCCGTTTTCACCCGGATCCGGCAGGTTCTTGCCGGACTGGTGGGGGTCTTTGGCAATTTTCCAGAAATCGCCCTTTTTGGCAAATTGTTTGCGCGCGTAAGCGAAGGTCGGAATTTCCTCGAAGACATGGAAGTCGAGCTCGATGTTCACGGGGTAACCGCAGATGCGCAGATTTTCAAACTTGCTGCCATGCATGGTGATGTGGCCCTCCGCAGCGTCCTTGCGATGCTTGGAATAGAGCCGGCAGACCATGCGATCGGCGGTGAGCACGTCGAGCATGTTCAGGTCTTCCAGTGTCGAGGTGACCAGCGTGTTGTTGCTTTCGTCGTCAGCCTGGTATCCACCGGAGACGTGCGTGTAACCCGCCTTGAAGGAGATGAACTCGCGGAAGCGGAATTTTTCGACGCGCGCGCAGCCGTGGCCGCCGGTGACGGGCAAAACCGATTGAGCCTGGGCGTCGATCTGTTCGTGAAAGGGACGAGTGAATTGACCGTTAAACGCATGAGCGCAACCATGGAAATGGAAGCGTTGCGGGGACAGAGCGGGCATAGGGGACTCAACTCCTGCTTGGAATAACAACCACAGGCGCTCAATACTGCCGGAGTTACCGTGTCAGTTCAATGACAAATTGCAAGCGGGTGATTTCCTCAGCGGAGGAAGGGTTGCCAGTGGCGCCGGCCGCACCCGAAATAACGATGGTGTACTTCCCTGCTGTGGTCCCGGGATTGACGACAATCACCTGAGTTTTCTGTGCCTCCTGCGCCGAGACGGAACGCAGGAGCGAAGAGCGACCAGCGGGATCCTCAAGACGAAAAAGATAGGTGGAGTGAGCGGGGTCAGTAGGCACGTCGACGTAAAGCCCGAGCGGCTCGTTGGGAGCTGACGCCACGTTCAGGACCTCGCCTCCGCGACTGTTTCCGCTAATTAGCGAATGCATCGGCAGGACCTGGGGAGATGTGACCTGTTTGTAGTGCGGAAGCGTGACGAAATTCTGGTAGCCCACAACCAGCAAGAGCAAGGCGAAGGCGGGGAGAGCAAAAGCGGGTTTGAACCAAGCGAACCAGCCGGTCCGAACGGGGGCAAGATTGCCGCGCGGAGCAGGGGAAGCAGCAAAGATTTCGCGGGAGGCGGAGAGGAATTCGGCGGCAGAGCGCAGTTGAGCTGCGCATTCGGCGCAGGAGAAGTAATGTTCTTCGTAGGCGTCGCGCTGGACGGGGGAGAGTTCGCCCAGGAGGTAGTTCTCGCAGGCCTGCGATTGCAGGGCTTCGTTGTGGTCCATGGTTGGTCGTTCCATTTTCTCTAAATAGTGGCGTCGGGAGCCGATTCGTTTCCTTTTCCCCTTGAAAAAAGATAAGCCCTTTAGTTACAAATGTTTAAGGACCGAGCAAGGAACGGAACTTCCGTTTGGCGCGGTGGATCAGGACGCGCAGATAGTCACGAGTAATGCCAAAACGGCGGCAGGCGTCGTCCTTGGGCTGCTCTTCGAAAAATATCGCTCGGAGTATGGCTTGGTCTCGTTCGGGCAGCTGGGCGAGGACTTTTCGCACGGAGCTGCGAGTTTCCTCGGCGATGGCGAGATTTTCGAGGTTGACAACTTTGTCTTGAATTTCGACGTGGTTCGGCTCGAGGGGAAGGCTCTTGTAGCCGGAGCGGTAGTGCTCCAAAAGAACGTTGTTGCATACGGAATTTACGAAGGCGCCCAGGCGATTCGCTTCGCGGATGCCACCATCGGAGCGAATCGAGCGAATAACGCGGGAGAAAGTTTCCTGACGCAGATCGTCCACCGCGTCGGGAGTAAGGTGGCGGGCCCGGAGCTTCAACTGAAGGAGCTCGGAAAAATAGGCAACAAAGTGAGTCTCCGTGGAAGGGTCTCCTTCCCGGAGGCGGGCCAGATACGCCTCATCGAACGCAAAAAGTTCCAAAACCCTCCCCCCGAAGTGCTGGGAAGTATAGCCGCGACGGCAAGCAGTGGCAATGGAGCCAGGGTTACAAAGGATTTGCCGCAAGGAATTCCAGAATGAAACGGATTAGGGGCGTGGCGCACTACTGGGTATAGGACTCCTTGAAGGCTCAGGAGACCTACACGCTGGGATAACAAAAGTCCCCTGGCGTGCCCCTGAAGCAGCGTCCGGTGCTGATAGCTAGAGATCATCGCCGGACGCTGAAATGAACGGGGACAACTTCGCCTAGGACGGTGGGCCCTTGTACTCGAAGCATTCCCCTCGAAATGCAGAATTTCCCGTGCGCACGAACTTGAACCTGAAAACGCCAGTGACCTCTGGAGTTGTAGCCTTGCACCTGGATTTTGTGGCAAAGCCTGAAGGCACGCGAGAGTTGAATTCTCTCGTAGGCGCAGTGCTGAAAGAGGGAGGACTGGTGAAGGAAGGGCTTGAGACCGCAGTGTTGCTTGTTTCAGATCGCGAAGCCAGGCTGGTCACGCTTTTGACCTTCTGGGATGCCGGCCGGTTTGCGAACGCGCGCGAGCGGCGAATTGCCTGGATGCAGAAATTGTTGGCCCCGTTCGCGGATGGGTCGATTCGGGCGCAGACCAGTACACCACGATTCGTGTTGGCCGAGTCCTCCGCTGATTTCGGAATGGACAATCAATCGCACAGGGAGCATGGGGCTGCAGAACTTGCACAAGTGGCGGGATAGCCGCACTGCCTCGAGCGTTCAGATTGAAATTTAGGAAGGAAGAAAGAATGGGGATCGTTGTTGCGGGTAAAGGGGACCAGAGCTCGATGGCGCAATCAGGGGTGTCATGCAGTCGGATGGATTGCTCGGAACGAGTGGTGACGTTATTAGGCCCAGAAAATTTGTGCTTCGACCATTTTTGCAGCCGATGCTATGAGTTGCTGGAACACGCGGACCGCCGCATGATGTCCCCACACGAAACGGGTGTTCTTACCGACCTAGCGCGCGCGTTGGATGAGTGTGCGCGACGCGCGCTGGAGATTTCGTTGAGCGACATTGAATTGAACAACCTGGATCGCGCGAGGCTCTTGGATATTGTGCTGTGGTCGGGCGACATGACAAACGTGCTGAGGCGGAAAGTCGGCAGCGCCTCGAAGGTCCAAGGCGCAGAAGCACGTCGCGATGTGCTGGCTATCGCCGTCAGAAACAGTCGCGTAAATTGAATTGATTGCCGTTTGAGGGAACATTGCAGCAGTGATAAGATTCCCAACAAAACCAGCGCTTCGGACTACGCCTTAACTGATACGGCAAGAGTTACAAAGGCTTAGAAGAAAAGACCGGTCAAGACACCGGAGCCTCGCCGACAACTGCAACAAAAATAAAGACTTAAAAAACGGGCATCGGTGGTACTACGCATGCATATAACAAGGATAGTGCATGCGGTTGAGTTTTAGTACTCACCACCGCTACGGCACCAGGTTCCCGTCAGGGTCTTTCGCTCCGAGGCATGGCAATGCAAGCCGAGCGAGACAGAGAGGAAGGAAGCTCTGTCCCAAGCTGATGGTGTAGCCGGCGGCGGCCAGCCGCAGAGGAAAGCGACCTTGGAATCTCAACCACACAATCCGGTTCCTCGGTGGAAAGAGCGCCTGACGGCGCTGCGCAATACCCTGCCCATTTTCAAAATGGTGTGGGAAGCGTCGCCGCGGATCGTCGCGGCGAACCTGAGCGTGCGCGTGGTCGTAGCGCTGTTGCCGCTGGCGATGTTGGCGGTGACGAAAGTCGTCATCGATGCGATCTACCAGTACACCGCGCACAAAACGGCACTGCCCTCTTATTTCTGGTGGCTGGTGGGTGCGGAGTTTGCGCTGGCTTGTGTTTCCACGATTTTGGTCCGAATCGGCGACTACTGCGACACGGTTTTGGCAGATAAGTACGCGAAGCACGTCAGCATTCGCATCATGGAGCACGCTTCGCGGCTCGATCTGACTTCCTACGAAGATCCCACTTTTCAAGACAAGCTGGAGCGTGCGCGGGTACAAGGTACTGACCGCGTGCTGATGATCCAGGCGGCGGGCCGGCTGGTACAACAGGCGGTGACGACGGTCAGCATGGCGGCGAGCATCTGCTTTTTCTCGCCGTGGATTCTGGTGGCTTTGGTCGTCTGCGTGGTTCCGGCATTTTTGGGTGAAACCCATTTTGCGTTTCTCGGATATTCGCTGAGCTTTGCGCAAACACCGGCGCGGCGCGAAATGGAATATTTGCGAGTTCTGGGCGGCAGCAAAGAGAGCGCGAAAGAGCTGAAACTTTTCGGGCTGGGCCGCTACCTGGTCGACCGGTTCACGAACCTGGCGATGCGGCTGCACAAGGAAACGGCGCGCCTGGCGCGACGGCGTTTGTTTGTGGGTTCGATGCTGACGCTGCTGGGCACGCTCGGTTACTACGGGACCTACGCGTTCGTGATCTATCAGACGGTGACCGGCTTGCTGACGATCGGCACCTTGACACTGCTCTCTGGAGCGATTGCCGCGGCCAGCTCCAACCTGCAGATGGTCTTTTCCACGTTTTCAACGATCGCGGATCAGGCGCTGTTTATCGGCGACCTGCTGGACTTCTTCGCCGTCAAGCCCGTGGTGTTGTCGAGGGCCAATGCGTTGCCTGCGCCGCAGCCGATCAAGCAGGGATTCGAGTTTCACAATGTTTCGTTCGCATATCCGAACGGACGGCAGGTGCTGCACAACGTAAGCTTTAGGTTGGCGCCGGGAGAACGCATCGCGCTAGTCGGCGAAAACGGCCAAGGCAAGACAACTATCGTCAAACTGCTGACGCGCCTGTACGACCCGACGGGCGGACAGATTCTGCTGGATGGCGTGGACCTGCGCGAGTACGACCAGGAAGACTTGTGGCGCGAAATCGGCGTGATCTTCCAGGACTTCATGCGCTACGACATGACGGCGACAGAAAACATCGCGATGGGGCGTATTGAGGAGCGCAACAACATTTTCCGCATTCGCTCAGCAGCGCATAAGAGCCTTGCGGAAGACGTGATTCGTAAGCTGCCGAAGGGTTTCGACCAACAGCTCGGATGCCGGTTTGACGGCGGAACGGATCTTTCCGGCGGCGAATGGCAGAAGCTGGCGTTGGCACGCGCCTATTTGCGCGAAGCCCAGGTGCTGATCTTGGACGAGCCGACAGCGTCGCTGGACGCGAAATCCGAACATGAAGTCTTTGAACGCTTCGCGGAATTGACCCGCGGGAAAATGGCCATGCTGATCTCGCATCGTTTTTCGACGGTGCGGATGGCCGACCGGATTTTTGTTTTGCAGGACGGAAGAATCGCCGAAGAGGGGCCGCACGATCAGTTGATGCAGAACGGCGGGCGGTACGCAGAGATGTTCGAGCTGCAGGCGGCGAGCTACCGGTAGTCGGCGGTTTTGGGGGAAAGAACGTAATGGCGACGGGGATGGAGTTGATACTGAACCTGCGCAGCGCGCGTGAATGGCACAGCGCGCTGGAAGAACACAGTGAGCGTAGCGCTGTTGCCGCGGCGGCGGAGGAAACCGCGCGGCGCCTTGACAAGATTCTCACGGCGGCGCGGCGCGATGCACTCAAGGCGCAAACCAAACAGCGGCGGAAGATCCTGTCGCCCATGGCCGATGGCCTGGCGTTGCATGAAGCGCAAATCAGCGGCGCGATTCAGTATCTGCAGCGCCGGCAATCCTCAGGGGCTTTTCTCGAAGGCGACTGGCGAGCGCTCACGGCAAACACGAAAGTAATCGAAGAAGCGTTTGGCGAGAGCCGGGCGGCGTTGCGTTTGACTGACGAATTGCCCGTCCTCGCTGGTGCAAGCGAAGGGCATCTGCGCGTTCGTGTGGTGGCCGAGCGTTTCCTGGAAGCCGCGGAGTTTGTTTTTGAACGGCAAGAGCTGGTTGCGTTTTTAGCGGGACTGCAGGAAGAGGCGGAGCTGACCAACGCCGAAATCGCAGCGTTGAAGGGATTTTTGAGTCAAGTTTTGCTGGAGCAAGTTGCGGGTCACGCGCGCAAGTTGGTGATGCCCGGTCGCAACACCAGCACATCTCGGGAAGACGCGCTGCCCGGGTTGCGGTTGACGCTCTCGAGCCTGAAAAGCCTGGGACTGACGGATTGGGACGAGCTGTTTGTGGAAACCAGTTTGTGTGAGCAGGCGCTCGCGCAGGATCCTGCCGGTGCGTTTGAAGGCATGGACAAGGCCGCGAAGTCCGATTATCGGACGGCCGTGGCGCAGTTGGCGCGCGAATGCGGCGAGAGTGAAGCCGAAGTGGCGCGGCGCGCAGTGAAGCTGGCGAAAGCTCCGCACGTTGGGACAAACACGAGAGCCAACCAGCGCCGCTCGCATGTGGGCTTCTATCTCATTGGTGAGGGACGCCCGAAACTGGAGGAGGCTCTGGGCGTTCACCGCTCGATCTTCACAAAGTTTGGCCGCTTTCTAAAGCGCTGGCCCGATGGGCTGTATGTGGTTGGAATCGAGCTGCTGATGATCGGGCTGCTCAGCGCCGTCGTAATGGGCGCTGAAGTGCGCGTGCCGACTTTTCTGGTAGTGGCGCTGTTCCTGCTGCCAGCGGCGGAGAGCGCCGTGGCCATCGCCAATCAGCTTGCCGTGATGTTTGTCCGTCCGCGTGCCATGCCCAAAATGGACTATTCCAAAGGCATTCCGCCGGAAAGCAAGACGCTCGTCGTCGTGCCAACGCTACTGATCAACCGCGAACAGATGGAGCGCGCTGTCCGTGACCTGGAGATTCGCTTCCTCGGCAATCGCGACGGAAACCTGCATTTTGCGCTGCTGACTGATCCTCCCGATGCGCCGACACAGTTCGATAAACGCGATGAATTGGGACCGGAGTGCGCGCGGCGCATTGAAGAGTTGAATCAGCGGTACGCAGAGCAAGGCCGCGGCAGCTTCTTCCTCTTCCATCGCAATCGTACGTTCAACGCGGTGGAAAAAATCTGGATGGGTTGGGAACGGAAGCGGGGCAAGTTGCTCGATCTGAACAACCTGCTGGTAGGCACGTCGAACAATTTTTCGGTGATCGCGGGCGATCAGTCGCTCCTCAGCGGCTTCAAGTATGTGATCACGCTGGACGCAGATACGCAGTTGCCACGAGACGCGGCGCAACGCCTGGTGGGGGCGATAGCGCATCCTATGCAGCGCGCCGTGATTCACCCGGTTTCGAACGTTGTCGTCGAAGGCTACGGCATTTTGCAGCCGCGCGTCGGGGTCAGCATCCATTCGGCGAACCGTTCGCGGCTCGCTTCCCTTTTCTCCGGCGATTCGACCTTTGACGTGTACACACGCGCGGTTTCCGACGTGTACCAGGATCTGTTCGGCGAAGGAAGCTTTACGGGGAAAGGTATTTACGAAATTGAAGTATTCCAGAAAGTGCTCGAACAGCGCTTCCCGTGCAATGCCATCCTCAGCCACGACATGATCGAAGGCGCTTATGCTCGCGCCGGCTTACTCTCAGACGTCGAGGTGATCGACGACTACCCATCACGCATGGCGGCTTACAGCAAGCGCAAACACCGCTGGGTGCGCGGCGATTGGCAGATTCTTTTCTGGCTCTTTCCCCGCGTTCCGGACTATTTCGGCAACGTGGTGCGGAACCCAATCAACCTGATCTCGCGTTGGAAGATTCTCGATAACCTTCGGCGCAGCTTGACGGAAATCGCGACGCTGGCGATTCTGCTGAGCGGATGGCTCTTTCTGCCCGGGAAGGCACTTTATTGGACGGTAGCGACGCTGGCGATGTTTGCAGCGCCAACGTACCTGCAATTCGCGCTAGCGATCTTGCGCAGTGGAAATAGTAAGTTCACCGCGCGCTTTTGGAAGGATTGGCTCGCCGACTTTTCCGCGGCAAACGCTCACCTCTTCATGCGCCTAGCGTGCCTGCCACAGCAGAGCATGGTGACGCTCGACGCGATCCTCCGCGTGGTGGTCCGCATGGCGGTGACACGTCGGAAACTGCTCGAATGGGAAACCGCGGCCGAAGCGGAAACCAGCGGCAAGCGGCGCAGCCCTGTGGACGTCTATCTGGCGGCAACGCCGTGGCTGGCTTTTCTCGGTGGCGTTTTTCTGGCAATAGACCGTCCCGACGCTTTCCTGGTGGCCTGGCCGCTGTTGCTACTTTGGGGCGGTTCGCGGGAGTTCAGCAACTGGCTGGACCAGCCCTTGCCCGAAGACGGCTTGAAAATCAGCCACAACGACGAAGCGCTGCTGCGCAACTCCGCGCTGCGCACCTGGAGATTCTTCCGCGAGTTCAGCAACGAGCAGGAAAATTACCTGATTCCCGATATTTTCAAGCAAGAAGGCAAGCTAACCGCACACCGGGTTTCGACGACGAACCTCGGATTGCTACTGAACGCGCGCGTTGCGGCAATCGATCTGGGGCACCTGACCGTCGCGGAATTCATCGCGGAGACGGAGAAGACGTTGGCCACGGTGCGTCGTTTGCCCAAAGCGCACGGCCACCTTTACAACTGGTATGACAATCGCACGCTGGAGCCGGTGGGCGATCCGTTTCTCTCCACAGTAGACAACGGCAACCTAGTCTGCTGCTTGTGGACACTAAAACAGGCGTGCCTGGAAGAGTTGAAGCGGCCGATTTTTCGGCGGGAATTGTGGGCCGGCATTCGCGATCACGCGCGGCTGATCCAGCAACTCGTTCCAAGCAAAGATGTCCGAAAGGCGGTGCGTGGTTTGGAAGAGACCATCGCAAGGCGCGGACAGACGCCATTGGAATGGCTCAGTTCCCTGCCCGCATTGGAGCAAGCGGCGGCAACGGTGGCTGAGGCGGCAAAGCCGGCGGCACAAAAATCCGAAGAGCTGCAATGGTGGATGAACGAGTTCAGCACTCGGGTTTCGGCGCTGCATAACTTGGCGGTGCAATTCGCGCCGTGGGCTTCCACGAAGTTCCGCACGTTGCGTGTGGAAGAAAAGCAGCAAGCGAAATGGATCGCGGATCTGAGCTTGGCAGAAGCCGCTCGCATTTACGACGAGATCGCGACTGACCTGGAAAGAGAAAATCGCGATGGACAAGTCGGCGGCGCAGCCGAGAGCGTCTCCCGCGACCTGCTTCGCGAAGCGCTTGCATCTGCAGGTAAAGCAGCGAGCGGCGCATTCGCGTCGCTAAGCGGAATTGCCGCGTACGCGGATGAACTCGCGGCTGGCATGGACTTCTCGCTGGTGTACGACGCGGCGCGGAAGCTGATCACCATCGGCTTCGACGCCAGCAAGGACGCAGCCAGCGAACACCATTATGATTTGTTGGCATCCGAAGCGCGTGCGGCGGTTTTTGCGGGAGTAGCCAAGGGCGAAATTCCACAGGAGTGCTGGTTCCACCTGGATCGCGCGCACGTGCGATTCAAGGGCGAACGTGTGCTGCAATCGTGGACCGGCACGATGTTCGAATACCTGATGCCATCGCTATGGATGAAGTCTTCGGCAGGCACGCTGCTCGATCGCAACATGGGTAGCGCCGTGCGTGCGCAGCAGAAATATGCGCGGCGTTTCGGAATCCCGTGGGGAATTTCTGAATCCGCTTGCAGCCTGATCAGCGGCGACGGCCACTACCACTACTTCGCGTTTGGAGTTCGAGCGCTGGCGTTGCACCGTCCGGACGAAGAACGCGTCGTGATTTCACCCTATTCCACATTCATGAGCCTGATGACCGGTTCCTACGACGCGCTGCGAAATCTGCGGCGTCTCAAGAAAATGGGGGCAGTGGGCGCGTATGGCTACTACGAGGGGCTAGACTTTGGCCCGCGCGTCACGCTGCATCGCAAACGCTTTACCATGGTGAAGTCGTGGATGGCGCACCACCAGGGCATGTGTTTGCTTTCGATCGCCAACGTTCTGTGCGATTCCGCAATTCAGCGGCGCTTCCATCGAGAGCCGCAAGTCGCCGCGACCGAACGCATCCTGCATGAACGCGCGAACGCTTCGGAAACTCTGGAAGCCGGCAAGGTGCAACGGAAGCGTAAAGCGGAAGCGCTCCTAACTGAAGGACAGAGCGTGCTAAGCCCGAGCTATTGGGAAGCAAAAGATCGCGCGCAGAGCGCTGCCTAGATAACATCACCGATGACTGCGGGAGGCTATTGCTTTGCAGTAGCCTCCTTAAATTTTGCAGCCTGCTCGGGTTGATTCATGCCCGTGTATTCCGCAACCAAGTCTTTGCGCGCGCTGCGCAGCCAGCTCACCGTTGGGTCCATTTGCTTGCTTAAGCTATCGAAGCCCGCGTGGGTCTGCTCTTCGGCTTCGGCATAGCGGTTCTGGCGCAGCAGCGTCCTGCCCAATTTGATGCGTGCGATGCCCGTGTTCACATTGTCCGGAGGAAGAACCTCCGTCAGCCGCCGAATGACGTCGCGGAAAATCGGTTCCGCGCTGGCATAATCTTTTTTGTCCATGTACTGGCTGGCGACATTTGCCAACGCGATGGCGACAAAGTAGTGGTGATCGCCGTAAATCGAGCGATAGATTTCTACCACGCGGCGGAATATCACAATAGCTCCATCCATGTCGTTGCGCATGGACTTGTTCGCGGCAAGCTCGTTCAGAGTCTCCGCGACGGAACCATGCACGGGTCCATAAACGCGCTCCTGGATCGCCAAGGCCCGGTTCAGCGCAGCATCGGATTCGTCGAATTTGTTTTCGAATTCCAAAGCGCGCCCAAACATCGTCAGGTAGATAGCGGTCTTAGGATGTTCCTTGCCGTAATAGACCTGCGAAATATCCAGCGCCTGACGGTCGAATTTTTCTGCCTCAGTGTAAAAGCCCAAATCCTGCTGAATGGCTGCAATGTTGCCAAGATCTTCCGCGACAGAAGGATGGTGCTCTCCATACATCTTGCGGTGCATTTCCAAAACGCGGCGATAGAGAGAATCCGCCACCGGATAATGTCCGGCAGAGTAGTTTGTCTCAGCAAGCGCTGAAAGACTATTCACCAGATCCGTCGCAGATCTGCCCGGCGCCGAGTCGATCTTCACAGCGTCGTTGAGAACCTGGATGGAATGATCGTAGGCGCCGCGTTGCCCAAGCACTCGACCGTACGCGATCATTGCTTTGACTACAGCTGGATTGTTCGCGGCTAGGTGACGGCGCGACATTTCCAGCCCCTGCTGCGTAAACTTTTCGGCTTCTTCCAGTTTGGCCTGATCGGAGCGTAGCTGCCCGATCGCTACCAGGCTTTGCGCCACTTCGGCGCTATCGGCGCCAAAAAGTGACTTGTGCGCATCCAGTGCAGACTGCAGCAGCGTGTTGGCCTGGTCCAGTTTGCCAAGTTTCTGATAGATGCCGCCCAACGTTTCGTACAGCTCAGCTTGCACCGCAGGTTCGGCATTTAGAGAATGTGCTTCCTGCACGCCTCGATCAAGCAACGTCACAACGCGCAGGCTGTCGGCTGGACCTGCGGCTTCATCGCCTCCCTGAAACAGATTGGTCATGAATCTCTGGATGCGCTGCGTGCGCGCCGCTTGCGCCAGCGCGGCATTTCGCGCAATCGTCAGGCGCAGTGTGAAAAATGTGACTAACCCGGCGATCAGCAACACCGCGGCAGCGGCGGCGGTCACTGCGCGCCGGTTGCGGGTCACGAATTTATGCAATCGGTAGCGAGCGCTGTCCGGACGCGCATCTAGCGGCTCACCCCTCAGATAATGATCCACGTCGCGCAGCAGAGCCTCCGCCGAAGCGTATCTGCGTTTTTGGTCCTTGTGCATTGCCGTCAGACAGAGCACATCGAGATCAGACCAAAGCGACTTACTGGCTGACGCGAACTTTTGCCTCGCTTCCGACTTATCGACATCTCGCTGCGCGATGATGGACGGGCGTTCCGCTTCCTGTTCCGTCAAGATCTTTTCCGCTTGCGCCGGCGTCTGCGACGACAAATCGAACGGCGGCTGCCCGCACAGCAGCTCATAAAGAATCACGCCGAGGGAATAAACGTCGGTCTGGATGCCGACTTGCTCCCCGCGAATCTGCTCCGGGGACGCGTACGCTGGCGTCATCAGGCGCAGCCCGGTCATCGTCTGATCCACGGACTCACCCAACACTTCCATCTGCTTGGCGATTCCGAAATCCAGCAAGCGGACGGTTCCATCTTCTTTAACCAAGATGTTTGAAGGTTTCAAATCGCGATGAATCACTGCATGCTGGTGCGCGTAAACAACCGCTTCGCAAACCGCACGAAAAAGCTTCAGCCGTTGCGCAATCGCGCAGCGGCGCTGCGCGCAATATGTCGTTAGCGGAACACCTGCGACATACTCCAACACGAAAAACGGTGTCCCGTCCGGCGAGGTGTCGGCGTCGTAAAGCCGCGCAATGTAGGGATGATTGAGCTGCGCCAGCGTTCGCTGTTCCAGCGCGAACCGTTCGCGCCGCGCGGGCGACAGCCACGCATCGCGCAGGATCTTGATGGCCACCTGGCTGCCCAAATCCTCGCGCTCTGCCAGGTACACAATGCCCATTCCGCCTGCGCCCAAAACGCGCTTGATCTGGTAACGCCCAAATTGTTCGATGGTGGGTGCCGTTGGCATGCCATCGCCCAGAACGTCTTGTGCCACATGAGCGACGTCGCGCTCCAACAGCGAATTCCCTTCGGCGTCTTCGCGAAGCAGACTCGCAACTTGAGCCAGGAGAGCGGAGTCGTCTCCACACTTTTCTCTCAAGAACGCTTCTTGCTGGTGTGCGGGCAAATCGGCTGCTTCGTGAAAAAGGGCCTGGATCTTTTGCCAGCGAACGCTATCCATGTGACACACTCGTCAGAGCTTGAATCTACGCGGGAGCCCACTGACTATGCCCGCCGCAATTCGTGAGCCAGCCAGGCTTTTGCCGCCCGCCAATCGCGCTGAACGGTCGCTTCGGAAATGTTCAGCAGGGACGCGGCTTCAGGAATGTCCAGCCCGCCAAAAAAGCGGCTCTCCACCATCACAGCCTGCCGCGGGTTCATCCGCGCCAGCTGCTCTAATGCATCGTTCAGCGCCAGAAGGTCGCGGCTACCCGTAGGTTCTCTTCGCACGGATTCGTCAAACGTCACTGTAACCTCGGCTCCGCCGTTTCGCTTGTCCGCATTGCGACGGCGCGCGGCCTCGACCAGAAGCTGCCGCATCGCTCGCGCTGCGATCCGCTTGAAATGGAGCCGCGAAGTGGCGGCAACTTGAGGTGATCCCGCCAGCTTCAGCCAAGCCTCATTCACCAAGGCAGTAGGACTGAGCGTGGCGCTCGGATCGCCCCTCCTTACGCTAGACGCAAGCCTGCGCAGCTCCTCATAGGTAACGCTGAAGAGGTGGTCCAGCGCTTGCCGGTCTACGGACTGTAAGGTGAAATCGCCAGCCTCCTGGTCGCCGTTGTCACCTGACCTGGATTTTTCGGTCGCCATGACGGTTTTCCCCCGCCGCTTGCGCAATGCGAAGTAGGAAGTAAAGCACTCAAGACTGACAGTGCGGAGCCTCGGAGCGCGGCTCGCTTAGTGGCCGGAACTCTATCACCCGAAGCCGTTTCCCAGCAACGGTGACATCGGCCATGGCCGCGCGGTCAACTCTGCCCGTCGCTTGAGTGCGCAGTCGGGGCCCTCCGGGGACGCGGTGGGCCCACAAACTTCTGCACCTCAAAGTTTTTTGTAAGGAGCATTGCGATGAACACTATCCAGCGTGTCTTCTCGTTTCTCTTGGTTACCGGGCTCGGTGTGACTATCAGTACCGCTCAAGGCGGCGGGCAGCGCGGACAGGTTGCCTCACCTCAGCCGCAGCAGCAAGGCGTTTCTTCCTCTGTATGGGCCGCACCTCCTCAGGCGACGCAGGCGAACTCCGCCTTTCAATCCGCCTGCGGCAACCAGCCCATGTGCTACGACGCGCCGGACTTTGCCGTCGCCGTCGTGGACTTTCGGATGAGTATGGCCAGCGGCTACAAGCTGATAGACGCGACCCTGCGCTTCGTCAACAAGACCAACCAGCCGCTGATCCTCGGCTACCTCGACGGCTCGGCAGTCGCGCTCGACGACCAGGGCAACCGCTATGTGCCCTATGGTAACCGCGGCCTCGCTGGTATCGGCTTGGTGAATGGCAACACCGCCGACCCCAAGTTCGTTCTTCAGCCCGGCGCCGCGGGCGATGCGCGTTGGGAACTTCTCTGGAGGCCCGGCGCTCAGGATCCCATCGGTAGCGCGTTTGACGTCTCGATGACGATTCGCGAAGTCACCACGCTGGTCGGAGGCCAGCACGCTCTTGGCGGCGAAATTCCCCTTCGCTTCCAGGGTCTTGCAAACGGCGTGACCGGTTCAGGAGTGGCTGCAGGTGTGGCGCCAGTTGTCGGGACTGCAGGCGTAGCCGGAGCATCGCCGATGTTGGCGAACGGAACCGCTGGCCTGCCCCCGTGCGGACCGAACGGCAACGCTGCGGGAACCATGAGCGCTATCTCAGGTGCCGCGAATTCCGTTGGTGGCCAGCAAACCGCCAATGCCACGAACACCGCAACGAACACCGCCAGCAACGCAATGGCCCAGTTTGCCGGCCTCAAATCCATTTTCGGTAAAAAGAACGCCGCGGCTCCCGCAAACAACGTGGCCGGCGCTGCCAATTGCATTCCCGCCGCGACTGCTCCCGCAATGCCGGTCGCTGCTGGGACGTCCACCGCGCCGGCCGCAGCGGGTCAAGTCGTAAACACGGTGCCGACTCCGGCGGTCGCTGCGGCAAACGCAAGAGCGGCCACAGTCAACGCGACCGCGCCAAACGCGGCTGCGGCCAGAGGGGCAACCAGGGGAATTGTTCCGGCTACTCCAACGGGAGCGGCCTCCCCAGCGAATGCGCCCGCACCCAATGCTGCTGCCAAGCCCGCGGCTGCCACCGCCGTTGCTCCCAATGCGGCAAAACCCGCGAGCAACGCGCTCAGGCCCGCCGTCGTAAATACGGCGGCTCCCAACGCCAAGCCCGCGACACCGCCACCAGCTGCGGCAGTACCAGCAAGAAAGGCCGCTACTCCTCCGCCTACTGCAAAGAAGCCGGCAACCACAACCGCAACTCCACCGGCGAACCCGGCAAGCAAGTAAGCAAGCGAGCAAGGGCAGGCGTTGTCAAAGCGCCTTGCCCTTGTTAGCGTTGCGCCAACCGGCACCTGCTTGCCTCTGGAGGGACGACCAGCCCACCTTGAGAGGCGTGAACGGTGACGGGTTCCTTCAAAAAGGCTGGAGTGATTCACTCAATTTCGGAGGAGCGGCAAATCATGAAACGGATCCGTTTAGCTTTGATGGCAATCCTCGTGGGATTTGGCTTAACCGGAGTCGCGTGTGGCAGCGGCGGCGGCCTTGAAGGCACGTACAGCACCTCCGCCGGCAACGTTGTCCTTGAGCTTCGCTCCGGTGGAAAAGCCAATTTCACCATCATGGGAGAAACGCAAGCCTGCACGTGGAAGGCGGGAGACAGCAAGGTTGTCCTCACCTGCAAGGGTGATTCAGTAGATTTTGTGCGCCATGACGACGGATCGCTCTCGGGCCCTGGGTTCGTCGGCCGCATGACGAAATCCAAGTCGTAACGTACGGGAGGCCGCCATGAGACTGGGAATCGCTCGAACTCCTCTTGCAGGCGCCGGATGCTCCAGCGGCTTTTTTCTGCTGGCGATTTTCTTACTCGCGTTTCTTGCATCGCAGGCAGTCTCGCGGGCCCAGGGCGGCGTGTCGCCGGGCGACATCGTCGAAACCAATATCAACTATCAGCCGGTGACCGGCGAGGTTTTGCGCTCCTACGGAAACCTCGCCGATCTCAACCTGGGCCAGAACAATGTCGGCCGCTATCTTGAAGTCCAATACATGAAAGTCGCGCAGAAGGCGGGCACGGGTGGAGCCTCGAAGTTCAACCCCGGGGATACCGTTCAGCGCTCAAACGGCTCGATCGTCATCACCGGCAGAATCATGAAGACGAACGGCGCCTACTGCGAAATTGATTCGTCAGGGTCTGGTTTCACGGGCTGGTCCAAATGCGCCGAGATGCGTCTTGTCTCCAAAGCACCGGAATCGTATTTAAATTCCCCTGCGGCCGGACCTAGTGCCATCCTCGCCATTGCCTCTGGATTTCCCCAGGAAGTTGGGAAACCAAACCCGGTCGGCAATCACGGCTTCTATCTTCTGAAAGATCCCGTGGACAATGCTCTTGCGAAAGGCGGCTTCCGCCCGCCCCCGGGGATGTCACCCATCAACGGAATGAACGCAGTGTGCACCAAGCAGACTCCCGATTGCCAGAAGGCGGTTGCCGCGATCATCGCGGATAGTGCAACTGCCGTAAAAAGCGATCCCGACGGCAAAGCTGTCTTTCCCGCAGTCCTACCTGGCGTCTATTACGTCTTTGGAATGGGCCAGCATCAGAGCAAGCCGATGCTTTGGAACCTCCGCGTGCAGATCAAGACGGGCAAAAACTCCGTTACGCTGGACGATCGCAACTCGTCCCCTCTCGAACCGCCCCGCTGAATCCCACTGGCCACCCGTTCTGGAACTTTGTATGTCGCACACCCGTATCTCCCCGCGGGCGTATAATGTCCGTCTGGCCATCAGACCGAACGCCCTATCTCATCGTCAAAAGCGCGGGAGAACGAACACCGATGAACCATAAACCGACCTATGCGAAACTCGTGTCGCGCCACTCCTTGTTCACGGGCCTGGTTTTGGCAGCCTTCCTGTTTATGACCGGCTCTGTGGCGTCGGCTCAGAACGAACAGCGTACCGTCTTCACGGAGGACAACTTTCACTGGCAGGGGACCCTGAAGCCCGGCCAAACGCTCGAAATCATTAATCGCAACGGTGAGATCGAAGCCAGCGGCGCCTCAGGCGAGGGAGCTCGCGTCGAAGGCATGCGCCGCGACGACGGCGACGACAAGGACTTGTTCATCGAGGTTGTGGAATCGTCCGATGGCGTCATCATTTGTGCGGTCTACGCGAAAGACAAGATACCCGGCCGCTGCCACCATGGCGGAGTTCGCTCCGAATCGAGCACCTGGCATGGCCACCGCGCCAAGCTCACCTTTGACGTCCAGGTGCCGCGCGGCGTCCGCTTCAATGCCATGACCACTAACGGTGGCGTGCGCTGCCGCGGCCTGAACAGCGTCGTTGACGCTGCCACCACGAACGGAAATATTGACGTCTCGACCAGCGAGTGGGCTTCCGCCAAAACCACCAATGGCGGCGTAAATGTGTCCATGGGCAACGCCAAGTGGACTGGCGAACTCGAGCTGGCTACCACCAACGGAAGTGTGGATGTCAGATTGCCAGCTTCAGCAGAGTTTGAAGTCAATGCCGCAACCACAAACGGCGGAATTCACACCGACTTTCCAGTCACTGTCCAAGGCAGCTTCAGCTCAAAGGAGTTAAGCGGAAAAGTCGGTTCAGCCGGCCGCTATCTCAAAGTAGCGACGACAAACGGCGGCATCGACCTGCGAAAGAGCTGAAGGAATAAGCGGCCTTAGCGTAAAACTCCTTCTCTTCCGCACGCAGTACGGAAAAGTGAAAACGGAGAACAGCAGTCAGCGCGCTGTTGCGGTCACCGCGGATGTTTCATTGGCAGCTGCGGCGGTTCCCGAAGCGAAGTACCCGTTGCGCGTCCGCGCGATGAGCTTGCCTTTTCCACGGGGCGGAACGACATCCACCGCCACCGTGCGGAACGTTCCGTCCTTCTTCGTGTTGGTCGGATAGTAGCCCAGCGTGTACTGGTTGCGGATATCGCGTGCCACCTGTTCGCAGATGCTGTGGACGTCGCTTACGTTCTCCGGGAAATAGGAAATCCCGCCCGACGCCGCCGAAATATCCTTTAACGCCCGGGTCGCCTTCTTCCGGTTTTTCTTGTCGTCGTCGCTAAACAGTCCAATCGTGTAAATCACGACGTTGGCCTTCTGGATTTCCCGCAGTGTCTTTTCCAGCGTGTTGCGGCTGACGTTGTCCTCGCCGTCAGTGACGACCAGCAGGACCTTCTTGTCCTTG
>Ga0075434_100001371_pt1 | contig 20437 bp, 21 predicted proteins | sample RhiMethybrSRZTD3_FD_75298 | JGI IMG/M metagenome (GOLD analysis project Ga0075434, IMG submission 75298) | Populus rhizosphere microbial communities from Tennessee, USA - Rhizosphere MetaG P. TD hybrid SRZTD3 | ecosystem: Host-associated > Plants > Roots > Rhizosphere > Soil | place: USA... | reverse complement strand
ACTATGAATTCTCAGAACATGGTAAGTTGTTTTTCACGATTATTCATCGAATAAAACGTTACATTTTAGCCAAGAACAAAGCATGACTTCTATCCGCAGTAGTTTTTTACAAATCAAAAATTGTTTTACTGCTAGTAAATAAGTAATTTCAGTTAATATGACTAGGGATGATGTTCTCTATGTCAACGTTATCTTCCCATATCTTTCTCTAACTTCTTCTTAATGTGTTGTCCTTGTTCTACCATCTTTAGTAAGTTTACAAAAGTAACTACTTAAGTTGTCGATAGAAGCTAGGTAAAGTAAGTGTAGTTATGGAAACAATTGGAAAAAGACAACTAAATTGGTCTTTCAATCAAAAGTAAAAGAAGGAGAAGACATTTTTGTAGAAGCTGATGAAGAAAGATTAACTCAAGTTATAGACAATATTCTTGACAATGCATTTAAGTTTTCTTATGCTAATGGAAGTGTCACGGTTACATTAGAAAAGCAAGGAACACAAAGACAAGGACAACAACACGCAGTCATCAATATTAAAGACATAGGTACAGGAATTGACCCTGAAATATCGCCAAGACTATTTTCAAAATTCGCTACCAAGTCTCATAAGGGAACTGGATTAGGTTTGTATATCTCTAAGAATATAGTAGACTCGGTGGGAATTTATATGTTATTAACAATCCTGATGGCAAAGGGGCAACATTTACTATTACTCTACCATTATTAACAAATAACAAAAGCAAGAATGAATAATAAATTGCAGCAAAGCTGAGTGATTACTGCTGCAATACTAACGCTAATGGGCAAAATTATTAACATATAATCACAAATGGTATTCACAATTTAACATAGTTATACATTATTTGGCGGCATAATTATAGCAATTTTATAGTGCTATTTTCAAGTCTAGTAATACTTTGTATGCTCAATATTATCAACAGATAGTGATTTGTTAGCATTTTAGAATTCCGCCATCTTTAGGCGTAATATTAAGTATAGCATGCATATTTTCAATAGCTTCTTCAAAATGAGCCTGTAGAGTATTATCTTTTTCAAGCGTTTGCAAATATCCGCCATCTTTGTATACTGAATTTATTATGTCTTCAGCTAGACCCAAGATACTTATTTCAAATATTTCGTCAAATTCAATACTCCAGTTAGGTGCAATCTGAATATTGTTATTTGTAGTAGCGGCAGGAACAAATATCAAATGGTTAACTACGTTATAATGATTATACTGCCATGCAATACGTCGTGTTTCATACTGAATAACAGATAACAAAGGTTCTGCTACATGAATGAGTTTGTGTCTAAATATACATTGAAGAAGAGTGCTTTGCAGCTCACTATAGCCCATAAAAAGTTTCATATAATTTTTTGATTGTTGTGTAGTATTTGCATTCTTTCTATCTTTGCCAGCATATAAAGCCCCAAGTAAATCAATATTAGAGAAGCAATAGATCAATGCAGGATATGGGGCATAAGGTGCTGTTTTGACGCAATGGCTTACATCATTTTTAAGTGAACACATTCTTCTATCAATGAAATCTTTTGCATGCTTTAACAAGTCCTGTGGATTAGCAAATCTAGTCAATACCATTAGATTGGACATAGATTATAATATCATTAGCATATGGCTGCTGTCTTCTTTCATATTCCTGCATCCTAGCTGTTAAATCCATGACTTGGTCTGATAGCTGTGCTATTATTAGATACTAACCATAACCGCATTGAATGCAAAAAATGACAATTAGACTAGCTAATAAATCCTTGTTCAAAGAGAAACACAATAGGTGCAGCAAAAGAAGCTGCATACGGTTTCTACACTTTAATTCGCATAATAAGTGAAGCAATAGAAATGATTTTTTAAGATTCTAGATTCATTATAAAACAACGTGCATAATCGCTGCAAGCTACGAAATAATACAATATAAGAACTATAATAGGTGCATATAAAGGCATTATTTGTAAGGACGTGACTGAGACTATTTGCAGGTCATGCGGTTCAGAAAAATTGCATGTCAAAATAATATGTGGACTTTGCAGCCAAGCGATAAATTTTGAATGTAGTCATTGCGGATATCTTACTGATGACAAAGTTCATGTAGATTGTAAAAATACAGAGTTTCTTCTGTCAGCAAGCCGATAAAATAATATCATAAAGCATGTAGTACAAATATTATTCAAAATGTTGTAACGGCATCAAGCTTGTAAATATGCAAAACTGAGCAGAAGGAAGGAGAAAGAAGTCATTATTCTATGAATGTCTATTAACTTGATTCAAGTCCATCCTCAAAATGTACTAAAGAGCTAGAAGAGATACCAGCTTCTGACACCATATATGTTTGTAATGCCTTTTGAATAGCTTCTTTGTCCTCATCAGCTACATGTTTTTGATATCTGGTAAAATCTAGTGGGGTAATTATACCAAGAGGTTTATTTGCATTATCAATAATAAGTAAATGTCTTACATTGTATTGTAACATCATGTCAGCAGCTTTTGATGCTGATGAGCTGGCCTTGATAGTAATAAGAGGAGAGGAAGACATTATCTCTTTATTTGTCACAGCACTAACAGGTTTATCATTAACACATACTTTTCTTACTAAATCCCGTTCAGTAATTAAACCCCGTGGTCTACCATCGGCATCAACTGCTACCAATGAACTTACGCCCTTTTCCTTCATCTTCTTCGCTGCTTCTTGAACAGAAGCCATTTCTTGGACGGTTTCTAGGGTTTTGCTCATCATATCGCTGACAGTTATAGTCATGAGAATATCCAAATTATTTTGAGCTTTTAAACATAACTAGAAATTTCAGAATATTTTTGAGGGACGGAGTATATATCTATTAAAGATTATATATAAAGAAAAATTAACATGTCACCAGAGGAAGCAAAACGACTAAGATTTCCATGCAGCTATTGTGGCCGCCGCTTCGAAACACTTCAAGAAGTAAAACGCCATATAATAAATGCACATACGCCTAGAGATACAGGATAGATAGCTTTACATACGTGATATAGATGACTCGTCTTCATATCAGTATCAGGCAATGAATTGCTAACTTGTTATCAAAAGAAACTGGACTTTGCATTTCTGTTGATTATCATTACAAGTTTCTGGTTTTACTACCATTAGAAGCTGACGAAAAGATAGAGGTATTGAAGCACTACTTTGGAATCACTTTTGATAACGAGCTAGTAGTGAGAGGCATAGAGATAAGAAGACATGATATCCCCGCTTTTATAAAACTATTTCATACTCAGCTTCTGTACGCACTGTTTGATTGCAAAAATTCTTCTGAAATACTATCAAAAGGATATGAAAATGCTCTTTTACTTGTCACTCAAGCGATTGATACAATTATGACGGGGGATGGTCTTGATGATAAAGATCTTGTCATCTCTAAACTGCTCAGACAGAATATACAAAAATACAGGAGTTTATTTCCCCACGTATCTGCAGCTATTCAATCAAAGAAATATCCTCTAAAAGGTGACACGATTCAATACATCTATACTGATTCAAAGCATAACAATCCTTTATGCAGAATGACTCCTATAGAGAACTTGGCATCGCTTCCTCAGTACGATAAAGAAAAGTATAAAGAAATGATACTTGACGCTGCAGAAACAGTTCTAGGATATTTTGGTTTTAATAGAACAGCTTTCAGCAATATTAAGAAAGGAAGAAGAAAGAGATGGTATGAAGAAATACGGGAACAGAGGGCTAGAGACATAGAAACCGAGATGATTTAATGTCAATACAATTGATTTACTATATGATACGACATCGGAATTAATAAGCGGCGGTACCCAAAGACCAGCCCGCCACTTGTATAATCCCTCAACCGTATGAAGAAGTTGGCTATGTACAAAGTAATTTCGTGATATTAACGATTTTCGGAGACAAGTACTAGTATACAAATGAGATTTTCTATATGCTACAAATGTGACTAAAACAACCAAAATAAAATAGTCTATGCAAAAAGTTCATCATGACACGTATGTCTGCTCCATAACTTGGTCGGATATTCGTGCTATAGCATTTTGTCACGATTTCTTAATGCTCTGTTCTACAGTAAGAGGCTAGTCTTATCTTTTGTAATACAATAGTAATTGTAGCTGTCTTAATAGTTAGTTGACACCTCTAAATAGTTAGTAATACTTTGTATGGCTCAATATTATCGTTGTATAAATTTTACTAAATTAAATTGTACAGCTTCATTGATGCTCTGCAAAACATATGTCTTTCTTTGATAACAATATTGAGGCAATTTTACCAAGCGGGACAAGAATCAGTCTACATAGAAATCCAATTATGATCTATGTTGTATTTATAATATTTGACAATCATGTTTATTATCAAATCCCAATATCCAAACTGATGGAACAGTTATACAAGGTAATTAAAAATTCCATAGGACTTGCTGACATGGTATGCAATATAAGGGGAGGGCCATTTGTCTAGGGGAATTGCTGTTTTCGCCTTTTGGATAGTTGGATTTGGAATAGGATTTATAGGATATCTATCCTTGCCAAGTATTGCAGCATGGTTTAAAGAATTCATGCCAACGTTCGTAAATCAATCAGTGATTGGAGCAGTAATAGCTGGGATGATAGGCTCAGCAGTAAGTACATTTACAGTGATTACATGGGCAAACCGAACAAACTAGACACATGATTTCATTATGTGTTTTTAATATCTATTGCTAAGATACGGAATAGCTAATGTAACTTTGATTACAATTGCAATGTTTGTGCAATGCTGTTTCTCATCTATAGGTATGTTTATACATTAATTTTAAAGGCTATCTCAACTACCATTGTACAAACCATTATTTTGCATAGCTACAGCTATTGTGTTCTTAATTAGATTATACATATTATTATGACAATGACAACTACAAACTTTGGTTGCTTTTGAACCGTTAGTTACTGATACTATTTCGATTCCATTACATAAACCATGCTCACTTTGAGTACAACTCTCTGATTTGCTATCCAATAGTGTATATAGCTAGATTTCTAGATATAATAACCTTCATAACTAACTGAATCTTGGCCTTGTGAATCATTAAACTAAAAATTGAGGCTACGATGATCATCATTATTTGGATGCTTGAGAACTAAACCATAAAGACATGAGCTCAACCTAACTTTAGAACATGTGATATTTTTATGTTCTTTTTTTATGTTTTTTTAAATTAGACTGATCTTGAGGTATTAAAACACTTTATAACATCTATACATCTTCAGTTTTGAATAAATAAACAGTGTATTATTCACTGGTTTGAGTCATACAATTCGGGTCAAAGTGATTGTAAAATCAATTTAGCAGCTTTTTCGGCACCATTTGCTTGTGTTATTCCTCTACCTGGTGAATCTAATTTCTCTTCGATAAGACGTTCAATCTTAAAAAGATCTTCATATTTATATCCTAGCCGCTTTGCACAATCCTCCTGTTCAAAGTGGTTTTTTATAGGAATAAAGATTCCAGGTATGCCATACACAATTGATTCATCCATGGTTGAGCGTCCTGCAAGAGAAATTACAAGATCTGATGCATAAATATATTCATGTAAGTTATTTACAAGGCCTACATTACGAAAGTCAGAGGAATAGGTCAACTTTTCTACTGGTGCTCCCGCAAGCACAAGATCGATATCCATCTTTGTTTTGAGTCTTCTGTATGCTTCTAGCGATCTTGTGACAAGGTGTATTCCTGTGTCAGTACTACCACTGCTAAGTATAATTGTCTTTTTATTAAAGCCGAATTTCTTACGTAGTGTATTCCGATCAGCACTCACCTCTCGAACTATCGGCCCTACATATACAAGGTTATCACTATTATTGCCATAATCTGGGATAATGACATGAGTACATTTGTCTATCATCCTTTGCATTATTTTATTCAATCTTGTTTCAAGAACTGATACAATCCCGTTTGTGAAGCGAGTTTCGGTTATATCTGTAATTAAAATACGCTTTCGATTCATCTTCTCACCTATGGCAATGGAAGCAAAATCCTCATCACTCACTATCAGATGATCATGTTTGACAAGAAACTCTTCTGCCGCAGTTTTACATCTTTTATAATATAAAAGATATTTTATTAGCCATGTGAAAGGTTTCTTAAGCTCACCTGAATGAAGATAAAAATTTATAGGCTTGTAAAGATTAAATGCAGAATAGGAGTTATTATAGATCAAGTTGAAAGCTCCTGCTCCACTGACGAAAAGAATTTCATTGTGGGCTGATTTTAGTTTTTTCAGTTTTTCAGCAATTGCCATATCTCTGCTAGCATGACCCAGGCCTATGGGACTAGTAAAAAACAGGATCATTATATTGTGATTGCCATCATTCAAAGAATATGCAATTTAACTAATTGAAGTTTTAGTCGTTTGATGATCTCATTTCAGTTATGTAGCACAACTTAAAAGTCATATCTTGTAACATTTGCTATGCAATAGTGTGGATTATTTGAATTCTTGTACTGCTACTCCATTTCAGTTATTGGGTGCCAATTTCTCATCATTACGTGGTCTAAATCCTATACAGACGAGATTCTTTAAACAAATTTATCATGTAAAATGAGTCAAATTAAAAGACCGGCTTTTTCATCCTCGAACCACATTTACGGCATTTTGAACCATTGAACTCAGCACTGCACGATAAGCACATATACTTCAGTTTTACGGCTGAGTTTGTATATCCTCGACCTACCTGTTCATCGCTAAATCCAAAAGTCCTTAGTGCCTTCATCTGTCTTCTCCTGATATAGAATATAATTCCGATGAAGATTACGATATTCAACGCTATTCCAACTATAAATCCAAACAAATATGTTAATAATATACTAATTCCAAGACTGGCTCCAATAAATAGCAATTGCAGTTTGATTATTGGTTTTAGAGTACTATCCATCGTTGAACTATATAGCTCTCATCATTTATGAACCTATTTCCAAATTGCTCCAATTCCAGGCCGGCCGGTCAATCATAATAACATGCAGATATTATGGCATATTCCATATGAGATTTTACTTTTTTCACCTTGAGGGCCATTTAGACGAGCTAGGCGCGTTGGAATATGCTATACTTGCTTGTTTGCTTATTTACTTACCTGATATCAGTTCATATCTGCCTAAAATAGTTGCATATTTGGCATGTGTTATATGTTTCCCCATCAACATGACTAAAATGCGTGTCACATGATAAACATGTATGGTGCATGTCATCAAAACCATCACTGGCAACGAACTTGAAGCTATCAAGCTGTTGGCTCTTACATTTTATACATCGGCAGCCACATACCGTCATACTGATTTTGTCAATAGATATGCTGAGATATAAAAATTGATTCAACACATGAAATGTTGCTTACACTATTAGTTCTTCAAGCTGCAACTGTCGTAAATATATCTAGATCTCCCAACGAATTACAATCCTGGTCATTAATTGTTTTTATATATGTGAACCATGTCTTTAATTTTTATTATTGCTATGACTTTTGTTGTTATGTTAACATCAAAAACATTGAGGTTTTAATATTATTAGTTTATATTTAATTGTGAATCTTTTAGAATGTTTTGTAATTCTTTTACTACTTTTGACGTTGTAAGAAGTTGCTCTACATCATCCTTTATAATTCCAGCTGCAGCATAGCTGTGACCTCCACCATTCAATCTATGAGCAATTCTGTCACATTTTATATCTGTATTAGCTTTTCTTCTAATACTTACTCTCCCATCTGGGGAATATAAAACTGCAATTATTACATTTGGTTTTTCTTCAAATATTCTTTCGCTTAACAAGCTCTTAGATAGTATTCTTGGAGATTCAGTTATGGCAATAGTTAAGCCACTAATTTCATGAATGGAAAGAGATTTCATTGCTGAGGACATTGCGGCTTCCCTGAGGGGAATATATCGAGTCTCGTACTCTTGTTGTAAATCTTCATCCCAAAATATGCCTTTTGATGCCTTCTCTACTATCATGTGCAGTTTCCTATGACTATCAGGTAGGCTACGATAAAAGGTAATGATCTCTGGAAGTGGTGGCAAGGTATGAACTTGAGGTAATCTAAAATCAATAACATGTGCAAACTTTGCCATTCTTTCGCACGCAGTTCTTTTCTTCAAATCAAAGTTTTCGAGTACAAGCTCAGAAGCACATTTTTGCTCTTTATCTTTAGATAGTATAAGGGTAGCAAATGATTCTACTCTTCTCTTTATTTCTTCATGCCAAGTATGATGGTCTATCCAAACCAAAGTCCACTCATAGCTTTTTAATTGAATGGCAGCTTCTTCTATTGGTTCAACATCTACATGACTATTAACATTTAAATCGGAAAATACAATTGTACCGCTTTTATTGGACCTAATAACATTAAATTTTATGATATCAGCTGCTCTTCGCATATTCTCATATCCGTAATTTGTAAGGAAGACTAAGGTATCCGGAAATGCATTCTTCAGAATTGCGCCACAAAACAGACCATCAACATCCTGTCCGTGTGTGATGGAAAGTATTCTCCTTTTTTTAGTGTTGTTCATTTTGGCTCCAAAATTTCAAAGTTGGCTGTACCAAGAATCTAATTGTGTATAATTTTTTAAATGAGAAAATTTTGGGCTAGCAACTATTATTACAGCTCTGTCCCCATCACAAGAAGATTTCATCAAAATACCCTATTGAATAGTTAATTTTGCTTTCTTAAATTGTTATGCAGTATGAAGTGTAATACATACTATGAGATATTGCCGCATGCAATTTATTTTTGTTTATGGGATACCGATTTTATAAACGCAAATCTGGATATGCAAAAGTATGTCATCTGAAATATTATTATTAATAATTCATAATTAATTACAATCAACCAATAAAAGCAAGAAGTTGCCTTGATTGAAAGGATCATTTTCTCTGAAAAGAGCAAGTAAATATAATTTTCTCAGTTTGGCAACCAGTGATAAATTAAGGTTCTTTTGCGAGGTCCCATCCATATATTAATTGGGTATGATAACGGTTATCTCTCTTGGTATGGTTGTGGCGCAAAGATTCTAGTATGCAAATCTTGTGCAAAACTATCTTCACTTTAGTATACAAAGGCAATTATATATGATGGAATATTTGTATTAATCATGAAAGTCAACCTGTCCGTTACTGATAACAACAATCGGGCTAGTAATACTACGCAGATAATGAACCCGTCTAGCAATACAGAAATGAAATGCTGTCCAATTAATAACACTTTCAAAATCATTGGTAAAAAATTTACAATTCTAATCCTAAGAAATATGATAAATGGTAACCAGAATAGGTTCAACCAATTATTAAATTCCATTGAAGAGAGTAATCCAAAGACTTTATCAGCAAGACTTAAAGAGATGGAGAAAATGGGACTAATAAGGCGTAAGGTATACTATAATCAAAGTCCAGTGAGAATAGAATACTATCCAACAGAAAAGGGCCTAGCACTACAGCCTATTTTGGATATGATGGCTGCGTATTCCATGAAATATTGTAGTAAAGATGTTTTCAAAGATTCTAAACCAAGAGAATTTAAACAGGCATATGGAAGAGAGATCGAAACTGAAATTCCCATGTAAATACGAATAAACAAATTAACCATGAATGCAGTGTTTTTTATTTTGGTTAAAGAATTATTATTGTTATATAAAAGCAGTTTTACCTATTGCTGAATAGCTTAATATTTTATTGATTAAATCCACGTCTATTTTATAATTGTGTTCAACAGAAGCAGATTAACTCAAATAATCTCTCTATATCTGTCTGTCTTCATATTATTTCCATAATGTACTTCATATGACCAATGATATGACACTGTTATGTTGCTTCAACCAGTTGCTTTTTGTTTGTCCTTCTTGGAAGTCTGCCACCATTCCAAATAAGCATCATGCTGTAAGCTTCTCTTATCCTTATACTCAGTTTCTCCGCTTTCACGTAGTTCTTCTATTTTCTCTCTTGAAGCAAAGAGCCCACAGCTTTTGCATACAAAATTCTTGCTAATAGAATCAAATTCTAATTTTCCACCACATTCTGGACAGAAATTTGCCAAATGATTGTGATCATATAACTCACTATAAAAGCCTTGTGAAATCTGCTTTTGCAGAATTAGTAGTGCTATTCATTATATGATCATCCACCTTCGATGCCTGAATCGTTACCAAATCATACTAACTAAAGACACATGTGCTTATGATACAAATCTATATGATTGATGGCCAGTCGTCTGCGGAACAAGATATTATATATAGAGAATTACTGCGCAATTCCTGAATATATGAATGCGCTTAGACTTATCATTATTTCTCTAATTTTGATCTAATATGCTACTCTTGGCTAGCCAAATCGATACTTACCTATTTGATATACAAAGCAGCGCCATCATCTTTGTTTTGATAGTAAGGGCGCCTCAATCCGACAATAATATCATATAGCTAATTAATACCGCAAAGCATACAAATTATCTAATTTGATCAAAATCTCGGTGCGTGGACTTTGGTCGTCATTCCGCAATGGAAGCGGTCAGTTCGCCCATCAAATGCCAGCACCGAGATAATTAAATATTTGTGACATTCAAAATTAAACTGTTTTGATTGTTACTGATTCTTTATCTGCATCAACGCGGATTTCCATTTCAGATTCCAAGATAAACGATGACGGTTTTTCTAACATATCCACAAGGGGTATGTCTGAAATTGCACAGCCAGAAGCTGTAATTATATCAGCATTGTTTATACATATTATAGCACTGGGCGCCACTCGGTTTATCTTTAATGAATATATAGCATATGCACCGACACTACTTCCGATTGCATTTGGAAATACCAAAATGATATCTTTGATTGATTTGCCATATAATTCATGATGCTTGTCTATTATAGTAGCTGATTTGGTATCCACCATTGCAAGGAAGTTAATAACATTATTCGTAACAAGTGCTTTGCTTATGCCAATTCCTGGTACAATTTTTCTACAATTAAGCACCGTATGCATACTACCACCACCACTAATCTGTATATTCTTTTACAATTGAGTTCATATCTTTAAGAGCAACTCCAATTCTATTGGAATGATTCAGATAGTATGCACCCTTTATACTATTGGTAATTACTGAATCAAAATCATTTCTGGTAATGAGAGGGGTAAGGCAAGTACATGAATCGCATATGAATTCCACTCCTGATTTCTGTATCTTATCAATTAAACCGGTATTTGCAGCCTGATTATAAACTGCCCTAGGACAGAAAATCATACAACGTTTTAGAAATCTTTTACTCTCCACTAGCTTTGAAAGAAAATTTATTTCATTTATCCCGAGCTGCGGGCTTCCAAGAACGATAATATCCCCATCTTCTGCAGTATTAATTTCATCCTTAATTGTGTTACTTTCTTCTCTACCGTATGAAATTACTTCATTTGTCTTCTCTTCAGATGTAAACATTCCACAGATTCCTGATGTACCTATCGCTGCTGAAAGGGATTTCATATTAATTATGCCTGTTTTTTCTTTCATATCGTCAAATGCAATACAAGTGTCATTTACCGCCTTTCCTGCAAAGTAACCAATCAATCCGTAATCTACCTCTGTATTGAGTTTTACAGTTGGTTTAACAGTAACCTTTGGATGCCTAAATTCTTCTATTCGAAGATCCGAATAAGGTGCCTTTCCAGTCACAGAACTTGCAAGCGCGCTGAGTGAACTTTCTTTATTTGTCAATAATCCCAGTACTGAATTTGAATAGAGCGCAGCATTACTTTCTGCAAAACTTACTGCGCTCCCCCTATCCGGGATATCAAAGATTTCATATGGAATACATGTAAATGAAGGAGTAGTACCCATTCTTTCATATGATCTCACTATTCTCATCTGCTGGTCAGTAAAAATTTCTGGCAGGCTAGCAGGTTTATTTCTATCAAAACCCATCGGATTTAATGTAGTTTTCACTGCAACTTTGGCACCTCTACTAAATTTTTCAAGAAATTCAACGCCCGCATCGCCAATAGTGTTGTAATTAACTCCTGATATGTGAGCCCATTTAATAGGAACAAGTTTTTCTGCTCCTGTAGCCATCCCAATTGCAAGCAGAATTTTGTACGCGGAAGCCATAGTTTCACCGTTCTCGCCATTGAGTGATTTTTCCTCATCCCTAGTGAGATACAAACTCTAACTAACAACAATTGATAATATTCCAGTAAATATTTCTATGCTTATACCTGCCATCGGCATAATCTACTACATTTTACCACTAACAGATACCATTTGATGATGATGGATGGGCTTAGTGTTCAGACTTCGTTTTTTGAATCAAATATTTATTGCAGTAGTATTACGAAGGATGATCGTCTGCATGAGGATAATAAGAGTATTATTATATCTTCAGCTATGTCTCCAATAATCTATATACTTGCGTAGACTGAAGATTAGAATAAATATGGTATAGCTGAAAAATGTTAGTATGGAATGCGCAGTTTATGATACTTATGTAAGCAAAAAGGACGGTAAGATCATGCACTTCGATGTGGTCGTAGATGCAAATACCCCACACGAGAAGGCAATTGAATATGGCAAGGAATATCTTACTAGTGTAGGTCAAGAAGGGCAAAAAATGACTCAGGAAGAGTGCCAATTCTGTCATGTCCAAGAGGCACCACCGATGGTTGAAAAAGATATCAAAGGAAAGGGATATTATATACAAAAAATGGAAGGCTGTCCGCCATAAATTTTTTGCTACCATAAGATATTATATTTTAAAGAATTTTAACAAGTTATATATCGGTTGCAGACCTGATATATTATTAAAGTAAGTTGGATTTTTTTCTTTGATGATCAGATATAATATCTATCTACAGTAGAATTGGTGAATTGAGACATAATTACTATTGTCACTATTATGTCACTTTCTTAAAGATAATATTCAAATCATTGCGAATCTCAGTTACATTAATGATCCTGAAATGTACATAGTATTGGCTCTTAACTTTTCTTTTTTGCCATTCTATATCCATGTGTAAAACCTGCATCATAGACTTTAGAAAATTGGTAATTTGTTGGTGCTAATACATCCCCTACAATGATCAGTGCAGTTTTAATTATTTTGGATTCCTTAGTTTTATTTACTATGTTGCCTAATGTCCCCTTGATTATCTTTTGATCTTTCCATGTCGCTCTATAAACCACAGCAGCAGGAGTTTCTTTATTATAAATTCCACCTTTTAAAATCTCTTCTACAATATCCGATATTAAATGTACACTGAGATAGAAAACCATAGTGGCACCGTGTTTTGCTAATTCAGATATTTTCTCTCTCTCAGGTACTGGAGTTCTAAATTCCGCCCTTGTTATTATCAAAGTTTGTGTATTACCTGGAAGGGTCAATTCCAAATTCATAGCTGCAGCTGCTCCAAGTATTGCAGTTATCCCAGGGACTACGATACATCGTAGTCCATCCTTTTCTAATTTATCAATCTGCTCTCTGATAGTGCTGAAGAGCCCAGGGTCACCATCATGAAAACGAATGGCAAGTTTTCCCTGTTTGGTAGAGTCTCTTAAAATGCTATATATGTTCTCTCTATCTAACAGAGCTGCATCATAAAGCTGAGCATCTTTTTTTGCATATTCGAGTATCTTTGGGTTTAAAAGTGAACCGGAATAAACTATGATATCTGCTTGCTCAATTAATTTCTTGGCTTTTATTGTAATAAGCTCAGGATCTCCGGGACCTGACCCTACGAAATAGACTGTGTTACTCTCTATCACTTTTCTTCTTTGCTACCATTATAGAGAAATATTTTTCTGTTGATCCCCTTCTTCCACGCAAATCAGCTAATCTGCTCATCTTCATTATCTCGCCTTTGATTGCTACATCTTGTGCAATTGCAATTATTGAATCTTCCACAAAACCTGCATCGGAGAGCATATCAATTACGTCATCAAAATACCTGCCATCTTTAAGGAAAATGACTGTATCACATACATTTGAAGCTCGCCTTACTCTATCCATGTCATAACATGCAGGAACTATGGCCAGGGTTTCATCGCCTTCTACGAGGGCAATTTTGGCCTCTGCGGCAAATGCAAATATTGAGGTTATACCAGGCACTATATCGATTTCAATGTCTTTATGATTCTTTCTTAATTCCTTGTATATGTATATCCACGTGCTGTATATTGAAGGGTCGCCTACAGTTAAATAAATGACTCTTTTTCCTGCTCTGACTTTATTAGCAATTTTCTCAGTATTTTCTTTCCAATGACTCCTCAGGACTTCTTTGTCTTTTAACATAGGAAATATAAGATTGACCGTTTCGGTGGAACTACGGATATATTTTTTTACTATGGATAAAGCTATGCTGGGTTTACCTTCTTTTGAAGTAGGTGCAAAAACCACCTCTGCATTTTTAATTAATCTTACAGCTTTTACTGTAAGCAATTCAGCATCGCCAGGGCCGCAACCTACACACGAAAGTTTCATAATCATAAATTTTAAAAATGAGAGTTATTTAAATGAAAAGACAGTTCTTGCAGTTTTAAATGATATATATATATCCATACGCTGACATTTCTATCCATTGTGTGTGCTTTTTTCTTTCTTCAAATTGTCATTATATCCATGATAATTATGCCAATATTATAGGGAGCAAAAGAACAATCCATCAACAGAATCTTTTGCTAGAACTTCATTCATGCCAGTTATACAATTCTTTAAAAAAAGAGAGATCTTGTCTATTATTTTGTATGGTGATATCGTAACGGTCAATGCTTTGTAGCTGAGATTATTATTATTGGGTTTCTTGCCGACATCATTGTGCCCGTAGTAACTTTCCTTGCCTTTGCAATTATAGCCTGCGTAACGTCTACTTCTTTTAAATTCGCTTGATTAATGGTAGTTAATGCCCTATACATAGTTTCAATCAATACGGTATCGATTACTATCCTTCCACCTTTATTTAGTCTGTCGACGCCCAAGTTAACAATCTTTTCGACTTCTCCTGATGTTCCACCAATTAATATGGCATCTACCTGGGGAAGAAGTGGCAAAATGTCCTGTGCTTTGGAAAAGATTACTTCAGCTTTTACATTAAACTTTAGAAGGTTTTTCCTAGTCAATTCCACGGCCTTTTCATCAAAATCAATAGCATAGATCTTGTTGCCTTTTGTCTGTAAGCACATCTCAACAGTAATACTGCCACTTCCGCAACCAACATCTATAACAGAGGAATTCTCTTTAAGTCGTAATTTACTTATGACAAGAGCTCTTACGTCTTCTTTTGTAATAGGAACGTCTTCTACTCTATCGAATAATTCATCAGGTATTCCTGGAGTTCTATAATCCCAAAGCAACCTAACTTTTATCCTAAATAAATCAAGTATTTTAACCTGCAATTTTTTGGTGCAAGCCAGTATAGACAATTATCATAAACATTAGCAAAAGAAAAATAAATGGAAATATGCCGTTCGTTGCTAACTTACGTCGCATATTCTGTGGGATATTCTTTGCAATACCCTTCGCAACCCCGTATGAAACTATGTAGAATATTATACCAACGAGAATTACTGTTCCGGCAGCAGCAGTTTGGTTTGTACCAGGTGGTATTATAATACCAGCAACTATGCCTGCAATAAGTCCTAGTACTGCTCTCATGTAAAAAACACGATCCAGTGATTCCAAAATAGGTTACTTGTGTCATTAAATATCACTTGGTTTAATTTCTTGCGGTTTACCAAGCTATAACGGCATTTGCAATCACTAATAATCATTGGTTTTAGTTAATATTTATGGCTGACTTAGTAGTATTGTTATGTATGGAGTTGTCTGGAATTGAACTGCATTATGTAGTAAACGAAATTAAAGATATTATTAAAGAATATTATATAAGTAACGTTAATGCAGTCACAAAAGATTCTTTTCTTTTCAGACTACATCATCCTAATAAACCTGATGTTATGCTAGTGATTTCGACTAGAGGTATTTGGCTAACAAGGCTTAAGTTCAAACAAATCGAAGAAAATGATCTTATTAACATAGTCAAAGCTGAAGTAGAAAGAGCAAAGATTGAATCAATAGAACAACGTGGTAGCGAACGTATAGTATCTATAAAATTCAAACATATGGATGGTAAATACAGAGTAATAATAGGAGAATTCTTTGGACAGGGGAATATAATATTATGTGATGAAAATATGCTCATACTCGCTACTCTTAGCCCTATTGAAGTAAGACATAGGATCTTAAGGACCGGTTTACACTATGTTTATCCGCCAGTTCGTGGGAATGATGTATTTGACCTTTCATTTGAACAATTACAATATCTAAGAAGTACTAGTGAAAAAGACCTCGATGTTTTAAGATGGCTTGGTAGAAGTACTTCTATGCCCAGAAGATTCGTAGAAGAAATAGCAACTAGGGCCAGTTTACAATCAAAGAAAGTGGGACAACTTTCAGATGACGATCTAAACAAGGTTTACTCTGAATTACAAGAGTTAGTTGCAAATGTTAGCACAGGTAAGAATCTCGAACCTATAATAATCACAGGAGCAGACGGAAAGGCACAAGACGCACTCCCTATCGTAACATATAATGTAACTAAATGGCCATTCAAGAGAGTCAGCTCATATATGGATGCAATAGATGAAGTTCTTAGCAGTGATATATTAGATCTAGGACGGAATATTAAGACAGTAGAAATTGGAAAAGAAATTGCAAGTCTAGAACATGATTTAACTGAGCAGAATAAAGCAAAAGAAGAAGTTATTTCAAAGTCCAATACGATAAGAAAGATCGCTAGTGAGTTAATGGCTATTTCTTATGCGGGAGCACATGCTTTTGAAGAGGGCAGAGTTAAAGAATTGCTAGCGGCTAACTGCGCATATGTTATCACTGAAAAAGGAGTTAAATTTTTAGAGGTAGTTAATGAACGTATTCGACTTGATAATAATAATGATAATGATAATGATAATAATCTGCCCAAGATAGCATCTCTTCTTTTTGGAAGGGCCAAGGAAATGGAAAGAGGAAGTGCATCGATAGAAGAAGCCAAAGCAAGATTACTTGCACAGATACATAAATTACGAAATCAAAGTGCCAAGATACACAATAAAGTCGTTGTAAAACACCAGGTCAACAAGGAATGGTATGAGAGATATAGATGGTTTATAACAAGTGACGGTTTGTTAGCGATAGGCGGCAGAGATTCCTCTTCTAACTCTGTTGTCATTCGTAAACATTTAACTGAATATGATATTGTATTCCATGCAGAAATCTATGGCTCACCATTTTTTGTTATTAAAAATTCAGCAGCAACAATTGGTGATGATAATGATAATGATATATCTATGAGCTTACAACAAGCAGCACAGGCAACAGTCTCTTTTAGTAGAGCCTGGAAGGATGGATTGTTTAGTGGGGATGCATATTGGGTGAAAGCTGATCAGATAAGGAAAGGCGCACCTACAGGACAATTTCTTCCTAAGGGTTCGTTTGTTATTGAGGGAAAACGTAATTACATAAAGGGAGTTGAAATAAAACTCGCGATTGGAGTAATGCAAATGAGCAATAATAAATTTACTCTTGTTTGTGGTCCAATAGACGCAGTAAAGAAGAGTTCTCTGGTATATTCAGTTTTATTACCTGGCACTATGGATCCGACTAATATTGCTAAAAAAATTAAAAATGAATTCATCAGAGTAGCTTCGGGTCATATGGAATTGCTAGATTTTATCAAAACAATAAGTATAGATGACTTTGTAAGGACAATTCCATACGGACAGTCAAAAATTTCCTTTACCGAAAGAGGAGAGAGAAGAGAGATAGTGGGTGTAGCAACTACGAATGATTTATCTTCTTCACCTAAGCAAAGTAATTAAAGGTATGTTTTGAATCTGATATTGTGGTAAAAAGGCCAATCAGACAACATGGTGATGCTAATATGACTACCCGTGTTCTGGTAAGAGATATTATGAATAGTCCTGTCATATCTGCTTCACCCCACGATACGATAAAAGATATTGCTACCAAGATGAAAGAGGAAAGGATTGGAAGCATTATCATTATGGAAAATGAGAAAGCAGTAGGAATAGTTACAGATTGGGACATAGTTTCGAACGCTGTCATTAAGGATATCAAACCTACTATGGTCAAAGCTTCGGATATAATGCAAAAGCTACACACTATAGAAGGGGAAGAAGGTATTACTGAAGCTGCTCGCATTTTGAGACAACATAATATAAAACGTCTTGGCGTAGTTTATAAGAACAGATTGGTAGGCATCATTTCCACATCAGACGTCATTGCTGTCACTCCTGATTTAGTTGATGTAATTTCTGAGAAGGCTTCACTTATGAGAGGAGAAATAGGACGATCTGCAGGCAATGTTTCGGGTTATTGCGATGAATGTGGTGAATGGTCTGATCTTTTGCAATTTGATGAAGGAACATTTTCTTGCGAAGAATGTAGAGGCGAAGTGGTTAGTTAGCCAAGTCGAACCCAACTTTTTTAGCAGATGCAATGCTAGGAAGTGTCGCTCGCAAATTACGTATTTTTGGTTTTGATACCCTGTATCTGAGACATTTTAATGATGATGATGTATTAAAAATTGGAGTTGCACAAGACAGAATTATTTTAACCTGCGATAGGGACCTATTCAGAAAAATTGTAAAAGCAGAAGCACATGGGGCTTTACTCAAGGGTTCAGACGATCTTGAAGATATTGCTCATGTATTATCTAAATACAAAATCACTTCAATAGGTTTTAGTACATTAAATTCAAGGTGCTCTGTATGTAACGGATTAATAATGAAAGGAAGAAGCATTTCAGAGATTAAAAGATATTTGCCATCTAAAGTCATAGAGTGGCACGATGAGTTCTTTCAATGTACAAATTGCAATAAGGTTTACTGGGAGGGCAGTCATATTATCCGTATTAAATCTTTAGCAAGAGAGTTAAATATGAAGCTGAAAAAAAAGACTCAAGGTTATAAATAAGTAACCCACTATAATGAGAATGTTTATGTGTATAGTTTAAGCTCCAACATATACACATGCCAAAACAGAATTCAGTGACTTCGCACCCTGACCCTGTGTCGATTTATGTTGAAGCTAATGATAATGATAAAGCTCTAGAAGTAGCTACAGTTGGTCTCAATCTTCAGTTCGTTAGACTTATAAAAGAACAGTCAAAGCAAAAATGCGTTAACAATATCTAAATATCTACTTGCTATGAACTCGGAAATTAATCCTTCTGTTTCACATAAGGAAAGTCAACTGAAAACGCTATGTTATCTTTCAGATTTCCATAATCAAAAAGTCTTCTCAAACATGAGAAGAGAAGACATTCTGATGTATCTTGATACACATCGAAGGCCAGAAGAATCAGATCCTCTTCATAAATGGATAGGAACTCATAATCTGCGCCGGATTTACTTGATGAGATTTTTCAAATGGTTATACTACCCTGAACTAGAGCCGTCAAAGAGACCTATTCCAGATGTTGTGAAAAATATACCTAGCTTCAAACGTAAAGAGCAGTCAATATACAAGCCAACTGATTTATGGACAGAACAAGATGACGCTTTGTTTTTGAAGTATTGTCCTAACAAACGTGATCGATGTTATCATATGATAGCTCATGATTCCTCATGTCGTCCATCGGAAATTTTGGGACTGAAAACCAAGTCTATAGTATTTAAGACAACTGGTCAACACCAATATGCAGAAGTCTTAGTTAATGGAAAAACTGGTACAAGACATATCCCCTTGTTTTCAGCATTACCGTACATCAAAGATTGGATTGACTCCCATCCGCAGAGAGGAAATCCAAATGCATATCTTATCCCAAGTATGGATAGGAAGCATAGACGATTTGGCAACAAAATGATGTCTATGTCTATGAATATTATTTACAGGAATTACAAACTACAATTCTTTCCCGCATTGCTTGAAGATCCAAAAGTCTCACCAGAAGACAAACAAAAGATCAGAGAGCTTTTGCAAAAGCCGTGGAACCCGTACGTAGTAGGCAGGCACAGCGCCCTTACGCAAAAATCCACAATATTAAAGGAGCATGTGCTGCGACAGCATGCTGGTTGGTCTGGTAGGTCACAAATGCACCTCAAATATTTGCATTATTTTGGGAATGAAAGCTCAGAAAGCCTGCTTGAAGCATATGGTATAATTCCAAAAGATCAGCAATCAGTAGATGTACTAAGGCCGAAGCAATGCCCTAACTGCAATGAGCCTAACAAACCTGATTCAAAATTCTGTGCTAAATGCAGGATGGTATTAACCTATGATGCTTACAATGAAACTTTGGAGAAGCAGCAAGAAAAAGAATCAGAGGTTCAAAAGTTGCAGCAAAAGTATGAGCAGGACCTGAAAATAGTGCATGAGGAAATGAACCAGCGGTTCAGTCAGATTAT
>Ga0075434_100001369_pt1 | contig 20470 bp, 19 predicted proteins | sample RhiMethybrSRZTD3_FD_75298 | JGI IMG/M metagenome (GOLD analysis project Ga0075434, IMG submission 75298) | Populus rhizosphere microbial communities from Tennessee, USA - Rhizosphere MetaG P. TD hybrid SRZTD3 | ecosystem: Host-associated > Plants > Roots > Rhizosphere > Soil | place: USA... | reverse complement strand
GAATGGATGGACCCGTGGATCGCCACGCTCTATTCGATTCCGATCATCACATTCGTCCCGCTCATCATCATCTGGTTCGGCATCGGCATGCTCTCCAAAGTCGTCGTGGTTTTTAAGATCACGATCGTCGAGTTGATCCTCAACACGGCGGCGGGAGTCAAGACGATCGATCCGCTCTGGCTGGAGGTATCGCAATCGCTTCGTCTTACCCGCTGGCAGACGACGTATAAAATCCGCCTGCCGGCGGCGCTGCCGTTTATCGTGACCGGCATGCGCCTGGGCGTCGGCCGCGCGCTGCTCGGCGTCATCGCGGCGGAGCTGCTGGCGTCGAACGCGGGCCTCGGCTATCTTCTTCGCGACGCGTCGGAAACCTGGGACAGCCCGAAGCTTTTCGTGACTGTGCTTCTTCTAGCGCTGATGGGCATCGTGAGCTTCACCTTGATCAAAAAAGGCGAGCAGAAACTCGCGCCGTGGCGCCAGACGGCGGAGTGGTAATCGAGAAATTTGAATTTTAATTTCAACCATGCAGTTCTACCGAAAGAATTCGCGCGCCGTAAACAAAGCGCTGTCGATCCTCTCGGGGCTCGTTTTATGGCATTTTCTTGCGACCGTGATTGTTGCCGATACGGCGTTTCTCGTCTCGCCGCTGGCGGTCCTCGCCAAGGGCTACGAGATGCTGTTCGTGACCGGCGAGCTCTATCCTCACATCTTGGCCAGCTCGGGGATTTTCCTGTACGGTTACCTGCTCTCGATCGTCGTCGGCGTGCCGCTGGGATTCTTGATGGCGTTCTCACCGGCGGTGCGCGATTACGCCCACCCGTGGATGACGACGCTCTATACGACGCCGCGCATCGCGTTCGCGCCGGTCCTGCTCTTGTGGCTGGGCATCGGCGCCGGGTCGAAGGTCGCGATCGTTTTCCTCGGCTGCGTCTTTCCTATTCTCATCAACTCCTACTACGGCATGCGCGTCGTCAATCGAGAATTCGTCGAGCTGGCGCGTTCGCTTAGATTGGGCCGTCTCGCGGTTTTCTGGAAAATCCTCCTGCCGGCCTCCGTCCCGTTCATTCTCGCGGGCCTCCGCCTCGCGCTGGGACGCGGCCTCACCGGGGTCGCGATCGCCGAATGGTTCGGCGCGACCGCGGGTCTCGGCTATCTCGTTTACTTCGCCGGCCAGACGCTGAACGTTCCGGTGCTGTTCGTCGGCGTCACGGTCTTCGGGTTGATGGGGATTCTCGGCTTCGAGATCTTGCGCAAGATCGAGGTGCTCGCGACGCCCTGGAGAAGCTCGCATTCCGGCTAAACGATGGCTGCAGCTATTCTCGAACTCCGAAATTTAAGCCGGGAGGTTAAGGGGCGCAGCGGCGAGCCGTTCGTCATTTTCCGCGATATCGATCTCACGGTGCGCGACGGCGAATTCTTGAGCATCGTGGGGCCGTCAGGCTGCGGCAAAACGACGATGCTCCGCGTCATCAACGGCCTCGTTCCGCCGTCGGACGGCCAGATCTTCGTCGACGGCAAAGAGCAGAAAGGCGCCGACGGCGAGCTCGTCATGGGCTTTGTCTTCCAGGGGGCGGCGCTCCTTCCCTGGCGCACGAGCCTCAGCAACGTCCTGTTGGGGCTCGAAGGGCGCGGTAAGAGCGCGGCCGAGTCCCGGGAGCTGGCGCGCAAATATCTCGATCTGGTCGGTCTCGCCGGCTTTGAGCAGCACTATCCGCACGAGCTTTCCGGCGGCATGCAGCAGCGCGTCAACCTCGCGCGGGCGCTCGCGATCGAGCCCAAAATACTGCTCATGGACGAGCCTTTCGCCGCCCTCGACGCGCAGACCCGCAGCTTCATGCAGCTCGAGCTTCTGCGCATCTGGTCGCAAACCCGGAAAACCGTGATATTCGTTACCCACATGATTTCCGAGGCGATCCTGCTCTCCGACCGCGTGGTGGTCTTCAGCCACCGGCCCGGGCGCATCAAGGCCGATTTCCCCGTGCCGCTGGCGCGCCCGCGCGACATGGACGTCAAATCCGACCGGCGGTTCATCGATCTGGAAAACACCGTCTGGAAGTTGATAGAAGAAGAGGTGAAAGCGGCCGGCGGATTCGCGAAGCTATGATTCGCGAGTCGATGACGTCTAACCAGATGAAGCTTGGAGCGCGGAGTGACAGTCCCGGAGGCTTTATGCGTTATCCTCTGAAAGCGGTCTTCGGATTTTTCTTTCTGTTGCTCGTCGCCTCCGGCCTACCGCCTCCGGCTCCGGCCGGCGAGGCCAACATGCCGACGGTGCGCTTCGTCCAGAGCGGGCGGACCGCTTCGAGCTGGCCGCTCTTCGTCGCCGAAGAAAAGAAGTTCTTCCAGAAGAACGGTATTTATGTTGAAGAGATCATCATCAACGGCGGGCCCAATACGACGCGCGCGGTCTTGAGCAACACGATCCCGATCGGACGCATCAACCCCGACTACATCATCGAGGCGATGGAGAAGGGCGCCAAGGTCAAGATCGTCTCCGGCGCGCTGGAAAAAATTCCCTACGACGTCGTCGCGCGACCGGAGATCAAAACGGGCGCCGACATCAAGGGGAAAACCGTCGGCGTCGACTCGCTCACCGGCGGCACGACGCTCATGCTGGGCGAGGTTTTCGAGAAGGCGTATAAGATCAGTCCAAAAGATTACAAGCTGCTCGTCGTCGGCACCTCCCCGCAGCGCTACGCGGCGCTGAAGGGCGGCTCGGTCCAGGTCACCTTCATGGGACCGCCGTTCAATCTGCGCGCGCGTCAAGACGGCTTCACCAAGCTCACCACGTTTCACGAGCACTTGGGACCCATCCAGTTCGTCGTGCAGTTCGCCAACGATGATTATCTCAAGTCGAATCGCGCCGAGGTGGTGAAGTTCTTGAAAGGCATGGCCGAGGCGACCCGCTGGCTGTACGACCCCAAGAACAAGGAAGAAGCGCTCGCGATCTACAATAAGGTTTTGAAAAGCACGCGCGAGGCCGCCGAAGCGGACTACCGCTATTTGGTCGAAGAATTCAAGCCGTTTCCGGTCGACGGCGCGATCAGCAAGCAATCGATTGAAAAGACTTTCGAATTAAGAGAAAAAGCAGGGAAATACGAAGGCAAGAAGCCGCCGCCGTATACGAATTACGTAGACGTGACGCTCGTGGAGGAGGCGAAGAAACAACTGGGATGGAAGTAAAAAGGAGACCTGATGATGGCAAGGAGCAAAAACTCTAAGTTCATTTTATCACTATTTATCGCAGTCAGTTTCGCCTTTATCGTCGAACCATCGCCGGCCCAGGAATTGAAGCGCATCCGCATCGGCTATCCGTCGTTGAGCTTCCGGCAGAGCAACATCTGGGTCGCGAAAGAAATGGGCATCTTCAAGAAATACGGCCTCGAAGTCGAGCCGATCTTTCTCCGCGGCGGGCAGCTCGCCACGCAGGCTCTGGCCGCCGGCGATCCGCCGATCGTCAACATCGGCACGGTCGTGCAGGCGAATCTCACGGGCTTCAATCTCGTGCTCGTTGCGGCGGTGGAGACTTCGTACGACCAGATCGTCTTCGCGCGCCCGGGCATCACCAAGGTCGAGCAGCTCAAGGGCAAGCGCTTCGGCATCAGCGGCTTCGGCGCCGCGACGCATTACGCGTCGATCATCATGATGCGCCATTATCATATCGATCCCAAGGATCTCACGCTCTTGCCGACCGGCCCCGACGCGGAGCGCCTCGCCGCCATGTCGGCGGGCAAAATCGACGCGACGATGTTCACCTCGTCCTCGGCCGCTCCGGCGCGCAAGTCGGGATTCTCCGAATTGATCCAGATCAGCGACCTCGGCGTGGAGGTCCAGGGCAACGGCTTCGCCACCTCGCGCGATTACATCAAAACCAATCGCGAGGTGGTGAAAAACGCGCTCAAAGGCTTCGTCGAGGCGATCTATTTCGTCTACGCGAACAAGAAAGAGGCGCAGAAGGTCTTCGCGAAATACATGCGCACGAACGACCCCGAGGTGCTCGAGGACTCCTACAAAGGCTACGTCACCTCGATCCCGAAAAAACCGTATCCGACGCTCAAAGGCATCCAGTTCATGCTCGACATGCTGGCCGAGAAGATGCCGCAGGCGAAGAACGCCAAGCCCGAGCAGTTCGTCGATTTGACTTTTCTCCAGGAGCTGGAAAAGGAAGGCTTCTTTAACGAGATGGCGAAGCGCTATCCGACGAAATAATCTCCGTCACGAAAGGAATTCCGATGGCCAACAAAATCATCCAGCCGAAGAGCTTGAACGATCCGCGGCCGCGATACAGTCACGGCATCGTCGCCGAAGGCGGCAGGCTGCTCTTCGTCGCTGGGCAGACCGCTATGGACAAGGACGGCAACGTCGTCGGCAAAGGCGACATCGAGGCGCAGACGCAGCAGGTCTATAAGAATCTGACCGCCGTCCTCGAAGAGGCCGGCGGCTCTTTCAATAACCTCGTCATGACGACGACCTATATCGTCGATCGCAAGTACCGCGAAGGCTACAACAAAGTCCGCATGCAGTACTATAAACAAAACTCGCCCACGAGCACGCTCGTGATCATCACCGGCCTCGCGCATCCCGATTATTTGATCGAGATCAACGGCATCGCGGTCCTGTAGGACGCAGAGAACATGAACGTCGCCGTCATCGACGATTATCAGCACGCCTTCGCCGCCTCGCCGGCGATCGCGCGGCTGCGCGAGAAGGCGCGGGTGCGAATCCACACGGAGAAGTTCGCCTCGGAGGGCGAGCTTGCGCGCGCGCTCGAAGGCGTTCAGGCGATTATTCCGATCCGCGAGCGGACCCGCTTCACGGCATCGCTCTTGCGGTCGCTGCCGGAGCTCGAGCTGATCGCGCAAACGGGCAACCACGCCTACCATATCGATATGGGGGCGGCGACGGCCGCCGGCGTCGTCGTCACCCTCGCGCCGGGCGGCAACAGCGTGACCGAGCTCACCTTCGGCCTCATCATCGCCGTCATGCGCCGCATCCCGCAAAGCGACGCGGCGATGCGCCGCGGCGAGTGGCCGCTGGTCCTCGGCTACGTTCTCAAGGGCAAGACGCTCGGGATCCTAGGCCTCGGTAAGATCGGCGTCGAGGTCGCGGCGATCGCGCGCGCCTTCGGCATGAAGATCGTCGCGTGGGGCCCGACGCTGACGCCGGAGCGGGCCGCGAAATCCGGTGCGGAGTACCTGCCGCTCGACGAGGTCATGCGGACGAGCGACGTGGTCTCCGTGCATCTGAAATTATCCGACCAGAGCAAAGGGCTGATCGATGAGCGGCGCCTCAGGCTGATGAAGCCCGGCGCGTATCTCGTCAACACCGCGCGCGGCGCGATCGTCGACGAAAACGCGCTCGCGCGTATTCTCGCGGAGAAAACGATCGCCGGCGCGGCGCTTGATGTATTTATCGAGGAGCCGCTGCCGTCATCGAGCCCGCTGTCGAAGCTCGACAACGTCGTCCTGGCGCCGCATTTGGGCTGGCCGACCGACGCCGGCTTTCAGGGCTTCGCCGAAAACGCCGTGGAAAATATTTTAAGCTATCTCGACGGCAGGCTCGTCCGCGCCGTCAATCCCGAGGCCGTCGAACGACGCAAACAAAAATGACCATGCCGGCTTTACGACGGAGCGATCTCCGTCTTGTAGAGCAGGCCATTGACCTCGTCGCGAATTTCCACCAACAGGCGCGGCGCTGGGGCCTTGGGATCGATCGTGATGGTGCCGTAGTTGAACGTCTTGTTGGTGAAGAACTCCATATTTCTGGAATAGCCCACGCCGAGAGAGTTTAACGGCGCCGCCATCGGGCCGATCACGACTTCCTTCACATTAGGATGCTCCCAGATGCGCGCCATGGAGGCGAAGTGGAGGTCGGCGCTGATAAAGACGACGCCGTGTATCTGGTGATCCCGAATCCAGTGAAAGATTTCTCTTCGCTCGTCCGGAAATCCATCCCAGCGATCCGCCCCGCCGCCGTGCAGCGGCACGGAGCTGGCGATCACCTTGAACGTCGCCGTGGACCCTGCGAGCTTCTGCAGCAGCCATTCTTTCTGCTTCGCGCCCAACATGCTGCCGTTGGCGCGGTCGCGGTATTGGCGGTCGTCGAGTAAAAACAACTCGAGGCCGCGGCCCCACCGGAATGAGCGATAGATGCGCTTGGGCTCCGCCGAATCGACGCGGATCGGCCAGTAGTCGAGAAACGCCTTCTGTCCGATCGGCGCCAGCGGATGGCCCGGATCGTAATTGTCCCGCACCTCGTGATCGTCCCAGATGACATAGAAGCTCGTTTGCGCAAAAAGCCTCCGGCTCGGCGCGTCGTCGCGGTTACCCCGATACTTCGCCCAAAACTCTTCGAGCTTCGAAGCTGTCCCGCCGCGGTCGGCATAGATGGTGTCGCCCAGATGGATAAAGAAATCAGGCGCGGTGGCGCGGATCGCGTCCATGATCGCGAAGGGCTTGTAATTTTCGCGCGTATCGCCGCTGAAGGAGAATTTCACGAGCGCCATATCGTCCGGCCCCGGTGCGGTCTTGAATTGCGACACGGGTCCGGGCTTTTTCCCCGCGACGACGGCGCGGTAGTGGTAGACGGTTCCCGGGTCGAGCCTGCCGAGCGCAATGTGCGCGGTAAAATCCGACTCGGCGGCGACCTTTATCGCAGGCGTCGCCACCGCCGCGGCGGTCAACGCCGGGTCTTTCGCGTATTCCACGGTGACGAAGCTGCCGGGCTCGGAGCGGAGCCACACGATCGCGCCGTCGGCCGTGACGTCGCCGATGACGCAATTGAACGAGAGGCCGGTCTCGGCGTCAAAGCGATCTTGGGCTAAAAGCGCGCAGCCGGTAGGTCCGAGGATGAATGGCGCCGCAAGACCTGCTTGAGCGGCGAGTTTCAAAAAGTCGCGGCGGGTGAGCTTCATGGGAGGGGAAAAGTCTTCCCATGATAACTTGTCAAATACCAAAAAGCTATCCGCGGTTAATCAGACCTCGCAATCTATTTTAGACCGGTTGGGAGTTACAGGATGGAGAGATCGGCCAAGAACCCTGTTAACCTCGATTTCGTAAGACCATCGTTTGCCGACCCAAAGCGGGAAGTTCACATCTTTTCGCGAGATATCGCCGCCGCGCTTGAACTTCGTCCCATCCGGTCGCACGTACACCCAATAATCCCCAGGCTCGATAACGGGCGTTTCGGCTATCGATCCTGGTTGGTTTTCTGGCGGCTTTACCTGGGCGCCGTCGTCTCTGGGAGCGGCGAGATCAAAGAGAGCGCAGCAAAACATCAGAACGGCAACCGAGCAATGCCGGCGTAGTCGACCGCGCATGGACGAGCCCTCTCTCAGACGATCGGGAGGGATCTTGCCACACCCCCGAAAGGCCGTCAATGACAGGAATTGGCAATGTCTTGCGAACTCTACGCCCGCCGCGCGGCGGCGGGCTTGAGGTGACTCAAGATTTCTTCCACGTGCATGACGTCGGCGTATTTGTGATGGAGATCGAAGAGCGACACCTTGTGCGAGAGCAGGCTGCGATCGAAGACGCATTCCTCCGCCACCGTCACGTGGAAGCCGTTCGAGTAGGCGTCGACGACGCTCGCGCGCACGCAGCCGCTGGTCGTCTCGCCGCAGACGATCAGGCTGTCGACGCCGAGCATGGTGAGATGAGCGACGAGGGGCGTGCCGTAGAAACCGCTGGCGCGCTCCTTGTAAATAACGAGATCGCCGGGCTCGGGTTTGAACGCCTCGTAAATTTCGAAGGCGCTCGCATCGTTTTTCTGCGGCCGGCGGTTGGTGGCGTGGACGCGCGACGGCTTGGCTTCGCGGCGCGTCTCGCTCGTCGTGTAGATGACCGGCAGGCCGCGCGAGCGCGCGGCGGCGAAAAGCTCCTGCGTCGGTTTGATCGCGCTCCACGCGTGCTCGCCGCAAGCGCTCGGGAATTCCTTCACTATCTCGCGCACCGGGCGCGCGCCGCCCTGAAATACTAGATTGTAGAGATCGATCGCGAGCAGCGCCGGCCGCTCGCCGACATAGGTTTCCCTCTGATAATGCCGGTAGATCTCGAGCAGCTCTTCGCTGACGACGTCCTTCCAGCAGTGATCTTCAAAGCGATCGATCATAATACCTCCGCAGAACCGTCGAGAATCGCTTCTTTTGTATGCGCCGACCGCACTTCTGTCAAGGTCGCGGTTGACTCCACCGGCCGTGAAAAGTATGTTTGCGCGAGAGGAATTCATCATGACCATCAACAAAGAATGGGCGCCAAAAGTGCTCGCCCAGATCGATCGCGACGAGCTCGCCCAGCTCGGCTGCGATCTCGTCAATCTCCCGAGCCCCACCGGACAGGAAAAAGCGGTCGCCGAATATATTCTCGACTGGTTCAAAGCGAACGGCCTGCGCGCGGTCCGCCAGGAGGTGGAAATCGATCGCCCGAACGCCGTCGGCGTCCTCAAAGGCGACGGAACGGGATTGAGCTTAGGCTTCAACGGCCATATGGACACGAGCTTCACCGGCACGGCGGAAGACCTCCGCATGGTCGCCGAGATCGAGCCGGATGCCATGCTCAAAGGCTCGATCGCCGGAGGTGTGGTGCGCGGCCTCGGCATCTCGAATATGAAAGGCGGCGTCGCCGCTTTCATGATCGCGGCCAAGGCGCTGAAGAAAAGCGGCGTGAAGCTCAAAGGCGACGCCGTCTTCGCCGCGGTCGTCGGAGAAATCTCGCGCACGCCGATCGGACCGTGGCAAACCAAGGAATATCGCGGCGAGGGCGCCGGCACGAGACATCTGCTGACGCACGGGATGCATACCGACTATGCGGTCGTCGCCGACGGCTCCGATTTGAATATCGTCTGGACGCAAACCGGCGTCGTGCAGATGAAGATCACGACCTTCGGCAAGGCCGAGGCGGCGTGGGGCAGCAAGCGCTCGACCCATCCGATGGAGAAGCTGAACGCGATCGTCAAGATGACTCGGATTATCGAAGGCATCGAAAAATGGGCGGCCGGCTTCGAAGAGCGCTACATCTACAATTCGCCGACGGGCCCGCTCTATCCGAAGGTCAATATCGGCGCGATCGAAGGCGGCGCGCCCTACCGGCCGAACTACTTTCCCGGCGTGTGCAGCATCTACGTCGACGTCCGCATGCCGCCGCAGGTGCGCCCGGTGACGATCCAGCATGAAGTCGAGAAGACGCTCGCGGCGCTCGGCGTCGAATACGAGCTGGAGATTTACAAGTCGCTGCTGGGGCACGAAGGCAAGGGCGTCGAGCCGCTGGTGCAATCGCTCGAGGAGATTCACCAGCATTTATTCGGATCGAAGCTCCGCTTCGAGGCGCCCGACCGCGCGAGCATCTGGACGGACACCAACGTGTACAACGAGCTCGGCATCCCGGCGGTCAAGATCGGACCGCGCGGCAAGCGCATCGGTCCGCGCGCGGAGGAGATCCAGATCGACGATATGGTCAAGGCCGCGCAGATCTACGCGCTGATTGCGCTCGACATCTGCAGCCGCGAGCGGCCGGGCAGGTAAGATTTCCGCCGGGATCTCACATCTATAGATGCAGTGCATGTCGGCAACGGCCCAGCGGATCAATTTTCTTTACTGCTTCCTTGCGCTCGTCGCGGCCGGCTGCAGCCTGCACGACCCTCCGCGCGTCATCCCCATCAGCAATCCGCCGGCCTTTCGGCCGCGCGGCCCGCAGCAACTCAAGACGCTCCCCGAGGCGCTCGCCGCCATCGTTACCGTGTGCACGGCAGACCTCGAGCTTCCGGCGGTCGAGCCGCTCTACGTTAATCTGTACGGCGACACGAGTTCGTACTCTTACTACACCGGGCTGTTTTCGGGAGCGAAGGAGAATAAGCCGCGGCTCACGCTCGCGCTGCCGCATGAAAACCAGCTACACGTCAATTTAGAGAGGGTTCGAGGTCAATCCTGGGGCGCGCTGCTGCGCGTCTTAGCGCATGAGTACGGGCACAACATCGAGTACGTGGTGGGCGCCGGCGGGACGGTCCCGCGATGGGTCAGCGAAGGCTTTGCGGAGTGGGTGGCGGCGAAAGTGATGGACGGCCTCGGCTGGGAAAGTTATTCGTCGTCGCTCGGCCGCACGGTCCGCGAGCTGTCACACTACGAATCCCCTTATCCGCTTCTCAGCGAGGTCGCGAGCGCGCCCGATTGGACGAGAATCTCCGCGCAGCCTCAGGGGCGGGTCGCTACCTACGATGTCGCGTTTTTCGCCGTTCACAAGCTGATCGAAAGCAAAGGCGCGTCCGCAATGATGAATTATCTCGCGTCGAGAGATTTCGCGGCGGCCTTTGGCCGCTCGCCGGAAGATTTCGCGCGCGCTGTCGCCGCGGAGCTTGACGCCAACTATGACGCGACGGCCCACTCCCCTGCCGCAGTGCAGGCGGAAAAACCGGAATGGAAGGCCGGCTATCAGTGGCGCTATGCGCTGAGCGCCCCCGGCGTCAAGCCGGGGCTGATCGCGAACGAAGTGACGCGCGAGGAAGTCTTCGATGGCACCCCGGTTTACGTCCTCGCCGCGGGAAGGAACGAATATCCGCACGATAAGGAGTCTTTAAGCGTGCTGGCGACTGTCTCCGGCGGAAAAACCGTGAGCAAAAACGATCCGCCCTCTCTGCCGCTCAACTGGCCGCTCAAGGTCGGGCTCCGCTGGGAAAACCAATACGTGCTCCAGGACTTGGAGCGCAAGCAAAGCGAAAAAATCGACACGGAAGTCGTCGTCGCCGCTTTCGAAACCATACGCGTGCGCGCGGGAACCTTCCCGGCGTTTCGCATCGAGACCTACGCCGCTCCCGGCGGCGAGCTCATCTCCGATCAATGGTACGCTCCCGCCGTCAAATGGTTCGTCAAGTCGAGATTCTATCGCGAAGACGGAGTCGTCGAGCAGGACTTGGTAAGCTTCAAAACGGAGTAAAAAAAATAGGGCCGGCTCCGATGGAAGCCGGCCCTATTTCTTCAATGCTGCGAACCGCGAGACTAGGGAATGTCCGATTGCGCGGCGCAGCTCTGGATCTGACCCTTCTGCTGGCCAGTGATGATCTTGGCTTTCTTGAGCGTATTGGTCGCATGCGCAACGCAGCTCACGAATTTGCCGTGATTCTTGAGGCTACCGTTGCCGCCGCTCTTCGGCTTTAAGGGGGCCGGAGGCGTCGTGCAGTCGTTGATCGTGTCAGCGACCGATTCCGCTAAACTGCAGCCGGTCGGCAATATCGTGTCGCCAAATCCCGTAAGCGTGCACTGGCCGATGACCAAATCACCGCCTACGGTAGTGGCCGGACATTGATCTACGCCGTTCGCGACGCCGTCGCCATCGCAGTCGGCCAGCGGATCGAGATTGTTGCAGGTATCCACGCCGTTCGGGATACCATCATTATCGCAATCCGCCGCGGGATCGAGATTGTTACAGGTATCCGATCCGTTCGGTATACCGTCACCGTCGCAATCGGCCGCCGGATCGAGCGGGTCGCAGACTATCTGCGCCTTGGCCGGCCTGGCTCCGATAAATGATGCAAGCGCCAAAGCGGCGAAGAGAACGAGAAGTTTACTATACATTAGCCCTCCTTTGTTGAACCGCGTGATAGGATCAGGTTCAACAGCACGAAGCGTGCCTAAATAGGCGCAAATCCACTCCTCGCAACTCAATGAGCTTCGACGGCTAAGTAGGTAAAACTTGGCGTGTATTTTACGATGACGAGGGCATTTTTGATGACAAATTACGGTAAGGGCATCTGTAAAGATTCCGAGAGCTGCTGATGGGTCCTACATTCTGCGAGAAACCCTACACTTTGCCGCTGATTCCTTCGGGTGTTTCCGGCAGGCCACTTAGGTAAAACACAGGCATTGTAATGACATGAAAACCCGGCAAGGTCACGGTTTGACAATCAGCGACGGCTCTTCCTCGGCCTTTCGTTTCGCTTGCGTGAAATAAAACGCCGAGCTTTTTTGCAGCAAGCCGGTGAGAAACGATATATCCAAAATGCCGATCTGGCCCTCCGCGAGCTGCAGCGCCACGGCAAAAGCGATTAGCGCCGGCTCCTTCCGATTGCTTTCCAGAAGGCAGAGAGCCATATCCTCCATACGCCGCACGAAGATCGCCCCGCTTTCGCCGGCGAAAATCTCGCGCGCCGCGGCGCGGAGGATCGCCGCGATCCGTTCTTCTTTCTGCGCCTCGTTCAGAACCAATCGGCTCTCCTGCGCCTCGGCGACGCGATCGAGATAGGGCTGCATCCAATCTTCGTCCAATATCCAAAAGCGAAACTCGGGCTCATCGAGCAGGCGGCGCGAGCGCCAATCTTCGCTCTGAGCTTCATTTCGATTCAGGCGACTATAAATCGGATGCGGCACCGCTTTCGGCTTCATGGGATTGAAAGCCGCGCGCATGGAAGAGAATTGCCCGGTCTTCTGACCCGCCGCTTTGGCTTTTTCGTACGCCTCGTAAACAATGCCGTCGGCGTATTCCCACGGCACTGCCGCCATCGCGAGGCCGCGCTCTTTTTTGATCTCTTCGGCCTGCGCGCGGAGCTCTTTGCGCTTGATCACCGCGCCGTCGGCGCGCAGCAGACCGGTGCGATCGCTCACCATCGCCTGCAGCAGCTGGAGGCCGCCGCCGGCGTGAGGCCGAACCAGCCAGACCAGGCGGTCGCCGGCGCCGTCGACGAGGGAGAGATAGCCTTCGATGTCCGAGCCGCCGCCGAAGACGGGGCGCTTCTCAGGCGCGGCTTCCTCCGCAGGGCGAACGGTCAAGCCCTTTTGCTCCAGCTTGAAAAGCGCTCTCCGCGCCTCACGCTTGAGCTCTTTCGAAGCCGCGGTCTTTTCGATTTTGAGGAGCGCTGCGACACCGGCGGGATCGGCCAGACGGCCGAGAAGAAAGGCGACGGCGAGATCGATCTCGGAATTTTCTCCGAGGTGCCGAGCGAGCGCGTCGATGGCGCCGGCCGAGACCTTCGTCGCGTCGACGCCCGCTTCGCGAAGCCTTTCGAGGCCGCGTTTCAACGCCGCGTCGTGCGCGTCTTTTTTCGCCATGGGAATCCCTGTCTCAGCGGCGGGCGCCTAAAACGATTCTCGCCGTGCTCAGAGCGTGGGCACAAACGGGCTTGATCGTTGAATTTTTATTCTAACCCAGCTTCAACAAGTCGGCTTTTTTGCCGGGCCTGCCGGCGATCGTGAAATTGGGCCACTCCTCGACATTGGCTTCGCGGTAATTCTCGTGGATCCACTTGACGATATCGCCGGCGCGCGCGAACCAGACTTTCGAGTGTCCCTTTGCGTAGCGGATGAATTCGCGGAGAAGAATAGCCCGGAACGGCCGGCCGCCGACAAATGGGTGGTTGCCCCAAATCATGAATTTGGGATCGCTCTCCCCTTCTTCGTACAGACAGTCGAACGTGTCCTTCCACATCTGCAGCAGATCGCGCGGTGTCCGCCCGGCGCGCTGATAACTCGAATAATCGTTCAAGTCCTGGAAATAGGAGAGCACCGTGAGCTCTTTGTTTTTCACCTTGAGCGTGTACGGCGTCTCGTTGTGCTGCGGGTCCATCCAATAGGTGTAGCCCAGCTCCGCGATGATCTCGACGGTTTCCGCGCTCGGCGCGACGCCGGTGGATAAATATCCCAGCGGTGGTTTGCCGACGACTTTCTTCACCGCGTTGATTGTGCGCTCGAGATCTTTTTTCTCGCGCTCGCGCTTTTTCATGTAGCTGTAGTCGTGAATCCACGTCTCCGTGCCGATCTCGTGGCCGTCGGCCACCGCTTCTTTGATGACGTCCGGATAGTTTTCGATCGTAATGCCGGTCGGAAACCAGCTCGTCTGAATCCCTTCCTGGCGGAAGACTTCGAGAAAACGGAAGACGCCGACGCGCTCGCCGAACTCGCGGTCGGTGATCGTCGCGAGGCTCTTCTTCGTCACTGCGTCCTTGGGATAACCGCGGCGGTTCTCCTGCTGCTTCGACACCGCCGTGCCGAGGTCTTCCGGCCAGGTCTCGAACGCGACACAAGGCGTGATTGCGATGCGCGCTCCGTCGGGCCATTTGATCGGCGTTCTCCGTCGCTTCATACATCCTCCCGAAGTCGAAAAGTGAACTCACTATTGTCACACTTGAAATGCGTTGCCAAGCGGCTGGACATTTCGCGCACCGTGCGGTAGTCGAGGAAAAAGGAGGGCAGCCATGGGAATGTTGAAGCTCGAAGGCGTGACCCATTGGTCGATTCCGGTGAACGACCTCGAAGCGGCGGAAAAATTCTACGGCGAGGTCTTGGGACTGGAATCCAAAGGACGGCTCGGTGGCTCGAAGATGTCCTGCTTCGCCGTCGGCGGCCATTCGATTCTCCTCTGCCAGAGAAAAGAACCAATCGAACGCACGCCGGAGCAGGACAACCGGCTGCACCATGCCTTCGATGTGAGCCCGGAGACTTTCGCGGCTGCCTGCAAGCTCTTCGAGCGCATCGGCGTCACGATCGCCGAGCCGATCGTCTACCGCGCGCGCGGCCACTTCACCGGACGGGAGCTTTATTTTCTCGATCCGAGCGGCAACATGCTGGAGCTGCGCGATGCGAGTTGGAAAGACGGCATGCCGACGCCGACGTTCGAAGACATCGTGAGATCTTAGGATTCAGACGTAGGCGCGGTTCGCGACCCCTCAGAAATTCAGACACCAGACGGGCATTTTCACTTTGAAAACCACTTGTCGTAAATTCTTTGATACGTCCCGTTCTCTTTCAAGGTCAGCAGCGCGTTGTTGACATGCCGCCGCTGCGGGCTGTTCTGCGGAAAAATGATTCCGTAGCTCTCTTTTCGGAACACCGGGCCGACAAGGCTGACCCTTCCCTTTCCCTCGTGCGCCGCGTAATAGAGCAAAACCGGCGAGTCGAAAACGACGGCGTCCGCCTGCCCCTTGAGCAGCGCCTCGTAAGCCTGCTCGATTTTTGGGAATTCGAAAACCTCGGCGCTCCGCTGTTTGAGATAGGCCGCCGAGGTGCTGCCGGTCGTGGTTGCGACCTGCTTGCCGGGTAGATCGTCCGGCCCTTTGATATCGCCTTGCAGCTGCTGCACGGTAAGCGAGCTCGTGACGCTGGCAGTGAAATAGGCGACGAAGACGACGCTCGCGAACATCCAGAGCACCGCGACGGCGCGGCCGAAGGCGCTCCGCGGCATCTGGTCGGCCTGTGTCGCCAGCGTCGAGGCCGCCCACCAGCAGGCTTCGAAGATTCCCGGGAAATAGGCGCGGTTCTCGATCATGCCGCGCGGATGGCGCCGCTCGGACCACCAGACGACGTGCGCCGGCACGAGAATAAACAGCAGCGTCAGGCCGACGAACGGCAGAACGGCGGAAGAGAATATGAGGCGCAGCGTCTCGCCGGCGGAGCCGCCGCCGGACTGATCGCGCACCATGATCTGCAGCCCGGCGTCGAACATCGGCTGCGAGAAATCGAAGTCGGTGCTGCGCTCGGCGGTGATCGAAATCGCCGCGATGCCCAGGTCCGCTTTTCCGGATTTGACCGCGGCCAGCAGCTCGGGAACCGAAGGATACTCGATAAAAGAGCTTCCCAGCTTCATCTCTTCGGCGATCGCCTGCCAGAGGTCGATGCTGAAGCCGGTAAGCCGATCGTTCTCTTTATAAACGAAAGGCGGTATCTGGCGGGTCGCTACGCGCAAGCGCTGCGGCGCGGCCTGGTCGGCGGCAAAACTCGGGGAAATCCCGCCGAGGGTCAAAAGAAGCGCGCATGCGATCGAAAGTCGAAGCCGATCAATAGTCCTCATCTTCCGCGTCCACAACCTCTGCCGGCTTCTCTTCCGTTTTGGTCTTTTCTTTGGCTTTCTCTTCTTCTTTGATCTTCTCTTCGCTTTTGAGGTTTTCCGCTTTGGGACCGAAGACTTGAAGCGGGTCCTCGCCGGCTTTGAGCGCAGCGGCGATTTTGTCCAGGGCGAGGAATCGCTCCGGCGCCGTGGGATGGGTCGAGAGAAAACCGCGCTCCATGCTCCCCGGCATCTCGATCGCGATGCGCTTGAAAACTTCCTTACCCTCGTCGACGTTGTAGCCGGCGCGATGGGTCCAGAGCAGCCCGTACAGATCCGCCTCCCTTTCGCGGTCGCGGTCGAACTTGGCGGTCGCGAGTTGGACCATCCGGGCGGCGACCTGTTGTCCGATGTTTCCGCCGAAAATTCCCGCGGGAACCGCGAGCGCCGTCCCGAGTATGTCTTGCGCCAGGCCTTGGCGAATGTGGCCGCGAAGGGCATGGCCGACCTCATGACCGAGAACTGCGGCGAGCTCGTCGTCGCTCTTCAGAAAGCGCAGCATCCCGCGCGTAACCCAGATCGTTTTGCCGTCGGTCCAAGCGTTGACCGCGTCGAGATTGATCTGCGCTGCTTTAACCTGGTCGGACTTTGCCGCGAAGACAAAGTGAATCACGCTTTGGGTCCCCGTGGCTTCGAGAATTCGGCTCGCGACCTCCTCGACCCTGGCCTGCTGCTTCTCCTGCCACTGCTTGGACTCCGCCTCGAGCTGTTCCTTGATGCGTTTTTCCTCTTCCGACGTGATCCGCGGAACGTTGTTGACGCACCCGGAGAGCAGGCCGATGAAGAGCCCAACGACAACTTGAGTACGGACGAAGCGCATGACTTTTACGGCCCCATCTTAGCACAGCCGCGGCAGTAATAAACAGGTATGATTTCGCGCGTTTATCCCGATCGCGCCTTGACTTGGAGGGAGTTGCCGGATACAGATTATTGAAACTTCAGGCGGAGGGCGGGCCCCATGGCGAACGAAAAAACGGTGGAGTACCGTGCGGAAAACGGCGTAGCGGTGCTGGAGATCAATCGACCACCGGTCAACAGCTACACCCACGAGCTTTTGCGCGAGCTCGACGACGCGATCCTTCAGGCCCGCTTCGACGATAACGTCAACGTGCTGGTGCTGACCGGCAAGGCGGAGAAATTCTTCTCCGCCGGAGCCGACATCAACATGCTGGCCAACAAGCCGCTCTCGTACAAAAACAACTTCGCTCTTCATGGCCACGAAGTGCTCATGCGGCTGGAAAACACGCCCAAGCTCGTCATCGCGGCGATCAACGGCCACGCCGTCGGCGGCGGTCTGGAGATCGCGATGGCGTGCGATATCCGCATCGCGCGGAAGGAAGGCGGCCGTATGGGCCTGGCCGAGATCAATCTCGGCGTCATGCCCGGCATGGGCGGGACGCAGCGGCTGCCGCGCCTGGTCGGCAAAGGGCGGGCGCTCGAGCTCTGCGCGACGGGGCGGACGATCGCCTTCGAAGAGGCGCTCGAGATCGGGCTCATCCACTACATCTACGAGCGCGATAATTTTCTCCAAAGCGTCATGGATTACGCCCGCCAGTTCGTCACGCCGAACAAGGCGAGCCTCGCGGTCGGCAAGGTCAAACGCGCGGTGCAGACCGGATGGGAGCTGTCGCTTCCCGACGGCCTCGCCTTCGAGCGCGAAGCGCTGGCCCAGACCTTCGGCAGCGAAGACGGCAACGAAGGCGTCAAAGCCTACATCGAAAAAAGAACCGCGCAGTTCAAAGGCAGATAAGCAAGGCAAAATTAAAAAGTAAAAAGGCAAAAGGTCTTTCGGGTCTTTTTACTTTCTCCGTTCCTAATTTTTTACTTTTTACTTTTAACTTTTGACTTCCATGGAGGTTACGACATGGCCAAGATGTTAATCGGCGGCGAGTTGGTCGATTCCGCGAGCGGTCAGACTTATGAGGTTCGCAATCCGGCCACCGGCGAAGTTGTCGATAAAGTTCCCAAAGGCAACGAGAAAGACGTCGAGCAGGCGATCTCGGCGGCCGAAGGGGCGTTCAAGGAATGGTCCGACGTCAGCGCGGAGGACCGGGGCAAGATGCTCTCGAACGCCTGCGAGCTGATCAAGCAAAAGCAGGGCGACATCGCTCAGGCGCTTACCAAGGAGCAGGGCAAAACGCTTTTCGAGGCCGGGCTGGAGATCCACCACCTGATCCACGGCCTGGAATTCTATGCCGGCCTCGCCTCCAAAGTCCGCGGCGCGCACGTGCCGCTGCCGCAGAAAAACGCCTACGGCATGGTCGTGCGCCAGCCGATCGGCGTCTGCGCCGGCATCGTGCCGTGGAACTTCCCGCTCACGCTGATGGGAACGAAATTGGGTCCGGCGCTCGCCGCCGGCAACACGATCATCGTCAAGCCCGCGAGCACGACGCCGCTCGCGACGCTCATCGCGATCGAGCAGATTCAAAAGGCGACGTACGGCGAAGGCAAGCAGCAGAAGACGCTGCCGAAGGGCGCCGTCAACGTCGTCACCGGGCCCGGCAGCACCGTCGGCGAGGAGATTCTTCGCAATCCGCGCATTCGCCGCATTGCGTTCACCGGCTCGACGCCGGTCGGCAAGCACGTTATGGAAGTCGCCGGCCGCGAGATCAAGCGCATCACGCTGGAGCTCGGCGGCAGCGATCCGATGATCGTCATGGACGACGCGAACCTCGATCTCGCGATCAAGATGGCCGACGTCGGCCGCTTCTTCAATTGCGGCCAGATGTGTCTCGGCGTCAAGCGCCTGTTCGTTCAGGAATCGGTCGCGGAGTCTTTCGTCGGCAAGCTGACGGAGATTTTGAAGACCAAGACGGTCGGCAACGGCGCCGCGAAGGAAACCCGCATGGGACCGATCCATATCGAATCGCAGCGCAAAGAAATCGAGGAACAGGTCGAGGACGCGAAGTCGCGCGGCGCGAAAGTCGTTTTCGGCGGCGAGCGCCCGAAAGGCGGCGATTTCGACAAGGGATGGTTCTATCTGCCGACCCTGCTCACGAACGTGCCGGAAGATTCGAAGGTCAGCACCGAAGAGACCTTCGGCCCGGTGCTCCCGGTCTTCACCTTCAAGACGCTGGACGAGGCGATCGAGAAAGCGAACAGCTCGATCTTCGGCCTGGGCTCGTCGATCTGGACCAGGAGTCTCGCCAGCGCCAACAGGGCGATCGACAAGCTCCAGGCGGGCAACGTCTGGGTCAACTCGCTTCACTACGGCTACGACGAGCTCCCCTTCGGCGGCGTCAAACAGAGCGGAGTCGGCCGCGAGCACGGCCCGGAGGCGCTGGATTATTACCTGGAGCCGAAGGGCGTAGTGGTCGTGAACGTTTAATTTTTCGAGTCGTTCGAGTGAAAGCCCGACCGGCTCTTAAGCCGGCCGGGCTTTTTTTATGTCGCCGGCCCGGCGATCTGAAGTATAATCGATCGTTCGCCAAGGAGGAGGAAGATGGCGCAGCCGGAAAAGAAGGATTTTTTGCAGCCGAAAGGTTTTCTCTCGCTCGCGAAAAACGTCGGCATCAAAGATGAGACGCTGGACCTGACCGTGATCTATTCCGAGCAGCGCGCACGTGCCGCGGCGATGTTCACGCTGAGCCGCTTCCCCGGCGCACCGGTCGTTGTCGGCCGCGAGCACATCGCCGGCGGCTTCGCCCAGGCGCTCGTGATCAACAGCAAGAACGCCAACGTCGCGATGGGAAAGCCGGGCATCGATAACGCGCGCGAGATGTGCCGGCTCGTCGCGGGCGAGCTGGGCATTAAGGAGCGCGACGTGCTCCCCTTCTCGACCGGCGTCATCGGCCGCGCGCTGCCGATGGAGAAGATCCGCGCCGGGTTAAAGGGAATCCGCCGAGAGCTCAAGCCGAATAACCTCCAGCTCGCCGCCGAAGCGATCATGACGACCGACCGCTGGCCGAAATTTACCTCTTGCCGCGTCGGCAATGCGATCGTCGCCGGCATCGCGAAAGGCGCCGGCATGATCGAGCCCAACATGGCGACTATGCTGGTCTATCTCATGACCGACGCCGAGCTGCCCGCTGCGGCGCTGAAGCCGATGCTCCGCCGGGTGGTCGACCGGACGTTCAACTCGATCAGCATCGACACCGACACCAGCACGAGTGATACGGTGGTTTTGATGGCGAACGGTCTCGCCGGTCCGGTGAAACCAGCCGCGTTCGAGGCCGCCCTGCTGGAAGTGAGCGAGCATCTCGCGCGCGAGATCTGCCGCAACGCCGAGGGGGCGACGAAGCTGATCACCGTCGAAGTCTCCGGCGCGAAAAACGAGGCGCAGGCGAAGCGCGTCGGCAAAGCGGTCGTCAATTCGCCGCTGGTGAAGACCGCGGTGTACGGCTCGGACCCCAACTGGGGCCGCGTCATAGCGGCCATCGGCAAGACTTTCGATCCGGCGATCGAGCCCAAGCGGACGACGATCCGCTTCGGCGACGGCAAGGTCTTCGCACGCGGCGCGCCGGTCGACAGCGACCTGGAGGCGCTCAGAAATTATTTATCTCGCCCGGATGTAACGATCGGCGTCCATCTCGGCATCGGCAAGGCGCAAGCGCGCGTCTGGGGCTGCGATCTGACCGAGGAGTATATTAAAGAGAACGCGTATTATACGACTTGAGGCCAATGACGGAGAATAAAACCATCTACGTCGACATGGACGACGTGCTCTGCGA
>Ga0075434_100001365_pt1 | contig 20484 bp, 16 predicted proteins | sample RhiMethybrSRZTD3_FD_75298 | JGI IMG/M metagenome (GOLD analysis project Ga0075434, IMG submission 75298) | Populus rhizosphere microbial communities from Tennessee, USA - Rhizosphere MetaG P. TD hybrid SRZTD3 | ecosystem: Host-associated > Plants > Roots > Rhizosphere > Soil | place: USA... | reverse complement strand
AAGCCTTCGACTGGGCGATAGCGGCCCATCAGGATTCCGAGCGGCAGGCCAATGCCGACGGCAAGCGCCAGCCCCGTCAAAACCCGATAGAGCGTGGCGACGGCGTGCGCCAAAAGCGTTCCATCCAACACGCCATCGATCAGGGCGCGCGCCACCGTCGCAAGCGTCGGCAACAGCGCAGACGCAAAAGCGCCGCTTCGGGCAAGCCCCTCGTAGAGGAGTGTGGCAAGCAGCAGCGAGGTCGCCAGCCGGCGCAGCGACCGTATGCGCTCGGCGGGTGTGCTCATGTCATCATCCCCCAGCGCACGACGGTGAAGTCCTCAAGCCGCTTGAACACCAGCTTTTCCAGGCCGAGGCCGATGACGCCTATGACCAGGACCCCCGCCAGCATCACATCGGTGTTCAAGAACTCGCGCGCACCAAAGATCATCCACCCCAATCCCCAGGGCACGGCGGCGAGCATTTCCACGCCGATCAGGATGCGCCAGGCCTGAGCCAGCCCAAGCCGCAGGCCGGTCAGGATGTGGGGCAGAGCACCGGGCAGAATGACCTTGTGGAACATGCGTCGATCATCGGCGCCCATGGCCAGCGCAGCCCGTACCCACACGTCCTTCACCGCCTTTACGCCGGTCCAGGTATTCAAGATGATGGGAAAGGCCGAAACAAAGCCCACCAGCAGAATGGTGGAAACGTTGCCGAGGCCGAACCAAAGCAGAAACAACGGCGCATAGGCGACGCCAGGGATTGGCGCGCCCATACTGACGAGCGGCAGTACCAAGTCCTCGGCCAAGCGCCATCGGCCCATGGCGATACCGGTGATGACCCCGATGACGGCGGCGAGCGCAAAGCCGCTGGCCAGCCGCAGGACCGTATCGGCCGCGTGGTGCGGAAGCACACCCGAGAGGGTCAGGCGCAGCAAAGCGGAGGCCATGGCCTCAAGTGGCGGAAATAGGCGCGTGGGAAAGATCTCCAGATGCGCAACGATCTCCCAGAGCGCGCCGACAACAATGAATGGCAGAGCCGTTGCGGCAAACGCGGGTACGCGGGCGGTCGACCACCGTCGCGCCTTGAAAGGCTCCGCCGTCGCTGAGCCAACACTCTTTATCCCATCACACTTCCCAACTGCGAACCGGCATGCGCCTCCGGTGGGTCCCCCAGGGACGCGTGGGCGAACCATGCCATAGAGGGCCACCATCCTGCCATGCGAGCGCGGCCACAGATTGCCTCCGATCCTCCGAGATCATTTACAACGGCCGGGCGAGCCTGTGACAGGCCTCACGCGCGCCGTACGTGGATCCCGTGGCAGATAGGCCTATTCGGCCGAGACCACGGTTTGAGGGACAAGCAAGCGATTAGGCTCGCCCGAACACACGCGCCAGCACCAGCATTGGCAAGACCTACTCGCCTGGACGGCAACCGCCGATCACATATTTGGAGCGCCGGGATACGTTTCCAGCCAACACGCTTATGTCTCGCCCGCGTCGTCAGCTCAGGGCATTGCGAAGACAGCCGACTTTGAGGGCCACAACTGTCAGCGCTTCTCACGAAAACCTGGCGAAGCCTGCGCCACGGAAGCGGGGGTGAGCGAATTCCAAAGAATGGCCTATCGGCGTCGCCTGACCCGAGGCGTCCATGGGCTCAAGCAGATTTGGCGCGCTTTGGTGTACGTGACCAGCGTCGCGCCAAGTCCGCGAGCTGCCGTTCGATAAGCAATAAATTGACGGCGTTCGGATCGAAGTCTGTGTCGTAGAATTCTTTGAACTCGGCATGGCGCTCATGCCGCGGATCGGCAATGGCTTCCAGGAACTCGAAATAGCCCGGCGGCCCACCGATGTCTTCAGGTGGGCAGCGACCGGTGGCGTCTAGGAGGCGCGGATAGAGCTCCTCCGGCAGAGCCTGCCCAATGCGCTCTATTTTGATCGTGTGCTCCCAGCCATCACCATAATCGTAAAGATAGGTGAGCCTTTTGGCCCCAGTATCTTCGAGCACAGTCGCCAGCGTTGCCTTGCTCGCATCCAGTGGACCATCGCTCCACCCGGGATCCGGAATGCCCCACCCGACGTCGCCGGCGCGGAACTCCCAAAGATGGCTGTTGGTCCATCCCACCGCAGCCTGAAGCACGCCATGCAGGCGGTCCAGGCGAATACCGAATGGCACCTCGATACGGCGGATCACCGCTGGCTCGACATCGTCGAGGGTAACCTTCAGGCGCGCGATTTCGGCAGAAGCAATCATGTTCACGAGCTTACGCCCGGCCGAGCCGAGGCCCAAACTTAGGCCAACCGCTCGTCCACAGCCTTTGCTGGATCGGGCCGCTGATTGTCGGGGATGGATAGGTCGCTGCTCGTCGCTAGCCTCTCTCGAACCGCGAACAACAGCGCACCCCTCATAACGGCCTGTCCAACTCTATGGCATTGAGTTGCCTAGCTCCTATGGCGCAGTTTCCATGGCCGCCCGAACCTCAAGGCCAGTAGGAGCTCCAGAACCCGGGTGAGCTCAGCCCATTCTTTTGAAGTTTCCCCCCGCTCGCCTTTGCTGACCTTCGGCACCTGGGCCGGCACCAGCACTGCCTTGCGAAACTGATCGCGAAGCAGCGCGCGCCGAACGCGGGCACCTTTTGACGTATATGGGTCTCCCGTATACCATGGCTGCATGCCCAGCTTCGAATGGGGCCCAGCCAAGGCGGTGAGCAAACTCGAAAAAGCACCGCGGCGTCACGTTCGAAGGAGCGATCCACGTGTTTGGTGACGAACAAGCGGATCGATGAGGTGGATCCAGATCCAGACGAGGACCGGCGCAGGATCATTGACCTGGCAGCTAATGGCCGACTTCTTGTCGTTGTTTACGCAGAGCCAGAAGACGATTGTATCCGCATTATATCGGCCAGAAAGGCTACCATGCATGAAGCAAAAGCGTATGGTCAGGGTTGAACAACGGGCCGGCAAATACGTGCAGGTCCTGCCGGACGGGACCACTCGACAACTCAAGCGCAGGTCCAACTGGGCCGAATTCGACGCTCTTGACGACGCGGAGGTCCGCAAGGCAGCCCTGGCCGATCCGGATGCTCAGCCGCTCACTAAGAAGCAGCTCGCCAGAATGCCGCGCGTTTCACCGGTGAAACGGCTGCGCTGGAAACTGGGACTTTCGCAGACCGAATTCTCGAAGCGCTTTCAAATTCCCGTCGGCACCCTGCGCGACTGGGAACAGCATCGCACCGAGCCCGATCAGGCCGCTCTATCCTACCTGAAGGTGATCGAGGCCGACGCCGATTTCGTCGCCCGCGCCGTCGGAGCTTGAGATCAGTTGGAATCGGCGACAGCCATGGGATGCTCCTTAAGAACACCAACAACTCATCGTCATAGGCTCGGAAGGTGCCCGTGGCGCCACAAATGAGGTGCGGCTATCGCGATCAATACAAGATTGATCAAGGCTGCGCGCCAGGAGCTTCCAACCTCTGCCCCTGATCTTCGCCACGTGGTCGCCCCGGGCGCGGGTATTATACAGCACCCGCGACGACGATCAAACTGCCCCCTGTGGATAATCGACCTGCTCGATGTGACGCTTTCAGCGCTCGCCGTTGGCATACACAAAAAGGGACGGGATCTTGGCTGACCCGCTCGTTCTCTTGTGCGCCTCGAAGTCTGGCATCATAGAACCTCAACCTCTCGAATTTCTGGGGCGCTGGCTGAGATCTTCGAGGCTGAGCCCGATTGCATGCTGTTTTGACAAACCTTTTGGAGACGGAGCGACGCAAGGACATGGCAACGAGGGAAGAATTCCTGCGACATCTCTGGACGGGCATTATTAATCCCGTCTTTCGCGATCAGGCGCTGGACAACATGATCAGTAATTTCAAACGCACCCCGGCCGGCCCCTTCGGGAATACGGGAGCAGCGATCGAGCGCCTGCTGGCGGCCGGCATTGTCCGGCGCGATCTCAGTCTCGTTATGCGCCTCGTCGCCTACGAGGCGGTGTTCGGCACGCTCTATGCCTTGAGCGATCCAGGCCTCGACGGGGATGATGATGCCGGCTCACTCTATGAGGAGCTGCTGATGGCTGATCCGAGCGGAAGAGAGGCCCGCCCGGGCTCCGAGGACACGGCGAACAATTAATCGGCACAGGCGATACCGGTCAGCGGCCGGACGCTCTGGCTGCCCGCACCACGGCCGGTTGGCGGCGGCGCCGCGCGCCGCTATCGGGACCGGCTTTAATAGTAGAGATGGAGCCCTCTCGTCCGGTCGAGTCAGCGCCAGCCAGCCATGGCATGCCCCTGCCGTGTCACCAATCCGAGAGTTCGTGATTCCAACCTCGCGCTCTGCGGCGGCTTGCTTGTGAGCCAAGGTCCACGCGCAATTGCCAGAACGCTGCCGTTTTCCACGCGCCGTGACCTCCGCCGATGCTGAATTCAGTGGATCGGACTGCGGTTGGCAGCGTGTCGCGGGGGTGTATCATTGCGCCGCTGCGCCGCTGCGGCAGCAAGAAAGAGAAACGGGGAGGGCGCATGACGCTCGTCATTCACGGCGCGACGGTCGCAACGGTTGATGCCGACGACAAGGTAATCTACGACGGCGCCGTCGCCGTTGACGGGGACCGCATCGCCAGCGTCGGGCCCAGCCGCGAGGTGCTGGCCCGCTACCCCCGGGCAGAAAAAATCGATGCCAGCGGCAAGGCCGTCATGCCAGGCTTTGCCAACGTGCACACGCACCTCCACATGACCTTGGCGCGGGGGATCTATGAGGATCTCTCCCCGCCCCACCGTCCCCCCTTCACCAGCGGCCTGGCGCCGCTGCCCATGCCGGCGCTCAACCCCGATGAGCTCTCGATCTTCTGCCAGCTGGGTGTGCTCGAGGCTATCCGCTGCGGTACGACCGCCATCCTCGAGGATGCGACGGGGATCGAGACCTATGTGGAGGATCTTGCCGCAACGGGCGTGCGCTTCCTGTTGACGGAGCGGGCCTGGGACAAGGCCAAGGGCTCGATCGGCGACCCCGCCCCGTTCGAGGTCGACCGCAAGCTCGGTGAGCGCTGCTTGGCCCGCATCGAGGCCTTGCACGGCAAGCGCCACGGCAGCGCCGATGGGCGCATTCGCATCGGCGTCTCCGCCTGGGCTCCCGACATGTGCTCACCGGAGCTCCTGCGCGACGTCCGCGCCCTGCAAATAAAGCTCGACACCGTTGCAACGGTCCACCTCAACCAGATCTGGGGGGAGGTCGCCGCGGTCAAGGCCGAGCGCGGCTGCCTGCCGACGGAATATCTGGATGAAATCGGCTTTCTCAACGATCGGCTCATTGCCGCGCACTGCCGCTGCATGCAGCCGCAGGAGGAAAAGCGGCTGGGCCGCGCCAAAGTTTGGGTCTCCTTCAATTCAGCAATCGCGGCCCGGCGTGGCTTGAGCCCGCGCATTGCCGACCTCGAAGCCTATGGCTGCCGGATCGCCATGGGCTCCGACAACATGGCGGAAGACATGGTCGAGGTGCTGCGCACGGGGCTGTTCATGGAACGGGTGCGGCGCCAAGACGGCCGGCAACCCACCCCCGAGCACGTCCACCGTTGGGCAACCGCCAACGGCTATCGCGCCATGGGACTTGCCGATGGCGGCGCCCTCATCGCTGGCAACAAGGCCGATCTCATCGTGATCGACCTGCAGCGGGCGCACCTGGTTCCCGTTATGCGCGTCGTCTCCGACTACGTGCATCAAGGACAAGGACGCGACGTCGAGGCGGTGATGGTGAATGGCCGCTGGATCATGCGTGGCGGCGAGGTCCTGACCATGGACGAGGCGCGCATCGTCGCGGAGGCGCAGCGGCTCGGCCAAATTGCCTGGCGCCGCCTTTTCGACAGCCGCCCGGATCTGGAGGTCCCCGCCGGTTTCGCGCCCTGCTGAAGCTGCCGCGGTCTTAAGCACGGCGCGGCGCTTTTTGCCTCAGCGCAAGGCATTGTGCCGGCTTTTGACACTGATCCGCGCTTGCGTGCACACTCCCACGCATAGCAACGTATCCTGCAGGGATGCGACGGCCCGCGGATTGAGCCAGGAGGTTCGCATGCACTGGGGCGGCAGCTACTTCGCCACTCGGCACTGGCGGATAGCGGTTTTGGCGGCGGCAGGGCTGGCTGCCATCACGGGCGGAGCCGCGGAGGCGCAAAAAAAGGTCATTCGCTCGGTCCCGATCGGGAGCCTGAAGATCGTCGATCCGATCTGGACCACGGCCTACATCACCCGCAACCACGCCTACATGGTGTGGGATACGTTGTTTGCGCTTGACGCCAACAATGTGCCGCAGCCGCAGATGGTGGACAGTTGGACGGTCAGTGACGACAAGCTCACCTACACCTTCAAACTGCGCAACGGCCTCAAATGGCACGATGACGCCCCCGTGCGCGCGGCCGACTGCGTGGCCTCCCTCAAGCGCTGGGCAGCCAAGGATGGCATGGGCCGCGCGCTCTGGGAGTTCGTCGCCAGCATCGAAGCGGTCGACGCCGCAAGCTTTAAGCTCGCCCTGAAGCAGCCCGTGGGCTTTGTGCTGGACGCCCTCGGCAAGATCGACAGCAATGTGCCGTTCATGATGCCGGAGCGGATCGCCAACACCGACCCCAACACGCAGATCACCGAGGTCATCGGCTCCGGCCCATTCCGCTTCATCAAGGAAGAATTCGTCCCCGGCAGCAAAGTAGTCTACGAGAAATTCGAAGGCTACGTGCCGCGCCAGGAGCCGGCCAGCCAGGCGGCCGGTGGCAAGGTGGTCAAAGTCGATCGCGTCGAGTCGACCTATCTGCCCGATGCCGCCGTCGCCACCGGGGCGCTCGCCAAGGGTGAGCTCGATCTTCTGGAGTCGCCCTCGGACGATCTCATGCGAACGGTTGAGAAAAACCCCAACGTCGTGATCGAGCCCAACGACCCGCTCGGCTATCAGCTCTTCCTGGTGATCAATCATCTGCACCCGCCGTTCGACAAAAAGGAGGCTCGCCAGGCGCTGATGTGGGGCATCAAGCAGACCGATTATCTGGCGGCCATCATCAGCGATCCCAAGCGCTATCAGGCGTGTGTGGCCGTGTTCGGCTGCGGTGGAACAAACGAGTCGCGGCTCGGTGCCGAGGCGCTCTCCGGCTTCGATCCCGCGAAGGCCAAGGCCATGCTGACGGTTGCCGGTTACGACGGCCGTTCCCTGGTCGTCATGGATCCCGCCGACAATACCATCCTGCACCCGGCCGCCCTCGTCACCGCCCAGATGCTGCGGCGCATGGGGGCGACCGTCGACTTGCAGGCCATGGACTGGAGCACGCTCACCCAGCGGCGCGCCTCGAAGGACCCACCAGGTCAAGTCGGTTGGAACCTGTTCGTCACCAACGCGACGCTGACGGGCATCGGCAATCCGCTGCTCCACACCTACATCAAGAATTGCGAACAGGCGTGGTACGGGTGGCCATGCGACAAGAAGATCGTCGACTTGACGCGCCAGTGGGCGCTGGAGACCGATAGCGCCAAGCGCAAGGCAATTACCGATCAATTGCAGCAGGCGCACATGGAGAACGTCTCTTACATCCCCCTTGGGCAATATCGCAGCATTATCGCCTACCGCAAGGAACTCACCGGCCTGATCCGCGCCCCATCGTTATTCTATTGGAACATCGAGAAACGCTAGACCGCCGGCGCACGTCTGGGTCAGGTGGGGCCCGCGACCGGAGGTCATGACGATGTATGGCTATGTCGCACGGCGGATCCTCGCCACCTTGCCTGTGCTGGGGATCGTCGCCGTCGTCGTATTCGCTATCCTGCACCTCAGTCCGGGCGACCCGGCCGCGCTGATCGCGGGCGACCAGGCCACACCGCAACAGATTGCCGAGGTTCGCAACAAGCTCGGTCTCGATCGGCCGCTCTATCAGCAGTTTGCGGTCTGGCTCAGCAGCCTCGCCAGCGGCGATCTCGGGGTTTCGATCTTTTCCAACCAGCCGGTGACGCGGCTCCTGGCCCAGCGCATGGAGCCGACCATATCGCTCACTATCACCACGACCATTGTCATGGTCCTGCTCGCCGTGCCGATCGGCGTGATCGCAGCCTGGCGCGCCGACACCTGGATCGATCACGCCGTGATGAGCTTGGCCGTGCTCGGCTTCTCGCTGCCGATTTTCGTGGTCGCCTACCTCTTGATCTACGGACTGGCCATGACCTGGGATGTGTTTCCCGTACAGGGCTACACGCCGCTGCGGGAGGGCATTGGCGCCTGGGCCAACCACCTCGTGCTGCCGAGCCTGACCTTGGGGCTCAGCTTTATGGCCCTCATCGCCCGCATCACGCGCGCCAGCATGCTCGAGGTGCTGAGCCAGGACTACATCCGGACCGCCCGCTCCAAGGGGCTCGGGCCCCGGCAGTTGCTCATCGACCACGCCTTGGCCAACGCCGCCGTCCCGATCGTCACCATCATCGGGGTCGGCGTCGCTTTGCTGCTGGGAGGTGTGGTCGTGACGGAAAGCGTCTTTGCCATCCCCGGCATTGGCCGCCTCGTCGTCGACGCCATCCTGACCCGTGACTATCCCGTCATCCAAGGTGTCCTGTTGATTTTCTCCGGCGTCTACGTGTTGCTCAATCTGATGATCGATCTCCTCTACGTCGTGCTCGACCCACGCATCCGCTACTAAGGGTAGCCACGTGACCGACGTCCTGCAGCAGGTTGATCTGGCAGGCGACGCCGATGCGATGGCGCCGCGGCAGCGCGGGCTAGCTCGCCGCTATCCGATGGTGATGCTCGGCGCCCTGCTGTTTGCCATTGTCTTGCTGATCACGCTCGCGGCTCCCTGGCTCGCCACCCACGACCCGCAGGAGATCGATCCCATCGCACGCCTGCGCGCGCCTTCCGCCGAGCATCTGCTCGGCACCGATGCCCTGGGACGCGACGTCTGGAGCCGCACGATTTTTGGCGGGCGCATTTCCCTTATGGTGGGGCTCGTCGTCGGGCTGTTGGCAAGCGTCCTCGGCCTCGCCATCGGTCTCATCAGCGGCTACAGCCGGATTGCCGATGCCATTGTCATGCGGGTCATGGACGGCCTGATGTCGATCCCCGCGATTCTCCTAGCGATCGCGCTGATGTCGGTCTCGCGCGCCAGCATTTTGACCGTCATTGCCGCGATCACGGTGGTCGAAATCCCCCGCGTCGTGCGGCTGGTCCGCAGCGTGGTGCTGACATTGCGCGAGCAGACCTATGTCGAGGCCGCGATAATCGCCGGCACCCGCCCCGCGCGCATCGTTTTCAAACACATCCTGCCGAACACCCTGGCGCCGCTGATCGTGCAGACGACCTACATCTGCGCCGCGGCCATGCTGGTCGAATCGATCCTGAGCTTCCTCGGCGCCGGCACGCCGCCGGAGGTGCCGAGCTGGGGCAACATCATGGCCGAGGGCCGCACCTTGTTCCAGATTGCGCCTTGGTTAATCCTCAGCCCAGGATTGCTGCTTGGCGCGACCGTGCTCGCCGTCAATCTGGTGGGTGACGGCTTGCGTGGCATGCTGGACCCACGCATCGCGCGGCGCATGTGAGGTGAGTGCCGTGGCCGAGCTCAGACACAGCGACCCGGCGAGCAACACGGCCAAAGCGGCCGAACCGCTGCTCGTCGTCGACGGCTTGCAGACCTGGTTCTTCACGCGCGACGGGATCCTGCGGGCCGTCGACGGCCTATCCTACCAGCTCAACCCTGGTGAGACGCTCGGCATCGTCGGCGAATCGGGCTGCGGCAAGAGCGTCGGCGTCCTGTCCATTCTGGGATTGGTGCCGATGCCGCCGGGCCGCATCGTCGCCGGCAGCATACGCTTTCGCGGACGCGAGCTCGTCGATCTCGCTGAGACCGCTATGCGCGCCATTCGCGGCAACGAGATTTCCGTCATCTTCCAGGAGCCCATGACCTCGCTCAATCCGGTCATGCCCGTCGGCAAGCAGATCGCCGAACCCCTGATGCTGCATCAGGGCTTGAGCCGGCGCGCCGCGTTCAATCGTGCCGCCGAGATGCTGGATCTCGTCCGCATTCCCGATGCACGGCGGCGGCTGTCCGAGTACCCGCATCAGCTCTCCGGGGGCACGCGCCAGCGCATCATGATCGCCATCGCACTCGCCTGCCGTCCCGATATTTTGATCGCCGACGAGCCAACGACCGCTCTCGATGTGACCATTCAGGCGCAGATCCTGCGGCTCCTGCGCCAGCTCCAGCGCGAGCTCGGAACAGCCGTTATCCTGATCAGCCACAACCTCGCCGTGATTGCCGAATCCGTGCAGCGCGTGGTCGTGATGTATGCCGGCCGCAAGGTCGAGGAGGCGCCGGTTGCTGCGCTGTTTCGACGGCCGCGCCACCCCTACACCGTCGGGCTGCTCGGCTCGGTGCCGCGCATCGTGCGCGGCTCGCCGCCGCCCAGGACCCGGCTGGCCGAAATCCCGGGCATGCTGCCGTCGCTCAGCGAGCGCCTTGCCGGTTGCGCCTTTGCCCCGCGCTGCTCGCTCGCCACCGAGGCGTGCCGCAGGGCGCCGCCGCCACCCCTCAAGGAGCAGGCGCCCCACCACTTCGCCGCCTGCTGGCATTCCGAGCGTGCGACGGAGGTGGCCTATGGCTGAGGTCGCCCCCATTCTCCAGGTCATTGATCTCGTCAAACATTTCGCCCTCCGCCGTGGCCTGTTCGGCCGCCGCCAGGGTTCGGTGTTTGCCGTCGACGGCATCTCCTTTTCCGTCTTCCCCGGCGAGACGCTTGGCGTGGTTGGGGAATCGGGGTGCGGCAAGTCAACCGCCGCCCGCATGATCGTCAAGCTGATCGAGCCGAGCTCCGGGACCATTCATCTCGAAGGCCGCGATATCACGGCCCTGCGGCCGCATGAGATGCGCCCCTATCGCCGCCTGCTCCAGTTCATTTTCCAGGACCCCTACGTCTCGCTCAATCCGCGTCTCACCGCCGGGGAGATCGTTGCCGAGCCCTTGCACAACTACGCCCAAGGGCCCGATCGCCTGCGCGGGGAGCGCGTGGCGCACCTCTTCGCCCGGGTCGGCTTGAGGCCAGAGCATACCAAGAAATATCCCCACGAGTTTTCCGGCGGCCAGCGCCAGCGCCTCGGCATCGCCCGCGCCCTGGCGCTCGAACCTCGCCTGATCATCGCGGACGAACCCGTCTCCGCACTCGACGTCTCCGTGCAGGCGCAGGTGATCAACCTGATGGCGGACCTGCAGCGGGAGTTGGGACTATCCTATCTCTTCATCGCCCATGATCTGGCGGTCGTGCAGCATATCAGTCATCGCGTGGCGGTGATGTACCTCGGCCGCATCGTCGAGCTCGGCCGCACAGGCGACATCTTCACCTCGCCCCAGCATCCCTACACCGAGGCGCTCCTCAACGCCGTGCCCGTGCCGGATCCGGAGCGGCAGCGTCCCGACGAGGTGCTGGCCGGCGAGGTGCCGAGCCCGGTGCACCCCCCACCCGGTTGCCACTTTCATACGCGCTGCCCCTATGCGGAGGAACGCTGCCGCCGCGAGGTACCGCACATGCGCGAGGTGAGACCCGGACACTTCGCCGCCTGTCACCTGCGCCCGCCTCTGAGCACAGCGCGCGCTGCCTAACGCAATTGGCCAAGGAGAGGTCTCATGCCCGTAACCGTCATCAAGAACGCCGACTGGGCCATCGCCTGGCAGGCGCAGCCAGGCCGCCACGTCTATATGCGCGGTGTTGATATCGCTTTCGACGGCAACACGATCACCCACGTCGGCAAGGATTATGCCGGCCCGGCCGATAAGGTGGTCGACGGCGCCAAGCGCATGGTGATGCCCGGCCTCGTCAATCTGCATTCGCACCCCGAGCACGAGCCGGCCTATCGGGGCGTCCGCGAAGAGCACGGCCTGCCCAACATGTACATGAGCGGGCTGTTCGAGCGCTCACAGGCCTTTTATGCCACCGACGATGAGTTCCGCGCGGCCAGCGCCGAGTTTGCCTACTGCGAACTCCTGAAAAGCGGCGTGACGACGCTGATCGACATCTCACCGGCCTGGACCGGTTGGGCCGAGCTGCTGGCGAAAAGCGGTCTGAGAGCGTTTCTGGCCCCCGGCTACGCCTCGGGGCGCTGGAGGCTCGAGAACGATTATGAGCTCAAGTACAGCTGGGACGAGCAGGCGGGCAAGGAACGCTTCGAGGCGGCGCTGAAACTGATCGACGCGGCGGTCCAGCATCCCTGCGGGCGCCTCTCCGGCGTCGTCTCACCCATGCAGATCGATACCTGCACGGCGGAATTGTTGCGGGCCAGTCGGGCGGCAGCCCAGGATCGCAAGCTTCCCTTCACCGTGCATATTGCCCAAGGCGTTTCCGAGGTGATGGAGATGATCCGACGGCACGGCAAGACCCCGATACAATGGGCCGCCGAGACGGGTCTGCTCGGGCCCACCACCATCCTCGGGCATGCCATCTTCCTCGACAGCCATTCCTGGGTGCGCTGGTGGACCAAGAGCGATCTCAAGCTCATTGCCGAGAACGGCTGCACGGTGGCGCACTGCCCGACGCCGTTCGTTCGCTATGGGCAGATTCTCGAGAATTTCGGCGACTACCTGCGCGCCGGCGTCAACATGGGGATCGGCACAGATACGACGCCCCACAACATGCTGGAGGAGATGCGCAAGGCCGCCATTCTCGCGCGCGTCAGCGCCCGCGACATTAATACGGTGACCACTGCCGACATGTTGCACGCCGCCACCATCGGCGGTGCCAATGCCGTGCTGCGGCAGGACCTGGGCCGGCTCGCGCCGGGCATGAAAGCCGATATCGTCCTCGTTGATCTTGCGGTGAGCGACATGGCTCCGGCGCGCGATCCGCTGCGCTCGCTGGTCTACCATGCGGCCGAGCGGGCCGTGCGCGAGGTCTACATCGATGGCCGGCAGGTCGTTGCGGATTTCAAGGTCTTGACGCTAAACCAGGTCGATGCGGCGGGACGGCTGGCGGAAGCCCAGGCCCGCATGCTCGCGGCCGTGCGCCAGCGTGACTACAAGGGGCGCAGCGCCGACGATATCGTGCCGTTGAGCCTGCCGCTCGTTTGCTAGCGGCCGTTGACCAGCCAGGGCTGGCGCAAGACCTGGTGGACAAGAGCATTTCTTGTGGTCACGGCTAGCGACGGTCAGCGCGCCGGCGTGCCGATGCTGACCGGTGTTAGCGCGCCGCAAGCAGCCGATAGAAAGGGCGGCATCAGGACGGCGGCACGCCCGGCTCGACATGCACTGCGGCCGCCCAGAAGCGAACGCCCGTCGCATCCGCGAGTTGCTCGAGCGCCCGCTCGCGCTCCGCCGCGCCACCCACATCGGCGCCCTAGACGGTCCGATTGTCCGACAATGGTTGCGTTGGCCCGAATTTCGGTGTCTGCTGCTGGACCAGGGAGTGGAAACCCCCCGCCGAGAGGGGTCGATGCAAGCCTATATCGTGCGCCGCCTTTTGGCGCTGATTCCGACGCTGTTCTTTGCAAGCCTCATTGTGTTCGCGACGGTGCGCCTCATTCCGGGCAGCGTCATCGACCTGATGCTCTCCCAGAACGACATCTCCGCCGACAAGTTCAGCCGCGACCAGCTGATAGCGGCCCTCGGCCTCGATAAGCCGATGTGGGAGCAATACGTGCACTGGATCAGCGGCATCCTGCTACACGGCGACTTTGGCCGCTCGCTGTGGCAGAGCACACCGGTGTCGGAGCTGCTGCGGGCGCGCCTGCCCGTCACCTTCCAGCTCGGCCTGATGGCACTGATCGTAGCCCTCATCGTGGCCATTCCGATCGGCGCATATTCGGCCATGCGGCAGGACACGGCCGGCGACTATCTGGGACGCTCGTTCTCCATCCTGATGCTGGCGGTGCCGAGCTTCTGGATGGGCACCATGGTGATGGTGTTCCCGTCGATCTGGTGGGGATGGTCGCCCGATGTGAAGTTTGTGCCCTTCCACCAGGACCCGTTACGCAACCTGGGCCAAATGATCCTGCCGGCGATCATTTTGGGCACGTCCCTGTCGGCGGTCACCATGCGCCTCACGCGCACGATGATGCTGGAGGTGCTGCGGCAGGACTACATCCGCACTGCCTGGGCCAAGGGGCTGAGCGAGAGACTGATCGTCTCTCGGCACGCCCTGCGTAACGCGCTGATTCCAGTCGTCACGCTGGTTGGCCTGCAGGCGCCTCTGCTGCTCGGCGGCTCGGTCATCATGGAACAGATCTTCGTCATCCCGGGGATGGGGCTGCTGCTGCTCGATGCCGTCTCCCAGCGCGACTACCCCGTCATCACCGGCGTGTTCCTGATCGTCGGCGTAGCGGTAATGGTGATCAACCTGCTGGTGGACCTAAGCTACGGCCTGCTCGATCCCAAGGTGAGGTACCGCTGATGGCAGCTATCGCCCAACCCGTTCGGCGCAGCCGGCCTGTCAGCCCCACCGTGCACTTCATCGGCCGGCTCTTCCGCGAGAAGCCGCTCGGCGCGATCGGCGGCCTGGTGTTCCTGGCGTTCCTGCTGTGCGGGATATTCGCGGATTTCCTGGCACCCCATGGCATGAATCAGATCAGCCCGATCAACCGGCTGAAGCCCCCGTCCTGGACCTTTCCGTTCGGCACCGACAACCTGGGGCGCGACATGCTCTCGCGCTGCATCTACGGGGCGCAGCTTTCGGTCATCATCGGATTCTGCGCGGCGGGTCTTGCCACGCTGATTTCAGTGCTGCTCGGCATTCTCACCGGCTACTTGGGCGGCAAATTCGATCTTGTTACCCAGCGCTTCGTCGACGCCTGGCAGAGCTTCCCCGACCTGATCGTCCTGATTGTGGTCGTTTCCGTGGTGGGCCCCGGCATGCTGCAGATCATCTTCACGTTGGGGCTGCTGCTCGGCATCGCCGGCTCACGCATCATCCGCTCAGCCGTGCTATCGGTGCGCGAGAACATGTACGTGCATGCCGCCCAGTCCATTGGTGCCTCGACGCCGCGCATTCTCTGGCACCACATCCTGCCCAACGTGCTGCCTCCGATCATCGTCCTGTTCACGACCCGCGTCGGATTCGTCATCCTGATCGAATCGGCGCTGTCGTTTCTGGGGCTGGGCGTGCCGCCGCCGGCGCCGACGTGGGGCGGGATGCTGTCTGGCAGCGGGCGCGCTTTCATGTTCCACGGGCCATGGCTCGCGATGGCGCCGGGCTTGTGCCTGACCATCGTCGTGTACGCCACCAATATGTTTGGCGATGCTTTGCGCGATCTGTTCGATCCGCGCATGCGCGGCTCACGCTGAGGAGAAGAGGACAAAGACGTTCCAAGATACAACAGGGAGGAGAAAGCAATGAGGAAGGGTAGCATCACCGCCGCGCTCGCAGCCGGCATCTTTGGATTGTCGCTTGTGCTGGGCGCCGGCACCGCGGCGTCAGAGACGCAGAAGCCGAAGTACGGCGGCTCGCTCGAGATCGGCACCGTCTATGTCACACTATCGGCACTGTCCTTCGATCCAGCCGATTGGAACTGGAAGCTCAACCACGATACGGGCAACTACCTCGAGCAGCTGTTCGCAGCCGACCTCACCAAGAGCGTCAAGAACGGCGGCAGCCACCGCTTCTATGCTGACGGCTACCTGCCCTCCGATGCCATTCGTGGAGAGCTACTGGAGAGCTGGGAGTGGAAGGACAATCCGCTCCGCGTCGAGATGAAGGTGCGCAAAGGCGTTATGTTCCCGGAGAAGCCCGGCGTCATGAAGAGTCGCGAGCTGGTTGCCGAGGACATCGCCTACAGTTTCGAGCGACTGAGAAACTCACCCAAGCGCCAAGGTAACTATTTTCACTTCGTCGACAAGGTGGAGGTGAAGGACACGCGCACGATCGTCTTCTATTACAACCAGTATCATGCCGAGTGGGACTACCGCTTCGGCTGGGGCTACTACTCGCCGATCTATGCCAAGGAGATGGTCGATGCAGGCGCCTCCAATTGGAAGAATGCGGTCGGCACGGGGCCGTTCCAGCTGAGCGATTTTGTCCAGGGCAACTCCAACACCTACACCAAGAACCCGATCTATTGGGGAACGGAGAAGATCGGAGGGGAGGATTACAAGCTCCCGTTCGTCGACAAGGTCGTCTACCGCACCATCAAGGACGAAGCGACGTTCATCACCGCGCTGCGCACGGCAAAGCTCGACATCCTCGAGACGATCCGCTGGCAGAACGTTGACCAGCTCAAGAAGAGCGCGCCGCAGCTGCAATGGTCGAAATGGCTCAACATGAGCGGCACATTCATGGCGTTGCGCATGGACCAGGACGGTCCCCTGAAGGACCTGCGCGTTCGGCGCGCCCTCAACATGGCGGTCAACAAGCAGGAGATCGTGTCCGCCTATTACAATGGCAATGCTGAGCTGTTCGCCTATCCCCAGCATCCCGACTACACCGGCTATTTCGAGCCGCTGGAGGCGATGCCCGACAGCGTCAAGGAGCTCTTCAGATACGATCCCGCCAAGGCCAAGAAGCTGTTGGCCGAGGCCGGTTACCCCAATGGCTTCACGCTGAAGACGCAAGTGACCACGGCCAATCCTGACCACATGGACCTATTGCCGCTGGTCGCGGCTTACCTCGAGGCGGTCGGGGTCAAGCTCGAAATCCAGCCGATGGAGTATGCGGCCTTCTTGTCGGCCATGACCACGCGCACGCATGCGCCCGCCTATTTCATGAACTCGGGCCACGTCAATCCGACGCGCACCATTCACAAGAGCTTCATCACGGGTGAGCTGTGGAACCCGGCCGGCTATTCCGATCCCGCCTACGACAAGAAGATGGACGAGGTGTTCCGCACCCGCGATGAGGCCAAGCGCCAGGCGATGCTGAAGGAGCTGACCCGCGAGATTCTGGACCGGGCGCCCTACGTCTGGCTGCCGACGCCTTACATCTTCACGGCGTGGTGGCCGTGGGTGAAGAACTACAACGGCGAGCTGCGTGCCGGCGCCGTACGCCCGGGACCGATCTACGCCCGCATCTGGGTCGACCAGGAATTGAAAAAGAAGATGGGCTATTGAGGGAGCAGGTCCAAGGACCGGCGGGCCACGGTCCGCCGGTCCGGCCAAGCATCGCATGGCTGAGCCCCTCCTGCAGGTTCGCAACCTGACGACGCGCTTCAACACAGAGCGCGGACGGATCACCGCCGTCGACCAGGTGGCCTTCGACATCGACGCGGGCGAGATCGTGGCGATCGTCGGCGAGTCGGGCTCCGGCAAGAGCGTCACTGCGCTGTCGCTCATGCGCCTCATCCCGAACCCGCCCGGCCGGATTGAAAGCGGCGAGGTGATCTTCGAGGGCCGCGACTTGCTAAAGCTCGACGACGTCGGCGTGCGCGCCATCCGCGGCAACCGAATCGCCATGATTTTTCAGGAGCCGATGTCGTCGCTCAATCCGGCCTTGAGCGTCGGACTGCAGGTGGCCGAGCCCATCAACCTGCACCGTGGCTCGCCCTGGGCTCAGGCCTACGAGGCGGCAAAGGACCTGCTGGGCCGCGTCCGCATCCCCGATGCGGCGCGGCGCCTTGCCTCCTTCCCGCACCAGTACTCCGGCGGCATGCGCCAGCGCGTCATGATCGCCATGGCGCTGGCCTGCCAGCCGCGGCTCATTATCGCCGATGAGCCGACGACGGCGTTGGACGTGACCGTGCAGGCCCAGATCCTCGACCTCATCAAGGAATTGACGCGCGAAACCGGCTCCTCGCTGCTGCTCATCACGCATGATCTGGGTGTGGTGGCGCGCTACGCCGACCGGGTCGCCGTCATGTACGGCGGCCGTATCGTCGAGAGCGCACCGGCGCGCGTGCTCTACAAGGACCCGCGGCATCCCTACACCATCGGCCTGATGGCCTCCGTTCCCCGGCTCGACGGTGACGCGGGACGCCGCCTGGTACCGATCGAGGGCCAACCGCCCGATCTTGGCGAACTGCCGCTGGGGTGTGCATTTTCACCGCGCTGCCGCATGGCAAGCGAGCCCTGCCGCAGCGCGCGTCCCGCCCTCACTGAACTTGCGCCCCAGCATTGGAAGGCCTGCTTCAACGATGTCCGGCTCTGAGGCCCCGCAGGTGAACCAAGCTGCGCCCGGCCGCAGCAACGATGAGGTCGTGCGCGTCGAGGACCTCAAGGTGCATTTTCCCCTTCTGAAGGGCATCATCATGCAGCGCCGTGTCGCGACGGTCCAAGCGGTCGACGGCATCAGTTTTGTTTTGCAGCGCGGTGGCACGCTGGGGCTTGTCGGTGAGTCGGGCTGCGGCAAGTCGACGACGGGGCTCGCCATCCTGCGCATGTTGGAGCCGACAGCGGGGCGGATCCTGTTCGAGGGTGAGGACATTACCGCCTACGACAAGGAGCGCATGCGCCCGATCCGCCGGCGCATGCAGATGGTCTACCAGGACCCCTATGGCTCGCTGAACCCACGCATGAAGGTGCGCGACATCATCGGCGAGCCGCTGGCCGTGCACCGCGCCACTCCCACCGCCAACGCCTACAGCGAGCGGGTGTCGCAGCTCATGCGTCTCGTTGGCCTATTGCCCGATATGGCCGAGCGCTATCCGCATGAATTCTCAGGGGGACAGCGCCAGCGCATCGGCATTGCCCGCGCTTTGGCGCTCGAGCCCAGTCTCGTCATCTGCGACGAGCCGGTCTCCGCCCTGGACGTCTCGATCCAGGCCCAGGTGGTCAATCTCTTCATGGAGCTGCAGGAGCGGCTCGGCCTGACCTACATTTTCATTGCCCACAACCTGGCGGTGGTGCGCCACATCTCGGACCGGATCGCCGTCATGTACTTGGGGCGCATCGTCGAGATTGCGAGCCGCGCCGAGCTCTATAAGCGCCCCTTGCATCCCTATACCGAGGCCTTGCTGGCCGCGATCCCCGTCGCCGACCCCGAAATCGAAGCGCGCCGCCCGCGCCAGATCGTCAAAGGTGAGGTCGGCAGCGCGCTCAATCCGCCCTCGGGCTGCCGTTTTCATCCGCGCTGCCCCAAAGTAATGGACAAGTGCAGGAGCCTCGACCCGCTGCTGACCGATTTGGGCGCGGGACGCGCGGTCGCCTGTCACCTGCACGCTACTGCTTGAATTTCAGCACTTTATGCAGCCATTCCTGCGTTGCCCGGCTCACGCATGCTCGCGCATCGGACACGGGGTTTGGAGCAACCGAGCGCCAGGCGACCCATCGCCCGAAGGGCCGTTGCGGTCGTTGTTTCCAAATCCATTACGTGACGGAAACGGGGCGCCTGCGGGAGGAGAACAGCATCTATGGCCGCCCCAAATTTCGCGCCATGGACGGCCTCTAACTCCCTAACCGCAATTGGTTGGCAAAACTGGCCTCGTGTGTCCGCAGCTGGGAGTCTCTAGGGGTTACTTATCTGCTTGGCCGGATCAAAAGTGATGGCTGGGCAGCCAAACTTGGACGCTCTCCCGTGGTCGGCCGTGTCATCGCAGGCACCTTTGCGGTCGGAACGCCACAACCGGCCCGGTGGCGACCGCCGCCGCCATCATCCATGCATGGGGACCTTTCGCCAAGCGCTCAATCTATCGCGTGCCTAAGCGACAGTCCCGTGCTGGCGGCCGGCATTGAAGGGCAACAACACAATCGATGTCTGCCATGAACCGATGTACTGCGCCATGGATGCGCGGGCACGGCCGCGGGAGGAGCGGGACCAACCCAACCCTCCAGCCCAGTACTCACCGCGCTACTCGGGCCTACTCGGGATCGTCGGTCATCTGTCTATTCGCTGAGTTCACAAAGGTGTTGCTTGCCCCCACGAGGATTGATCGGCGCAACGTCCTTTGCGAGATCATCCCTTTGCTGCGCCGACAGATAGTGTTGGCCGGTCGCGCGTGTCGCAAATACCTCAGCGTCAAGAGATTCGTTATGTTGTTGAAAGCGCCATCTGATGGCTTGACCGCTTTCAAACTATGCTGACGTCGGACTTGTTGGGGGGTCTGTACCATGTTGGCGTCTTTGTCGCGGGCGGTTCTCGCTTGCCTGCTTCTCCTGTCGCTTGGCGGTTGCGCAAATTACATCTTCAAATCGTTTGATATCGACAGCGGCGAGAGCTTAAGCCTCGACGCAAAACAACGGGTAGTTCTGGCGACGTACAAGGGCGGGAAGAGCGGCAATCGTAAGATTGTGTGCGCCGAGCCCAGTCCGGACGCCTTCTCCGCGACTTCGGCTTCAGCCGCGGCCAGTGCGGCCTTCACGTTCCCGACCTTGCTCCCGGGCGGCCAAGGTGGATCGCCCGACCAAGCCCCGAGCACCTCCGGCAGCGGCGGCATTGCTGCAGCAAGGAGCGAGTCAGCGGCCTCAATTGGCTTGCGCACCCAGACCATCCAGCTCTTGCGCGATGGCCTCTATCGCGCCTGCGAGGCGTACATGAACGGTGCGATCGATCAGAACCAGTACAACATCATCCTGCTAAACATCGACAAGCTCATGGTGACGCTGCTCGGCATCGACGCCATCGGCGGCACACCGAAGGCGCCGCCCGTCAGC
>Ga0075434_100001361_pt1 | contig 20518 bp, 23 predicted proteins | sample RhiMethybrSRZTD3_FD_75298 | JGI IMG/M metagenome (GOLD analysis project Ga0075434, IMG submission 75298) | Populus rhizosphere microbial communities from Tennessee, USA - Rhizosphere MetaG P. TD hybrid SRZTD3 | ecosystem: Host-associated > Plants > Roots > Rhizosphere > Soil | place: USA... | reverse complement strand
GCATGAATAAAGCTGATTTTCGATTAAGGGGCATGATTGCGTTAGGACACAGCAGGGCCTGCAAACACTTTGTCGAGCGATGGATGGGTGTTGTTCTCTGGGCGCTGCGGATCGCGCCGGTGTCGCTGTCCTTTTTAAACGCCCCGCTCCCCACGGCGGCTCAGCTGCTTCTCTCTATGCGCAGACATATGCCTAAAACATGGGCAAGATGAACAAAAAAAGGGCGTCTTTTATGAAATAAGGCTCCAAATAAACCTTGCATTTAAACAACTTTTAATGTATCTCGCTTGGCATATCGGTTGCTCCCCCCTTTCGGGTCGAAGGCGAGGATGCCTTTGCGACCCAATCAGGCAGCGTTGCCTCGGGCAGGTATGATTACGACAAGAGCTGGTTTTTAACGAAAAGTAGCGACATCTAAGGGAGGATATTTTCATGTTCACCGCAAAAATCGTGCGGGCGGCGCTTGTTTTAACGTTGCTCGCGGCTCCGGCCTTTTCCTTTGCCGCGGAGGAGCCGCCGCCGGCAGCGCCCGAAGGGCCGAAACCGCTCGGCCCCGGCCTTCTCGGGCTTGAGTTCATCATCGGCCCGGTCGACAACGCCGTCGATAATGCCAAGGAGGCGATCTCCAAGGCGATCGGCATCGACGTTAGCGGCTTCCTGGACGCGGGCTATCAATACAGCTCCAACCACCCGCATTCGTCGTCCAGCATCAGCGGGCGCTACTTCGACAAGGACCATAACAAGGTCGTCTTCAACGCCTTCAACCTGACGGTTGACAAGCCGGAAAAAGACTGGGGCGTCGGCTTTCATATTTCGGCCGACTTTGGACGCGCCGGCGAACTCCTCCGAGAGGCGACGTTGTGGGGACCGAGGCTCACCCATGAGCCGTGGGCCGAATTGCGCGAGGCATTTTTGACTTTTACGATCCCTGTCGGCGCAGGCCTCGCGGTCAAAGCCGGAAAATTCGTCACCCCGCTCGGGACAGAGATTCTCCCGGCCCCGGGAAGTTACAATAACAACATCTCCCGCTCCTTCGCGTTCAATTTCGCCGTGCCGCTCACGCACCTCGGCACCTTATTTACCTATCCGTTTGCCAAGACCTTCAGCGCGAGCGCCGGGCTGGTCACCGGCTGGGACAACCCCGCCGACAACAACAACTCGCCGAGTTTCTTGGGCGGCATTAACTTTACCCCCTCCGATACGTTCAATTTCGTGTCCAACGCGACGATCGGCCGCGAGTGGACGGCGCCGGGTTTCAACAAGAGGGTCCATAACGGCGGAACGCGGATCGACTTGAGCAACGTCGCCACGATCAAGGCCGATCCCTGGACGATCTTTCTCGAATACACGATCGGCCACGAAAAGGACGCCTTGACGCCCCAGGGCACGCGGAGTGCCTGGTGGCACGCTTTCGCAGGCATTCTCTCTTACGACTGGACCGATCGCTTTAACACCTCGCTCAGAGGCGAGAGTTTCTTGGATCCCCAAGCCGCCCGCACAGGCGGGCTCAACGCGACGCATACGCTGCACCATGTGAACCTCGCCGAGCTGACGCTCACCGGCGCTTACAAGTTTACCGCTAAGCTGCTCGGCCGTGTCGAAGTCCGCCAGGACGTCGCGGATAAGAAAGTTTTCAAGGAAGGCGGCAGCGGCGCCGATAAGGCGCAGACGACGTTTGCGCTGCAAGGCATCTATACCTTTTAAGGGTTAACTCGCTTTCCCGTTCATTCGCCCGCCCGGAGAATTGACTTTTTCTCCGCGGCGGGCGAATCTTTTTTCTGCCTTCTGCCCCGGATTCGAAGCGACCTTTCAGTGCGCTTCATATCGATGATGGACGATCAAAGCAGCGCGGGTGAAGACCGCGCGGCGCTCCGCCGCATCCGCCTGATCGCGTGGATCGCCGTCTTCGCCGCGCTGCCCTTTTTGATTTATTTCGTAAGCGCCAGGCTGCAGCAAAAAGGTCCGCCCGCCCCCGCGCGCGATAGCTTCGAGAGCCTCGCACTCGAAAAGCCGTCGAAGACGCTTGCCGCGCCGGACTTTACGCTGGAAAGCCTCTCCGGGAAGCGCGTCAGCTTGAAAGATTTCCGCGGCAAAGTCGTGTTTCTGAATTTCTGGGCGACGTGGTGCGTCCCCTGCAGGGACGAAATGCCGGCGATGGAAACGCTGCACCGCGAATTCAAAGATCGGGGTCTCGCGATCGTGGCGGTGAATTTCCGCGAGGACAAAAAGGCGGTGCGCCGTTTCTTCGATGAACTGGGGCTCAGCTTCGAAAGCCTGATGGATATCGACGGTGAGGTGGGCGAGCGGTACGGCGCTTTCAGCCTGCCCCTCACTTATTTGATCGACCGCCAGGGGCGCTTCGTCGGCAAGGCCGTCGGGATTCGGCCGTGGGAGCGCGCGGACGCCAAGACGTTCATCCGCGAATTGCTCGAACGAAAACCATAAGCGCCGGCATCAGGGTTGAAGTTGCCCACCCGCGCCGGTAAAGTACCGTTCTATGGCGATCGCCACCATCGAAGAAGCGATTGACGAGATTCGCCGCGGGAGCATGGTTGTCCTGATGGATGACAAAAACCGCGAGAACGAGGGCGATCTCTGCATGGCGGCGGAGAAGGTCACGCCGGAAGCGGTCAATTTCATGGCGCGTTTCGGCCGCGGACTCATCTGTCTCACGCTGACAGAAGAACGTGTGCGCCATTTGGGTCTCCACATGATGGTGTCGGAAAACACTTCGCCGTTCGGCACCGCCTTTACCGTATCGATCGACGGCGTGAATCACGTGACGACCGGCATTTCCGCCTCCGACCGCTCCAACACGATTTTAGCCGCGGTGGCCGATAACGCCGTGCCTGAGGATCTCGTGACCCCGGGCCACATCTTTCCGCTGCGGGCGAGAAACGGCGGTGTCTTGGTGCGCGCGGGGCAGACGGAGGGCTCCGTCGATTTATCGCGCCTCGCCGGTCTCAAGCCCAGCGGCGTCATCTGCGAAGTCATGAACGATGACGGCACGATGGCCCGGCTCCCCGACATCGAGAAATTCGCCGCCGAGCACAACCTCAAAGTCGTGACGATCGCCGATCTGATCCAGTACCGGCTGCAGAACGACAGCCTGGTCTACCGCGTCGCCTCGGCGCGCCTGCCGACCAAATTCGGCGGCGATTTCCAGGCCCTCGTCTACAACACGCACGTCGACCAGAGCGAGCACCTCGCGCTCATCAAAGGCGAGATCAAGCCCAACGAAGAGACGCTCGTGCGGGTGCATTCGAAATACATTCCGGGCGACGTCTTCGGCTTCGAGCTGCTGAACACCGGCGCGGTCATCGAGCGCTCGATGGAGATCATCACCGAAGCGGGCAAGGGAGTGATTCTCTATCTTCAGACGCAGGGGAAAGAGCTGAGACCCGCGCGGATGAAATATCCGACGCTGGCGGGCAAGAGGCAGACCGACATCAATCCGTCTTTTATCTATCAGGCGGACTTTCGCGAATACGGCATCGGCGCGCAGATCCTGCGCGACCTCGGCGTGCGCAAGATGCGGCTCCTAACGAACAATAAAAAGAATCTCGTCGGCCTCTCGGGCTACGGACTCGAAGTCACGAGCCTGATCCCCATCTCTCCGGAAACGCCGGCGGCCGCGGACGAGTCGAACGAAACTCTACGGGATTAAAAAAGTGCCGATCTACGAATATCGTTGCAGCGCCTGCGAGCATGCTTTCGAAGAGCTGGTTCGCTCGGCCGACGACAAAGTCGCCTGTCCTTCGTGCGCCAGCCCGGAAGTGAAGCGGCTTCTCTCGGTCTTCAGCTCGGGACGGGACATCAAATCGTTCGGTGGTGGCGCGGATGCTCCGAGCGGCGGCGGCTGCGGCTGCACGCCGAAGACCTGCGGCTGCCATTAGAACAGGCGAGTTTCGAGTCTCGAGTAAAGCCGGCGGTCAATCTTCCTGCGGCGGGGTAAGATAGCTTGCCAGGGTCTTCTGCAGGTTCCTCAGCGTCACTTCCACATTGGGAAACAACTTCTCCTCGATCAACTCGTTATTGATGAAGAAATCGAGCGACGGCCCTTCGGTGAAGTTGATATCGAGCAGCCGATGGCCGACCGGCTCACCGGTGATAAGCAGTCGCACCGAATATCCTGCGTCGATCAGAAGCGCGCGGGCGTTGGCGGGCAGCGCGAGGGCTTTCTTGATCTTCTCCAGCCGCTCCGGCGGATAGGTTCCGACGCCGAGCGAGACGTAGTTCCAGCCGAGCGGCGCCTGACTCACGTCCTTCAACGTTCGCGGATTGATGTCCACGACGTTTTTGACCGCCTGGTCCTGGCGATAGTCTTTGAGCAGCTCGTAGGTCCATTTCTCGATGATGCCCCGCCCGAGCCCGGCCTGTTTCTCGCGCTCCTTGACCGGGCCGCGGTCGATCCACCACTTGACCTCTTCTGCGGGAGGTGTCTTTTCGTCCGCCATAGTCGAACGTTACTCCGCCTGGGCTCCGGCGTCAAATCGGAAAATTGGTCACTTTCCGACGCTCTAGGGTATTTCCCGGCCTGAAACTAAGGTATTCACCTGATTGTTGATAAAGCCCCCTTCGCTTACCCTCGGCTGGGCGAAGGAGGCTTCTAATGCAGCTCAAATTTCGCACGATCAGGGCAGGTTTGGAAGATTGGCACTTCGTTGAAAACTGCCCGCAATGGCCCGCCGCAGATTTTGTCGAAAAGCTCGATGCGCCGCCGATCGCTCAGCTTTGCGAGAAGTGCATCGAGCTGAGCGCCTCGCACTTCGTCGAGAATGCACCCCGCGCCGGCTCCCGCGCGGCCTCTAGATTTTAAACTCTTCGAGCGTATTGGGCGCGAAGAGGCTCTTCAAATCGAGCCGCGTCTTGAGGAGCCCCTGCTCGTGGGCGTATTGCACGAGCGTTTCCAATACGTGGCGGTTGGCCTCTAAGCCGTAGGGCCAGAGCTCGCCGCCGCCGAAAAGCTCCCGCTCCTCCTCCATTTCCGCGATCGACCAGGCGAGCATGTATTTGAGCGCGGAAAACTCATACATCGATTCCTGGCAGACCCGCTTCGACTCGGCGAAGGCCTTGTACAGGCTCTGCGCCACCCAGGGATGCTTTTCGTAGAAATCTTCCCGCAGCGCGACCGTGTGCATGATGGGAAAAATCTTCGTGCGCCGGTAATAGTCCTTTTCCACTCTGGGGAAGTCGGGGATGAGCCGCCCGATGTTGGGCGCGCGGCGCACGAAAGGCGAGGGCATGTGCGCCGAGATCATCGCATCGATGTCGCCGCGCTCGAGCATCGAAGAAAGCGTTTGGTCGGCCGCGATCGGCCGGATGTCGATCGTCTTCGGCAGGTCGTGGCGGATCTTATCCTCGCGGCCGGGATGCTCTTCCCCGCCGGTGAACCATTTCATTTGCTCGGGCTTGACGCCGTACTCGTGCTCGAGGATGCCGCGCGCCCAGATCGCCATCGTGATCTGATATTCGGGGACGCCGACGCGCTTGCCGGCCAGGTCCTTCGGCTCCTTGATCCCCGATCGGGTGTTGATGTAGATGCACGAATGGCGAAACGCGCGCGAGGGAAAAACCGGAATCGCGATCAGCTTGGGAAATCCCTTCTCGCGCGCCATGAGATACGATCCCATCGACAGCTCCGCGGCGTCGAACTCGCCGTAGCGCAGCATACGCCAGAAAGTCTCTTCGACGCGCAGCGGCAGATAGGTGAGATCGACGCCTTCGACCTGGACGCTGCTATCCTGCAATGCGCGGGTGCGGTCGTAATCCCAGCACGCGAGCGTGAGTTTGATTCTCCCCATGAATGCTCCTTGATGCGGTTAGACTGTGGATTCGGCTGAGGTGAGGCCGGCCAGAAACCGGTTCGCGCCGACGATGAATTGCTCCTTGTCGTTGGCGAGCACGACCGCCGCCTCGCCGGAGGCCAGCGTCGTCCGCCGGACAATTTTGTAGCGCCGTCCGCGGAACTCGACTTCCTGCCCCACGGCGAAGCGGCGCAGCCGGAGGTGGTCGGAAACCGGCTCGATTTTTTCCATGACTTCGATCTTCATATCATATCGGCGCGCCGCGAAGCGAGAGCGGAAGCGGCGAAAAGCCGAGAAGGAATAAAATCCGTAAGGCCGCGGTCTTAATTGACAAGGCATGGGGTGGATACTAGAGTTCGAGCGATGACGGGAGGACCGATGCAGATCGCGGTTATGGGCTCCGGCGCCGTGGGCGGATATTTCGGCGCGCGTCTGGCCGCCGCGGGTCATGACGTCGCCTTCGTCGCGCGCGGCAAGCATCTGGACGCGATGCGCCGGCAGGGTCTCACCGTCGCGAGCGCCGGGGGCGATTTTCATGCGCGCGGGCGCTTCACCGACGATCCGCGCGAGATCGGCCCGGTCGAGCTCGTCCTTTTCTGCGTCAAATCTTACGATACGGACTCGGCCTCTGCGCAGCTTGCGCCGATGATGGGCGATCGGACGGTCATACTCTCGCTGCAAAACGGCGTCGATAATCCGGACAAGCTCGCCGCGCGCTGGGGCGAGCGGCACGTGCTCGCCGGCGTCGTTTACCTGGGAGCGCAGCTCGCCGCGCCGGGAAGGATCGCTCACAGCGCCGGCGGCCGCATCGTGCTGGGCGCGCTCGACGGCTCCGTCACAGAAGCGGCGACATCGGCCGAGGCGATTTTCACCGCGGCGCATGTGCCTTGCGCGGCGAGCCCGGAGATCAGAAAAGTCATGTGGTCGAAGCTCGTCTGGAACGCGCCGTTCTGCGCGCTCGCCTGTCTCGCGCGCGCCACGGTTCAGGAGATCCTGGAATCGGAAAGCTTGCGCCTTCTCGCGACCGCCTGCATGGAGGAGGTTCGGGAAGCGGCGCGCGCGGCCGGCATCGAGCTCGCGCCCTCGATTGTCGACGACACCTTCAACTTCTCCCGCGGCCTCGGCGGCTTCAAACCCTCGATGCTGCAGGATCTGGAGGCGGGAAAGCAGCTCGAATACGAAGCGCTGAACGGCGTCGTCGCTGACTTGCTTCGACAGGCGGGAAAGAGCGCGCCCGTCAACGAGATGTCCCGCGCGGTGCTGAAGTTTTTAGACGAACGGATTCGGGCGGGGGGGCGGCAATGATCCAGAGACTTTCACTTGCGCTGTTATCGGCTTTGTTGTTGATCCTGGCGCGCGGCACGGCCGGTTACGCGGCGGCGGCCAACGACGATCTCGTCGCGCGCGGTCAATATATCTTTTCGCTCGCGGGCGGCTGCGCGTGTCATACGCCGCCCAAGGGGACGCCCAATGCGGGCGGCCGCGAATTTCCGCTGCCGCTCGCGAAGCTCTACTCGACCAACATCACTTCCGACAAAGAAACCGGCCTCGGCAACTGGACCGATCAGCAGATCCGCGACGCGATGGTCAAGGGCGTGCGGCCGAACGGCGAGAGGCTTCTGCCGGTCATGCCTTACGAGGCCTATTCGGGCATGGCCGACGAGGACATGAACGCGCTGATCGCTTATCTGCGGACGCTTAAGCCCGTGCGCAAGGAAACTCCGAAGCTGAAGACCTGGGCGCCGTTCTATCGTCCGATGGTCACATTTTTTTGGACGCGATTCGTCGGCGCGACGCATAAGTCGGTGCCGAAGGCGCCGGAGAGCGGCGTCGAGCGCGGGCGCTATCTCGTGGAGCATGTCTCGCTCTGCATCGACTGCCATACCCCGCGCAACTCGCTGGGCATTCCGCAGCCGTCGCTTTATCTCGCAGGGACGAAGAAAAAGCCGCCGCTCAACGTCGAGATCCCGAACATCACGCCCGACAAGGAGACCGGCATCGGCGACTGGAGCCGCGAATCGATCGCCGATCTCCTCCAAACCGGCACCAAGCCCGATCTCGATAACGTCCAGGGTCTCATGGCCGAGGTGATCGAGGCGGGCTACAAAAACATGAAGCGCGAAGGCGCGCTCGCGATCGCCGACTATTTAAAGACCGTGCGGCCGGTGAAGAATAAGACCGATTAGCTTCGAGGAGGTTGCATGTCCGCCGCTTATCGCATTATCGACGGTGACGGTCACTTGTTGGACGGACCCGAGGTCTGTTACCGGCGCTATCTGTCCGAGCCCTATCGCAGCCGGAGCGGATCGTTCTTCCTTCAGTTCGGCTGGGACATCCGCATGAACGGGCAGCTGGGAAAGCTCGACGCCGATCCCGAAGCGTACCGGCGCGACATGGAGGCGGAAGCGATCGAGCTGATGGTTGCTTATCCGAGCCCGGCGCTGTCGATCGGCCTCGTGCGCGAGTTCGACCTCGCCGCCGCGCTGGCGCGTGCCTACAACGATTGGGCGCATGACTTCGGTCGGGCGGCGGACGGCCGGATCAAAGCCGCCGCCGTCGTCGCGCCCCAAGCGGTGCCGCAAGCCGTGGAGGAAATCCGCCGCGCGGTCACCCGACTCGGCGCCGTCGCCGTCATGATGCCGACTTACGTGAGCCCCGGCTTCGATTTGGGCCAGCCGCAATTCGATCCGATCTACGCCGAAGCGGAAGAGCTCGGCGTGCCGGTCGCGTTCCACGCGACGGCACAGGTGTCGCAGGGGATGCTCCGCTTTCACAAATATCTCGGCGTGCACATGGTCTCGCATCCTTTCGAGCAGATGATCTCGATCATCTCGATCATCTCCAACGGCGTGCTCGACCGTTTTCCCAAGCTCAAGGTCGCGTTCCTCGAGGCGGGCATCGGCTGGGTGCCGTATTGGATGGAGCGCTTCGACGAGAAATATCACAAGCGCCGCGCCGAGATGGCGTCCTTGAAGATGCCGCCGAGCGAATACATCCGCGCGCAGCGATGTTTTTTTACCTGCGAGGGCGAGGAATCGGCGCTGCCGTTCATGATCGAGCAATACGGCGACGACTGCATTCTCTACGCCTCGGACTATCCGCACTGGGACAGCGACTGGCCGAACACGTCGCGGATGGTCCTCGCGCGCAAGGATATCGGCGAGAAGAGCAAGGAAAAAATTCTCGGCCTAAACGCGCTGTCGTTCTACAACCTCAAGTGACGCCATGAAACCCGGCGGAAAAATCCCGCGCTTGCTCGTGCTCGGATTTTTTGCGCTCGCGGCCGCGGCCTCTGCCGCCCGCGCCGCCGAGCCGGCGTTTCCCAAGCCGGAAAAGGGCCGCCTCGAAGTCGCGATCGCCGCCTGGGGGCCGACGACGCTGCCGCTCCTGGTCGCGCAGGAGGCAGGGTACTTCGCGCGCCACGGCCTTACGGTCTCGATCACGCAGGTGAGCGCCAGTGCCGCCGTGCAGGGCGTCGTCTCCGGCGCGATCGACGTTTATCAAGGCGGCGCGGCGGCGATCGCCGCGACACTGGCGGGCGCGAACATCATCTATGTCGCCGCGGCGGTCGACCGGAGCTCGCTCGTCCTGTTCGGCCAGAAAAATCTCACGACGTTCGAGATGTTGCGCGGGAAATCCGTCGCGACGACCTCTCCCGGCGCCTTCGGCGAGATTGCCGTGCGCATGACCGGGAGAAAATACGGTATGGAGGTGGGCCGCGACTTGAAGCTCCTCTATCACCGCAGCGTGCAGGAGGCGCTGGGGACTTTTCTCGTCGGCAACGCCGACGGCCTCGTCATCACGCCGCCGGCGACCGAGGCCGCGCGGAAGCAGGGCTACCCGGTGATCGTCGATTACTACAAGGACGGGCTCAAGATCATCGGCCCGGGCACCGCAGTGACGCGTGAATTCGCGCAGAAGTATCCCAATGCGCTGAAGGCGTATTTAAGGGCGTGTCTCGACGGCCTCAAACGCGCGCTCGACGACGAAGAGTTCGCCAAGAAAGTCGACGCGAAATACGAAAAGTTTTCTGATCCGCAGGCCCTGAGCGAGAATTACCAGCAGGGCATGCGGGTGTGGAACAAAGACATGACCGTCGACCCCGCGGCGATCCGGCTCGTGCTCGACGATTCCTCCGATCCGAAGGCGAAAAGCGCCGACCCGAAGACGTTCTACGACAATTCGATCATCGAGGCGGTAAACCGTGAATATGCGGCGAAATTATTTCCGGGTGCGGTGAAGTAGTCGGGAAAATTTAAATGGCCTGGAGCGACGACAGTTATCGATGCTCCCGCTGCGGCGAGATGCATCAGGGCCTGCCGATGAGCTACGGTGCCAGCGCGCCGGCGCTCTGGCACGCGATACCGCCGGAGGAGCGCGGCGCCCGCGCTGAGCTTTCTTCCGACCAGTGCATCATCGACGATTATTATTTCCTGCTCGGCGGGATCTACATTCCAGTTAAAGATACCGGCAAGCAGTTTGTCTGGCTCGCCTGGATTTCGCTCAGCGCCGAGAACTTCGTCCGCGCCTCCGAAATCTGGAACATGCACGGGCGCGAGAGCGAGCCGCCCTATGCCGGCTGGCTCGCCTCGGAGCTGCCCGGCTATCCTTCGACGCTGAATTTAAAGGCCGAGGTTTACACCCGGCCGGTAGGCGAGCGGCCGTTCATCCTGCTCGAAGAGAGCGATCACCCGCTCGCGATCGAACAGCGCGAGGGCATCACGCTCGCGCGCGTCCAGGAGATCGCGGAGCTGATGCGCCACGGCGGAGCCGACCGCTAGTGATCCGTCCTATTTTCCGCGCGACCGCGGCGGTTTTGGGCGTCTTATTTATTCTGATGGGCGCGCTCATCCTCATCAAGAATATCTCGTCGTCAGGCGCGCTCCGCGGCGAGTGGCAGGGCCCGTTGTTTCTGCTGGGCTGGGGCGTGATCTTCGTTGCGATCGGAATCCGAGGCTCTATGACGCGGCGGTGAAAAGAGGCGCGCAAATTACTTCGCCGCATATTTTACCGGGTCTTCAATCCCTGCCTCCTTGAATCCCTTCAGCCGCAACTGACAGCTGTCGCATGTGCCGCACGCGAGGCCTTCCGGCGTCGGGTCGTAGCAGCTCCAGGTGAGCGAGTAATCGACGCCGAGCGCCAAACCCTTTCTGATGATCTCCGCCTTGGTCATCTCGATCAGCGGCGTGTGAATCGTCATGCGCGTTTTGCCCTCCACGCCCGCCTTGGTCGCGAGGTTCGCCATGTTTTCGAAGGAGTGGATGTATTCCGCGCGGCAGTCGGGATAGCCGCTGTAGTCGAGCTGGTTGGCGCCGAAAAAGATGTCGCCGGCGCCGATCTTCTCGGCGAGCGACAGGCCGAACGAGAGAAAGATCGTGTTCCGCGCCGGGACGTAGGTAACGGGGATGCCCCGCGCGATCTCGGTCGTGCTGCGGCCCTTGGGGACCGCGATGGCATCGGTGAGCGCCGAGCCGCCGATCGCGCGCAGATCGAAGGCTATCACGAGATGCCGCTCCCCCGCGCCGCAGGCGCGGGCGACCCGGTCGGCGGCCGTGAGCTCGCGCTCGTGGCGCTGTCCGTAGCGGAAGCTCAAGGGATGAACCTCGTAGCCCTCGCTCCGGGCAATCGCCAAGACAGTGGCGGAATCGAGCCCGCCGCTCAGGAGCACCACGGCCTTCGGCATGAGGTCATCGTAAGGACGCAGGATTAAAAAGACAAGCCGACCCCATTTGTGTTATAATGCTGCCCACCCTAGGTGGGGAGAATATAAAATATGCTCTATCTCTTGAGGCCCTATCCGCTTCGCTGGCAAGGCGAAGAGCAAAAGCGACTGGAGATATTCGTCGAGCGTCTGGCGAAGGTGGAGCCCTACTTCGAGGCGCACGTTCAGAGGGCGTGCTTTTACGCGCTCAACTTCGGCAGGTACATCGGACTGTCCGACGACGAAATGCGGCTCCTCTACCACGCGACGTTTTTTCACGACGCGGGCAAAGTCTCGATACCCGATGCGATCCTGCAAAAACCTGGACCGCTCACGACCGAAGAATTCGAGGTCATGAAGACGCATCCAGTTTTGAGCGCCGAGATCTGCCTGCAGCTCGGGCCGCTCGAAGAAATCGCTCCGCTGGTCGCGGCGCACCACGAGAAGCTCGACGGCAGCGGCTATCCGCGGGGGCTCAAGGATGAGGATATTCCGTTCCTCGCGCGCATCGTCGCGACGATCGAGATCTACGATGCGTTGCGCAACGAGCGCTCGTACAAACAGCCGTTTTCTCTCGAAAAGAGCGTCGAGATCCTGCGCGAGGAAGCCGGCGCGGGACGCCTGGATAAAAATTTAATCGAGGCGTTCGTGAAGTTTGGAGAGAGCCAGTACATTGATCCGCAAATTCTCGCCGTCGATTTTTTCATCGATCCGGAAAAGTCGGCGCCGGCCGCGCCGGCCACCCATCCGGGGGCGAACCGTTCGGCAGAGGCGAAGCCCGCCGCGGAAGCCGCGCCGCCGTCTGCGGAGAGCGAAAAGCTTACGGTGCTCATCGCCGAGGACAATTCGGACCAGATGGAGATTCTTCAGACGATGCTCGGGCAAGGCCGCTACCGGCTGGTCACCGCCATGGACGGCGAGGAGGCCCTCGCGAAGCTCGCGAGCGAGCCCGTCGACATCGCGCTGCTCGATATCATGATGCCGAAGATCACGGGCCTCGAAGTGTGCCGCCGCATCCGCGAAGACGCGAAGCTCAAAAACATCTACGTCATCTTTCTCACCGCGATGGTCTCCGGCGAGGACCGCGTGAAGGGTCTGGAGCTCGGCGGCAACGATTACATGACGAAGCCGTATTACGTGCCGGAATTGATGGCGCGCTTGAGCGTCGGCGAGCGGCTAACGCGGCAGCGACGGGAGATCGAGAAGCAGGCGGCGCACGATCCTCTGACGGGACTCCACAACCGCAGACTTTTCGAAGAGCGATTGAACCACGAGTTCGAGCGCGCGAGGCGCTACGGACGACCGCTTTCGGTGTTGATGATCGACGTCGACGACTTCAAGAAGGTCAACGACTGCCACGGCCACGACTGCGGCGACGTCGTGCTCAAGGGCGTCGCGCAGGCGATCGCCGAACGAACGCGCAAGAGCGACATCTCCGCGCGCTACGGCGGCGAGGAATTCATCGTGCTGCTGCCGGAGATCGCGCTCGACGGCGCGGTACAGGCGGCCGAGAAGCTCAGGCAGCAGATCGGCTCGCTTAAATTCGAGACCGATGCGGTAGGGTCGTTTCCCGTCACGGTGAGCGTCGGCGTCGCTTCCACCTCGGCGCGCCGCTACGCGGACGGCTACGCCGTCGTCAAGGACGCCGATCTCGCGCTTTACAAAGCGAAAGGCTCGGGCAAAAACCGCGTCGAATTCAGCGGCGACTGACTCCGCTCACCTGACCGAGAAATCGACCTTGTCGGCGGCTTTCAGCTCGGTCATGTGGTCGGCGGCGACGACTCTCAGCTCGAGCTTATGCTTTCCCGGCTTGATCCCCGTGAGCAGCCCTTTTTCTTCCTGAAACATTCCCATGAGCTCGCCGTCCACGTAGGCGTGGACGTGGTTCCCGCGCTTGCCCTTGACCATCTTGAACTCTAGCGGAACCTCATCGCCTTTAAAGACCTGGCCGCTTTTCGGTAAAACGATCTTGACGCTCGCTCCGTCCGCCGGTTCGAGATTCGGCTGCGCGGATTTCTGCGGTCCCATCGGCATGTCCATGCCGCGCATGCCGTCTTCGGCGGCTAAAGCCGATGCGGCCGGAAAGAAGAACGCCAGCGATAGGGCTATCGATAAGAGCCTGTCCATCCGTCTCCACGCTTTTATTTACCGGTGTATCCGCTCAAGCGCGCCAGATCCTCGGGGCTCAAGACTCCTTCGTGGCGTCGGCCGTTGATGATCCATGTCGGATAACCCTGGATCTGCATCGTCTGGCAGACCGGCGCCTCGCGCTTTCCCGGCCCCTCGGGGCTGCACTCGACGTACGGCAGCCGCTCGGCGGCGGCGCCGAACATGCGCTTTTGCTCCTGGCAGTGCGGGCACCACGAGGCGCCGTAAAATTTCGCGTTGACCGCCGTCAAGTAATCCGCTAACCCGGCGAGCTTCGGATCGCTCCGCGCGTTCGCGGCGTCGAAGACGCCGGCGTAGTTGAGATGGAGCGCGAGAATGACGAGAAGCGCCGCCGGGAGGGTCTTCGCGAGCCACGTCGTCCACGAAAAGCGCGGCAGATCCGCCGGGCGCTGAGAAAGGGTCAGCGCGAAGGCTGCGCTCATGAGGGCGAAGGAGGTGAGACAATACGGGCAGGCGGCGTTAAGCACGAGCAGCGAAACGCCGGTCAAATAGGCGCTGTAAAGCACGCCGAAGAACGAAACGATGAACGCCAATTTCCAATGCAGCCAGGCGCGTTTCATGAACGCGACGGCGGCGAGCGCCGCGTACGCCAGAAATCCCCAGAACGAGGTCGGAAGCCCGAAGAGCTTCGCCCAGCGGCTTCCGAGCACGGCATCGCAGACGCTTCCCGCGGTGCAGCCGGCGACCGCCTGTCCGCGCCACGTCGCGGCGCTGAGATAAGCGGTCAGTGCCATGCCCACGACCGCGACGGCTAGAAGCGCCCAGTTCGGCCCGCCGCGCTCGGGCTCGGGCATCGCCGGTATGTCGCGTCTTTTTACTCGCGCTGCATTTGCCACATTGCCTCCTCGGCTCACGATGCGGGAAATTTCTCGATCGGATAGAACTGGTAATCGAGATGGAATTCTTTGATGTGGTCGGGCACGGCGCTCTTGAGGCGAAAGACGAGCGGCAGCTCTTTGGTCTCGCCGGCGCGGAGCGTCTCGCGGATGAAGCAGAAGCACTGGATCACCTCGAGATATTTCTCCGCGTCTTTCGGCTCGTCGATGTGGCGCGCCTTACCCGTCAGCGTGCGCGGCGAAAGATTTCTCGCGCTGTAAACGACCCGCAGCGTCTCGCCGGGCCTGGCGAGGACGGTCTCTTTGAGCGGCCGGAAATCCCAGGCGAGCCCCTCTTTGACTTCGCCCGTGAAGCGGACGCGGATCGCGCCGTTCCAATCGGTGACTATTTTCCACTCCCCCGACTCTCGCGCGAGCTCGATCTTATCCTCGCCTTCGATCATCGGCAGGGCGTTTTGTCTCTTCAGCGCTTCGAGGAAGCGCTCGATCGCGCGCCGTTCGCTCTCGGACAAGCGCACGAGGCGGTCCGCATCGAATTCGTAGACGAGCTGCTCGACCGCGTCGTCGTTCGCGTCCGGGGCGCGGAACGCGAAGCGGACCGTCGTGCGCCCGCCGTGATTCTCCTCGCGGATGTTTTTGATCTCGATCAGGTGCGCGACGCGGCGCGCCATGTCGAGCGCGGCGCCGGTAAACGGCGGGTTCTCGCTCAAATACTCCGCGCGGCTCTTGGCGCGGCGGTCCTCGGCCGAAAGCCACGAGTAGATGCGGCCGTAATCGCGCGCGTAGAGCGCGGCGAGATAGCGCCGGGTGAACGCCGCGGCGTCGCCGGCCTCGCGCCCGGCGCTCCGCCAGAAGGCGAGCGGCAAAATCAAAAGGACAAGCAGCGCCAGAATGAATAAGCCGATCGTGCGTCCGCGCATGGTGCTACTTCACCACAAAATGAATTCTATCGCTAGCGTCGAGCTCGGTCTGGTGGTCCGCGGCGACGATGCGCAGCTCGAGCGTGTGCGCGCCGGGCGCGATCCCGGTGAGTGTGCCGTTTCGCGTCTCGAACATGCCCATCAGCTCGCCGTCGACGTATGCATGGGCGTGATAGCCGCTCTTCCCACCGGTCATGCGAAAGACGATCGGTACTTGATCGCCGTGAACGACGTCTCCCTCGCGCGGGGAGAGGATTTTAATCTCCACGCCTGCGGCCGGCGTCGGCGCGCTTTGACTCGCCGCGGCGAGTCGATGCTGGCTGTGGGCGCCCGGCGGCTGGACGGTGAGAAAGCCGGTGACGCAGAACACGCCGACAGCGAGAGCGGCTTCGGCGCCGATTCTTCGCAGGGCTTTCGCCGGGAGAGATTCCGAGGCCGCCGCTTTCAAGAGCGCGGGCTTGGTGGAACATCGATTGAGCGCGCCGAGCGCGAGCATCGACGCGAACAGCGCGAGCTTGAGGAGAAGCACGCGGCCGTAGGCGGTTTCGACGAGCGCGCTCCAGCTCTGCAGCTGGAGCCAGCTTTGATACAGACCTGTCGCGATAATGACGGCGACGCTCGCGAGGGCGAGGCGCGAAAAGCGGACGACGAGGCCGGCCGCCCAGCCGAGCGGCGCGCTGAGATCCCGGTTGCGGCGCCAGAGCAGCCAGAAGAGAACCGGCAGGCCGCCGGCCCAAAGCGCCGACACGATAAGATGCAGCGCATCGATCGCGATCGCGATCCCGTTATTTTCCCGCACCGCCGCAGCGTGGCTTGAGAGGGCGCGGCTCGCGACCAGCGGCACGGCGATCAGAAAAAGCCAGCGCGCAATCCGATCTTGGGCGGCGCTGTTGCGAAACGAGAGAACGAGCACGAGCAGAAGCGCGGCGTAAGCCTCGCGCCAGAGCCACAGGCCGCCGCTTTGCGTGCGCGTCACGTAGCGCGCGAGGATATCGATGGATGGAAGCGCGCCACCCGAGAGCTTGGCGCCTTGAACCGCGAGCGCCAGGAGCGCAACGATGAGAAAGGCGGCCAAGAGACATGCCGCCTTCGACAAAAAATTCACCCGCGACGAATTTTCCTCCTGCGGCGCGACGAAACTCGCGCTCGCGAGCACAGCCAGGACCAGCGCTGAAACGATGTAGAGCGCGCCGGAGACGGTGGCTTCTAAGGCGACCATTTATTTCCCCGGGGCCACGGTAAAGCGCAGCACGCCGTCGGTGACGTGCGTGTCGACCGAGAGCACCTGCCACTCGATTCTGTAGGCGCCGGCGCGGAGCGGCTTCACATCGATCGCGACGATATCTTCCGCGAGCCGGCGCAGCTTTCCCTGGCTAAAGACTTCACCGTCGGTGTTTTTGACCACGATGCGGCTGAATTCCATCTCGACGCCTTCGGTGAATTGCATCCGGACTTCCCGCGGCGCTTCCCGGAGCGTGGCGCCGTCCGGAGGCAGCACGATGATCGGGTAGGCGTGTCCGCGGACGAGCGCCGGCCATCCGGCCAGCGTGAGCAGGACGGCGCTAGCGGCGGTTAAAGGTTTGAAAGACATAGGTCGCCTCGTAAGAGCTCATGTCGTACTGCCCTTCGCCGCGCTCGGATTTTTCGTCAAACTTGACGCGCGCGAGATAATAATCCGCCGCCGCGGGTGTAAAGATGACGCGGCCTTGCGCGTCGGTCGTGAGATCCTGCGCCCCGGCCGCGCCGGCTGTCCTCCGCACGATCGAGACAGTTTTCCCGGCGGCGGCAGCGCCTTTGTGGCGGACCTCCAGCATGACCGGAGCTTCGCTGACCGCGCCGATGGGTTTGGTTATGGGAACGATCTCCAAATCACCGCCGCCGCTCTTCGCTTCGCCCGCGGATATCTTTTGCGCCGCGGCAAGCGTCGGCAGCGTCAGCGCCGCGAAAGCGCTTCGGGCGAAGCGGACGCCGCGAAATTTCGGCCCGTCGCCTCGTTCAATCGTGCGCTCCTGACGCGCGACGACGGTGTAAACGCCTTCTTCGTCGGGGACGAATTGTCCGATGTGAAACCCTTTGGGCCCTTTCGGTCCGGTTTTTTCCGGGTCTTCACCGAGATCGACCATCGCGAGCGCGCTCGTTTTTCCCGAGGGCGCGATGACGGTCACTTTGGTGAATTCCAAGTCCCACTTGCCGGCCAGCCGATAGCTCCGGTGCTCGTTCGAATGATTGCCGTGCATGAGCGCGACCGCCACCGGCTGGCCTTTTTCGACCAGCGCCGGCGCGACCTCGATCCAGCCGTCGTGCGCGCGCGCTTTGAGCGGCAGAAATAAAAGCAACGCCGCGACGATAATGAACCTCGGCTTAAGAAATGCCATTTTTCCCCCAAACAGGTGTGCCGTCGGGCAAGGTAGACCCATGCCCGACGCAAGAAAGTTCGACGAAAAATATTTGACTAAATGGAACTACCGGACTGGAGGAGCGCGGCTGAAGTGGAAAGCGGGCGACGTGCGCGGAAAAGGGATATCCGGCAGCAGGTAAACGATCGCGGCAAAGTCCGGCGCCGCGGCGAAAATATTTCCCGCGGCGAAGTCGGCGTCGCAGCCTTTGGAGACGGTAAAAACGGCGCAGTTTTTGGCGGATTTGGACTCGAAGAGATGATGAACCCGGTGCGGCGTCGCCGCGACGAGCAGCACGAGAAAAGAGAGCGCCGCAAAAATCGCGAATCTGCGCTGCCAGAGTGCTCTTGCGGACGCCATCTGTCGCCAGATTACATTAAAGCTTCAAAACTTCAACGCCGTCGCCCACGTCATGCCGAAGGTGACCTGAAACCGGTCTCCAGAAGACAACAAGCTTCGTCCGATTGCGGCGTCGAAATAAGCCGGCAAATCGGGCCGAAAGCGTATGCCGATCTGAAAATTGCCCTCGCCTTTTTCGCCCTTGGCCTCGCGGGTTAAGCCGTAGATGTCTCCGACCAGGCGCCAGCGCTCGCTCAATCCATATCTCAACGCCAGACCGCCGAAGAACTGGTTCTCCAATTTTTCTCCCTTAGGCCTGCCGACGACGGTATATCCGAGGTTGAGATCGATGGCCGCCGGAAAAAAGTGTTTCGTCGCGATAAAAAGGAAACCCTCGTCGAATTTACCCGTGCTCAAACCTTTGTGGCTATTCGCCGTCGGGACTTTAAGGTCGAAGGAGAAGGTCAACGCCGGGACATAGCCCTTTTCGATCTCTTCGACGAAGTTGTATTTGGAAGTCAGGTGAAGATCTTCAAAGCCCCGGACCGGCGACTCGCCTTTCAGGTCGGTATTGGTCCGGTCGATGGCCAGACCGAGTTCGAGATTTTTGTACACGCCGCCGGAGAGCGTCATCGATGGGAATTGCTGATCGCGGCCCCCTTTTTCAGGCACGGTGTGGACGAGGCCGAAGGCGAATTGCACGTTCCCTTCGGCGACCGGGCGGGCATCGTCGACGACCAGCGGACGGGCGGCGAAGCCCGCTTGAGAAAGAAAAATATATAATGAGGTGAATGCCGTTAGGATGAGAGCTTGTCGGAATCGCATGTAGGGCCACTTTTTAGCAACAAAGGAGGCACCTTGACAAGCATCGATGCGCGCGCATAATGGCTTCACTGTGCCGCGGACTCTGTCATACCGGCTCCAGAGCGCTTCCCATCACCTGACCGCCGCGGTCATTCTGTTTGCGATCCTGGCGCTGCCGTTCCATTTCCACGTTTTCAATCCGGCCGCGCAGCTATCGCAAGAGTGCAGCTGCTATCAGGGCGCGCGCACTTACGCGGTCGCGCTATCGGCGCCGGCCGACTGGCCGCCGGTGCTCGAGACACTGCCCGTCGAATACTTCGAGCCGCAAGTCCTCAGCCGGCTGGCCATCCCTTTCAGCTCCATCCGCGCGCCGCCTTATCTCGCTTCGTTCTAACGTCTCCAGGCTAAAACAATAGATTTCTTCCCCTCCTGTTTTTGAGGGAGGGGTAGACCTTTATCCAGGAGGGCTCGTTATGAGCGCATTTCGCAAGACTACGCGGATCGTTCCGGCGTGGGCGATATTGGTGGCTGTTGTATTGATAGCGGTTCCTGCGCACGCGCAGGAAGACGTGATTCAATTTCTCAAGAGTTCGCTGGCGGACGTGCAGAAACAGTTGAAAGAGGCCCTGGCGCGGATCGAACAGTTGGAAAAGGACAAAGCGGCGGCTTCGGAAAAGATCGAGGATGTAGAATCTTCGACGTCGAGTCGATTGGGACAGGTGGAAAAGTCGGTGCAGGCGGTACAGAGCGCGCCGTCGGCTCTGAACCCGGCCATCGGCCTCGTGCTCGACGCCAATGTCCAGCATCGGAGCAAAAGCGGCGGCAATTTCGATTTCCGCAGCGCCGAGCTGGGGGTCGCCGCCTCGGTCGACCCGTTCGCCCGCATGTACGCCTTCATCAACGGGACGAAAGACGGCGTCGAGGTCGACGAAGCGGCGGCGATCACAACCTCGCTGCCGTGGAATCTGACCGCCAAGGCCGGCCGGTTCCTGGCGGACTTCGGCCGTTTTCCAAAAACACACGAGCACGAGCTGCCGTTCGTCAACGAGCCGCTCGCGATCGAGAGATTCGTCGGCGGCGAAAGCCAGGCGGACGGAGTCGAGGTGAACTATCTCTTTCCGACGCCGTTTTTCTTAAGAGCGACGATGGGCGGCATGAATAAGATCGGCGAGGAAAATAATCGGGTGGGCAACAGTAAGAATCGGGCATGGAGCCGATTCACTTATCTCACCCGGCTCAACAGCTATTTCGACGTTAACGACAACAACAGCGTCGAAGTAGGCTCGAGCTTCGCCTACACGCCGAGCGTGCGGCTGCGCCACGATATATCCGGCGGCCCGCGCTTCCTGGGCGGCGCCGACCTTACCTATCGCTACCAGCCGCTCAGCAGCGTCGTTTACCAGGGCCTTACTTTCGGGTCGGAGCTTTTCGTCAACAATGAGCGGCTGCTCGTCGACGATGCGGCCAGGCGCCGGACGGCGTGGGGCGGCTACAGCTATGCCGAGCTCAAGCTTAACAAGAGCTGGTCGAGCGGCTTTCTCTTCGA